>Ga0209751_10000315_pt1 | contig 51027 bp, 44 predicted proteins | sample RifCSP13_1_FD_184019 | JGI IMG/M metagenome (GOLD analysis project Ga0209751, IMG submission 184019) | Soil microbial communities from Rifle, Colorado - Rifle CSP2_sed 13_1 (SPAdes) (version 2) | ecosystem: Environmental > Terrestrial > Deep subsurface > Rock core/Sediment | place: Rifle...
GAGTGTTACCAACCTACTGATACATCACAGGACACCCCCAGGCCCCTGTCATCCTTCGACAGGCTTAGGATGAGGGGGCGCTGGCGCTCTGGACACCTCAGGTGAGGCCTCATGTTTTCCCACCCGCCCGCCCAGGTAGGTTTCTTCCCCGAAAGGGGGCTCTGCCCCCTCTCGGGACTCTCTCCCGGCGTGCCAAGGGACCCGTTGCGACGCTGCTCAAGGGGCATCGCGTGTGAAGGGGCGCCGCGTCTGGTCGAGGCGCGCGAGAGACCGCGCGCGGCGCAGCCAGAACGGGTGATTGGTCCCTTGGCGAACTACCGCGCCTGCAGCGAGCGGATGTGCAGGACGAGGAGCCAGCGCTCCTGCTGCGTCAGCAGCTTCTGGAAGGCGGGCATGCCGGCGCCGACGGTGGTGGCGCCGAAGCCGTTGGTGATGCTGCCGTAGAGCTCGCCGTCGGTGCGCGCGCGGATGGTGGCGCTGGTGTAGTCGGCCGGGGTGCGCTGGTTGCTGCGCTGGAAGTAGGAGCTGATGATGCCGTTGCCAGTGCCCTGGGCCCCGTGACAGACGAGACAGTTCACGCGGTAGAGCTCCGTCGCGCGTGCCAGGTTCTCGGGGGTCGGGCGAAGCGGGTTCTGGAGCGCGGCAAGTTGAGCGGGCAGCAAGGACTCCTCCGCGCCGCTAGTGGGGACCGAGCGCTCCGGCGCCTGAAGGCGCTGCGGCTCGCCGGCGCGGTACGACTCCTGGTAGTGCATCTCGGAGAAATAGTCGAAGGGATAGGCGCCGCTCGCGCGGCATGCAGACAGCGCCAGTCCTAGTCCCAGTGCGGCCGCCAGAAAGCCGAGAGGGCGAAAGGACGCGGTGGTCTTTCTCAAGCTCATCGTCCGTGCTTCACTTCTTCGGCGCCGGCCTGCTGCATCGCCTGCTCCACCTGGCCCGCCTGGGCATCGTCGCAGGAGACGATGATGCCGACGTATCCCTCAGTGATGCGCGTATCGTATAGGCCTGTGCCGAAGCGAGGCAGGCGGGACTCGAAGATGATGCCCAGCACGGTGAAGAGGATCGCGCCGAGCATGGTTCCCTCATACATGATGACGAGCATGGGCGGGATCGCCAAGATCGGTTTGCCGCCGGTGACCATCGGGTAGGAGAGCTGCGTCCCGGCTGTGAGCAACAGCGCGACGGCGAAGCCACAGAAGGCGCCGATGAACGGGAAGACGTACAGGCGGTGCGGCTCGGGCCGCTCGCCGAAGGCCCCTTCGGGGTATGGGCTGCCGGTAAGGATATCGAAGTCTCGCGACGACAGACCTGCTTGCTGTAGCCGGCCAACTGCGTTGGCTGCGGCGTCGGCTTGTGGGAAGACGCCTAAAAGCGTTTGACGTGCCATTTTACGCCTCACTCATGGATGACGGCGGGCACTTTGACCTTGCCCACCTGGATTTCTGCTTTCAAGACCTGGCCCTCCTTGATGTCGAAGAGGGGGATGAGCGGGAAGAACTTCGCGAAGAGGAGCAGTCCGGTTCCCACGAGGCCGAAGGAACCCAAGACGAGGAGCACCTCAACGAGGCTTGGGGTGAAGATCTGATACATGAAGGAGAAGCCCTGCTTCGCCTCGAGCGCCGGGACGATAATAATGAACCGCTCCATCCACATGCCAACGTTTACCAGGATCGACGTCCAGAACATCAGGGTGATGCTCCGGCGCACTCGCCGGAAGAGCCAGAGCGGCACGGGGATGATGTACGCCGTTAGGATGAAGATGCCAAAGAGGATGTTGTTTGGCCAAAGGCCAAGCTGATACTCGCGCACCACGACCTCGACTTGTTCACGGCTGTACAGGCCGAAGAGGAACTCGAGGATGAAGAAGTAGAGCCAGGCGGTCGCCACAACGACCAGCAAGCGCCCCAACGCGTCGAAGTGGTCGGGTGTGATGTAGTTCTCCCACTTGAACACCTTGCGCAGAATAGCCATCAAGGTGACGACAGCCGACACGCCGGAGTGAACGGCGCCGATGACGAAGTAAGGCGCCAGCACGCTTGTGTGCCAGTTCGGCACGCCCAGGGCCATGCCGAAATCCCAGGACACGATGCTGTGCACTGAGACGAAAACGGGGAGGATGAGCGCGGAGAGGAGAATGCCGGCGATGGTCTGCAGCTTCCACTGGCGGGGCGTGCCGCGAAAGCCCATGGCGAGGAAGCCATAAATGGCCCGCCGGACACCCGCGGAGCGGTCGCGGATGACGGCAAGGTCTGGAATAAGGGCGACGAACACGAAGAGGCTGCTTCCGGTGAGGTAGGTGAAGATGGCGCTCGGGTCCCAGACGAGGGGCGAGCGCACGTTCGGCCAGATGCCGCGCCAGAAATCAACGGGGAAGATCCAGTAGAACCGCCAAGGACGACCCATGTGGATGAGCGGGAAGATGGCCGCGGTGGCGAGGGCGAACACCGTGAGCACCTCGGCCGCGCGGGTGACGGGTCTCCGCCACTCCGCGGACGAGAGGCGAAGGATTGCCGAGATCATGACGCCGGCGTGGCTGATGCCCACCCAGAAGACGAAGTTGACGATCATGAAGCCCCAGAAGATGGGCCGGCCAAGGCCGGTGACGCCCAGCCCGTGGGTGACCATCCAGGCGGCGGCGGCGATGCCACCACCCAGCAGGAGGCCGGTGAGCGCGATGAGGCCCCACCACCGCAGCGGGGTGGCGAGCACGGAGCCGAGCAACTCGGAGTTTATCTGCTTGTCGCTGAGGTCATATCGCTCTTGCATTGGTCAAGCCTCCAGACGTAGCGCTCGGATGGCCGTCACTGCGGCTTCGCGATTACGGTGGTCTCGTGCGAACGCATGAACGGCCGCGGCACGCGCAGGAGTAGGCCCTCCTTCATCTCCCACAGGTTCAGGGTCGGCACCAGGCGGGTCGCCAGCAGGTAGCAGAAGATAGCGCCCGCCAGGAAGCCCGGCACGATAAGGAGATCGATGGCATCGGGGAAGTGGGGGGTGGCGGGGACGTGCTCCAGGTGGAGGACGTTGTGCTCATCGAGCGCCCACGGCGCTACAAAGAGGCGGATGGTGTTGAAATAGCAGCCGATGAGGACGGAAACGGCGACCAAGGTGGGACCGAGGATGCTCTTGCGGACAGGGTTCCAGATGAGCGACAGCCAGGGGACGACGAAGCTCGCGAGGAAGGCGAGGACGAACGGAATGAAATACGGGCCAAACATGACCAACAGCAGAAGGTTCTGCTCCCGAGGTGCGCGCCCGTACCAGACCGTAATGAACTCAGACCACCAGAAATAGAACCAAAAGAGGGACAAGGCGAGGAGGAGCTTGGCGAGCCCCCAGAACTGGTCCACCCGCAGATGGCGTCCCAGGCCGCCGACTCGCCGGTGCACGTATAGGGCGATGAGCGTGGCCGAGAGGCCGCTCTGGAGGCCAACGAGAGAGAGCTGGGCGGGATAGATTGCGCTCCACCAGCCGGGGATCATGCTCATCGAGAAGTCGATGGTGAGGAGGGTCTGGGTGGAGACGTAGAAGATGAAATAGAGCGCACCGAGCACGCCAAGGGCAGCGCGCTGGATGATCCACTGGTTCGTGGAGCCGAGCCAGTCGCCAGCAAGGCGCGCGTACCAAATGCGGCGGGCGCCCGAGGTCTGTGGGAGCGCAGCGGACATGTCTGGGATGGCCGAGGCCCAGAGTAAGGCAAGGCCGGTGAAGGTGAGGAGGAGCTGCGCGAGCAGGTTGCCGACGGTGATGAAGGGAACGCCGCCACCTAAGACGGTCCAGTCCATCCAGATGTTGAGGCGCCCCTCGGTGCTCGGCATGGCGATGAGGAGGGGGATCACAAGTATAACGTTCAGGAGTCCGACGGCGGTGAAGAGCTCGGCGACGCGGGTGGCAGGGCGGCGCCAGTCGGCCTTCACCAACCGCAGGGCCACCGCTACGATGGGCGCGCTCTGCGCGACGGTCATGAGATACGCATACACCGAGGCGACGTAGCTCCACTTCGCCGGCTCGAAGCCGCCGGCGATGCGCAACACGAGGCCGACGAGGCCGACCGCGAGCAGCGCGCCGGTAACGAGAAGCCAGGGCCGCAACTGCGCCCCGGCGCCGATCAGGCGGCCAAGCACCTCGGTGTTCAGGCTCTGCGCCGTGACCGGCTCCGCCTCGTGATGGGCGACGCTGGATGCCTCAGGATACACTAGCTTCCGCCTTCTTCAGGTAGACGACGCCTGGCTCCGTGCCGAGCTCCTCAAGGAGGGTGTAATGGCGTGGGTTCTTGGCAAGCTGAGAGGCGCGGCTGTTGGGGTCCTCCAGATCGCCGAAGACGAGCGTTGATGTGGGGCAGGTCTGGGCGCAGGCCGGCTGTAGCTCGCCGTCGACCACGCTACGTCCCTCACGCTTGGCCTTCAACTCAACTTGACGGATGCGCTGTACGCAGAAGGTGCACTTCTCCATGATCCCCTTGGTGCGGATGGTGACGTCGGGGTTCAATGAGTTTCGCAGGCTCTCCGGCCACCTCGCCTCCCAGTAATTGAAGAAGCGGACGTGGTAGGGGCAGTTAGCGGCGCAGTAGCGCGTGCCCACGCACCGGTTGAAGATCTGGACGTTGAGCCCCTCAGCGTTGTGGTAGGTCGCGTAGACGGGACAGACCGGCTCGCAGGGCGCGTTCGCGCAGTGCTGACAGAGCACGGGCAAATAGCGTGCCTTGACCTCGTCGTAATGCTGCTCTTGGTACTGCCGCTGTTCCTCCTCCGTCCCTTCATGCTCCGGCATGTCCCAGTACCGCTCGATGCGGATCCAGGTCATGGCGCGCTTCTGGAGGTAGATCTCTTCGGTGTTGATGACGATGTTGTTTTCCACCTGGCAGGCCACGACGCAAGCCTGACAGCCGGTGCACCTATCGACGTCGACGACCATCCCCCAACGTGTCATTGTCTTCCTCCTGGTCTGCGCTCAGCGGCCGGCGGCGCTGTACAGGGGCGCGAACGGTGCGTGCTCCTCTAGCACCGGCGTCACGTGCCCTTCGAGCCGCGGCAACTGGAGACGGCGGCCGGTGGGTCGCACGCGCACGCGGGTGGCCGCCCACGCCAAGGCTCCCGTCGTCTGCTCGGTCTTTGGCGCCAAGATGCTCAGGACGTTGGCGCCTCGATCCTGGGCGTATTGGGTATAGGCCGTGTGGCCCTGGCCGACCGGTATCGCCACGACGCCGGGCGCTATGCCAGGGTGAATATAGACGGGCGCCTCGATGGAGCCCTGGGACGATTCAATGGTGACAATGTCTCCCAGGCTCACCTTCAGCTCGCGGGCTTTCGCCGGGTTGATCTCCACCCAGGTGCGCCAAACGACGGTGGTGATGGGATCCGGCGCCGCCTGGAGCCAGGGGAGGTGTGCGAGCTGCCCTTCGCCGAGGGAGTTGCTCTGGAAGGGGAGGAGGTGGAACGGATAATCCGCATCGCCGCCGTCGAACTCCGGCCGGCGCGCCTGGGTCGGTAACGGTGGCGGCGTGGGAGTCGGCACCTCGCCGGTGGCGGCGACGTCCCACCAGCCGCCGCGCTGCAAGGACCCATTCCAGAACCCTTCGAAGGTATCAGCGCGGACCGAGCCGCGTTTCAGCTCGAAGAGGGCGTTTGCCTCCTGGCGCAGGGCGTCATAGTGGGTGGCCCAGGGCAGGGCCGCCGCCACCTGTCCGCCGAGGCGTTGGCCCACCGTGAGCAGCACGTCGACGAAGCTGCGCGTGTTCAAGAATGGGTTGACGGCGGGCTGCTGGAAGCCGACGGTCTGGTAGCCTGGGCCGGGGTTAGGGCGATCGTCTCCCCAGTCCTCCAGGTAGGTGTGGGAAGGGAGGACCAGGTCGGCCAGCGCCGTCGTCTCGTCCATGAACGAGGAGAAGGACACGATGAAGGGGATTTTGCGGAGGGCAGACTCCAGCTTCAGGGCGGTGGGCGTGCCGTAGACGGGGTTTGCGCCGTGCACCAGGAGGAGCTGGACGCTGCCAGCGGTGAGGCCCGCTGCAAGCTGCTGCCACTGGGAGCTCGGCGAGCCTGTCTGCGAGCGAGGAGCGTCTGGAGCAGGCGCTGGATTAAACCGAACGCCGCCGCGCTGGCCGACGCTCCCGACCAGGTAGTTGAGCGAATAGATGGCCGCAAGGTTGAAGAGCCCGTTTGTATGAGCGCCTGCTGAGCCACCGCCGACGGCAAGCGCCGGCCGTGTCGCAGCGAACTCGCGCGCCAGGGTGCGGATGCGGTCGGCGGGGACGCCGGTCTGCTGGGCGGCCTGCTCGGGGGCGAAGGCTGCCAGAGCGGCCGCGCCGCGCCCTTCGGTCAGGGCCTGCGCCGCCGCGGCATCACCTCGTCCTTCGGCGATGATCACCTGAGCCAGGCTGAGGGCGAGGACGCCCTCGGTGCCGGGATTGATGGGAATCCAGCGGTCGGCGCTGGCGGCGGTCATCGAGAGGCGCGGCTCCACCTGGACGAAGGTGCCGCGGGTTGAGCGTCCCTGGCGGAACTCGCCGTAGGCGCGGCTGTAGCGTACCGGCGATTGCCAGGTCTCAAACAAGTCCGCGCCGAAGGAGAGCAGGTAGCGGGCGTTGGCGATGTCGAACTCCGGCGCGACGTCCTGCTTGAAGACCTGCTTCATGGCGGCGGCGAGCACGCCCTGCTCGAGCGGGGCGAAGGGCAGAAGGACCGCGCCATAGGCGCTGGCGAAGCGCTGCGCGATCTGGGAGCGGGTGCCGTTCAGGGGCTCGGTGAGGAGGATGGCGTTGCGCCCATCGACCTGGCGCAGGCGCTGGAGTAGAAGGTCGAGGCCCTGGTCCCAGGAGATGGGCTCCAGGGAGCCGGTGAAGCGATCGCCGACGCGTCGCAGGGGCCCGGCGATGCGATCGGGATGATAGAGCGCCTGCAGGCCGGCCTGGCCGCGCACGCAGAGCTTGCCCTGGTTGACGGGATAATCGGGGTTGCCCTCGATCTTCTTGGCGCGGCCCTCCATGACGCGGACGATGATGCCACAGCCGGCCGAGCACTGGCGGCACACGCTGGCGTACCAACTGTCTGGCCCGCGTATGGCGTCGGGGGGGACGCTGTGGACGCTCTGGACCTGCAGCTCATGCTCGGGCAGGCCGCAGCCCTCGAAGAGGACGGCGCCGCCAGCGGTGGCCATCATCAACTGAAGGAAATCGCGGCGGCGGATCGGTGGCATCAGCGTCCCTTCTGCTCCTCTAGTAGTGGCAGTTCACGCAGTCGGTGGGGGCGTCGTTCTGGCGATGGCAGTTGACACAGTCGCCCATGTTCAGCGACCGCGTCTGACGCAGGGGGACGTAGGCGGCCGGGTTGGAAGTGACGGGCGCCGTGTTCGTAGTGACGTCGCCATGACAGGTGGCGCAGACGCCGGCGGGACTAGCGATCGCTTGCTTCTGGCTGAGGACGGTGATGTGCCGGTCGTGGACGAAATGGACGTGGTCGGGGAGGCGGTGCACCCGTTGCCAGGTGATGGGCTGGCCGGTGTTCCAGGCGGAGCGGAGCTTCTCAACCTCAGCCGCTTGGAGGGCGTCGCCGGGCGTCACGACTTGGTGGCAAAACATGCACTGCTCCACGGCGGGCATGGCGGCTGTAGGGCCACGGGTCACGCCCCGGTGGCAGAAGGTGCAGTCTATCTGGTCGATGGCGACGTGCGGCAAGTGGGCGAACTGGATGGGCTGCTCTGGGCCTCGTGGGCTGGCCGCGGCTGAGACGATGGGTCCTACGACCATGAGGAGGCCCGCGACGAGCAGGGCCAGGACGACGAGGGGGATGAGCCACTTCATCACCGGTTCACGCTCATGCTATACCCACCGTCGGTTGTAGATGGCGTCATAGAGCACGTCGATAAGAGCCTGGGGCGTCCAGAAGACCGTACTAATGGTGACAATGGTCGCGACAAGGAAGAACAGAAACCCGATGTAGAGGGCCGGCCGAACGCGGTCAACGCTTGCCGGCAGATGGCCAGTGCCGACCAGGGAGGGGATTACGCCGTGCGCAAGAAGCAGCGAGAAGGCGAAGATAACTTGAAGGAGAACGAAGAACCACAGACGGACTAATAACTGGGCGAGCTCAATCCATGTCCCGAACGCGATAACTTCAGGCTCCACGGAGTCTCCCGGTCTCAGAGTCTTGGCGTCTTCGGCCTGGCGATGGGCCTCAGCGTATAGGACTCGCCTTAGCCCGTCAAGCTTCGAACAATGGCAACAAACCTACACCATCAGGAAGCGGTCGTCAATAGTGATAGTCGTCACAAAGGGAGACGGAGTCTGCCTGTGCTACGATTCATGCGATGAGCAATCAAGTGGTCTCGGAACCGCTGCTCGACCATCTTGACAGCGTGACCGCGTTGTTAACCCCACGCCTCGGTGTTTTCTGTGATCTGGATGGAACGCTGAGCCCCATCGTGGGTGACCCAATGGCCGCTCACGCCACAAAGGAAGCCCGGCGCAGCCTGGCGACCATCCGACGACTTGGGGCCTACGTCGCCGTGGTCTCCGGTCGCAGTGCCGCGGTGGCGCGAGCGATGGTGGGGCTGCGGGGCATCACCTATGTCGGTAATCATGGGCTGGAGTGGTACGAAGGCGGCCGACTTCGTCGTGTTCCTGGGCTTCGTCGCGCCCGCTCCGTCATCACGCGTCTCAGAGATCTCTTGACGCCTCGGCTGTCGGCGTGGGGCGTCACCGTTGAAGCCAAGGAGGTTGGCCTGGCGTTGCACTTCCGCAGAGCGCCCGATCCAACCAGCGCTCGTGCGGCGCTGGAGGCGATCCTCAACGAGACGCCGGAGGTCGGTGACCTTGTCCGGATGGAAGGCCGCCAGGTTATCGAGCTGCGGGCCGAAGCTGCTGAGACGAAAGGCACTGCCGTTCGACGATTGGCAGAGCGCCACGGCCTCCGCAATCTTCTCTACCTCGGCGACGACTACACCGACTTGAGTGCCTTCGCAGCCGTCCGGCAGCTTTGTTTGGAGGGGATCGCTGGGCTGGCTATCGCGGTGGTTGACGACGAGACTGCGCCCGAGGTCGAAGCGGCGGCCGATTATGTGCTGGCGGGAGTGCCCGAGGTCGAGCGCTTCCTCGCTTGGCTCGCGGCGGCATTGTAGAAGTCTAGGTATTACTTCTGCAATTGGTCGCCAAGACGGCGTTGTAGAGGGCATAGTAGGCCTTAGCCGCGGCGTCCCAGGTATGGGCTTCAGCCGCCGCGCGCGCCCTCGCGCCCATGTGCTCGCGAAAGGAGGCGTCGCAGAGCAGGGAGGTGATGTGGGCCACCAGCTCTCGATGGTCTGGCGGGCTTTCTAGCAGGAGACCGCTCACTCCGTCTTCGATCATCTGGGCTGCTCCCGCGGAGGCGCTGGTGATAACAGGAAGGCCGCTGGCCATCGCCTCTGAGATAACCAGGCCGTAGGGCTCATAAAGGCTGGGAAGAACAAAAACGTCGGCGGCGGCGAAATACTCTTCCACCGCCTCCGACCGCCCCGCGAAGATAACCCGCTCGCCAACATGTAAAGCCCTAGCCTCGTTTTGGTAGAGTGGCGTGTCGCCATGCCCCACCACCAGAAGCTTCGCATTCGATGGCAGCAGCGCCAAGGCAGCCAGCAGCGTGTCCAGCCCCTTCCGCTCCCAGTCGCCCCCTACGAAGAGGAGGACAATTTCTTCTGCTCCAATCCCATGCCGCGCCCGAACGGGGAGCCGATCACGTTCTTGATTTCGTGGGTGAAACCGGTCCGCATTCACACCATGAGTGATGACCCGCATATTCTCAGCGGTGGTCCCATAGTGCTTACTGAAGTCAGCTATGCTCCTCTGCGAGATGGTAACCAAAACCTGCGGTCGCTTCTTCATGATGAAGCTCTCAATCCAGACGGCCAGATAGCGATACGAGAAATGATTCAAGGTGCGGAGAAAGTGATACCAGCGTATTGGCAGACGCTTTGGTTGGTATCGCTCCCATTCCAGCCCCTCGCGAGCGCAGAAATGGAACGTCACCGCGTTCGCGAAGAACCCACCGTCGGAGGCAGTTGAATGGATTATATCGAAGTGCTCCCTTCGTACGTAGATAAGATATGCAAGAACTAGATTGGCAGCCAACAGGAAAGTAATGGAGCGGAAGAAGTACGTACCGAGGGTGGGAATCTTGTAGAAGCGCACCCCATTATGGTGGATGTCGGAAAGATGGCGGCTGATGACCACGACTTCGTTGTCAAAGGCCATTCGCTCGACAAGCTCTGCTACGCAGCGCGGCACGCCGGCATGTTTGTGCACGTCCTCTGCGACATAGACGATCTTCATAAGAGTTCACACTCAGTATCGGGCCCTCGAGCACGCACAATCCAGCAACTGAAGTGGCTGTCTTGCCTTGCTGTGTTGCCTGCTCTTTCAGTAGCTCTCCACAGACGACGGTGAGTGGAGCCTGGGGTCGAGGATCGTTAGGTCATGTAGTTGCTGGCTGAACCAGTCTGTCAGGTCACTGCGAGCTATCGTGCGGCGCAGTCCTTCCGCACGGTGTCGCCGTTCTTCCAGGGGCATGATGAGCGCCTCGCGAAGCGCCTGAGCGGTCCCCTCCACGTCGGCAGCTATCACGGTGAGCGCGTAGTCCTTCAGTTGGGCGTGGGCCCCGATTCCTTCGGTAAGGATGAGCACTCCATCGCGTTGGTTGACTATTGGCCCCTCTTTCGCGACGAGGTTCATCCCGTCCATCATTGCATTGACTAGTAGCACGTCGTAGAGCCGCATCGCGGCTACGGCCTGTGGATAGTTGTTCTCATAGTGCAGCTCGATAGGTAGCCAAGAGGACGTGCCATGCTTCTGGTTGATATTGCGAATAAGTTCGCGTACCTCGTTGATGTACTGCCGATATTCTGGCAGGTTGGTCCTGCTCGGTACGAGGAACGCGAGGAAGCGAACACGTTCCAGGAGTTCAGGGTGTCGCGCAAGCAGAAGATCGTAGGCCCGGAAACCGCGCAGGACATTCTTGCTTGGCTCAGCTCGATCGACGCGGACGATGGTGAACTCACTGGTCTCTTTGCGGAGGGTATCCGCGTAAGCTCTCACTGGTCGAGAGCGGGCCAGTCGAAGAAGCGCAGCAACGTCCACTGAAATCGGGTACACCCGCACGAGGGTTCGGCGACCGCCCCACATCACCGTTCGCGCGTTGTAATCGACTTGTGCTTCAGGCAAAAGGGACTCGCAGGTGCGCAGGAAATTGTGCGCGTCGTGCTCGGTCTGGAAACCAACGATGTCGTTGGCTACGAGACTCCGCCAAATGGCCTGCCGCATCTCTTCGGGCACCAAGACCCAATAGCGAGGTGCTGGCCAGGGGATGTGGACGAAGTGCAGCAACGCGGCGTCTGGGCGCCGCTCACGAATGAGGCCAGCGGCGAGGTAAAGGTGATAGTCCTGCAGCAGTATGAGAGGTTTTCGTGGGTCGTCCTCTGCCGCACGCACCACGGCCTCAGCGATGAGTTGATTCACCGGGAGGTATCCACGTGACCAGGCGTTCCGCAGTTCGGCGGGAAAGACGTCGTCGGACATCAAGTTGAGCAAATAGTGCTGGAGGAACCAGAGGAACGGGTTGGCGAAGACGTTGTAGTATTTGCGGTAGACCGACGGGCGCGTGGTGACCAACCGCAGGTTCATCGGTTTGTCGCCGTGCTTCCAGCGGATTCGAGGGCCAAACTCTGCTACCGCTCGCCGCTCGCCGTCGCTCATAGCGCAAACGACCCATGTCAGCTCGAGGTACTGAGTCAGCGCACTGAGCGCTGTGACCACGCCGCCGGAACCCCGTCTGCCGTCCAAGTCGCCGTTCTTGTTGATCCACAGCTCAACTGGGCCTCGATTGCTGGCCAGGATTGGGTGGTAAGTCTCCTGCAATCGCGCGCAGAAGTCCGCAAGCTCGGTCTGTTGTTCCCTTAGGCGCTGTTTGTCAATGGTCATGGTTGGCTTTTCTCCGGTCGGCCTTCCACGGCTTTCCCGGACCCGACACTGAGGAGCGCGCCCTCTGTGGTTAACCTCACTGATGGCCTGAGGGAGCCTGACGCAACGGAGGGTGCGAAACGTCAGGCGGCTCCGTCGCCACTATACCATGCTCGTAGGGCGCACCGGGTGACCGCCGAACTGCCGGCGCAGAGCGGCGAGGAGGCGCTCGGCGAAGGGTGACTCTTGCCTCGAGCGGAACCGGGTCTGTAGCGCCGCCGCCATCGCCGGCACCGGCACCTCCAGAGCTATAGCCTCGGAGACCGCCCAGCGCCCTTCGCCCGTGTCCTCGACGTAGGGGGCGATGCCCGCGAGCTCCGGCTGCTCGGTCAAGGCCTGCGCCGCGAGGTCGAGCAACCAGGAGCGGACGACGCTGCCGAAGCGCCACGTATCGGCCACCTGCGCTAGATCGAAGGCGAACTCGTCCTTGGCGTTGAGCAGCGCGAAGCCCTCGGCGTAGGCCTCCATGAGGGCGTACTCCACGCCGTTGTGGACCATCTTTGCGAAGTGGCCGGCGCCACTGGGCCCGAGATACGCGTAGCCTCGTTCTGGTCCAGGTGCCAGGCTCTGAAGCAGGGGCACGACGCGGTCGAAGACCGCGCGCTCGCCGCCCACCATGAGACAGAAGCCGTCGCGGAGCCCCCATATGCCGCCGCTGGTGCCGACGTCGAGGAAGGCGATGCCACGCTCGCCGAGCTGGCGGGCGCGGCGCTGGCTATCGCGGTAGTGCGAGTTGCCCCCATCGATGACCAGGTCGTCCTTGTCCAGCAGCGGGAGCAGCGCTTGTATGCTGGCCTCCACGGCGTCTCCCTGCGGCAGCATGAGCCAAAAGGTGCGCGGGCCCGTCAGGGAGTCGACCAGGAGTGGCAGCAAGGCCGCTGTCTGGCCACCAGCGGTAAGGAAGGCGTTTCGGGCGTCCGTGTCGAGGTCGTAGCCGACGACGCGATGGCCTCCTCCGAGCAAGCGGAGCGCTAGGTTCATGCCCATACGTCCTAGGCCAATGATGCCGAGCTCCATAAGGCACCTCCTGTTCGCTCACAGGATAGCAGGGGCCGTCCTGTGAGGTCATCGGCAGGTTGGGCCGCGAAGCAGGCGTGCGTGTGAATGCGCTCACAATGTTGACAGAAGGAAGCGACTAAAGGATAAGGAGGCCGAGGCCGAGTCTGGAGGGAGCCCATGCCCGAAGGAATACTGGAGGGAATCCGCGTGATCGAATGGGGGCACTTCGTGTCGGGTCCCTGGACGGCTCGCCTCTTAGGCGACCTGGGGGCCGACGTCGTCAAGGTGGAGCCGCCCAGCGGCGACAAGGCCCGACATGCCGGCCCTTTCCCTCACGATCTGCCTCACCCGGAAACGAGCGGCATGTACCTCTTTGTGAACTGCAACAAACGGGGAGTCACGCTCGATTTGTCCATGGCAAAGGGAAGGCAGATCTTCCGGCAGCTCGTGGAAGGGGCAGACATCCTAGTGGAAAACCACCGGCCTTCAGAGGTGGAGGCTCTCGACCTGACCTACGACCACCTCAAGGCGATCAATCCGGACTTGCTCATGGTCTCCATCAGCCCGTTTGGTCAGACTGGCCCCTATCGAGACTGGGTGGGCAGCGAACTCGTGCTGTTCAACATGGGGGGCGTTGCCTACGAGACCCCGGTCGGGGGCGTCACTGACCGCGAAACGCAGCCACCCCTCAAGGGGCCAGGCTATCAGGCCTACTTTGTCAGCGGCTGGCTCGCGGCGACAGCGGCGCTTGTGGGGCTGTTCCAGCGCCAGGTGGCCGGCGGTGGACAGCTCATCGACATCTCGGAGCACGAGGCCATCGCGAGCATGCTGCGCCCGAACGTCGCGAGGGTTTCGTATGAGGAGGAGATCACCGTACGGCAAAGCGGCGGGGCCATCCGCTACAAGCCATGCAAGGACGGCTATTTCATCGGTCTGGGCATGGGCCAGAACGACGACGCCTGGAGGCGCCTCTGCGCGCTCATGGACAACCCCGAATGGACGAAGCAGGAGATCTTCGCGACACAGGAACTGCGCAGGGAGCACCAGCAGGAGGGAGAGGCGCTGATCGTCGAGTGGATGAAGGACTATACGAAGGACGAGCTATTCGAGATGACGCAGCGTCTCGGCATTGGGGCGTTCCCTTTCAACACGGTGGCCGATGTCCACGAGTCAAGCCAGCTCGCTGCCCGAAGCTTCTTCAAGGAAGTGGAGCATCCCATCGCGGGCAGGCTCTCCTATCCTGGACCAGCCTACTCGTTCACCGATCAGCAGCCGCGCATCTACCGCCGCGCGCCGCTGCTAGGAGAGCACAACGGGGAGATATACGGCGGCGAGCTCGGCTATTCAGCTGAGGAGCTGGCGCAGATGCGCCGCAGCGGCGTGATCTAGCGCCAAGCAAGGAGCACAGGGTGATGGCGAGACTTCCGTTCGAGGGCATCCGCGTGGCGGACTTCGGCTGGGTGATCACTGCGCCGCTGGCCACGCTGTGGCTGGCTACCTTGGGCGCCGAGGTGATCAAGATCGAGAACAAGGCCCACCCGGATACCATGCGTCGCATCCGCGGAGCAGGGGGTGTTGCGCTGATGGACCCGCTGAAGCTGAACCAGTCTCCGTCCTTCAATTCTCTGAACTACAGCAAGTACAGTTGCTGTCTGGAGCTCTCTCATCCCAAGGCGCAGGAACTGGCCAGGGAGATCGTGAAAATCAGCGATGTCGTGGTGGAGGCGTATACCTACCCGGTGGTGGAGCGCTTCGGGCTTACCTATGAGGACATCAAGGCCGTCAAGCCCGACATCGTCATGCTGTCAGTCTCATCGCTGGGCAAGACCGGTCCGCTGCGCGACACGACGGGCTACGGGCCATCGAACCAAGCATATGCCGGCTTGCCCTCCATGACCGGCTACGAGGGCTCCATCGGCGGCAACATCGGCGGCACTTGGCCCGACTATTGGATGGGGGTCGCCGCCGCCTATCTCCTCATGTCTGGCCTCTACCATAAACGGCGCACGGGCCGGGGCATCTACATGGACCTCTCGATGGTCGAGGCGGTGCTGAACATGGTCCCCGGGCAAATCCTCGACTACCAGATGAACGGCCGCGCGGCGCAGCCCTGGGGGAACTGGGATCCCCTGTCGGCGCCTCACGGCGTCTACCGTTGCCTTGGGGACGATAGGTGGGTCGCCATTGCGGTCGAAGACGAGACGCAGTGGGCCGCCTTCTGTCAGGCGAGCGGACACCTCGAGTGGCAGCACGACGAGCGCTTTGCCGATGCCTACCTTCGCCAGCAACGCCGGAGTGAGCTGGACGCGCTCGTCACGGAGTGGACGCGAGAGCACACGGCGCAGGACATAACGGCGCTGCTCCAGGGCGTCGGCGTGTCGGCGGGGCCCTCCAATGACTCCCTGGGCCTTGTCAATGACCCGCAATTGCGCCATCGCCAGCAGTTCGTTGGGCTGGACCACGCGGAAATGGGGTCGCGGGAGTATATGGCGATGCAGGGTATCTTCAGCGCCATTCCGGAGCGGCGCTACGCGCCGACGCCGGTGTACGACCGAGACAACCACGGCGTCTTTCGCGATCTCCTGGGGCTTCCGGAAGCGGAGATCGACGATCTCATCAAGGAAGGGGTGATTGCCTGAAGCAAGGACGCCCGACTGACGGCAAGCGCAATTGCGCGCCAGACTGCAATGTTGACGGAAGAGTCCAAGGGATCTAGGCAGCGGACGTAAGGGCGTTGCCATAAGCGACCGAAGAAATGGGGGAGGAAACCATGGCACTGAAGCAGTCGTACATCGAGCAGGCCCACGAGTATTACCAGGCGGTGGAGCGGCGGCAGCGTTTGATGGCGGCGCGTGTGCCGCGGAGCCTCGTAGTCAAAGCCGGCACGTTGGCTGCGCTTGGTGGTGGGGCGGCGATCAGCCAGCTTCTCGCGGCCTGTGCCGGAGGCGCCGCCGAAAAGGAGACAGTCATCCGCGCCTCGGCTGAGGGCACGTACAAGTATTCCAAATATCCGTACATCGAGAAATACAACTGGCGCAGTCTTCCTTGGGGTGGCTCGCCCTATGTTGATGGCGTGCTGGTGATGACGGGAAGTGGCGCGAGCAACTGGGACTTTGTGCGCCTGTCCTTAACCAGCTACGGCCAGATCATGGATAACCTGTTGAACAAGCGTTACGGCGCCGGGGCCGATATGGAGAAAGACGAGTTGGAAGGGCACATGGCGGACAAATGGGGCCCTGCACCCGACCACAGCTACTACGATTACCACATTAGGCGCGGTGTCTACTTCCACGACATACCACCGGTCAATGGACGACTCTGCACGGCGGAGGACGTCAAATACTGCCTGGACGTCTACCGTACGGTCGGTCTGTCAAAGGTCGGGCTGGAATTCGTGGATAAGGTGGAAGTGCTCCCCGACAAGGAGACGGTGAGAGTGTACCTCAAACGGCCCGTCCTGTTCACGAATTGGACCCTCTCCTCGAACGACTACTACATTTTCGCGCGCGAGCACTTCGAGGGTCCTAAGGAGCGTTGGGAGCAGCAGCCTATCGGTACCGGCCCGTTCAAGATGGTCTACCAGAAGGTCGGTACCCGGATGGAGACGGTTCGCCACGACAGGCTTGGGCGGGTAGACAACCGGTGGGCGGGCTACCTGCTACCGTTTCTCAGTGCGTGGAACACCTTCACACTCGCCGCCGAAGTAACCACGAAAGCGGCCTTGCGGTCAGGACAGATCGACTTTACGAGCGTGGGGGATTTCGTTGATGTTCAGGACCTGCTGTCCACCAACCCAGAACTCACCGTGCAGGTCCAAGCCCCTAACTCGACCTATCCACCCTACCCCTGGGTCCTCAATCTGAGAGACCCGCTGTTCCAGGATGTCCGAGTCCGGCGCGCTCTCAGCATGGCGCTCAACCGGCGTGAAATGATCGACACGCTGTCCGGCGGGCTCGGTGCGGGCGGCCATACCATTTCTTGGACATGGTTAGGCCGCTCCGATCCCTTCAGCATAGAAGAGCTTGGGCGATGGCAAGAATATAATCCCACGCTTGCCAAGCAGCTTCTGACTGAGGCCGGTTATCCCAATGGCTTTGAGATGGAGTACATGGTGAGCGGCAACCCGACCAACACCGATATCATGACTCAGCAGTATCTCGAACAGATCGGGGTTCGAGTGAAGTTCAATCAGGTCGAGAGCGTCGTGCTCACCGCGGCTCGAACAAACAAGACATTCAAGCACGCCATCATCGGGACGCCTCAGACGGGGTACGATCCCGTGAAGGTGGCTCGCGAGTGGTTCTTGCCCGATTCGCCCAAGAACTGGGGGAGCGTTAACGACCCGACGATGACCGACCTCGTCGAAAGGGCGAGCTACACTGTCGATGCTAACGAGCAGCAGCGTTTGGTCGAGCAGATCCACGAACGTGACCTCGACCAAGCCTACCGGCTACAGCGATACGTCGCCTTCGCCGTGTTCATGCGCCAACCATGGCTCCACAATGTCGCGTCGGCGACCCAGGGGTACTTCAACGCTTGGGGATACCATCAGGTCAGCGTGGCTTGGATGGACGATAAGGCACCGGCAGGGCGGGCAGGGCGCTTGAAGACGTAGCGGTCGCTGTGATAGTTTTTCACTGGCCTGCAGCCGGCACGGAATAAAGTGCTGTCTCCAGGCGAGTCACCAAGTGGGTTCTATTAACAGGAGGTAGGATGGCCACACAGCGTCGCGATGCCGCTATCGTCGGCATGCACGAGTATCCGAAGCGGGTGGTCGGCCCGAGCGTCTCCGCGCAGATGATCAAGGTGGCGAGCGCGCGAAGAGCCTTAGAGGACGCGGGTCTGACCTGGAAGGACGTTGACGCGCTCTATGACCCGGATGGCGGCCTCAACATGGCCGAGTACTTCGGGTTCAGGCCACAGGTGGTGGACACGACCTCGGTAGGAGGCGCGTCGTTCGAGTTCCTTACGGGGCACGCGTTGCGCTCGATCCGCGAGGGCAAATGCAAGGTCGTGCTCATCTCCGAGGGATCCACGGCGCACTCCGACCAGAGGGCGATCGGTACGGGCGGGTTCGCGGGCGGCGCAGGGCAGGCCACGTTGAGCGGGAACATGGAGAGCTCGTGGGGCTCGGTCTTGATCTCGAACTACGCGCTGGTCAAGACCCGCCACATGCACCAGTACGGCACGAAGCCGGAGCAGTTCGCGAACATCTCGGTGGTGACGCGGACCCACGCGGTGCGGAACCCCGAGGCGGTGCAGGCCATGACCGACCTGGGCTTCCAGGGGACGGGCGAGATCTCGATTGAGGACGTGCTGTCGTCGCGCATGATCGCCGACCCGCTGCACTTGCTGGAGTGTTGCATGGTGTCGGACGGCGGCGGGGCGATCGTCATCGCATCGGCCGACGTGGCGCGGAACACACGCAAGAAGCCGGTGTGGATCCTTGGCAGCGGCGAGTCCATCAAGTACCGAGAGAACGGCGGCGACATCACGACCAGCGCCGGCGCCGCATCGGCCCCGCAGGCCTTCGGTGAGGCCGGAGTGCGGCCGGACGAGCTGGACGTGGCCATGGTCTACGACTCGTTCACCATCACGGTGCTGACCTGTATAGAGGACCTTGGCTTCTGCAAGAAGGGCGAAGGGGGGGCCTTCGTGGAGGGAACGCGACTGCGCTGGGACGACCCGCGCAAGCCGGCGCTGAACACAGACGGCGGTGGCCTCTCGTCCAACCACACGGGCCGGCGGGGGGTGTACCTGCTGCTGGAGGCGACGCGCCAACTCCGCGGCGAGTCGACCTCGCAGGTCGCGAATGCCAGGCTCGCGGTGGCCCATGGCAACGGCGGCAACCTGGGCGGCGGCCATTCCGGCGGCACCATCATTCTGGCGAGGGACTAAGATGCCACGACCACTCCCGCGTTTCCCGGAAGTCAACAGCGAGCCCTTCTGGCGGGCGACGAAGAACCACGAGCTGACGTACCAGAAGTGTAACGCCTGCGGCACGGTGGTGTTCTACCCGCGGCCGCACTGCACGAACTGCGGCTCGGACAACTTGTCGTGGCACACGTCGGCCGGCCTGGGCAGCGTCTACACGTTCAGCGTGGTGCGACAGAACCGAAGCCCGTCATTCAGGGACCTCGTACCTTACGTGGTCGCGTACGTTGACCTGGACGAGGGGTTCCGGATGATGTCGAACATCGTTGGCATCGACCCTAATCAGGTCAAGTGCGACATGCGGGTGAAGGTGCAGTGGGAGGACTACGAGGAGGTGGCGCTGCCGTTGTTCGCGCCGGCGTAGGCGCGAGCGCCCAGTAGGACTGCGAAGGCTCCGCCGCCCGGTCAGGGCGGTAGAGCATGCCTTGGTGGCGAGGTGCGGCAGGCGTCGGCACCCGTCCTGGTTGGACGGCGACGTGCGTAGGCGGTAATGTTACGCCGCTGCGCTCAAGGAGTCCCGTCTCCGTGCCGTGGCGTGCTGCCAGGAAGGCGCGATGTAGTCGGCGTTGACGATGTGTACGTGGAGCCGCCGATAGCAGCCCCGGCAATACAGGCCGCCACATCGCTTGCAGGGGAACAGCGAGAACCGCTCGACCTGCTCCAAGCATTCGCGGCATGCCGTTGGTCGTTCCATGGTGGTCCTCTTTCACCTAGTACTTCGACCTCATGGGCACAGTGTACCAGGCGTGCTGTGAAACCTTGGTGAAGATGACGGGTCGCGGTGTGAGGATGATGTGAAGAAGAGGGCCTGCAGCGACTATCCCTTGAACTTGGGTGCGGGTTGCTAGAGAATTGAGGTAGGCGGCGGGACGCCTCGATGGGGTCACCGTCCGGAATGGCCAGCGTAGCTCAGTGGCAGAGCAGCGGTTTCGTAAACCGCAGGTCGTCGGTTCGAATCCGACCGCTGGCTCCAGTGCTTTGCTGTGACTAATCCGCCGGCGGCTTGAGACGGCTCTCGGTCAGCCCGCATTCACGCGCCGGCCTCTCCCAATGACTCCGGTCCGTCCGCTCTCGCTCTGGGACGTGCCAACAGGGCTTTCGCCAGCTCGGTGACGGCGATGACGCCGAGGGCGGCGGAGAGGGCGACCAGCCAGTGTGAGGCGTCGAGCGGCACGACGTCGAAGAAGTCTCTCAGCATCGGCACGTAGAACGGCAGTGCCTGCAGTGCGAATCCTCCCAGCACGGCGGCGATGAGCCACCGGTTGGAGAGCCAGTCGCTGCCCCAGGCCGGCTTATCGAGGTTTCTTACGGAGAAGACGTAGAGCAGCGTGTTGACGCCCAGCGTCAGGAAGGTGACCGAGCGGGCGAGCTCGATTTGGCCGCTGACTTTCCAAAACGCAACAAACACGCCGAGCGCGATTAGGCCTGAGGCGACGGCGATGATGCCGATCAGCAGGCCAACCTTTCGGGTGACGAGAGGCTCGCGCGGGTCACGGGGCGGGTCTTCGAGGATCCCCTGGCGCTTCGGGTCGACGGTGAGCGCAAGGTCGGGAAAGCCGTCGGAGACGAGGTTGATCCAGAGGATCTGCGCGGCGGTCAGGGGCAGGGGGAGAGCCAGGAGCATCGAGCCGGCGACGACGATGATCTCGCCGAAGGCATCGGACAGCAGATAGAGGACGATCTTCCGGAGGTTGTCGAAGATACCGCGCCCCTCCTCGACGGCGGCGACGACGGTCGCCAGATTGGAGTCGAGGAGCACGAGGTCCGCAGTCTCGCGCGCTACGTCGCTGGCACTGCCGACGACGATGCCGATATCGGCACGGGCAAGGGCAGGCGCGTCGTTCACGCCGTCGCCCATCATGGCGACGACGCCTCCGCGCTCTTTCAGGGCCTGCACGATGGCCAGCTTTTGGGCGGGGTCAGTCCGCGCGAAGAGCACGATGTTCTGGATGCTCGCCGCGAGATCGCGAGGGGTCATCTTCGCAAGCTCGTCGCCCAGGAGCACTTGCTCGGGCGCGACCAGCTTGCCGAGCTGCGCAAGCAGGTGGAGGGCTGTGCCTGGGTAGTCGCCCGTTATCACCTTCACGGCGATGCCCGCGCCTTCCGCGAGCGAAAGCGCCTCTCTTACGCCGGGCCGCACGGGGTCTTCGAAAAGGAGCAGGCCGGCCCAGGTGAGGTGGTCGGTGCCGGCGCCTTCGACGGTGGCGACGTGGTGCGGCATGCGCTTGTAGCCGAACCCGAGCAGGCGGTAGCCGGCGCTGGCGGAGGCTTCGATGTCGGCCTGCCGGGCTTGGCGAGCGTCAGGGGGCAGATCGGATTGAGCGAGCACGATTTCGGGGGCGCCCGCGACGAACAGGAGCACTTCGGACTCGTGCGTGCAGAGCGTCGCCTGGTAGCGGAGGGCGCTCGAGAAGGGGACCTCGTCGATCCTGGGGTACGATCGCGTGAGCTTCTGGATGGCCGTGGCCGCTTCGCCCTCTTGTCCGCCAACTTCGGCGCGAGGCAATATCACTCGCGCCCACTCGTACTCCGCGACCTCCAGCGGGTCCTGGAGGTTGTTGCAGAGGACGGCGCCGAGCAGCAGCCAGCGTTCGTCGCCCTTGTAGGAGACGACGCGCACCGTCCCTTCGGTGAGGGTGCCGGTCTTGTCGGCGCAGATGACGGTGACGCCTCCCAACGTCTCGGCGGCGAGGAGCCGTCTCACGAGGCCCTTGCGCTGCAAGATCCGCACCATGCCGATGGCCAGTACGGCGGTGGTGGATATCAGGAGGCCCTCTGGGATGGTCGAGACAGCCAGCGCGACAGCGGTGAGGAACATCTCGAAGGGCGGCCGGCCGGTCAGCAGGCCAACGAGGAAGACGGCCAGCGTGAGCGCCCCGACGCCGACGGCGAGGGCCCGCGAGAGCCTGCGCAATTGGCGCTGGAGCGGGGTGTCTTGAGCGGGACCGGCGACGCTGGTCGCCAAGCCGCCCATCTTCGTCCGTGCCCCCGTGGCGGCGACGCGCATGCGCCCTCGGCCTGAGACGACGATCGTGCCCATGAGGGCCTCGGCGGCGGGCGTCTTTCGGACGGGCTGGCTCTCACCCGTGAGCAGCGCCTCGTTGACGAACAGATCGACCGCCTCGATGACCTCGCCGTCGGCGGGGACAGCACCGCCCGGGGCGAGGACCGCGAGGTCGCCGGGAACTACCCGCGAGAGGAGGATGCTCTGCTGTTCGCCGTCTCGCACGACGAGCGTCTGGGGCTTTACGAGCTGGCGCAGCGCAGCGAGGGCACGGTTGGCGCGCCGCTCCTGCCAGAACCCGAGCGTCGCGTTGATGAGGACGGCGATCAGGATAATGGCGGTGTCGCTGGGCCGACGCAGCACGGCTGTTATCAGCGCCGCGCCGCCGAGCACGTACACGAGCGGGTTCCTTAGCTGGGCGAGGAGGATGACGAGGTCGTTGGGAAGGGGTTCCTCGGGAAGGAGGTTGGGGCCGAAGAGTGCGAGTCGCTCCGCTGCTTCCGCGGAGGTCAGCCCATCTGCGCGGGGCGTTGCCATGCAGTCATGGTACCACTTCTGCGTGGGGGTCTTGGTTCGTCCGGGGGCGCTGGTCGGGAGCGACGAGCTAAGGCGCCGTGCGAGGCAAACCAGGAGCCCTCACGCCCCGACCCTGTCCCATAGCCCATAGGGAGAGGGGGAGAGAGCACGATGGGCCGCTGGCTTGCTATAGCGAGTTGAGGTCCTTTGGGAACTCGCGATAGAGCTTCGCGACCTTTGGGTCGATTACGATCTCGCAGTACGGATAGGAGCGGTTGTTGTCGTAGAAGTCCAGATGGTAGCCCTCGGCCTCGTAGAACTTGGTGAAGGGGACGATCTCGGTGACGATCCGGTTGCGGTACAGGCGGGACTTCTCGGTCTCTTCGCGGGACCGGAGCGCGGCCTCCCTCTGCTGGTCGGTGTGGTAGAAGATCGCGGAGCGGTACTGGGTGCCTACGTCGGCGCCCTGCCGGTTCAGCGTCGTCGGGTCGTGCAGGTGCCAGAACACCTCGAGCAGCTTCTCGTAGGGAATGGCGGCCGGGTCGAAGGTGACCTGGATGGCCTCGGCGTGACCGGTGGCGCCGGTGCAGACCTCCTCGTAAGAGGGGTTGTCGACGTGGCCGCCGGCGTAGCCGGGGACGACGCGCTGGACGCCCTGAAGGCGCTTGAAGACAGCCTCGGTGCACCAGAAACAGCCGCCGGCGAGCGTCGCGGTCTCGAGGTCGGGCATGGGTGGGTCCTTTCTGGGGCGAACGGCTCAGATGGATGAGCTGGCTATGGCGGCCGTTGAGGGCAGTCTATTGCGCGGAGCGGCGCACCTGTCAAGCGGTTGGGGTTGGGCGCCTCGGTGGGTTGGCTTCGTTTCGCAGAAAAGCACTCGCGACAGGCATCCGCGCTTTCAGTGAGACCATAACAGTCTCGCCAAGGCACTTATGGCTTGTCTTGAGCCAGCAGTCGGCGATGTTTCCCCGCAGGGTGCGGGCTTGATGGAGCGCCCTGAGTAGACGCACCTGTGAGGCCCGAGCATCGAGCGCGGTGCGGACAAGGGGCCTGGGGACGACCAGTGATGGCTATGGCCAAGCAAACGAACTGATGACTACGCTGTTCTGGCTCATAGGCAGCGACGACGATAAGACCGGTAGGCGCTCGCCGGTGGAGCTGTCGTACAGGCCGGTGGCGATCTTGTACGTGCCCGGCGCCGAGCCCGGTGGAAGGACAATTTGCACAGTCTCCGGCACGAGCTCGCCTATGGACCAGACCGACGTAGGATAGCGGCCCTTCTTGTGGAGCTGGTCCTGTTGCGCGACGAGCCGGCCCGTCTCATCGAGGACGTGGTAGAACTGCGTATAGGCCCGATTCCCCTCTGACCGTTTGGTCCACAGTGTGCGGAGCTGCACTGTCGCTCCTGCTCGGTCAAGCTGGGGTGGGTCGAAGCCCAGGAGTTCCAGACCGTCGGCGAATCGGACGCTGACTGGGTTTGTCGATGGAGGCGGGGGCTCCGCGCCGCGCACGATGAGGCTGCCCGCGGCGACCTCCTTTCGTCCGACGAGGTCGGGGCGGCCCTCAGTGATGGCGAGATTGCGCAATGAGCTGTCGGTGATGCCGATGCGGTAACGGAGCTGCTCTCGCTCGAGTCCTTCGGGAAGAGAGATGCGGAGGTCAAAGGTGACGCCGGGCTCGCGTGTCACGAGCTTCGGTGGCCATGGGTTGGGGGGCGGCAGCGGGACGCTCGCCTGGGCCACCGTTTGCTCGGCGACGTCGTTGAGGTGCAGGAAGAGGCCGTGGCCTGGAGGAAGGTTGGGCGGCAGGTCGAGGGTGACGGTGACGGTGACCGTTGCGCCAGGACCGACGGCAGAGACGAAAGACTGGGCGTTTAGCAGCTGGATACCGCCTTCGAAGGTGACGTCTCGCGCCAGGTCGATCGGCTTGGCGAGAAGCCGGTAGACCTTCAGCGAATCCGCCTCGCGGACGAGCTCGAAGGCGGGGTTGCCATCGAGGTGGGGCGGCTCGACGTTGAAATATTTCTCAGACCTGTAGAAGTCCTCATGCACCAAGACGTAGTCCACGCCCAGAGCCGCCAATCTGCCCGCCGTCTCAGGGCCATCGAGTTCCCGCAGCGTCTCATGCAGTGCGAAGAGCGGCGTTCCTGAGACAGAGCCGTTCACCAGGGCTTTCTGGTGGACCCGCTGGGCGAAGAGGTACTGGGAGTGGATCGAGCTCCAATCGTCGAGAAAGGGGTATTCCGCGAGCACCGTTTCGGGATCCAGCGTCGCCAGCCATGTATAGGGCTCAGGAAGGTTCGCTTCGTAGGTCTTGAGCGGCTGGCTCGGCACGAGGTCGACCAACGAGAGCGCGATGATGCCGATAGCCACGGGCGGCCGCCAGCGGATAGTCAGCCTTTTCAGCAGGTGCTCAAGGCCGAAGGCGGCCAGCAGCGACATCGCCAGGATCACGCCGACGCCGAAGCGGGCATAGACGCGAAACATCGGCAGGATTGATGAAAAGAGCGCGTCGAACGGCCAGAGCCGTGGCGCGAGCGAGAAGAAGAAGGCGACAGCGAGGACCGCCGTCACGACAAAGCGCAGCAGCCGCCGCTCAGGCGAAAGAGCCCTGGTTGTCGCCGAGGAGAGCGCGCCAGCGGCCAGCAGCAGCGGCACGATGCCGACATAGAGTCGGAACTCGCTCACGCTAGGAAGCTGCTGCGCGTCCCAGAAGCTTTGCACAAGCGGTCCGAAAAGTACGTGCTCTGGCGGCGGCAGCAAATACTGCCAGGGTTGCGCTGCGTAGACGAGGAAGTCGCCGGGTGGACGCACATATCCAAGGGGCCCCAAAGCGGCGCGAAGACCCGGGTCGAGCAACACGCGCAGCACCGGTACGATGAGCGGGCTCAGGAGCACGAGAGCCAGGATCGCCGCGGCCCCGACGAAGAGGAGAGGGCGCAGCCCGGCCGCCGCCATTGGCGTGAAACGTCGTTGGCCGAGCCAGTGCGCGAGTGCAAGTGTCGCTACGAGGACAGCACCAATGTAGCCGTAGTAGACGTGCAAGAGCGTGGTCAGGGCGAGCACACCTCCCAACGCTGCAACTCGCCACCCCCGCGGTTGATCGATGAGGTTCAGAGTGAGAAGAAGCATCACAGGCAGGAGCTCGGCGTGAGCGAGACTCATATGGGCATAAGAATGGGCCCAGATATATGGTGAGAAACCATAGAGCGCGCCTGCCAGCACCGATGGCCAAAAGCTGTTGCCCAAGTGCCGCGCGAGAAGAAAGGCCACTATGGCGGAGAGAGGGAAAGCAGATAACGTGAGGAGATTGAAGCGGAAGATCTCGTTGCCGAATGGATTCAGCACTCTAGCTGCGATATCCCAGAGTTGAAACGGCATGGGTATCGCTCGCCAGTCAATGCCGAAAGGGAAAGCAATCAGCGACACGAAGTCTTTCTGCAATTCTTGAGCGGTGGCAAAATCCCACCACCAGAAGGCCCACACTACACCCAATGCATCGCCAGCGCTCCCAAAGACCGCTTTAGAGTGCTGGCTTGCGATGGGGAAGAGAAAGGCCCCCATCAGGCAACTGTAGAGTAGGAAGGCGAGCCCTACCTTGGTCTGGTTATTCAGAACTTCACCTTACTAGGTGCCTTTTCCGGACCAGGCGTGACCGAGTGCGACAAGTACGAGACATATGATAGTCGTGTTCGCTAGCCATATTGCCCAAGGATACATTCCGTGGCCTAATATCAGCGCTAGGGGTGCTAGCACAAACAGAAGAATAGTCACAGCGAGCCATCGTGTCCTGTTCATGTTTATGATATCTCGAAAATAAGGCACACCCAGGCCGGCTGACTCCGCCAGGCGCGCGACGAGGCCCGCAAGTAGGAGAAGATACGCAGCGCTCGCAAGCATCTCTGCCTGATCAAGGTGTTGACCGCCGAGCTGGACGCCACTCGCTACAAGAAGCATCGGAGACAAGGCAATAAGGATATTTGATAGCGGCGCAACAGCGGGTTTCGTCGTGTCCAGTTTGCCTTGCTCGTGTTTCGGGTCGGGGGTGGTCTCCATGTTCCACGTCGCCTCTAAGCAGGAGTGAGGAATTGTTCTCAGCTTCTAATCTCCTCGCCGTGTCGTTCTATTCTGCCTGTTGCAACATTCAACACGACGCTGGACGCAATAGTTTGTGAACAGCCCGAGTGTCAGGATCAGGGGTTGTGGGACAGGTTCGCAACGATTGAGGTACCAAAAGGATAAAAAGAGAAACTAACTTCCTTGAGATCGCTAAGAGCGCCTATGACGTGCCTTCGCCGATCAGGGGATACGTAGAACAAAAGGAACCCGCCGCCGCCTGCACCGAGCAGTTTACCGCCAAGGGCGCCCGCGTTTACTGCTCGATCATACATTTCATCAATAGCGGTGCTGCTCACCGATGAAGATAAGCGACGTTTGTACATCCACGCTTCGCCTAGGAGCCGACCGAAGTCATCAAGCGGGCCCGATCCGCAAAGAACCTCGATTGCAACAGGTACTAATCCACGAAGAGCTTCGAGAGCCTCATCATTGAGCCCGCCTTCGGTCCGCGTGAGCTGCTCGGGAAGTACATCCTGCGCCTCGCGACGAATCCCCGTGTAGATCAGAAGCAGCCGATCCGTTAGCGCCCCCAAACGATCTGGGGAGATGGGAACTAGTGACGGTGTAACAATGCCGGATCGGGTTATGCGTAAATGAAGAAAGCCACCAATCGCACATGCATACTGATCCTGCACCCCGACCAGCTCGCCGAGCAAGTCTCTCTCAACGTAAACAGCCTCATTAGCCAGCTGGAGAGGGCTGACTCTTTCACCTTTTAGCGCATGAAGAGCGTTAAGCAAGCCAACTGTGAAGGATGAAGAAGAACCTAAGCCAGTTCTCGCAGGGAGATCACCAGCATAGTGAATTTCGATTCCCCCCTCGATCCCAAGAAACTTCAGGCAGGCGCGAACTGAGGGATGTTCTATCTGGTCGACCGTGCTCGTCAGCTCAGTGCGAGTATAGCTAACGCGAATCCTATGGTCGAACAGTCCACTCATGCTATTGACAGAAAGATATGAAAACTTGTTGATGGCTGCAACGAGGGTTTCTCCTTCGTTCTGCATGAAGTATTGCGGATAATCAGTGCCTCCGCCAAAAAAACTGATCCGTACCGGCGTTTGCGTGATAATCATACCGTCTCTCTCCTAGCGGTAATCGCAACCGAAGAGTACGCTCTTTGCTCTTCCACTATCCTGGAGTGCAGATAGGCAGGAGTTGGGCTGCTCTGGTTTTGAGAAAGTCGGTCACGTCTCGCAACCTGTGAAGGAAAGGTGCTCCACGTGGATAGAACATATCCTACACGACTTCCATTCACGATTACGCATTGAACATCGGGCCTGGACCAAAAGCCCGATATGCCTGCACTAGTTGACGGATACCTTCATCTAAGGATCTCTTGGCTATGAATCCTTTGGAATTGAGCTTGGCGTTTGATACGATGTAATTCCGCTTGTCCGGGTCGCTCATCAGCTCACTGATGTGTATATACAGGTTCGGGACATGTGCTTTGATGACACTCGCCAGTTCCAATTTCGAGAGATTAGCTTCATTTAGGCCAACATTGTATGGTTCGCCACGAAGACGATCGAAATTGTCTATGCAAAAGCAGAAGCACTCTGCCACGTCTGAGATATGAACGTAGTTTCGTTTGAAATCTGCCTCGTATATGATCAAATACCCATCCGTGACAGCCTTATAAACGAAATCATTGACCAAAAGATCAAGCCTCATTCGCGGCGAAGGACCAAACACGGTGGCTAATCGTAGGCTCACCGTGTTTGGACGCGACAGCAGCTCGCGCTCGGCCTCGACTTTAGTCACTCCGTACAGAGAAATAGGCTCCAGAGGGGTCTCCTCCGTGCAATAGATATTCCCAGACTGTGTCCCGTATCCGCTATTCGTACAAGGGGAAACGACAGGCTGATCGTTGGATCGCAGGCGGTTGAGCATCCGAATTGCCTCTAGATTTACGTCATGCGCCAAGCTTGGCTGGCTATCGCAGGCTTTTGCCCCCACTATGGCCGCTAATGGGACCAGAAGATCGTGGGTGTCAATGAGCGTTTTCATAAGCGTTTCGTCCCGGACATCACCCAGAACGAATGAAAAGCCGTCCCGTCGACAGAGGTGGAGCAGACTCTGCTGCCGATACATGAGATTGTCAACGACGGTTACTTCCCAACCTCGATTGAGCATTTCCTCAACGATCACGGATCCAAGGTACCCAGCGCCACCCGTCACAAGAATTTTCATATCATGCTTCCACTCTGGAGGCAGCCAGTAGTTGGCGCGCAAAGTCGGACCGCAGAAATTGTTTCAGCGTCTCTTCACTATCAGGTACGGTAACGAATCGGCGAAGCCGCTCGGGTGATGCGCGCCAAACCTCGTTTGGTAGACCATTCGGTTCTGGCGGCAGACCGAACATCTGCTCGTACACGCGGCTTAGAACTACGCCGCCGCGCCCGCACACGTTCACGATTTGGTTAGTTACTTCCTCTCTGATGAGACCGTACACAATGCGCGCAGCAAAATCTGTCGAGAGTAGCTGGAACTCAGAGCCCCAACCGACCCGCACGGATCGTGTGGTCAGGAGATCGTATATGGGTCCTTTAGACAACCCTGGGCCGACCATACCGCCTAGTCGGACGATAAGCCATGACTGTGCGTATCTCTTGACGAGCGCTTCGGCTAGGAGCTTGTGGAAACCGTAGATACTCAACTGGGCTGGATTGATCTCGGCGTTTTCTGTCGCGGAAGTGGGATCACCAGGGTTTGCATAGACCGCAGTGGACGATAAGTACACATACGTCTGGGCTGAGAAATCCCTCAAGCTTCGCATGACCGAGGAAACAGATAGCTCAAAATCAGTTGTAGGATCATGTTCTGCAAGGTATTTCCGCGAATTACCGTTGGCATTTACGAATATCTCACAGGAAGTACCCGTGCGCTGTGCATAGTTCTCGCGGGTCAGTGCAAGGCACTGCTCGCCGGCGGCCTCTGCGTGGCGGACGAACGCTGACCCGACGAAGCCTTGTCCTCCCATGACAATCATACCCATCGAAGGCCCTCTCTGACCGGAACACCACAGGACAACGGGAATCTTAGCAGACAGCCCGCGCGAGAAACAATAGGTCAGTGTCGTCCCGGGTCTCTGAGAGCGCCTCAGAATTGCTTGCAGGGCAACATCAGGATTTGCTGGATCGCCGGACCAACAAGCCAAGCAGGAAGATGATGGTGGCGGCACTGGTGGCCAAAGATAGGTTGAACCACCTCTGGGGGACATATTCGAGAGCGATCCGATAGTTCCCCGTTTCAGTCACCCACCAGCTGTTCGCGAACCCGTTGGCCACATAGCGCTCGCCCAGCGCAATCCTACGGCCATTGCGCTCCACATAAGCGTGCCAGCCAATGCTCGATGACTCACTGAATACGAGCAGGAATGGTGCCTGGGCTTCACCTACGTCGACTACCCATTGGACCGGATTGGTTCTCTGGAACATGATCGTTGGTCGTGATGGCTGGGCGATTGCGCTGGCAGCTTCGGGGGCCACCTCTACTATTTTGATTGGAGGGATATCTGCAGTCGCTTGGTCGCCTAAAGCGATCGTGTACCTTCCCTGCTCAAGTTCAATACCTTCGCTACTGAAGACATGCGTTTCCTTGTCCTGCGCTCCGTAGCGGTTTGGGGAAAGGGCCACAGAACGGTCTCCTAAGGCTAGGTGGATGAGTTGGGGAGGCCCTCCGTCCGGTCCCACTGGTGCGAGATCAGCACGGATCACAAACTTCATTGAACGCGGCACAAACAAATCGGCGCCCGGCGTTTGATTCCAGGAACCAGGCTGGAAAAACAGATATATCGGCAGTGTCCCTGACGGTTCAAGAAGCCGAAGCACTCGTGCACGCTCTGTCTCCAGGCTCGCAATCACCTCGGCGGCTGGAGGCTCATCGCCGAGCGGTCCGCCACTAATCACCGGGATCAGAACAGGGGCTCCCCAGGATACAGCGTGCGCGAGCGCCTCATCCGTTTGGTAAGCAGAGAACAGGAACGCGGGCTTCCCTTCTACGTAACTCGTATGTGAGAACGCAATCAGCGTATGAACATCGCCGGCTACCACTATCGGGCCGCGGTCTGGGGTGTAGATCCAGGGGAGTGGGTCGCCAACGCTGTACACATCTAGCTCGCCAAAGGAGCGCTCGTAGTGAAGGTCTGGCTGTGCAGCTAGGAAGGCCCGCTCGTCTTCGGGGCTTGGGACCTCGTAGAAATGCCAGTCTACGTCGTTACGTTGCAGGACGTAGCCGGCATTCATCAAGCGAAGCACCTTGGCGAAGCCACCTTTGAGGGCTAACGCTGAGCGCAACGTACTCGTTGGCTGACCTAGGTTAGGCAACGAGTATGCCAGCCGCACGAGGTCGCTGCCACCGACGGTCTGTTCCACCTTCGAGGGCGTATTGGCGATGACGGGTTTGTCGATCCAGGGTACGGAAAGCGTGAAGGATGTACGTCCCCAGGTGTACGCCTGCAGGTATTGGTCCGGCAACGTAAAGATGCGAAACATATCCGGCTGACCCTCGAACCATGCGCGGGCCTCATCCCAGTAGGTCGGCACCTGAAACTGATAGCGCCGGTCGAGCGCCTGGCCTGTCCAAAGAGGAAAGGCGACAACCAGCGCGACGAGAGCTCCCAGCGCAAAGGGGAGGGTCCGCAAAGTGCTCCGTAGGAAGGCGCCAATATGCTTGGTCGTCGATGACGCTATCTGTGAGAGGTAGGCCACAGTCATGGCAAACAGCGGGGCATACGCCAGCGCGATCAACCCGACAAACTTGTGACCGTCCCGAAAGGCAGAGAAGAACGGCACCCTTTCGTAGAGCCACACGTAGAGCCAATTCGTCACCCCGATTTGGTCAAGGGGGTAGGCGCCGACTGCCATGAACACTGCGAACAGGAGCAGTAAGCCGAAATAGGCTGTCCATCCCTTCGCTCCGGCGTTTTCGGGACTGCTTCGCGGTGTTATCAGGAACGCAGCTAAGGAGAGCACGGGCACAAGGAGCGTTGCGCCTATGACCAGGGGGTGGCGTAGATAGCCTGGTGCGTACCCCAAATACGGCAGGCCCTGGTAACCTGAGTACAGGTCCCAGCGCCCTAACATGCGAAACGTCTCCAAGAAGCTCGACCTTTGGTTATAGAGGTGGTAAGTCTCCTGGGCTATGGCGGCTGACCAGAAGGCTCCGGCGGTGAACAGCGATGCGATGAACGGGACCCAATACCACGCGCTGGTCAGCAGCATGCCGGCCGCGACTAGGAGTAAGAAGCGCGCGTGCCTGCCCTTATGGTTCCCGTGCGAAAGCGCCAGAACACCGTATATCGCTAGTGCCACGTAGTTGATCATTATGATGGGCGGGTTAGTGGATACTGTAAGTCCGGTAAGCGCGAGCCCCACGCCGTGCTTAGTCCCATTCTGGCTGTGCAGTCCGCGAGCGAGAAGGGCGAGCTGCAGCGGCAGCATCGCGTAGGGCACCAGGAACGACGCCGTTGGCAGTTGGAGGACTACGAAGGGGTTGGAGATGTAAACCAGTGCCGCAAGCAGCCTGGCCCGACTAGCCTTTAGTAACGGCAGCGAATCTCCGATCGTGCCGGTCAAGTAGTACATCGACACGCTGGCGGTGAAGAGGACGAAGGCAAGCCATACCTTAACAGCCAGATAAGGTGGAATCTTGATGAGATCCAAAACAGAGAAAAAAGTTCCGATCGGTAAGAGCCATCCCTTTGCAAGACCTAGATCTACACCAAAATTTTGGTTGCCATTCCAGGAATACCAAAGCGCGCTGACGAACGTAATTGGTGCTGTCAGGAGATCGGAGCCTACGTCCGTGGGTAGAACGCGGCCATAATAAACAAAAGGACCCACTGAAGCGGCTAAGAGCAGCCCGATATCTCGAGCTACATAAAGGGAATAACCGAGGCGGTTTACGGAAGGCATTGACCGGTACGTCTGGGCCAATTGTAACTATTGAGGCCCAAGAGCGACACAGGCGGTTTACTTTGTCGCCGTAAACAACACTGATGTGGACCAGCGAACACCGCCGGGAAAGGCCCGGCTCCAGTATCTGCCGATTCTCCAGATTAGCGGTGCACACCAAATGGGGGTAACCACCACATTGCTGAAGCCGACCTCAGTAAGCATATTTTGCCAAACGTCGGGAATATTAAGATTGATATGCGTCGGATCACGGCGTGCCCTTGCACTTGGGAAAGGAGTGGAGATGCATACAGACCCTTCCGCCCCAAGTGCGGCGTACATGTGGGCAAGAGCACGCTCTGGCTGCTCCAAGTGCTCGAGTACCTCGAAGCAGGTGATGAGGTCGAAGCCGATATTGAAGGGTATGCTTCTTTGAATGTCACAGGCGACAACGTCGGCATCGATGGCTTGCCGTAGTCTGCTAAGGATGTACTGCGAACGGTCAAGCCCGTAGGAGGCAAAGCCGCGCTCTTGGAGAAGCGAGAGCAACGCTCCCATGCCGCAGCCGACGTCCAACGCCCGCTTCTGTTCACCTTTCAGCCTAACCAGGTGTTGATCGACGTACTGAAGCCATGCGTGATACCAGAGCTTTGTGTACTTTACGGCCTCGAATATTGATCCATACGATCCATAGGGACTCAGCCGCCGATGGTATTCCTCACCATATGTTTGCAGGCTCTCGTGCATAAAGACTTTACCTCAAAGTCGTTTCACGGGAAATTGCGAAGCGGAGCTCCACTTTAATGCTTCAGTCTGCCTTTGCCGACTGCTTCGTCACAAGGTAAGGCCCCATCGCAAGGTACTGAAGCCCGGAACGGAGCAAGGTGGACAAGGCATCTTCAGGCGTGCAAACGATTGGCTCCCCGTGCAGGTTGAACGAGGTATTGAGGACGGCGCCGATGCCCGTGCGGGCTTCGAACTCTTTGATGGTGCGATAATACGATGCATTCTGCTGCTGCTCGAGCACTTGGGGCCGGCAGGTGTAATCGTAGGGATGAATGGCCGCCCGCAGGTGTTCACGACCCAAGGGCGTCGTATCAAAGGCCAGGGTCATGAAGGAGGCCGGGATGTGTTTGGGGTTGATGATGTAGTCTTGCTCCCGTTCCTTCAGGATCGTCGCGGCAAACGGCATCCAGAAGTCCCGGCTCTTGATCTGGTCGTTCAGCGTGCGGACCACGCGCAGATCGGAGGGGTTGGCCAGGATTGAGCGATTGCCAAGCGCTCGAGCGCCCCACTCCATCCGCCCGTCGAGTCGCGCCACAATTTGACCCTGTGCAAGCAGGCTCGCCACTTGGCCTTCGATATCTGAGCACTTGGTCACGAGCAAGCCACCACCGAGCTTATCGAGCGCTTGCTCTATCTCGACCGTAGAAAACTCCGGCCCGAGATACAGCGTCTCGAGGGGCTGTGGCTCGAAGGGGCGTCCCAGTGCTGCGCAGAGCTCCTTGTAGCCCCAGTAGGCAGCACCAATAGCTGTGGATTCATCGCCCGCACTTGGGCATGGGAAAAGCTCATCTACCTCAGGGAGCTCCATGATCGCCTTGTTGCCCTTGACGTTCATGAAAAGCCCCCCTCCCAGCGCCACTCGCCCAACCCCCGTCTTATTGATTGCGGCTGCTGTCCAACTTACCATCAGCTTCTCGGTCAACTGTTGGAGCGCACCCGCGATACCATCGAAGCGATGGCCGGCGAGACGGTCGCGTACATAAAGGGGGAAAACGCCCGATCCGTATTTGGAATGGAATCGCAGCGTTTCTGGGTCCACCCAGATAAGCTCCTCAAGAGCCGGCAGAACTTTGGCAACTTCGTAGTCAGATGCGTAAGGCGCTAGCCCCATCACTTTGTATTCGTGTTCATTGCGGCGCATTCCGAGATATTGCGTAATAATCCCGTAGAGCGTCGCGAGCGAATGGCGGCTCGGCGAAGCCACCAAACGCTCGTATCTTCCATCGCGAGCTATGCTGACCACCGCACTAAGGCCGTCGCCCTCCGCATCGTGTGTTAGGACCAGTGCAGGTGTGTCCCCGTTGCGCGCAAATCCGTAGTAGGCCGCATAGCCATGGCATGTATGGTGATCCGCTGCTGTGATAGACGACCGGTCAATCCCGAGCTCCCGCTCAGGTTCCTCATACATGCTTGGCTGTTGGGGATGAAAAAGCCGGGGAATCATGTCGTGGTACAGGCGATAGTAGGCCCATTGTAGAGGGCCTTCCAGCGCTGAGACGTGATAGGCCACACGGTTCGCTGCGGCTGCTATTGGCGACCAACCGCTTTGTTCATCCACGCCACGATACTGTGAAAGAACATCGAGCGCGGCATATGGATAGACGATCAAGTCGAGGTCGTCTACGGTAATCCCGGCTGCTTTGAGGACGTACTGAGTTGCCTGCCTTGGAAATACTTCTGAATTCTTAATCCGGTCGAATCGCTCTTCGCTTGCACAAGCGATGATTTCGCCATCGCGCAGGAGGCAGGCTGTAGCGCAATGGGTGCGTCCGAGGCCGAGTACGTATAGCGGCTTATCGCTCGGACTTTCGCCACGTCGTGCCGCTGCGTTTGTGTACCTGCTCGGAAGCGCATAACGCGTAATAGCCAGTTTTCCCGTCGTGGCGTTCAGTTTTCTCATTCCAGACTTGTCCTTGCTGTGCTTATCCGACGTTGACTAAGGTCTCTGTGGACGCTTGTTCCCCTGTAATAAAGCCGACATCTGCGAAGGCGCGCTCGAAGATTGAGTCCCATGTATTATGCCGTGCCATAGCAACGGCAGCGGCACGACAGTCTTGATGGAGCTGTCGGTCACTGAGTAACTTGATTGTAGCGTCAACGAGCTGCCTCGTGTCATCTTGTGTCACAATGCCGGCACCCCGGCGACGTATCTCGTCAGCGAGGTATGTCACGTCGGTTGTCACGACAGGGATCCCGCAGGAGAGGTACATGCGTAGCTTGGAGACGTCCCCAAGGCGTTTGATCGAATAAGGTACATCCTTGAACGGCGCGATGCCCAGCCAGGCGTGGCTAATGATCTCCTCGACCTCACGGTGATCATCGAGAAACCCTGGCATGACCACGCGTTGGGAAAGCCCGTTGGATGTGATAAACTTGCGCATGTTGGACTCTAACGTCTCGCCGCCCCATCCCAAGATCGTGAAGCGTGCTTCGGGCAGTTTGTGGCAAAGCTCAGCAGCAGCTTCCAATAATGTCCAGATCCCGTTTTGTTCGGAGAATCCGCCGCTGTACACAACATGCCCAGCCTCCAAATCGCTGTAAGGAACCTCGTGGATCTGCTCAGGAAACGTTCCGACCGGAACAACGAACTGTGGTGCCAGTTTCTCAGGAGGATAGCCGACTTGCGCGCGAGCTGCCGCAATTGCCGGGGTAACGTTCCAGACATAATCGGAATGCCGGGCCACGAAGCCGTCAAGAGTCAGGTAAAGGCGATTTAGCGTTGCGTTTGCATAGCGACGGGGCGAATAGTCTGTCTCGTAGAAGATAACTCGCTCGACTCGACCTAGCGATCGCAGTACAAGGCCGGCGAGCGTATTGACCGCGTCAACTCCAATGTAGAGGTCGTACGACTGTCTGCTGCGCAGCGTGAAGTATATGTCCGAGACGAAATCGCGGAGCTTGAGGCGTAGCGGCGAGATTGCCTCGCTTCTGGTAGCGTCGCTAACGCTCCAGAGGGGCGCCATAAGCAGTGGCAAATCTTGTGTGGCTACTCGGGTGTTATTTTCCCAGAACTCGGCGCGCGGTCGCCGATGATCAGACTCTCCGATTGGATTGTCGACCAAGGCTATCCGATCAGCACGCGGTTGCAGAAAACGTAGAAGTGGCCAGAGTTGACCGGAAAGTGATGTCCGTGCGCCGTTTCTCCATACAGAGAAGGTAGCGACCATGACACTGGCGCTAGCCAGAACAGGAGCCTGGCGACGTTTGTTGCCTAACATGAAGGGCTAAACCGCAGAAAAACAGAAAGAGTCAAGCCACTATCGTGTTGGTTCAAAGCGCGCGGTACCGGACGCGAGCCACAGCCACCGTGGGAAGGCTGTCTTGGAAGCAGAACATGGTGCGGACGGTCAAAGCCTAATTTCATTGGTTCCGTAATGTTTGGCAAACCATTGTATAGTGCGGTTCAGTCCGTCTCGAAGACTAGTAGTGCATTCAAATCCAAACAAAGTCTTCATGCGCGTGACATCAAAGGTCTTATCAAGCTGCCCATCTGGCTTGGTCCAGTCCCAAACGACCGAGCCTTTATATCCCAGGAGTTCCGAGATCATCGCTGCTAATTCACGGATGCTGGTTCCGGTCCCTGAGGAAATATTGACGATATCGTCGCTATCATAGTGTTCTAATGCGCGGACAATTGCGGCGGCGACGTCCTCGACGTAAACAAAATCCCTGATTGGGCGGCCAGATCCCCATATGACAACCTCTGACTTTCCCTCCAGCTTGGCCTCATAGTATTTCCGGATTAGGGCTGGTATAACGTGCGAGTTGTTCAAATCAAAGTTGTCATGTGGACCGTATACGTTGCCGGGCACGAGTACGACCGCATTGAACCCATGTTGTCTCCGATATGCTTGAGCCTGCTCCACACTCATAGCCTTAGCTAAGGCGTACGCTGCGCTCTCCTGCTGTGGATAACCGTTCCATAGTGAATTCTCCTGAATAGGTGACGGCGCTGTGGCGGGGTAGGAACAGCCGCCGATACACGTCAGATATTTGGAAACCCCGTAAACCCATGCTTCGTGCAGCACCATGGTTCCCATCATGATGTTGTCATAGAAGAACTCAGCTGGGCGCTGCTTGTTCGCTAAGATCCCTCCAACCAGGCCGGCGAGGTGAATCACTACATCGGGCCGCACATCAGAAAAGAGAGCACGGACCGCATTCTGGTCGCTCAGGTCATAATCAGCGTGGGTTGGCATCACAAGGTGAAGGTACCCGGCTTTGGTTAGCGCTTTCGTGACGTGCTTGCCTATGAAGCCGTGGGCTCCTGTGACAAGCACTCGCCGATCAAGGAGGGAACTGATCATTTCATGCGCCATCGGGTAACCGCCTTGCGATCAAGAACGGGATATTGACCAGTAATGACAACGCGATATGATGCCTACCAAGGGTAGGGGCCTCCCTGACTGGGCAGCTTCCGCATTCTAGCCACTGGGGTACACCGCGCTACTTCAAAGCCGCGGAAAGAGGTCGCTCACGCAATGCAGAAGTCACGGCCACTTTGAGTGCATTGACGGTCAAACCTGCCTTGGAGCGCAAGTATTCCTGACTTCCTGCCTCGTAGAAGAACGTGCTTGGGAGGCTAATATGCTTGAAGGGAACCACCGCGCCGACGCTGGCGAGCGCATGGGCCACCGCCTCTCCCAGACTTCCAATTGGTCCATGCTCATCCAGTGTCACGAGAAGATGGGTGTCGTGGGCTGCTGTGAGCACAGCATCGGTATCAAGCGGCTTTAGCGTGTGCATGCTGAGCACGCGCGTGCTTATCCCTTCCTCGGCGAGTTCTTGAGCAGCCTGCACAGCCGTGCGCAGCATTGCGCCCGTGGTCACCAACGTCACGTCCTTCCCATCTCGCACCCTGATCGCTTTTCCCAGCTGATACGACGGCGTTTCTAAGTGGACAACTGGTTCGCCAGCTTTGCCAAGTCTTAGGTAGCACGGGCCGGATGTCGCTGTCACAGCACGAGTCGCCAGCATCGCTTCAATGGGGTCACCTGGAGCTACCACAGTCATGCCCGGCAGTGCACGCATTATGGCTAAGTCCTCAGTACCGTGGTGTGTGCTGCCTAAAGGTCCATAGGCCAACCCGCCTCCGACGGAGACGATCTTGACATCAGCTTGGTGATAGCACACGTCGTTACGGATTTGTTCGAGGCAGCGGAGGGTTGGGAAGTTGGCGATTGAATACGTGAAAACGATCTTCCCAGACAGCGCTAGCCCGGCAGCCACGCCTGTCATGTTCTGCTCTGCAACACCCATATTTACAAAGCGCCCTGGGTAACGGTCACGAAACGGCTCTACAACAGAATAGCCGACATCGCCAACTAGTAGCCAGACGCGATCATCAAGTTCGGCCACCTCAAGTAGTGCATTCATAAATGCGGTTCTCATGCGTCGATGCCCAATTCAGCCAGCGCCTGAGTGAGTTGTTCGCGGCTGGGCGATTTGTAATGCCAGGCAAGCTCGTTTTCCATGAAGCTGATCCCTTTGCCCTTGATAGTGTGCGCAATTAGACAACTGGGCCGCGCAAGCTCAAATGGTACGTCGCTGAGGGCATCAGCTATGCTGTTCAGGTTATGGCCATCAACCTCTCGCACGCTCCAGCCGAAGGCGCGCCACTTCTCGGCCAACGGATCCAGGTCGAGGACCTCCTTGACGGCTCCGAAACTCTGAATCCCATTGTAATCTATGATAGCTGTTAGGTTGTCGAGCCGATGGTGTGGGGCAAAAAGGGCGGCCTCCCACGTGGATCCTTCATCGCATTCCCCGTCGGACATGAGGACGAACACGCGGTAGGGTTGGCCGTCACGTTGTGCAGCCAAGGCCATCCCACAGCCAATCGGCAGGCCGTGCCCAAGAGAGCCAGAGGATACCTCAACACCTGGCACGCTGTGGTGAGAAATGTGGCCAACTAGCGGTGAGCCATCCTGGCAGTACGTGGCTAGTTTGTTGGTCGAGAAAAATCCTCTCTCAGCCAACACCGCATAGACTGCTGCGGCGCCATGGCCTTTGCTCAAGATAAAGCGGTCCCGCTCAGGCCAAGTGGGCCGTTTGGGGTCTATCCTCATGATGCCGCCATACAACACGGCGAGTAGGTCTGCCATTGAGAGACAAGTTCCTATGTGAGAGGCGTTGGCCTGATGAACCATACGCAAGGCGTGGGCTCTGACGGCGATGGCCAGCTTCTCGTAATCGCCGATTATGCTGTTCACCGCATATACCTAGATTGATTGTCTTTGAACCAAGAAACCGTGCTTTTTAGGCCGTTATCGAGAGGCGTACCGGGAGTCCAACCAGTGACAGCTTGGAAAGCTGATATGTCAGCCTGCAAGTGCATCGGCTGGTCGCTTCTGTATGGGACCTCACCGAAACCAAGTGGTAGGGCTGGGTCAACCAGCTCTCGAACCTTCTCTGCTATTCGCCGCACATTGTGAGCCTGCCCAGAGCCCAGGATGAAAGCGCCGGTGCATCGAGGTTGATTGGCCGCCCGCCAGAGTGCCTGGGCCGCGTCATCAACATACAGGTAGTCCCAGCGCTGATCACCAGAACTCAGCGCTGGTCTCTCTGTGGCGAGGAGCTTGAGGATGAGTTGCGGGATGAAGTGGGTGGGGTCATCCATAGGACCGTATACGGCCAAGAGCCGTAGCCAGCAAAACTCGATATCGTATGCAGCGCATAATCTTTCGCTAAGCAGACTCACGCATAGCTTTGCTACGCCATACGTTGTGACAGGGCGAGTCGGCACGCCTTCGGTGAGAAGACCCTCATGGGGCCCGTATTCCGCCTGTGAACCTAGACCAATCCAACGCTTGGACCCCGCGGCGGCTGCCAGTTGCAGGAGTTCCAGGCTTCCACTCACGTTCTGAGTGATTTGCTTGGGATCATCCCGGAATCGGCTAGCTACTCCGTACCAGCCGAGATGAAAGACGACATCTGGGCGGAAATCGCTTATTTGTGACCCCGCGTTCTTGATGTTCGCTAAATCGCCAGGGATGACACGAATACGCGATAGAGTGTCGGATATTCGCCACGTATCGCTGGTCGCCCGAGATAGAATGGCGACATCTGCGCCGCGCTCTACGAGAAGACGCGCGAGGTGTGCACCAACAAATCCTGTGGCGCCAGTCACGAGGCAACGCATACGATTCTCAGGAGATCTCGTGAAAGATCTCGACGATGTAATCCAGCATCTCACTTGACAAGCCTGGATATACTCCTATCCAGAACACCTGGTTCATGACGAAGTCGGAGTTCTTGAGATCTCCCACCACACGGTATGGCACCTCGCTGTATGCTGGCTGACGCGCTAGATTACCACCAAACAGCAATCTTGTGGCGATGCCGTGTGATTCGAGGTGAGACACGATCTGGTCTCGGCTAAGAGGTGCCTCAGGTCGGACAGCTAATGGAAAGCCGAACCAGCTTGGGTCTGATCCGGGGGTTGGTTCTGGGAAGATGAAAAGCTCTTCCAGGTCGCTAAGTTGATCGTAAAGCCTTGAGAAATTTCTTCGCCGGGCTGCGATGAAATCCGGTAGCTTCCTCAACTGCGCTACGCCAATGGCTGCTTGCATGTCAGTTACCTTCAGATTGTAGCCTAGATGGCAATAAGTGTATTTATGGTCATAGCCGTAAGGCAGTTGCCCGAGCTGAAACCCGAAACGTTTCCCACATATATCATCTTCTCCTGGCTCGCACCAGCAATCACGACCCCAGTCCCGGAACGATTCCACGAGACTCTTGAGGATCGGATGATTGGCAAGGACGCAGCCGCCCTCACCCATAGTGATGTGGTGAGCCGGGAAAAAACTCACCGTAGCAAGGTCGCCAAACGTTCCTACAGGCTGGCCGTTATACGTGGCGCCTACGGCGTCGCAGCAGTCCTCGATCAGCCAGAGCCCGTTGCGCTGTGCAAAATCAGATACGAAGGTAACATCGAAAGGGTTGCCTAAAGTATGCGCCAGCATGATTGCGCGTGTGCGGTCACTCAGCGCGAGTTCAAGCTGGGTCGTGTCTATATTGTAAGAGGGAATAGTCACGTCAACAAACACTGGGACTAGACCATTCTGGACAATCGGATTGACGGTTGTGGGGAAACCGGCAGCCACGGTTATAACCTCGTCTCCCTTGCGCAAACGGCCCGTACCGTGCCATTCCCGCCGAACCGACTCCAGCTTTGGCGACGTCAAACAGGAAAGAGCTAGGAGGTTAGCTGATGAACCGGAATTGACCAACATCGCGTGACGAACGCCGAAGAACTGAGCGAACTCTCGCTCAAACTGCGCTGCGAAACGACCAGTGGTTAGCCAAAAATCGAGGCTTGCGTCGACCAGATTGACTAGCTCATCCGAGTTAAACACTCGCCCCGCGTAAGGCACGGCACTCTTCTTTGGAATGAATTCTCTCCTAGGGAAGGCAACGCCAAAATATTCCTTAACTAACTCAAGGATCTGTTGGCGTAGGGACTCAGCTTCCTGACCGCTCATTGTAGTGCCTCAAGACGAAGTGATTTTGCGCCGCAAACTTGCTGGAATAGCACTAAGAGGCCTCCAAGGTATAGTGGCGCTTTTGCCTGCCTCACCGGTTTGAGCCTGAGTCAGCGGGGCTCTGGAAAAAGCCTCTGTACCACGCGATGGCCTCGACCAGCCCAGCTTTCAGACTGTATTCCGCAGTCCAGCCCAGCACCTTTTGAGCCTTTTGGGATGAGAGATACTGGTTCCTGATCTCTCCTTTAGCCGTGTTTCGGACATCTGGAGCTAGGGCCTGAGCCCCCATGAGCTCTTGGATTGTCCCTACCAGCTCCAGAACGGTAATCGGGGACTCGTTACTGACATTGAATGCCACGTCTTCGGGTAGTTGCCCTTCGATCCACTCAGCTAGACGTATGTAGGCGCTGATCACGTCTTTGACGTAGATGTAATCGCGCACGTACGCGCCGTCGCTTCGAATGATGGGGCGAGTACCACGGAGGAAGGCCCGTATTGTTCCCGGCACAATCCGACTCCAGTTGAGATCGCCACCACCGTAGACGTTGCCGCAGCGTGCGATCGCAACCGGGACACCATACGTGTGGAAGTACGCCTGGGCCAACAAATCGGCGCAGCTCTTGGACACCTCGTAAGGATATCGGCCGCTCAGCGACATGTCCTCTGTGTAGGGCAATCCCTGGTGTTCACCATAGGCTTTGTCGCTCGAGGCGACGACAACCCTATGCACCACGCCCTGATGGATCCTGCATGCCTCTAGCAGATTGTACGTGCCGCGGATGTTGGCCTCGAAAGTAGAGAGTGGTGATCTGTATGCGGCGCCGACAACGGTCTGGGCCCCGAGGTGAAATACCGTGTCCGGCTCGTGCCGGCTAAGAGCGCGCTCCAGCACCGTGTAATCCTCCAGCGCACCATTCATCACTGAAAGCCTCTGGATATCCCCGCTCCGATATAGCTCCGACTGCGGGTCAGCATCCAACACCAGGGCGATGACATGGGCGCCCCGGGCTAGTAGCTCCTTGACCAGCCACGATCCAATCATACCGGTCGCGCCGGTCACCAACACCCGCCGTTCCCGCCATTGGTCTATCACTCTGCCAAGACCATCCACGGGACCATGCCACTGTGCCATAGGTTCTCGATCAAGTGGGCGTCTCGCAAGGTGTCCATGCACTGCGAGAAGCCCTGGCGCTTGCAAACAGCGAGTTGCCCCTCTGCCGCCAGCCGCTCCAGAGGTTCACCCTCTAGGACGCATTCGTCGCCGTGCAGACCGAAAAGCTCCCGGTTGAAGAAGAAGAAACCGCTATTAAGCCAGCCATCTTCTACTTGCGGCTTCTCGCGAAAGCCTCTGGCAGGGTTCCCTTCAACAAGGCGAAGAAGCTGCTTACCGGCAGCGGATACGTATACTGGCAGACGTAGTACTCGCCGGTGTGGAAGGGAACAAAGGCCACGATGGCTATCCTCGCGCCAACGGTTGCTACAAACAGCCACACCCGCGATATAGCCGTACTGGCCGGTCGCTAACACTCTCATGCTGTCATTTCTCGCCGCATTTTCGCTGCTACTCTCTTCGCATCCATATAGCCCAGGGAGGCTCACCGCTAGCCCATTCGGCGCTGAGAAATTCCATATCGCGTCGTGTATCCATGCAGCGCCAGTAGCCGTTGTGCCGGTAGACGGCTAGCTGTCCTTCGGCGGCTAGGCGCGCTAGGGGCTCTCTTTCTAATACAGACTCATCCCCGCTAACGTAGTCAAACACGCGGCGGTTGAACACAAAGAAACCACCGTTGATCCATCCCTCTTGCACCTGGGGCTTCTCCTGGAAACTAACTGCCCTATCGCCTTCGACCTCCAATTCACCGAAGCGGGCAACAGGGCGCACTGCTGTAACAGTCGCAATTCGGCCCTGCCGCACATGGAAAGCCAGAAGAGCGTTGATGTCAATGTCGGCAACACCGTCGCCGTACGTCACCATGAAGGTACTCTCCTCGATGAACCGCTCAATCCGCTTGACTCGTCCGCCTGTCATGGTGTCTAGACCTGTCTCGGCCAACGTGATACGCCAGCCGTGCTCATCGTGAAAGGCGTCATGGGTGACAATATGACGACTCCCCACCTCGACAGTTACGTCAGAATTATATACATCGTATTGAAGGAAATATTCTCGTATCACGTTTCCCTTATAGCCGAGGCATAGAATAAAGTCTTTGTAGCCGTAATGGCTGTAGATCTTCATGATTTGCCAAAGTATGGGGCGATCACCGATCTCAACCATCGGTTTAGGGATGAACTCGGTCTCTTCTCGCAATCGTGTGCCCATACCGCCGCAAAGGATCACAACTTTCATAGCGCCACCGATTCACTCATCGTTACTCTGAGCCGTCCAAGGGTCCTTCGCGCAATTTCAAACATCGATATCAAACCATAGGCAATAGTCATGCTCATGCAGAGGACCGGGTTCATAAACCATGCAGAGTCCCGGATCTTCAAATAACCCGCGCAAGCATCCCACGTGGGCTTAATTAGGGTGAGGCTATAGAACACAAATAGCAACAGCCTCCTCACGTCTCTGCCATTGTGCGCATCGAATAATAGATAGCGTCTCGGAGCCTCGTTTGTCGGACGAAGGGAACGAAAATAGGCTAGACGTTTCTTCATCGCGCGCACGAAGGTGTCTCCATTTGCGTGGATGATGTCGTTTCTCACGATTCCAACCGAATCGTAGCCCTGCCGAACAAGATCGGCCACCACATCGCTATGTCGAAACAGCTCTGGCCCGCATTGAGCATATTTCAGGATGTCGCGCCTGAATAGGGCGCCGTTGCAACCCATAGGAGGTAGACCATCGGGGCGAAGCCGCACTTCTAGGTACCAGCCGCGATCACACACTTCGCCTGCAACTCTCCAAGTGTCTTCCGTCTGAGACATCCGGTCACGTTTGTCCAAGTAATAGGCAACGGGATCGCTGACGCCCATGAGCGCAGCGTAACGATCAAGAAGAGCCAGCGAACGGTCATACGCATAGTGCAGCGTCTGTGTCAGTACGATAGCCGGGTTTTCCTGAAAGGGCCGAACCATAGTACGCAGCCAGTCTGCAGTGGGAAGAAAGTTATCAGACATTATGAAAGCAACGATGTCTCCTTTCGCCATAGTCACTCCGAGACCCATCCGGGCTTCGGCGTTCAGAACCCAGTAGGGACGGTCTGCCCTGCGTATGAAGAAGACGCCGTATTTCTGGGCAACACTGGCCGTAGCGTCCGTGGAGCCGCCATCCATAACGAGTATCTCTATAAGATGCATTGGATAATCCTGAGATCTTATCGCGCGAAGACAAGCGGCTAAGTTGGGGGCGCTGTTGAGCGTCGGGATCACGATAGAGACTGTCGGTAGCGCAACGGTAGTCATTAGACCTAAGACGGGCAAAACACCGGGCATTGCCAGAACAAGGAGTAACTATGGGCAACCTTCCGGTAATCAAAGTCTGTGTGGTGCTGACTAGTTCCGGGGCAGCAGTTCTCGTGTCGCGTCGAGAGGCAAATGTGAGGGCCTTCGCGGTTGATCACGATCGAGAGTAGGAGGTCCACCTCTGCTTACGAGGAGTTAGGGGTTGTCAAGACGGATGCAAAAGCCATCGCTGTTGCCTCCCAACTAAAGGTTTTGCTCCATTCCCATGCAGTCCTACGCAGCTGGCTGTAAAAGTGCGCCTTTGTTAGCACCTTCTTCACATTTAAGGCGAGGCAAGAGGGAGAATTCTCTGTGCACACTATACCTGTCTCGGTATGCCTCGTGGAATCCCGAAGACCCGGTACGTCATAAACCACCGCCGGCGTCCCCATCGCGTTTGCCTCGGTCACAACCAGTCCCCATCCTTCTCGCACTGAACACGCGACAAGCACGTGCGCTCGTTGTAAAAGCATGGCCTTCTCCTCAGCCGAGACGGCGCCCCAGAAGCAGACGGTATCTCGCAAGTCAAGGTCGTCAACCAATCGCTCGAGGCGTTCGAGCTCACTAAGATCACCTCTTCCCACGACCCAGAGTTGTGCCTCCGGAATGCCTTGCGCATGCAATATAGCCAAAGCCTGGATGGCGTGCGCGATCCTCTTAGAGGGTGCGAGCCGCCCTAAGTGAATCATCGTCGGAGTTGACTCCTTGTCAGAATCATCCAGGGAATCGAGCGGTTTGAGATCAATCGCCTCAGGAATAATGTGCACGGTGGAACGATGACGAAGGCGCTCGAGGTCCTTTGCTGTCGATCCGGAAACTGTGATGACGGGGACATCTCGATAGGCTCGCAAGTATAAAGGCTCGAGCAAGTACCCGATCGCCGCTAGAGGCTTCGGGGCTTCATACCACCACACCTCCCGCGCCAGTTGATGGATGAACCCTACGACGGGAGTCCTAGCGTACAGCGGCGCGAAGAAGGGGATAGTATTGATCTCGTCTATCACTACATCAAAAGCGCCTTGGTCCTGTTGGCGGTACCACTTCGCTGCCTCCCAATGCACAGAGAGCTGGCCGCCCCGCCGGATAACCGACACTCCATCTATCTCTTGCTCCGCAGGCGCCCCGGGAAAGGATGCGGTGAAGAGCGTGACGTCGTGGCCCCATCCAACGAGGCGCTCCGCGATTCTATGTGTCACTAGCTCGGCGCCACCGGCTTTCGGATGCCTGAGGCAGCGCCAATTCAAGAAAAGGATGCGCATGCCTGTCAATGATGCACGTGAGCTATCATCGCTCGTAGTACCGAAGCAAATTGCGCCGGTAGAAGATGGCGGCGGTGTCGACCATGATGTTCCAGACATCGCGCATGCCGATGCGGCCAAAGCGTCGCGCGTAGTTCATCGTCACTGGGACCTCGGCGATCTTGTAGCCGCGCATGTGCGCAACCGTCAGCAGCTCCAGGTCATAAGCGAACCGCTTCACCACGATCCTGTGCATTGTGTCGCTAAGCGCCTTGCGTGTAAAGAGCTTGATGCCCGTCTGCGTGTCGCGCACCGGGAGGCCGAAAAGAAGGCGCACCAGCACATAGTAGCCGAAGCTGAGCACTCGCCGCTGCCAAGGGTAGTTCACGACGGACCGCGGATGCATCTTCGAGCCGATGACAATGTCGGCGCCCGTCTCCTGCATCGCGTTCAGCAGCGAGAGTAGCTGCTGAGGGTGCAGCTCGAGGTCCGCATCCAGGAAGGCGATAAGATCGCCCGTCGCGTATATCGCTCCCACCTGGAGCGCTCGGCCCTTGCCGTTGTTCTCCCGCAGATGCGCGACCTTCACGCGGCGATCAGTCTGAGAGATGCGCGTGGCCTCGGCCAAGGTGTCGTCGCTGCTGCCATCGTCGATCAGCACGATCTCGACCACGCCCCGGTTCCCCAAGGCGCTACTCAGCGCGTGGAGCGTCTCGGTGAGGTTCGCCGCGATGTGGTTCCCCTCATTGTAGGCAGGCATCAGGACAGTGAGGGTTGTGGCAGCGGGTTGGGAGCCCCCGGCGCGTTCTTTCTGCTCTGCCACTGGCGCGAGTGACACGGTTGCCTAGCTCCGTGATGCTGAGGCCACAACGCCAGCGAGGGCGGCTTTCGCGGTTGGCATCCCTTTCAAGCCGCCGCACACCAGCTCGCTGAGGACCAGAATAAGGGCGGAAGTGCCGGCCACGACGGCCACGATCTGCTGCGGATCATGATGGAACAGAGCGAAACCGCCCGCTTGCGCAAGAGCGCCGGCAAGAAGGACCAGCGAAAACCTGCGATTGCCCACCGCGAGATAATACCATAAAAGAAGGTTCAACAGAGCATAAATGACCATCGCGATGCTATAGAGGCCGAGGTAGCTTGTGCTCGGCAGGTAGGCGGCGCCATAGGTCAGGTTAATGGGCAAGGCCGGCGCGAGAAGAAAGACAAGGGCTAATGGCGCACATAGGAGCAGTAGCGCACCAACGGCGAGGCGAAGGCTCGAGGCGGTCTGCTCCCCCAACGCATGCTTGTGCGTCACCTTCGGCAGCAGAAGCAGCGAGATGGTGCCGGGCAGGAACAGTAAGGCTTTGCCTATGGTGGCGGCCGCGGCGTATTGGCCTGCCTCCTCGGCCGTAAAGAAGTGCTTGACGGCCGTCACATCGCCATACAGGAGGACATTCAGCGCCAGCACCCCAAGAAGGACGTCTGTTGGGAACCGCGAAGCGTCGGCTTGTGCTTCCTCTTTGTTCCCGCGCAGGCGGAAGAAGGCGGGCGCCAGGAAAACTCCCATCAGGAGCACGCTGACCGCGGCAAAGCCGCTGCCGGCGAGAGCCCCCATCGCGCCAGCGCCCAGTACCACGAGCACTAGCCCCGACACGCAACGTACCAACGTTGCGAGCACCATCGCCCCGCCAAGCGCTGCGAAGCGCTGCAAGCCGTTCAAGGCGCCCATGGTCAGCGGCGAGAGCAATGAGAGGGCGAAGACGAACGCTAAAACCAGCACCGGGCTGTCGGAAGGAAGGTGGAGGATGCTGGCGATGGAGCTTCGTAGCATGACTAGGGCGATGGCAACCACAGAGCCGTAGATGAGCACAGGCCGAATCACGGAAGGGAAGAAGGTCGCCAGATTGACCTGCCTGCTTAGCGCGGCCAGGCGGGCGGTGTGCTGCGTCACGCCGCCCTGAAGGACGCTCATCGGGACTGCGATGATCGTCAAGACGCCGAGGAGCGTTGTGAACTCGCCGTACCGCGCGGGCCCCAGCAATGGCCCCATCGCCACATGGTAGAGATAGCTGAGTCCGTTGACGGCGGCGCTTGCCGCTAGCATCAAGGCGCCCTGGCCGACGACTTTGCCCGTCGCGTTCTGCAGCGCTGCGGGTAGCCTTGAAAGATCGATTCGCTGATTGGGACTCTGTGTCAAAGCCACCTGTGGTGCGATAGATGAGAGGAAGCTCGTGTCCTCCTGCCGTTCAGTCCGGACTGTCCTCTGCGCGGCAGTTTCCCCTATGTGCCTTGCCCTGTCAAGCGTCTAGCGACATTGCTCATGGCTTATAGGTCACCCGCTCGGCAGCTAGGAGGATGAGGCGGTTCACCTCAGGGTTTCGAAGGACGTAGACCGTGCCAACGTTGGCGATGCCGTGCTCGTCCTGCAGGAGGACCTTGACCGGCCCGTCCTTTGCCAGGGCGGAGGGGTTCAGCACATCAAGGCGCGTCTGAGCTGGTTGGCCACCGGCGCTGTTCTCTGTGTACGCGGCGAACCCGTCGTCCTTAGGCTCAACCCGGGACCAGTACCAGTGATAGTGGGCCACGGTGAGGCGCACCTCCTCGAAGCGCGCCGACGTGCTGAAGTAGAATTCGACCTTGGCCTGCCCGACACCCTCCAAGGCGACGAGTTTCTGGATTTGCCATTGGTCTCCCTTGATCGTGTGTGCTAGTTGCCCCTTCTCCTTGTCAACCGCATACCCATGGAAATGGGCCCAGAGGTCGCTCACGCTGCCGTCGAGGTGTAGCGACGATGCCCAGTCCGTGTACTCCAGGATAGGGTTGCCTGTCCCATCCGTAATGTACGGACGCCCGGCGCCGCCATCACGCTCGAAACGGATGCCCAGGTCAGGCCTCTGAAGCGTAACGACTTCTCCTGCAAGCGCTGGCCCTGGTATCCGTACAGCGCTGGCCACGCGCAGGTAGCCGAAAACCAAGAAAGCAAACGCAGCGAGCAAGACGATGATGGCTGCATATCGGTCCAGGAACTGCTTCATCCTATGTTCCCCAGTGACGGCGAGTGGCGAGGTTATCCACGCGTCACGATGCGCTTGGCGAAGAGGCGACGTTTGTCTGGGCAAGGGGTTGAGCCATCTTACGGATCGCAATGAGGCACAGCAAGCTGTAAGCGGCGCCTGTCAGAACGAGGAGCGGGGCAAGCTCATAATAGGGGTAGAGCTTCGTCACCCTAACCAAACCGCTGGCGAGCGACGGATTGATGTCGCCAATGAAAGGCAGCAGGAAGCTGCTTAGCGGCACGAAGACAAAAGCCCAGGCGAGTGGTATAGACCAGAGCAACTGGTAGAGTGTGTGTCCACCGCTGGTCTCCTGTTGCGCGAGAACCAGGAGCAAAAACGGCACGATCACAAGGGGATGAACTTCGTTGACCACCTTGGTGGAGACCAGATACGCCAGGAGCGCTATCAGAACTCCTTGTTCCACCGAACGGGGTCGTCGCCATAACTCAAGGTAGGCCAGGAGCAGCCCCACGGGGAGCAGCCAGTTCTGGACTTCTCCAGAGAGCAGGTACATCCGTGAGAACGCCGGCGTCTGAGGGAACCACGTCGCAAGAAAGAACCATAGCGAATTCCAACTCATGCCGGCTGCCACTCGGCTGGCCTGAAATCCGGCCATGAAGACGAATCCCTCCCACACGGGGGCAAGCAGGAGCCCACAGGTGAGCACGAATGCGCCGCTGAGCGCCACAGTCTCTCGCAGCGGACGTCGGGCTTGGATCAAAGCGATGAGGAGGACTGGGACGGCGACAACCGGCACATATTTTACTAAGGTCCCCATAGCTAAGGCCGCGCCGCTCCAGAACATGTGTCCCCGCTGGAACAGATATACGCCTAAGAGGAGAAAAAAGACCATGATCGCATCGAAGAACCATACGCCACTCACAAATATGACATAAGGATTGAGCACGTACCTTTGGGAGGCCTGCCGACCGGACATTTGCAACAGAAGAAACAGGATGCCGAAGTCGGCTAGCCAAATTGGCGCCTTGAAAAGCACCTGGAAGTCCCAGGACAGCGAGGTGGTGAGGAGAGTGCCGGGTGAAGCGAAGCTTGTCGTGGCCTCCGGGTGGAGGAAGGCGTAGAACTTCCCCACAGGATAGTACAGGTAGAGAAGCCCGGGTGGATACGTGAAGTACTGATAGTACGCGTCGTTGCCGCCGGAACGCGTGCGAAGGCTAAGGCTCCGCCCGCTGTCATAGGGAGATCGGTCCTGTCCCAGTTCCACGAGCAGGTTGTGCCACGTGTGCGCGTCCCAGGGATGGCCCAGCGGCGAAAGCAAGAGGCGCAAGCCAAGGGCAGCACCGATGAGCAACGCCAATGTGGACTTCGATAGACTCGCAGATGCATGGCCAAATGTGCGTTGTTGGGATGGCACCGAGGAACTCGCGGCAGCGATGTGAGCGCCTCCCGTCCGTCGGCACTTGGCCGCCAGAGCACGTGTAGTCGGGGGTGGTGTTTTCGCCGCCAGTCTATGCTTGCCCGTGGTCTTATGCTAGTTGACGCGCCAGCGATTCCAGCCAGAAGGCTCAATGCAAAAGGGCTATCGACGCTCCTCGCGTGTCGTGCGCCGAAAGGGGTCGATAGCCCTTT
>Ga0209751_10000318_pt1 | contig 50937 bp, 58 predicted proteins | sample RifCSP13_1_FD_184019 | JGI IMG/M metagenome (GOLD analysis project Ga0209751, IMG submission 184019) | Soil microbial communities from Rifle, Colorado - Rifle CSP2_sed 13_1 (SPAdes) (version 2) | ecosystem: Environmental > Terrestrial > Deep subsurface > Rock core/Sediment | place: Rifle...
CAGGTTGTGGAACTCGGCCACGGCCGCCATGGCGAGGAAAGGAAGCCCTATCAACTCACTTGGCAGGATGGGCATAGCCAGCCTCCTCTCGATGTGCAATCCGTTCTGCCGCTGTGTGGATTTTTTGTGCGGCATTGGTGAGCTCCTTTACCACCGGGACGAGCTCGCCCTGGTAAAGCTTGAGCAGCGTGACCATGCTATCGAACGTGAGTTTGGCATCAGCAGTCAGGACGCTCCCTGACTGGGCGCGCTTGGCGTTCCGGTAGGTCAGAATGGCATTGATTCCCGCCATGATCCCGCCGATGCCCCCAATCATCGCCGTGAACAGAGCGGGAATGATGAAGTACCACGCCACGCCTACTCCATACATCAGTTGTGCACGATCTTGCCGAGCACGATCCATGCCCCCCCGCCTGTAAGGTCCAGCATCAGCACCTCGTCGTCAGCGATTACCGTCACACCGCCCAGCTTCGGGTAGCTCTGGCCGTCCGCCGTCGAGAATCCCAGGCGCCGCACGGATACCTGATCGGTATCGTTCCCCGTCACGATCGCACGGATGAATCGGGCCCGGTGGTTCTCGTCCACCACCCGCGTGATGGCGTCATGGATCGTGGTCATGGCGTCACCGTTCGGAGCGTGGCAGCCTGCGCTCGACCGATTCGATGGACCATCGTCGTCCCAACCTTCATTGAGAGCGACCAGCCGAACACCCTCCATTTGGTCGAGTCTTCGACGCCGGCGATGGTAAGAGTATATGTCTCGTGTCCGGTACGGCGCGGGTCGAACATGGTCACGAGTCTGGCTGGCTGACTGGAGGCGATGGCATGCCCGAGCCAAAAATCCGCGATGGCTATGAGTTCATCGCCCGAGGGGGCCGACTCCTCCGCCCGCTGCTCCAGGATGATGGGCTGGTTCGCGGTCGAAATGCGCACGTTCGGGTCGTAGTTCTCCCGGATGTAGCCGGTCGCGTCCTGGCGGGCGTCGGACCAGTAGGCGTTGACGCGATTCGGATGCCGGCCCTGTGTCCGCTCTCGGCGGAAGGGCGCCACGATCAGCCGCGGCTCGGCCAGCGTCGTGTAGGCGACGTCCGGGAATTCATCGGCGGGCTTCAGGCGCTCCCGCGTACGCAGCGTGCCGCGAGCGTCAGCGTAGATCGGGTAGTGATTGATGGCGCGGAGGAGGTTATTGACGACGTCGAGCCGAGATGCCTCGGGCGGCCAGGTGCGGTCAAACGGTAGCACGCGATCATCATCGGGCAGGTCATGACGTAGCGGGAGCACGGCTCCGACGAAATCCGGGAGGGTGACCGCGTCGATGACCGCCCTGGCAGCGATGATGATATTCGTGTTGGCATCCACGGTGTAGGGGGCACCCAGGCAGGAACGATGGAGGTGCACGACGACGTCGGCGCCATCCGCATCGAGGATCGTCGTGAACTGAGGCGGATCGGAGTCGACCACGGTCGAGAGCGGGTCGCCGGCGGGGCTGAACTCCTCATCGTTGACGTCGAGCCGGAAGAGGCCGAGAGGAAAGAGGAGCTGTCCGCCGCCCTGGATGAACGATGCATTGATGGCTACGTGGTCGCTCTCGGGATCGAACGTGGCCGGGAGTAGGCGCGGGTCGATGGAGAGCCGCGCCGAGCGCGTGATCAGGCGGTCGTTTTCGAGCTCCACCGACGCCGCAAACACAGAGGGCGTGATGTCAGCGATGAAATTGTAGCGGTGATCTCTCCACTCGTAGACGAACTGGAGAGAAACGACGGAGGCCGTAAGGTCCAACTCGGGAGTAGGAGCCTCGACGTCGAAACTGGTGTCCGTGGGGTTCGCAGCGCCATCGTAGACGCGGATGGAGCGCGTGTTGGTGACGCCCTCGACGATGAACGTGTCCACGACGACGAGGGTTTCGACGATGGCATCGGTCGCGCGGCCGCTGGCGATGACGTCGCCCGCGCCGGCAGCAGCGTTCCGGATTTCGTAGAACAGCTCGTCGGTGTCGGTGGAGCGCGCGTCGTGCGGCGTGAATGTGAGGGTATAGGTCCGGGTGGCCATCTCAGGCCGTCACCGCGATAGCCGTCGCGGCTGTGGGGTTCACATCGTCCCGGCGGAGAGTGAAGCTGCAATCATCCCCGACCACGGGAGGGGTATCGCCGTCGTCGAGCGATAGATACAACGTCTGGTCGCCATCGATGAGACCGGAAGCGTTGTAGGCGATGGAAACGCTGTTCGCACCGACGGCGCAGACTCCCGAGGCGACGAGCGTTCCGCCGCGACTCGCGGCCGTGCGGATCTGGTAGTTCGCGGGCGAGACGTCCCCCGCGCTGGCGAGAAACGAGAGATGCCAGGGCGTGTTCAGCGGTCCGGTGCGCGTCCAGGCGCCGTAGGTGACCGAAAGAGCGGAACAGGCTGGCGGAACGGTGGTGTCTGCCTCCGCCCAGACGAAGACGTACACGACCGTGCAGCGAAGGCCGGAGGCATCATTGCCCTTGACCGGACCAGCCTCGAGCGCGTTGAACAGCGCAGGTGACCATGCGGCGGATGCCTGTGGCTCCGCTGCGAACAGGTAGTGCCGATTGATGTAGGTGGTCCCGGAGGCACTATCGATATAGTCGGAATCCAAATCTGCCCCATTGCTCCGGAAACGGACTGCTGCCAGAGTCGTGGTCGAACTCTCCTCACGGACGCGTGTGCAGGGCCGTACGGATGCGATGTCCCCCACGATGCCAATCGCAGCCGCGGTCTGGAATGTGAAGGTATGGCCGACATTGACGGCGACCGTGTTCTCGCCGATATATGTCGTCGTGTCTGGGGGCACCTCGTCGCACTCGGCGAACGTGGCACCGGTGCCGCTATTCCAGCTGGAGTAGGTGCCCGCACCGGTCGGCACAGCCATCAGAGCGGCGTATGTTTTGTTTTGGCTGAATGCCCGGGTTGCGATGCCCACGTCATCGAAGTAGAGGTCGTAGGTTTCCGTGGCGCCGGACTCGGTGCCCAGGCGTAGGCGCTTCATAACCGTGCCAGCGCCACCAGTCGCGGTCTGCTCCGATCCGCCGTCTACTCGCGCGCCACAAGTGGAGGCATCGCAGGTGACGCGGAGGTCGATGCGATACCAAGTGGTTCCAGCAGCCAGGGTGGCGATCGGCGTCGGATTGGACCCGATGAGCAACTCGCCAGTTGTCTTGAGCTGGAGAGCAATTAGGTTGTTGTTAGACGAATCCTGCACCTTGATGATGTTCGCGTCAGCGAGAGGCAGCGAGGCCACGCGCAGATAGATGAGGAAATAAGTCTCGGTCGCCCGGCGTATCAATCCTGATGCGGATCCTGCCCCGTCTCCAGCGCCCCATCCCTGGATGTCCGCGCTGCCGGCATCAGCAGCAGGATTGAGCCGCAGTGCATAATTGCCGCTTCGCTTCACGGCCGACTGGATGCTGACTCCGGGCCCCGTCGTCGCAAAGAAATCGACTACCGCCCCAGCCTCGAATCCCGTGAAGTCGACCAAGAACGGGTTACCGAGGAATAGGAAATCATCCCCAAACTCGAACCAGGGCGGCCGCGTGCTGAGAAGTTCCCCGTCTAGTGCTGGGGCTTCTCCGATGGTGGCCGTGTTTCCGGGATTGTAAAAGATTTCCCAATCGTGGCGTGATGTACCTGACGGATCTCCACCGAGCCCCATTTCGATGATCAGGTGATCGCCTGCTTGCACGCCCGCCAGGGCAGCCGTGGCGGTTGTGAAGTGGCGCGACAGGACCTGCACGCTATTCAGCTCCGTATCATCGCGAGCTAGCGCTAGCAGTGTGCCGCGAACCGTCGAACCGTCCGCCGACACGACCTTGATGACGTATGAGAAAACCAAATTACTCGTGCTGAGGCCCTCACGGGCGCCAAACACGGCCTCGAATGTGGAGGCGGGGAGATCCTGCCCGGCGAGAGGCGGCGAGATCCACTGATAGATGAGGAGGTCCTGATCGTTGGAATCTCCATTGTCCGTATCGAAGCGGCTGACGTTATCCTCATGGGATAGCACCAGCAGCATCTGACGCCGCAGAGCGTCCGTCGTGACATCCCATGCACCATCGTAGGACGGCGTGATGATCGTGGGTTGGTCGGTCGGATAGAAGCGGGTAACCACCTACTCAACCGCCTCATCGAAGTAGGTCTCCGTGAATCGCAAGGACTGCCGGTAGTCCTTCTGCCCCTCCTCGCGTTCGGCGGCGTTCATCGTGACGAAGTAGAGTTCGTGACCGCGCCCGAATCGCAGGCACAGCACGGCCGCAGCGTCTCGCTGCAGCCGGCTCAGCTCACGGATCCTGGCCCAGCGCGTGCTGTCCGTGAGCAGCGAGGGATGCACGGGCACATCGATCTCGTGGTAGAGGGCATGACCGACATAGGTCGTCGGCGTCGCCCGCCCCCAGGGCTGAACGTACCGCACGTCCTGCCGAAGTTGCTTCCGTGGCTCCCAACTGTCGAGGCGGACCGAGGTGAAGTTTGAGTCGTCGCTCTGAATGTTTGCCGTGTGCAGCCAGTTGAACTCGAACGTGGTTCGCCCCGCCGGCAGAGTGGTTTGATTCGCCGACATGAGGACCGAAGCGCCCGATGCAGCCTGCCAGACCACGGCATACTCGTACGTCTCCCGCGACTGCACGTTGTGGTCCGTGTAGGCGTTGTCGCTCTGGTCCAGGAGCTCGGCCATGTTGATGAACGCATCCCCGCTCCCGCGCACGCGTCGCCGGATCAAGTAGCGGACGAACGTTTCGCCCGCGCCCGGCGTGATGGGCGTCCAGGTGATCCGGAGCCCCGGCAGCGTGTTCGGAAAGTCGCACTCGCCGATTTCTGCAACGGCCACGCCTCCCACGTTCACGCTCGTGGGGAAGAGTGTCTGAAAGCAGGTCAGCGCGCTCGAGCCTGTAGCGCCGGCATCGTTGGTCACGCTGATGCGGACGTAGAGAGTCTCCGGGGCCGGCAGCAGCCCCGCGGGGATGATGTGCTGAGTCGTCGAGGAGCCCACCTGCCCGGAGTCATAGACGAGATTGGCCCCACCGGCATCCGAGAAGACCTGCACGCGATAGCCAGCCTGAGAGCCTGCTGTGATGGTCCAGGCGACGGTCATCGTAGCGCTGGTGATGCTCGGACACCCGGCAGCCGGCGAGGTGACCGCTACCCCGAAGCCAACGCTCGCCTTGAATTCGACATCGGCGAGCGTCTCGTGGAAGACGGAGGCGAGGAACACAACCCCCAGTCCCGGGTTGGCCACGGATGCCAGGAAGGCTACGTCGGCCGTGACCGTTGCGGGCGGGCTATAGACGATTTCGAGATAGAGCGCGGCGACCGTCACATCAGATGTCCACACCGGCGAATAGGCCGGCGGCTCGCCGGCCGCCAAGGCGCACCCGAACTGCGAATCGTTCACGACTGCCGGCGTCAGCGCCAGACCGAAGAGGCTAGGTCCCCATGTGAAATGAGCGAACTGACTGTCCTGAGCCGGTGGACTGGCAATTGTCGTACTTTGGGCCCCATCTGGCCATCCCGCCGCGTCGCCCCATTGGGAGTACTTCGACTGTGAGAGGTCATCGCCCTGAACGCTATTGGCGACGATCAGCTTAACGCCGGCGGCGCGGACCTTCTGGGTGCCATCCCATGGCGCCGAGAAGGTCTGATGACTGACGAAGATGAGAGCGTGGATAATGACGCCCGTAATGATTGCTCCGCCAGGGATGCTGAAATTGAACCCTGTGACGCGGAGCCATCTGCTCTGTTCGTTATCGACGGTCGTGAGCTGTTGGATGACGGCTCGCTGGCCATCATCTTGAGCGAGGATGCCCGCGGGATTGGTCCACGCCCTCACCGCCGTGCCCGTCACAGGTGCCGTCAAGGCGTCCGTGCTCTCGGAGGCGTTGTTGCCGTAGGCGATGACACTGACCATCAGCCCGCTCCCGTGAGATGGCGCACCATGCGCTCGTCAATATGCTCCGGCGGGCAAGGCCTCGTAGAGCCATCCCAGAACCAGAGCTGGCTCTGGCCGTCGGCACTTGCCCGCCCTAGAACCACTCCATCGCAGCGAGGCCCGAGGCCATTCAATTCCAACGAGAATCGCCGGTACCAGATGGGACGGTCGAACTCATGGGAGAACTGGATCCTGAGCATGGGCCGGAGTCCCCTGAGCAGTACGAGCGCTCTGGGATAGGGCCGCGCGGCCAGAATCGACAGTCCGTCCTGCGGCTCATCCTGCGACGAACCGTCCGCGTAGACGGTCCGCCATCTGGGCTCCGCGCCTCCCATCAACCTTCGCTCCAGGTCCAGCGGCCGGTCGTCACGCTCACCCCCGTCCCGGTCATGGTGGCCGTGCCATCGACGCCGAGCACGATCTCTACCAGGTTGCCTTTCTGCCCTGTCGTCGCAAATGGCCCAGCGGCATAGGCGGCCGGTGGCGTCGTAATCAAGCCAAGGGCGCTACCCGCCGCCCCGTTGATGGTGGGAGCGGTGACGTTGTTGTCCCCAGTGTCGCCTGGTGCGCTCGCTGCCTGGACATAAGAGCCGAGCGCGTGGCTCGTGACATGCCAGAACTTGTAACCCGTCTGGGCCTCGTTAGCTGACTTGCCTACTCGGATGCTCGTCATCGAAAGGCCGCCAGTGGCGGAGATGTTCACGATGAACGTCTTCACCCACGAGAACTTCGTGCCTGGATTCGTGGGAGTGGGGATGGCAGTCGTTCCGTTGACGGTGTCCTCACGGCTGAACACCACGCTGCTGACGTCGGTTGACGTCGGGCCTGCCCCGGTCAGGCACTGGATTGCTACCGTCATCGGCATCTAATCGCCCTCCTTTACCTGGCGCCAGCCAGGAACGCCTCGCGCCCCAGCTGTCGCGCTATTACATCACGCATCCGACGCTCGATGGCGGCCGCATTGTCCTCGGGTGAGCCAGCAAAGCTCGAATACCGCATGTCCGCGACGACGGAGACCGTGCTCGTCGACCGCTGGTCCGGCTGGCTGAGCTGGATCAGCGGGACGCTCGTGGGCATCGTCCAGCCATGCGCGGGCACGATGCCGCTCGCGCGCAGAATCTCGGCGTAGGCGCGCGGGATGATGGCCTCGCCCTCATGGATCATCGCCAGCTGGTCGCGTGGCACGTACGGCGTGCCGATGGCGTAGCCCGTGACGCCGGCCTGATGCAGGAGGTCAGCCCGCAGGAAGGCGGACATCCTCGCGAAGTCGGCGTAGGTGACGACTCCGCCACCGGGGAGAGTGAGGGAGGTCGCCTGGCCAGTCATGCCGACCTTGTTGGCCAGTTTGACCCACTGCGCATCCAGGGTGTCCGCCGTGGCGGCTGCCGTGGCGGCTCCCTGTGCTGCCTTGAGGGCCGTAGCACGATCATCAGCGGACATCGCGTTCCACTGCTCCCAGGTCAGCGCGGAGTTCGGAGCGAGCGAACGAAACAGTGCGAAGTCGGCGTCGGACTGGGAGCCACCGGTCATGACAGCCGTAGCGCCCCCTCCGCCCGTGCCCGCCGGAACCACTTTGATCTGGGACGCCAGTTCCTGGAGCCGCTGTATGGAGGTCGCCGTCGAGATGAGTCCGTTCTGAAGATCCGTCAGGATGCGGGTGACTGCCTCAGCGATTGATGGAGCGATAGCGTTCACGCCATCGAGGACTGCCGTCAGTCCCGATTGCACCAGGAGTCCGACTTCGGTAGCGATGTTCGCCCCGGTGAGCCGGAAGGTATCCACGATGACCTTGAGTTCATCCGCCAGGAGGACTGTCTTGGTCTTGGCATCGTAGATGCCTCCATCAAGAACGGCGCCGACGTCGCGCATGACCTCCTCGAAGGCCGCGATGGCGTCGGGCGACTTCTCGTCGACAGCGCGCGCGAGGGCGTCCATGAAGTCTCGGCCGAGGGCGCTGGCGTCTTCGGGGGGCATATCCTCGCGGAGCTGCTCTACGATGTCAGCCGCGTTCTCGGACACCGTGGCGAGCGCGTTCTTCCCGCCGTCTTTGAGGGCCTTGTCCAGAGTGTCCATGAAGCGCGCGCCGGCCTTGCCGAACTCGAGCTCCGCAGCCTTCTGAGCCTCTCCCTCGGCGATAGCGCCAGCTATGCCTCGCATGAGGTTGTCGCCAGTCAGTTTGCCGGCGGCCTCGATCTTGTCCTGGTTCGCCTGAATCGCGCCGGTAACGGCCGAGAGCGCTTCGAGGGCGGCCTGCTGGGCCTCCGGAGTACGTTCGGTGAGGGCGCGAGCAAAGGCCTCCATGAGATTCGAGCCCAACGCTTCGGCGTTGGGAATCTCATCTTCTCGGAGCTGGTCGAGCAGATCATCGATGGCGCGTGCGGCATTCTCGCCTGCGCGGGGGCTGTTGGTTCTGATGGCCTCGCCCAGGGCATCGGCCGCCTTGGCGCCCGTCTCTCCGAACTGCTTGACCAGCCCTTCGAGCTCAGGTGCGAGAGCCTCGCGGAAAGCATCGATGGCGCTTTGGGCTGAGTCCTTGAGTGCTTTGCCGGCGCCACCTCCGGCGCCACCACCACCGAGATTCACGGTCCGCGTCGGAGTGGTAGGGCCGGTCGGGGCAGCGCCCGCTACCGGTCCTGTTATCAGATCCCACCAGGCAGCGCCCGGCTGAGCAGCGATGATATCGAAGAAATCGGGGCCATGGCCCGGCAGTTGAGGTAGCACCGGCATCTGCGGCATATGGGACAGGTCGAGTGCCGCCCCCGAGAGCCCGACCAGGGATGCCTGTATCTGATTCGCGAAGCTGATGACCTGCTGCCCGAGAGCCTGCATCCTCGCAAGGAGGCTCGGCGTCTGGTTCGAGATTCCCATCTCGATCCCCTGCACGATGGCCTCGCCCACGGGGATCATGCTTAGCGCGGGACTGCTGACGCCGAGAACACGTCCCGGCAGGTCCTTGAGGTCCTCTAGCCGATCCTCGAACCAGTCCGTGAAATTGTCCCAAGCTCCCGCGATGCCGTCCTTGATGCCATCAACGATGGCCTCCCCGATTCCCGTGAACCAGTCGTAGACGTCCCCCGGGAACGCGATGGCCCAGTCAAATATGCTTTGGGCAAAGTCGCCGACAGCTTGCAGGGCGTCATCGAGCGCTTCCGCCACGGATTCCGCCGCATCCCAGACGGCGGCGCCAAAATCGCCCACTGCGCGACCAGCATCCTCCACTGCGCCGACAGCACTGGCAACCGCTCTCTCCGTGGCCCAGAATGCCGCCTTCAGGTCATCCCAATGTCGAATGATCTCGATGGTGGCAGGGATCATGCCGAAGCTGACGACACCCGCCAGAATTTCCAGCCCCAGCTTGAACTGGTCGGCGTGCTCGCGGACGAAGTTGATGGCATCGCCCATCCTGTGGAAGGCCTCGACTGCCCCACCTGCCAGGGCCTCCAGAATGGTGGCCGTCGTGTCAAACCACTCGTATCTCTCCCGGAGTTCGTCCCATTTCAGGATGAGGTAGGTGATGCCCGTCGTGATGGCCACGGTTGCCAGCAAGGCTGCCGTGAACGGGTTCACGAGCGCGGCGGCGAGCGCGGCGGCTGTGTAGGCAATCGTGGCCGCGGTGACGATCCCGATGGCAATCGCGAAAGCCTGCACGAGATCCGGATCGAGGGAGCCGTGCAACTCCCCGGTTGCTTCGACCACTGGCCCCAATACCTCAGCCATGGCGAGGAAAGCCGGCCGCCACGTCTCGCTGAGGTAGTTGATGGCGTTCGGCAACTCGTCGGCGAGGAAATCGGCCAATGCTGTGAGCGCCGGCGCGAGGACGCTCGTGAACTGAATCCCGAGCGTCTCGATGGTTCCCGTCAGCCGTTCCCAGGCGCCCGCGAGATTGTCGGTGCGCTGGCGAGCGATCTCGGCCGCGTCCGAATTCTTCATGGCGTCGGACATCGAGACGAACGCGTCTTGTCCCATCTCCATGATGCCGATGGCCGTACGCATCGCGTCTCGGCCAAAGATGGTCTGGAGAGCCTGAGCACGTTGCTCGTCGGAAAGTCCCGTGAAAGCCGTCTTGAGGATGCCCGCAATCTGGGAGAGCGGCTTCATCTGGCCCTGAGCATCGAAGAACGCGAGCGAGCCTTCTTTGGTTCGGAGGCCGAGGCCTTCCATGGCATCTTTCGCGGCGTCCGTGTTCGGGATGAGCGTGTTCAGAAACTGCTTGAAGGACGTGCCAGCGTCGGATCCCGACTGAAAGAACTTGGCGGTCCCCGCGATGGACGTCGAGAAGTCAGCAAAGCTAATCCCCGCCGCCGCAGCAGCGCCACCGCCTTGCGCAATCGCCTGCGACATGTCGTCGACGTCGAACCGCGAGACGTTGGCTGCCCCAGCGAGACGGTTGACATACTCCGTCAGGTCTGATGTCTTCGCTCCCCAGACCGCCATCGACGTAGAGACGGTGTCCGCAGCCTGAGCGAGATTGGTGCCACCAGCCGCCGCGAGGTTCGCGGCCGCATCGGCCGCCCCGATCATGATGTCCTCGGCGCTCAAGCCCGCCTGAGAGAGGATGACCATCGCGCCCGAGACCTCGCGGGCCGAAAACATCGTGTCCGACCCGATGCGAAGTGCTGTCTCCCCCAGGCCGTCGAGTTGATCCTTTGAGGCGCCAGAGACGGCCGCTACCGCGGAGAGATTCTTTTCGTAGGTGGCGAAGGCCCCCACGCTGCCGGAGAGGGCCGCCTTGATTCCACCAATTGCGAGTTGAGCGGCGCCGAATCCGAGAGCCGTGCTAGCGATCTGTCTGCCGAAGGATGTGAATCCACCACCAGCCGCCGCGGCCTGCTGCCCTGTCGCAGCAGTCGCCTGCTGCATGCGCTTGAGGTCGTTGAGATAGCTGTTGAGTCCTTCGACGACGGCCTGGACGCCAGCCTTCTCCAGGGGCACGGAAACCTCCGGCACCCCCCGACCGTCAATCGAGAGTGTAGTCTACGATTTCCGCCGGCGCGCGGCCGGCCGCGGCTGCGCCGTAGCGCGTGCCAACTCTCCCGGCATGAAGTACTCGACGGCCTGGATAACCTCGCGTTCCAGATAGCCACAAGCCTCTGTGACTGCGCGGATGACAGCCGCGAGATCCCGTTGCTCCGCGAGGGCATAGCTCTCAACCCACTCGCGATAGCGAGCCCCGGGATTGGGGTCGATGGGCACGCCGGCGAGCGCCAGCTGCTCGACCCAGCCGTCGTCGGCTGGTGCCATCGTGCCAGGGGGAGCAGCGTCGAACTCCGTCCCCAGCAGCAGCAGCACACGCGCCACGGCCATGATCCGATTGGAGTGAAGCTCCGTAGGGTCCGCATCGTCCGTAGGGTCCGCATCGATTGTGACGGCATCGATGGCGCGACGGAGCGCTCCCCGAGGGACGGCTCTGACGCGGAGCGTGATGCCGTTGCTCAGGGTGATCCGGCGCGCGCTTTCCGCAGCGCCATCTGGCGTTCCTGGTGTTTCGCCATTGCGTCGCTGCGATGGATCTCGATCAGTCGCTGGAATCGCCAATGTGCCACCGCCTCGATTCGCTGCTCGCGGGCCAGTCCGTCCCATTCGGGCCAGGGAATGCAAGCATGCCGTGCCGCCTCGCGTTCGTCGCGCTCCGGCACGAAGCCTGGAATGTCCGGCTCCGTGGCCAGCCCGAGATCGACCTGTTGCGACGTGAGAGGATGCTCAAGCAGCGACTCCCCGTCCCTCCAGGCCCGGAAAGCACGACATCCGCGCCAGGACCTCGCTCTCTAGGATACCTATGGCAGAGCGGCCGAGATTGAAAGCGGCCGTGAGGTCGGCGTCTGTCCGGCAGGCGTAGAGTTCCAGCCAGTCGAGACGGCGCGTCCACCGGCTGCGCACGTCGACGGCGATACCGGCAGCCGCGAGCTCCTCGATCCAGCTGTCATTCTCTGGAGGCGCAACGTCCGGCGGGGTGGTCACGATTTCGAGGCCACGCGCCAGAAACAATCGCGTGAGGGCGCGCATGCGCTCAGCTTGTGCTTGTTCCTGCGCGGCGCCGTAGTCCGGGTCTGAGGGGTTCTCCTCGATGTGACCATCCTCAAACGTGATCTTGGGAACCTCGGGATCGGCCACACTGCTGAGAGCGCGCCGGACGAGCGCCCTCGGAATCGGGAGGGAAGCGAGGACGACCCTTGTCGAGAGAGTCGTGGACTGGATCCCTTCCGCGTCAGTCCAGAGCAGGGGATCGTCAGCCACGGCCGCAGTGTATCACCGTCACGCGGAGCGCGTGCTCGGGCATGATGAGCAATACAACCATCGACCAGGAGTCAGGCTCAGCAGATATGGCTTCTCGCGGAGGTCCGTGACTGTGAATCGGTAACTGTGTCCGCAGTAGAGGAGAACGTCCAGTCCCCAGACGTCGGCCCGAAGCTGGCGAATGGCCGAGCGCCCGGGCCGGTGGGGCCTTCGGGAGATCCTCACCATTGGAGTAGGCGACTCTCAGGGAATGCCCAGTCCAGCCACCGCGCAGCCCAGCATCGCCACCAGCTCAGGAGCCAGGCGACGCAGACCATGGCGGGATCCACTCGGGATCCTCGGGCACATCGGCGGACCGCCACTCGTTGCGCTCCCACTCGGCGCGGCCGATCCCCCGTAGTTCACCCAGCGTTCGTCCGTCATCGCAGCTCAATCGCTCATGATTAGCCTCGTGAAGCCTAGCAGGCTTGCCCCCACCGCAGCTGCTAGGCCGGTCACGAGGCCGACGAGCCATTCACGTGGCTCGAGGAGGTCCGCGGCGTCGAGCTGAACGAGAGCGTTTGCCATCGATGCCAGAATGGCCACGCCCACCGTCACCGCCAATTGCTCGAGCCGCTTCGTCAACATCGTCAAGCGGCCTTGATCAAGCGGCCATCTGAACCGTCGACGGCAAGCCCACCCCAGAGGCTCACGTTCTCGACGCCGCGCGCCGTCGCTGCGACCACGGCATTGAGCTGCCGGGACGTGGGCCAGGTGACGGCTTGCTCTGGCAGCCGATACCACGAGTAGCCGCCGTCGATTGTCCGGTAGGCATGGCCGCGGAGGTTTCCGGTGTCGTTCCAGATCAAGTAGCCGACTTCCCGCGTGGCGAAGCAGATATCGGCGACGCTGCCAGTCCCGGAGCCCTGAAAGGTCTTTGCGTCCCAGTTGTCGCCGCCATCAATCGTGTAGTAGACGTTCCCGTCCGCGGCGCCGATCCACCAGATCTGATCGGTGACCATCCAGACCGTATTGAGAACGGTAGCTGCGATGGGTCCGGTGACCGCTGCCCAGGTCGAGCCGCCGTTCGTCGTTACGAGGACGGCATTGGCGTTCCCGACGGCGACGACATTGTCGCGGTCGACAGCATGGATCGCATTGAGGTCCTGCGCCGTGACGCTGCCAGCCTCCTGAACCGTCACGCCCTGCGTGGCGTCCGTGAGCAGGTAGATGTAGCCGCCGTCCCCGACGATGTAGGTGCGATCCGCACCAAGCGAGACGAGATCGTTGGGAGGGCCCGAACCGACGTATCCCGTCGTGACCTCGGTCCAGCCGCCGAGGCCGGCGATGAGGTCCGCGGTCCGCAGGTAGTGGTGACTGATGGAGGCGTTGGAGACGACCACCAAATAAGGCCCGACGCAAGACATCGCTGACGGCGCCTCGGCGAGCCCGAGCGATGTGATGGGTGACGTCGCCCAGGTTGCGCCCCCATCCGTCGTGTAAACCACCTTGGCGGGGAGGCCGGGCGAACCCGAGGAATCGGAGACGAGTGCGAAAAGATGCTGGGCGCCATCGGAGGCGGGTCCGCAGCCACCGCAGCTGATGCTGTCGCAGATCGCGACGTCGATCACCTCATCGGTGACCTGCGTGTCTGCCTGGATTGCCGGCAGGACGGGCTTGATCTCGTATGCCGTCCGCCCCGTGACGGCGAGGTTCTCGGGAATGATGGCGCGCTGTGAGGAATCGAGAGCGCCGACTTCGCCTGTGCTGTAGGTCGTGACCACGCCCTGGCTGATGACCAGCACCTTGCCATCGGACCAGCCAGAGTTATGGTCTCGCGGGTCCTTGCAGCTCCCAAAGTGGAACATCGGGGTGATCTCGCAGCGCCGGCGCGCAAGCGCGAACATGTCGCTGTAGGCCAGCGGGTAGCGGAACTCGAGCGGGATCGAGGGAAGTCCCTCTTGGCCCTGGATGATGTCGGTGACGTCGAATTTGTCGTACTCGGTCTCGCTGGGGGAGTAGACCGGTGTCAGGTCTCCGAGGTCCCAGGTGAGGGCACCTCCGCGAGCCTGACCTTTGTAGCTGGGAGCGTTCGTGGGCCCGGCGACTCCATCGATAACCCAGAGCCGGGAGAAAGTCGTCTTGGCGATCTTCTGGTTAGCGACCAACGGGGAGCCTCCGACATGGAGATCACCCCCCGGTTTCAGGCTGGAGTGTAGAGGCTCAGGCCGCTGGCGTCACGTGGGCGAGGAAAACTCGCGCTTGCGGCCAGCCGTGCCGACTCATGCCAGTGTACCTGAAGAGCGAGAATCGGCCCGAGCGCGCGGCTCCATGCCACCAGAGCCAAACTCCATCCCGCAACGCGAGCAGATGACGATCACGGTATGATCTCCTCGGATCCGTTAGAACACGCCGCGCCGTATCCAGTCGGCTCCCCCTGTGGTCCGGCGGTGATGGGGGACGTAAGCCATAGACCATAACGGATCCTCATGGGGGGTTTCCGTCGGTGCTGGCCAGCGCGAGGATGCGTTGCGCGTCCACCCGGAAAGCAGCCAGGACGGCATCTCTCACATCTCCGATGTGGCGCTCGAGGTCCTGTTGGGTGATGAGCCCACGATGCCAGAGCTGGTGATTAAGCCGAATTTCAGCGTCGAGCGGTAGCCCCAGCGCCTCCAGTCGAGGCGGCCCGAGGAGGATGCCATGGGGAGCCTCCCGGTCCGGCGCATCCATGGGGATGATGGACCGAAAGCGCCGGCCGAGCTCGTCTGTCCAGTCGACGGTGCGCGTGTTCATGCGGGCGCACCGTCTGGTTCATTGATGGCGATCGCCGCGTTTGCCCACATGGTGGCCTGCTGCAGCGCGCGAATGGCGAGCGTCTGTTCCGCGGATTCTGGTGTGTTGATCTCTATCAGGCGCGCGAAGGCCAGGGCCCCCTCTCGCAGATGCTGATACCGCGTCGCCTGGTAGGGCGACGGCGGATGATACGTAAAAATGCGAACAAGATCCAAATAAGGCACGTTCCCCCCTTATGGCATCACTGCCGAGCGCACGATTGCTGTCTCAGGGTCCCTCACGCGGCGCCAGGCGGCAATGGCACCGCGCCGCGTGCCAAACGGGTTATCCAGGTCCTGAGCCGAGACATTGTAGGCCGAGAACTCCTCACCCCCAGAGCGGAAGGCGAGATCCGTCTGCCACCGGTTCATGCCCGCTGCACAGACGCAGCCCGGGCGATCGAGCTTCGCGGCCGCGAAGCGCGCGATGACGCGTTCCCAGTCGCGGTCCATCTCAATGGTCGGATGCTGGCGCTTCTGATCCTGCCAGCCGGCGCGGTAATAGAGCCGAGCGACGTCCGGCATACGCCCGACGATCCACTCGGCCCGGTCGAAATCCTCATCCGTAGCGTTCCAGTCTCCGGGAGCATACGAGAGCACACCCAGCGCTCGATCTCGCATGAGGAGGCAGCCGGTCTGCGTCTCGTAGGAGCACTGCACGCAACTGCCGCTTTCGGAGCAGCTGCAGCCACCTGCCGGCTCCCACAGGAACGACACCTGAGTCTGCGGGTCGTTGTAGATGCGGTAGACGTCGACCTCAGCGAGGAAACTTGCGTCCACCGAGGCGTCCTGGGCCTCCCAGCCGAGCGCCTCCTGAAGATCCTCCAGCACCGCGAGCTCGCGCCGGAACGTGATCGTGGAGACGCCCGACGCGATCACCACGTGGATCGGCCGGATCTCCCATTCGGGCGCGCCGTCTTTGCCGGGATAGAACGCATGTACCTCCGCCGCATCGACCACGAGCGAGCCCGAGGCTACGGTCACGGTGCCGGTCTCATCGTAGCTGTCGCCGTCTTCATCCGACCAGGTGATCGCACTGCCCTCCTCAAGCACTGTCGCAGCCTTGATGCCACCGGTGAGGATGTGGCCCCAGCGTGCTTTCACGATGTTGTGGAGGCCACGCACATCGAAGGACGGGCGCATTACAGCTTCGGGGCGGAAATACCGCTCGATGTGGGCCCATTCGTCGAACTCCCAGGTCGGGAGCAGGCGATAGCCGATGTAGCGCTCGAGATCGCCTTCGGCTTCGGCGATGGCCTCGGCGACGTCCTCGCGGGAGACCGCATCCGATGCCTGCCATGAGTGCTGAGCCCAGGCCTGGCCGCAGCTGACATTCTGGGTGTTCGGGAGCCCACTTGAGCCGTCGAGCTGCAGGCCGGCGCCATGAAGCGGATTGACGCCGACGAGCTGAAACCATCGCCAGAGCGGGAGTTTGGTCGGGGTCGATGCTCTCATGGCGCCAGTGTACTCAAATGCTCCGCGATAGGCGCTCCAGCATCAGCGCCAGCCCCGCGACGGCCGCGACCGCGAGAGGCCAGGTCGGCGCATCGAGTCGCAGCCACGCATACGCTCCCGCAGCCGTCCAGACCGACGTACAGCCGACGCAGTGCAACACACTCGCCAGGGGCAGAGGATTTCCGTCGCGCCAGAGCGCGGCTCGCAACCGCCGAATGGCCTCGAACGGCCCATCGTCCTCGACCAAGAGCACGGCGACCCTCCACGCGGCCAGGCCGGCAAGCGCGAGGGATAGCCATGTCACGGCTGACGAGTAACCGACGCGAGCTCGGGCGCGGAGCGAGCCGGCATCGAGGCCACCTGCTCCACCGTGTATCGCGACATGCCCCGCAGGTTCAGCAGCCAGTCGACGTCATCGTTCTTGACGTAGGCCCAGCTGCCCTTCTTGAAGTAGTACCGCGTGCTCGTCTTCGGGCTCCGGTAGCTGTGCTCCGAGGTCAGCGGGCCATCATAGAGGATGGCCGTGAGTCCGTTCGGCGAACTCCCCGCAGGCGCCGCCTGAACGCGTGATTCTGGCGATGGGAGCGAGGTCGACGCTGCCCCCTTGCGACATCCTGAGCAGGCCATGAATCGTTCGCCCCCTTTCCAGAGTCGGTCCCATTGTCGCAGGATAGCAGCCTTCGAATCCTCGAACGCCGCCATGTTTTCCTCGCGCCGGCGGCCCGTGTACTTCCGATAGGTCCAGAGCGGCAGCGGAATGCGCGTCGAGCAGTACCCGCGATCCGCGAGCGCGATGTGAAACGCCCAATCCTCCCAGGCCGGCAACTGCTCGTCATAACCGCCGACGGTGCGCCAGGCGTCGACGGGGATCAGCTGCGTGACGGCGCCGATCTGGCCGATGCGGACGAGCAATTCCGGATCCCAGTCCGGATTCCGGAACACCTGCCACTGCCCGGGGCCGCTGGGATCCTCCCAGAAGTCGGAGTACGCCACGATGCCCGGCTGTTTGCGGATGACCTCGAACATGAACTCCAGGCACTCCGGCTCCAGCATGTCGTCCGCATCGAGGGGCAGGTAGTAGCGCGCCCGAGCAGCGGCCACGCCGACGTTGCGAGCATGGGCGACGCCCGTCCTGCCCTCGGTCTCGATGATTCTCACCCAGGACGGCAACGGAGCGAGGGATTTGCCCGAATCATTGACTACAATGATCTCCCAGCCCCGGAACGTCTGGGCCTCTACAGAGTCGACAGCGTCGGTGACGAGCCGTTCGTGGCCCGGGCCGACAGGGATGACCACGGAGAGCGCCGGAGGATCGAGAGATGGTACGGGGGGTATTGACCTTGTCCCCGCTCCTGCCGGCGCTCTCCGCGAGTCTCCGCCGTGCCAGGGGAACCAACGGTGCCACTGCACGGGAGCCTCGAGACGGGACATGGAGGATTCGCGGTTGCGATAGATGAGAGTGTCCGCTGTCGTGACCATACGCGCGCGGAATCCGTACGACGCCAGCCGGCACCAGAGGTCCGCATCCTCGGCGGTGCGGCAGCGGCCCCGATAGCCGCCAGTGAGTCGCCACGCCTCCCGCGTGAACATTGAGCAGTAGGGCATGAGATTCTGCCCGCTGAGTTGCCGTTCCCAGACGAACTGCTCGGGCCAGCCGCTGTTGCCAGCCGGCAGATCGCGCCGGTAGACGACGGGAGTCCGACCGTCTTCCTCGGTGAAGCGCACGTTGCCGTAGACGGCATGCACCGGTTCGAACTCGTCCGGCCGGCCGATCTTCGGGAGCACGCGTTCGTCGAGGGCCGCGGCCAGGTGCGCGAGCGTGTGGGGCGTGAGTTGATCGTCAGCATCGAGGGGGATGATGTATCGCCCGCGCGCGGCCGCGATGCCTGTGTTGCGCGCGCCCGCGAGGTACTGGTTCGTCTCGTTGTGAATGACCCGAAACCGTTTGTCCTTCGCCGCGTAGGCGTCGGCGATGGCGCCGCAGTCGTCTGGCGAGTCGTCGTCGACGACGACACATTCCCAGTCGGGGTCGGTCTGAACCTCCACGGAGTCGAGAGCATCGGGCAGGTACTGGGCGAGCTTATAGGCAGTGACGACGATGGACGTCCGCGGGCTCGACTCCTCGGCAGCGCGCCGCTCTGCCAGCTGCCGGTAGAGGCCCGCGTACTGCGCAGCGGCGCGCTCCCACGACCACCGCGCGGCGGTCTCGCGGCAGGCTGCGGCCATCGAATCTCGCTCCACCATCGCCTTCTCAAGGGCTACGGCGAGCGCCGCGTAATCGTGAGGGCGCACGAGGAACCCGTCGACGCCGTCGGTCACGATTTCGGCCGCGCCTCCCCAGCGCCAGCCAACGACAGGCACCCCGCAGGCGAGCGCCTGGAGGATGGAGACCCCGAAGGTCTCGCGCGCCGTCGAGAGATAGGCGCTCGCGCCCTGATGGAGCAATGCGGCTTCGGCGTAGGATTTGTGCCCGACGATCGTCACGTTGGGCGCCGCTCTCCCGAACGTAGAGACGAACTGCCGTTCGGGTAGGAGCTTGGCCACTTCGTTCATGTGATCCGGATCGCAGACCGGATCCGGACGAGTCTTGTCCCAGAGGATGTAGGCCGGTGACACCGGCCTGCCCTGCCACTGGCTAGCGTCAATGCCATGCCCGATGACGACGGGATCCCGTGCCGTGTGCCGACGGATGGCGCGCGCTACCCAGTCCGTGGGCACGGTGACCGCATCTGCGGATGTGATGGCCGCAAGCACCTCGCGGTTCGCATCGTGGCACCAGGACGGCCACTCGAACTCTGACCAATAGAGCCCGTGGCAATGCGCCACGAAGAGCTTTCGCGGCCATTTTCGCAGCCACTCTCGCGGCATTGTGATGTGGCAGGCGAGGATGTCGGCGTCGGCGGGATTGCCCACAAGCTGGATACCCTGGGCGGGCAACGAGTTCTGGAGCCCTTCCACGACCCGACGAACGCCACCCTGGCCATCATCCTGGCCGCGCGCTTCCGGCCACATGTGAACCCTGATCATTCCGCAAGTCTCCAGAGCGCCAAGCCCAGCCCGAGAATGACCACGTAGATGATCAGCAGGTCGATGTACCTCACAGGCTCCCTCCCAGATAGGTACCACCCCAGCCCATTCCCCGGCGGGACCATTCCGCAAGCGTCCCGCTTGCGATGAATGGGGCCAGTGCCAAGGCCACTCCCGGATAGGCATCGGTGTGATCATGCAACCAGACGGGAGAACGAGCGCGCAGCGACGGCAACCAGAGCTTGAGCTCCATCGCTGTATCGGCTTGCTCATGCGAAGTGTCGAGCAGCAGTCCGTCGAAGAGGCAACCGTTCCGGGGCCCATTGGAGGTGTGCGAGCACCAACTTTCCCAGCGATGGGCCCAGCCGCAATTCTTGACGGCTTGCTCCGTCCAGTTCAGTGCATCCTGGCTTCGATCCACGCTCATCACGCGCGTGTCATCCGGAAAACGCTCAAGGATGGCGAGCGCTGTGGTGCCGCTGCCCGCTCCGAGATCTGCCACCCAGCGCGGGCGCTGGGCTCGCCAGTGTGCCTCGAAGAGAGACTGAATCAGGTCGACATCGTCAACAGTCAGGTACTTGCGGGACCGAGCGAGGTCGCGGGCAGGGGATTGCGTCATCGTTGATCCGCCCTCGCCTGGATGCTGCCGATGTGCGCGAACAGGTCTCCCACCGGCCGCAGGTTGAGGGGCCAGAGCACCCGCTGACGAGCGGCAGGCCGGCCGCACCATTCGCGCTCGGTGCTTCCAGGATCGAGTCCCTCCGTCCATGGCCCGACAGCCCGCGCCCAGCGCACAGTTTCGAGCCGTGGATGGCCCGCTGCGATGTGATGCTCTGCACTCGTGGGATCGAGATGGAGATAGGTCGCGCCGTCGATGTTGAGGACCTCGGCGCGGAGTTGGGCGAGAAATCCCAGATAGCCCAACCTTACGCAGCCCCATCCCTCCCGGAGCGGCCGCACGAACTCCTCGGCGTCGAAAAGTCGGAGACACTCCCAATCGTCCTCAAGCGGCAGGACCCAGGTCGACTGAGGATGGATTTGCTGCATGGCCAGGTTGTAGGAGGCACCGTAGCCGCGGCGCTCGCTGTTGCTCGTGCGCACCGGCAGTCCGAACGCATCGCTTGCCAGGTGCGCCAGACATTGGCGATACTCGTCGGCGCTCCCGTCATCGGCGATATGCACGACCAATCGACTGCTCCAGCGGAGGTATTTCGCGAGGGACGATATGGTCCGGGCAGCGTAATCCCAACGGTCATAGGTCAGAACGGCCACCCCGAGCGTCTCCTCAGCCATGAGCAACGCGCCAGACCGTCCGGCTGGCCCGCCGTCCAACGACGGGAATGGTCACGATGGGCGCAGCCTCGCAGCCCAAACCATTGAGCCAGGATTGAACGGCCTCATCGCTGGGGAGCCAGGCGGGCCCAGGCCCATCCCCGGCGAGTTGCGTCTCGAAGTACAGGATGCCGCAATCCTGCGCAATCTCCATCAGCTTCGCCTCAGCAGCTGCTCGCCCGTAGTCGCGCACCATGTAGGCGAACGTCGAGAACAGGAGCACGACGTCGAAGTTGAAAGTGTCCAGGTCCATGATGTTGGCCTGGTCGAACTTGACGGGCATGTAGCTCCAGAGCTCTCGAGCGATAGCGATGGAGTTCTCCCCGGTGTGGAATCCGCCCGTATCGATGCCTGAGGCGCGCATGCCCTCGCACGCTGCCGCCGCCACGAAGTCGCCTTGAAAGCACCCGAGATCGCAGAACGTCTTGCCCTTGAGTGGAAGCGCGAGATCCGTGTGCGCCCCCAGGTCCCGCAAGACGGCCCGCCATCGGCGCGCTACGCGCGGCGTGTCCCCCACCTCTTGACCATCGGCCGGCCACTCCGCAATCGTGCGAAAGCAGAGCCCCGAATCCGACCATGGCTGCTTCTGCGGAGCGGGTTCGCCGATGAAGTGTGCCTCCTGGAAGTCGATGAGGTACGGCCAGTCGCGTTTGAGGATGATATTCGACGAGGTCATATCCCCATGGCGGACGTTCCGGCTACGGAGCTCCCAGAGCAGGCGGATCATGTTGCGGCGAAACAGCTCGCCATCGAGGGGATGATGATCGGACCGCCCCAGGTCATTGGACTGGAAGGCGTAGGCTTTGCCCTCGTGCTCACGCACGACCCCTACCCTCGGAGTCGGAGTCATCCCGGAGCCCGCCATCTCATCCAGAAACCGGATGTCGTTCTGGAGCGCCCGCCGGTTGTGCGCGTCGAGCGCCACCTTTTCGATGATTCCGCCAGGCAGGCGGTAGACCTCCATGCCGGCGTGGCCGCCGATGAGCGGGTACGCCTGCAGTTGAGCGCGATGCGCCGCGACTGCCACTGCTAGGCTCATGAATACCTCCCCCACCGCGGCGGCTTCCAATCCCGGGTCAGGATGTTGCGCGTCTCCAAGATGACGCTCTGCCATGGTCCGCGCTGCGCCGTATCCGTGTCCGGATGCGAGCGGTAGTTGTAGAGCGGAGCGCCGTTCGCGATCGGGCGCAGGGCGCCAACGTCGGGATGCGTCATCAGGATTGAGATGAGTGCGCTGTCTGGAGCTCCCGATGCCGTCTCGACGGGGAAGCCCCCTGTGCGGTCCCAGAGGTGCTTGTGAACGACGGCCGCGTTGCACGGCACGGTCTGCGTTTCGCCGCTCTCCATGTAACGCACGCCGTAGTACCAGTACGTGCGTTCCGCTTCCTGCTCGGGGATCTGATGCGCGGACTCCCACCATGCCTCGATGGCCGTGGGCTCCAGCGTGTCATCTGCACCGAGCATCAGAATCCACGATCTGGAAGCCAGCGCCACGCCGCAATTGAAGGCGGAGGCCACCCCGATATGCCAGGGGGCACGCCAATAGCGTAGGAGGCTCTCTCGGCGTGGCAGATACTCGGATGGAATCGGAGCCACGTCGTCTACGATGAGAATCTCGTAGGGATGGGTCGTTTGCGCAGCGACCGAGTCCAGGCATTCCTCGATCCAGCGCTGATGTGCCTCCAATGGACCGAGCGGAATCACGACCGTCATGGGCGCGGTCGTCATTCGTCGGCTCCATCGCGCCGAAGCGCCTCCTCGAGCGACGGCAGCGTCCAAAGCGGCCCGCTGGGCAGAAGCGTGCGGTTGATGCGCGGCTCCGGCAGCAGCCGAATCACGGAGACCGCCCCATCGTGGCGCGCCAAGGATTGCAGCGCCGCCGCTTTGCAAATGGGGAACTCGGTCGCTAGGTGCACGATCCGTCGGCTGTCTCGCGGCACTCCCTCCGCCTGGATAGCCCGGAGCAGCTGCACGGCGACGGCGCGCACGGTCGAGCCCGACCAGTAGGCATGAGTCCAGCCGTCGCCGGCGTAACCGACATCCCGCCACCAGCGCCAAAGCCCATGTCGCGTCGTCACGAAGGACGTTCGCACGATGAGGCCCGCAGGAACCTGCTCCCCGAGCGCCTTCGTCCAGCCGTAGGGATCGATGGGCGCTAATGGGCTATCGACTCTGTGCCCCGGGCCCGCTCCGAGTCGATCGTTTGGCGCTGATGCGAGCCCGCTTGGCGGCCATATGGCCCGGGCCCAGGCGTCGGCCCCGACGCCAAACACGCAGTCGGTGGAGATGCCGACATAGCCGGCACCGCACCTTTGGGCTTCAGCGCTAAGGCGAAGGGGTATCGCCGCATTCGATTCAATCTGCTCGGCGGCGGGAGCACCTGGCAGTCTACCGATGCAGTTGATGACGATGTCATCTGCCCCATATGGGCCCATGCCAGTCGGCAGCAGCGAGTCAGCCATCAGCAACTCCGAAGGCTCCTCGTCCGCGCGGTCCCAGGCCCAACGAAGCGCCGTGCCGAGCGCCCCACGGTGGCCGAACAGATAGATGGTCATACGTGCTCCGCCTCGTCGAGTGCTGCCGCGATCTCCGCTGCGCTCCAGTTCCCGGCCAGTGGTCGATCGCTCCGGAGCTCGAACCGCTCAGCGGGATGGAGCGCCTTCACCGTCGGCGCCAAAACCGTCCAGAACGGCCCCTCCTTCAGGGCCCGCTTAGCCTCACTCGAGGTCAGCAGGGTCTCGTGGGCTTTCTCACCGGCACGGTCCCCAACCTGGACGTACTGCATGTCGCCCACGGCACCGTGCACGGCCGTGAGAAGCGACGACGCGCGCGCGGAGTACACCGTCACCGTCCCGCTCGGTGCATCCGCCGCGGCCAGGATGGTGTCTATCGCCTCGCCGCTTGTCATCCAGAACCGCGTCATGTCCGGGTTCGTGACCGTCACCTGCTCGCCTGCCCGCACCTGCTGGCGCATGCGAGGGAGCGCGGAGCCCGTCGACCCGATGACGTTGCCGTAGCGAGCGACAACGAAGCGCGAAGCAGCGTTCCAGCGCGCCGCCTCCTGCCAGAGCCGCTCCATGAGCAGTTTCGTTGCGCCGTACGTGTTGACCGGCATGCAGTTGTGGACGATGACCCCCCCAGCAACAAAGTTGTGAGTACCCTCCACATCGAGACAGTAGACATTACGCCGAGGCCGATCCCCCTTCGTGACCTTTACCGGAGCAATGTACGGGAGGGACGGGCCGAACCTCCAGTGACGTTCTTCATAAGGCGGAGCCCAATCCGGCAGCTTGCGACGCATGTGCCCCATCACATATGGACCGATCGCAGCAAAAAAGCGAGCGCTTGCGTCGGCCGTGAGTCGCGTCTCTGGATAAGGGCCCCACTTGCCCACGCGGACCATGAGGACGTGCGCCGGGAATCCATGTAAGGTCAGTTGGTCCGCCAACCATTGCACATCCTCAACTGAGAATCCGTGGGTTGCCAAGCGCGCGTGATAGGTACGGCCCCCATTCGTGCGACTTACACAACCGTCATCCATGTACCACGCGGCCAACATTTGGGCTGACCAAGCATCGAGAACGTCTCGGCGGCAGACAATCTTCTTGCCGCTTGGATACCAATGCTCCCTCATCTGACCAAGGGCCGCTCCTGCGGAATGGGGAAGCCGGGCGACGATATCTTGCCACTCCTGGTCTCGATTGCCGTGGCTCGTTTGTAGCCGAGCACGGCCTGACCCATTGCGTGTCAAGAAAGCATCACCCAACAGGCACCCCACGGTCGTGGCGAATTGCCGTGCATTCGGTGCTTCTTCGCCGGTGACGATATGATCCCCGGTCCTGAGTGCAGCTGCTGGTATCCATCCATCAGGAGTCAGGACGAGATGATCCTCCGTCAGCCATACTCGCTGCGATTGCCCGCGATGCTGGTGCGCATGTTCGTAGCTGAGACCGAGCATTGTTCGGCCCGCCCTCTGATTCTTATGCCATCCCGTGATTCGGGCGGTCCGAAGCCCGTCGTTGGCGAGTGTGACGACCTCCCCGTCACACTGATCGTGCACCAGCTTGGCGATGCGGACCGTGCGGCCGTTTGCCAGACGAACGGGCGCAAAGTAATCCAAACAGGCCTTGTCTGTTGAGATGGCGATGGCGAGCGGCGTCTGGGCGCGAGCACAGGCGAGTGCCACGCTGGCACTCCCCAGCACATTGACCCGGTAGGTGTCCCAGGCATTGCTCTCTGAGAGGTCGACATATTTTGATGCCGCAGCATGGATGACGGCATCGGGCTGCACTTCGGCCATGGCGAGATCGAACGGCGTCAGGCCATCACCGCTGTAGCGGAAGCAGACGTCCCCCCGGATCGCTTTCGTGACGTTGGGGAAGCGCTCGAGGACCGGACGGTGTTTGCCGTCGTCGCGACTGTAGATGACGAACTGGGCCGGCCAGTGTTCGTTGAGTGCTCGCTGGTAGAGAGCCCGCGCGATGAATCCCGCGCCTCCCGTGACCAGCACCGTGCCGCGAAGCTGCACGTGTCCCCCCGTGTAAGCGCCGAGCAGCGCCGCTGTCCTCTGGGCGGCGATAGATCGTTTTGTCAGCGCTGCTCGACGTCGCGCGCACCCTATCACAACCCAGGGGACATAGGGAAGGCCCCCCGGCGAGGTAGTAACCGGAAGGCCTTCCGAGGCAGCTCCGGGCCGATTGGCTCAGTTTACCATGGATAGTAGGGGCTTGGGCCGGGCCGCGAGGTCTCACCACCCGCACGGTAGTACGGGTCAGACGGGAACGGCTGGTCCGGGTTCTGAAGCGGGCAGTAGCTCACGTTCTTGAGCCGGCCTGCCAGCTGCGGCGTGCGCATGATCAGCCGAGGCTCGATCTTGGCCTGCCAGATCACGCACCAGTTCGTCTGGCGGATGGTCTCCATGAATGCGCCGTTGCCCTGGATGGTGAACAGCCCCAGCGGCGTGCCGGCCAGGGAGCGAATGTCCGGATTGTTGTAGTCGAAGTGCTCGAGGTAGGTCACGGCCAGGCCGCCGGCCACCGAGAACGGAATCAGGTAGATGTCGGAGCAGAAGCAGCCGGACGAAACGGTCTCGCCTGACGGCGGCTCGCCGTTGTTATGCTCGGTGATGGCGTCGTCCAGGATGACGTCGATCCGTTCGCCGTCGACCAGCAGGTAGCGTCCCACACGCATCTCGTCGCGCAAGCGCGCTTGCGCGGCCAGCTCGACGTTGTAGGTGTAGTTCGAGTTCGTGGACTGGCAGACGTACGTGATGTACGAACACGGCCAGACGTTCGTGATCTCGTAGAAGGCTGAGGGGCGCATGACGAAGGCCCAGCGCACCGGCACGAGTCCCTGCCGTTCAGCCTTGTCTTTGAGGTAGCGGACCATGTAGGTGATGTAGCGCACGAGGAGCGTGCCGTTCGCCTCGCTGTCGATCCGCGCGCAATGAAAGTCCTTGATGTCGGGCGCCGTCGCTGCGCAAGCCGAGCCGGTTTCGGCGTCATCCCAGCCGTCCGTGCGGTTGAGCAGAATCTCGATGCCTGCGAACTCCCTGTAACCGGTGCCGGCGTTATTTGAGGGATTCCCGGTCCAGAGCATCAGGTTGAGTTTGCGCGCGAACGAGACGGCTCGTTCGTAGAACAGCCGCTCAGCATCCGAGTTCAGGAAGTTCGCCGCGGGTGGGAAGTTGGCGCTCTGCCAGGGTGTCCCGAGTGTCGCTCCGCCGACGAGTCGCAGATCGATCGGCTCGGAGCGGTTGATGAGCTGGCCGAGCCTGTTGATCTCGACCTCTCGCGTCTGCCGCTCCACGCGTCCGAATGGGAAGGTGTGCTTACAGCCGCTCGTGATGCCACCCACAATGGCGGGGTCACAGGCGTCGCGGGTCTCGCTCCCAGAGTCGGCGCCGATCCCGGTGATCGTTTCGAAGACGGGATTCATATAGCGCGACGCGCGGGTCGGCAGCTGGTTGATGAGCCCAGGGAGCGTGCCGATGATCGTCGAGATGACGGTGGGGTCGACACCGGGATAGGTGAGCAATCCCCCCGGCCCATGGTAGAAGCCTGAAGTGGAGCCGACCCCCGTGGCGTCGTGCTTGAGGGCGTAGCCGCCCTGCTTCAGCGCGATGGCCAGTTGCAGCAGCTCATCGATAGAGAGATCTCCCAGATCGCGCGGCGGCATGGTGCCCTCCTGTTAGGTGTTCTGTGCGGGAGCGCCCAGACTGATCGCCCCCTGCCCATTGAAAAGTCGCGAGAGCATCGCGAACTGCTCTTTCGCAGCCTCCGGGACGCCCTCGATCGCTGGAGCCGACGCGCCCTGGCCCACGCCAGCGTCCTTCGCCGCCTTCACATCCTGGCCGCGGCCGTCAGCCACGGTGGAGTCGGCCTTCGAAGCGATGAACTGCCCGTTCCGCGGCGTCATCAGGTCGGCAATGGTCTGCCTCGCAGCCGCGAGGTCCGCCACGGCCTTGTCTGTGGCATCGAGCCGCGTCACGAGTGAGTCGAGCTTCGCCGAGAGAGGAGCCATTGCCTGGGTCAAGGCCGCTGCCACGTCCATTGCGGGGGAAGGAGGAGGAGGATCGGGAGCAGGTTCAAGGGCGGCGAGCACGTCCTTGAAGGCGATGCCCTGCTCCGTCGCTTTGGCCCGGGCAGCGGCCAATTGACCCTCGAGGAGGCCCACGGCGTCCGCGCCAAGAACGCGGCTCAGAAATTCTTTCTTTTCCGGCGAGAACATGGATGCTGCCTCCTGGCTTAGGAATGTGGTCCATTGATTGGCTGCTGCCTCCATGGGCAGCGGCGAGATCTCGTTGGTGCGAATGCCTCGATAGACGCCGTCGTAAAGGTCCTCGTAGGAGAACCCGTGGCTGACACCGAGGTCGGCGATGGCGGCGAGGGCCTTCGCTGCGGACTGCTTGTCCGCATCGAAGGTGCCCGAGGCGACGGCAAAGCCCTCCGAGGTGACGTCGAGAAGGTCCGCCTGGCCGACACGCGTTCCGGGCGTGTGCCAGAGCCAGAGCTCGGGATAGCCCCTGGTGGCGTCGGCCCAGGCCACGTACTCCTTGTGCTCCTCGAGGGGAATCACCTCGCCTTCGCGGTCGTACAGGTTGTTCGAGTAGACCGCGAGCCAGCGCCACGCGCCGGAGGCGTCCTTGAAGACCCGGAAGGCGCCCTCTTTGCGGTCGCCCATGCCCTCGGCCGAGGCGTGACGCTTGAGATGGGCCGCAGCACGGCCGCGCATTTCCGCCGGCATCGTCTGGTTCATGCGCGCCATAGCATTCCGCAGGTGCGGCATGTCGATGGCACCGTCGGCGTCGTGATGCGGCAGGTGCCGAAGCGAACGAGGGGTGGTCCTCCCCTCGCTATCCTTTTTGCCGCCAGGCTCGATGACTGCGAACGCTGAGTCCGGGAGGGAATTGATGTAGGCCGTGGTCCATTCGGCCTTGTCCCCGCGACTGAAGAGCCGCGAGAACAGCCCCTCTTTCTTGGCGGGCTTCATCATCTCGTCCATGCGCCGGCGCATGTCGGCTGCGGCCTTCTCGACGGCGGCAGCCTTGGCAGCCGGCTCCATCTCGTCATCCGACATGATGTTTTGCATCAAGGCCGAGAACTGTGCCCCGCTCTCACGCAACGCCTGTTCGGCGTGCATGGCGTCCATGTAGGCATCTAGTTCGGCGTATGAGGTGGCTCCACCGAAGGGGCGATACATGCCCATCTCGATGCCACACTTCGTGGCATCGCCAGCGGGAGCGCCTGGGGACGGGGGAGCCGCGGGATCGGACACGCGCAGGGCGCTCCTGCTCTCCCCCCGGTTCAAGCCGTAGTGTCGACGCGACCTCAGCGAACTGTCAAGGCACGGCGAGGAGGATGGGCTCTCCGCTGGGTACGTTCCAACAGCGGCAATTTACGTGGGCTGCCTCAAACGAGGTAGCCATCACGAACTTTTGGCCGTCAAGCGCGGCGCAGATCGGGCAGACACGCTGATCCATCGCCGTCCGCCATTCCCAGTAGCGGTAGCCCATGGCCTGAAACGCTACCTGCGCACCATGGCCGAGGAGGTTCGTCATCTCGGTGACAGCGATCATTCGCGCTCGCTGTGGGCCGAACAGCTCCTCTATCTGCTCAGCTACCCAGCGGGAGCCTCGCCCTTCGGCGCGTGCCTGCAGGATGGCCGCGCGAAGGGCATCCCGCCGAGTCGACGTCAGTTGTTGCCACCAGCGATTCGTGTAGGAGCGCGCTGCCCCGACGAAAGCCTCCTCAGGATTCACGCCGAACAGTTCCTCCATCGGCGGCAGCACGTAACCTTCATCCCCGAGCGCCTTCATGGCGTCGCTGTCGTTCTGGGCCAGCCAGGCGCCGAGGAGGATGATGCTCAGGGCCGCCTGAAAGAGCTCCTGCTCGACCTCCATCCGCATATCATCCCAGAGACGATCGTCGTGAACGACATCCTCAAGCGCCTTCACCGTGCCGTTCGCGATCCGGAAGGCCCGCCCCTCATCGTGGGTGTCTGCGTAGACCGAATTCCAGATGGCCACCCAGCGCCGGCGCTTGGGAACCGGCATCCGGCGCACGCGCTCCGGCAAACTTGGATCGGTAGGACCGCTATATGGCGTGTCAGTCCTCCTCGTCGAGCCGGCCGCGGAGACGACGGAACATGCGTCCCAGCACGGAACCGTAGAACGCCGTGGCCTCGTCCTCAGCAGCGAGGCGTTCCTCAGTGGGGCCAGCCCGAGAGAGGATGCCCTTCTCGACGGCGGTCTCCTCGTTTCGCGACGGCTCCTCACCCGCTCCCTCCGGCCCGGCTCCCTGTGGTTCCTCCGGCGCTTGGGCCGCAGCCTCCGCCTCCCGGGCAATGAGCGCGTCGTAGATCTCTTGCGTCAGCCGGCCTTCGGCGAGGGCGATTTCGCGGGCCGCCTGGGCGTCAATCTCGCCTGAGTCGATGCGCAGCTTCGTTGCCTCCGCCTGGAGCTTCGACGTCTCCGCGCGCCGTTTGCTCTCGTCGATGTCCTCGGTTTCGAAGCTGAACGTGACGTTTGCGGGGAGGATTTGGTTGATCATCTGGGAGATGTTCTTGCGCCAGATGGCGGCGCCCTTGAGGCGCGCTTTTTGGTCCAGCGTCTCGCTCTGGGCACCGGAGCCCATGTCTCCCCGCGGGAGGGGCGCGAACTCCTGATACTCGCTCAGGAAGGCGAGGGAGAGCAGGGTCAGGTACTCCCGGAACTGCTGGTCGCGGTCGAAGCCGTCCGGGAGGCTCGCGAGCTCCAGCGTCGCCACATTGGCCGTGAGCTTGTCGCTTACCGTCGTCAGGATGACGGGGGGCTGATACCGCAGAAGCCCGCGCGAGTCTGCGAGGTTCTTCGCCAGCGTCACGGCCGATTCGAGCTCCGACCGGGTGACGCCGGAGAGCACGTGGATGGCTCGACCATGCCGGCCGCCCACTTTCTCGTCGGTATAGCGCTCGATGCTCTGCCAGGTTTTCGCGCCCTCGAATAGCCGGCTCATGGCCGACATCTGCAGGCCCGAGTAGATGGGATGTGAAACCGGCATCTCGAGCAGGTGGTACACCTGAAACCATTTCAGCCGATGGTACTTCCCGCGCCGGTCGAGGAAGATCACCGGCACCTCGACGTCTCCGGTCACGAAGCAATTCGAGCTCGGGAGCACGCTCAGGCCCACGAGCGGAGCCTCAGGGCGGTCAGCCGTCCGGATCAGCTCGACGAAGGCGCCCACATCCTGGCTGAGATAGTTCAGACCCAGCTCCATGCAGAACGGTACCCAGCCACGACCAAACGACGCGGAGTCCAGCAACTTTCGCGAGGCCTCGCTGGCTCCCTCATCCTGGCTTTCGAGCTTCCAGGAGTAGCCCGCGTTCCGCGCGCAGATGGACGCCGCGGCTGAGCCCGCGAATGGTTCGATGGTCAGAAAGCGCTGGAGGAGCCAATCCCGCTGGTAGATCTGGGTGCCCCACTCGGGGATTTCGGTGCCATAGGTGCCCGTGAACATGAGGGCCAGAGCGGCCGGGCCCGCGGTGACGCCGAGGTCCTGGTCATTGACGCTGTAGCGCTGGGCCTGGAGGGCGATGGGGTCGGCCATGCGACGGCTCCCGCTCCCCCCGGACGCCGTCAGTGTAACGTGGCTGGGCGTTCCTGCCGACGACGCAGATGATAGGCCCGCATGTAGTCACGTGTGGCCTGGACTTGCTCCGGAGTCCTTGAGGCCCGCGCTCTTGCATCGACAAGCCGCTTGCACATTCGGCATTGCCGCCATCCGTTCTGGCCAATCCTGGTATTGGTGGGGCTGAACTCGTGCCCGTGATCACAATGAGTCTTACGCGCGTTGATGGCATTGGCGCTCATGCCGCGCCTCTTATTCTCCGCCAAGGTCACCGCCTCAAGATGGTCAGTCCGCACGCAACGCCGATTGCGACAGAGAGGATCCAGGGTCATGCCCTCTGCAATCGGCCCCCTGCCCAGCTCGTAGCCGAAGCGATGTGCCAGGGAAAGATTGCCCGTGCGGACACAGAACGCACCATACCCATCTGCCCTGACCGCTCCCTGCCATTCCCAGCATTCATCGCCGGACCCATGAGCTACCTTGCGGGCGAATCGTTCGCAGGCATCCTGACGGTAGTAAACACGTGGCATGACCACATGTCACCACGGCTAAACGTTTAGTTCCAGGATCCTCTTTACCGCCATGCTGGCCGCGACGGCGAGGTCGACCTTCTCAGAGGCGCGCCGCTTGACAATCCTCATCTTCGAGTCCTCGTCCTTCTGGAGGCGCGCCTTGGCGTTCCCGATGTGCTCCCGCAGCGCAGGATCGCCGTTGTGCCACACCTGGCCCGCCATCGCCAGCTGGAAAAGCATACCGTCCGCCACGAGGCGCTCGGCGCCTTGATCGAACTCCGAGATCCAGCAGAGCCCGTCCTTGCGCATGCGTTGCACCATCTGCTCTAGCTGGGTCGGGTCGTAGGTGAATTGCACGACGTTGTGAGGAGCGAGCGGCCAGTCCTTGGCCTTGCAACCCGCACATCCTTGATTCGGAAGGGATCGCGGGTGCCCAGCCGCGCAGCCTCCCTCGATGATGAGCCGAATCCAGCGCTCGCACTCCTCCAGGTCGATGCGCCCGGCGGGAGAATCCTGCGGACGCCAACGCTTGCAGGCCCGAATCGCCGCCTGATCGTGGCGCTTTGGGTGACGGGTGACGGCGACTACGCCGAAATTGTCGTATGTCACGGCCGCATCGGCTGCTAACACGATCGGCTCGTTCCAGCCCGGCCGGAGTGGCGGAAGTTCAGGATCGTGGAGTTGGTCCCAGCGGTCCAGCGGGATGTATTCAGCCTCGGGGTCGCCGGCGAGCGCATCGTCCGCCGTCTCCGGGGCGAAATACGACAGACCGAGCGGCGTCATGGTGCCCACGAGCGACTCGCGCCAGATGGCATCTCGTCCCGGGCGGCCCGTGTAGGGCACGAACAATGGATGGAGCCGGCTCCCTCCTGCTACAGCCTCGTGCCAGAGATCCGCCGAGTAGCGGTCTGGGCCACGGCCGCGAGTGATCACATGGCAAGTCCCTCCGGGCGCGACGGTCGAGACGACGCCGTTCCACAGCGCCTCCGCATCATCGATCTGGCTGAGTTCGTCCACGTGGGCATGCTGGCACGTCTGGTCAATCGAGGCATGGCCTACGGCCGGGTAGCTGACAATAGTCCGCACATCATCCGGGCCCATCCACGCTCCGCGCACGATGAGCGACTGGCTCGTCACGCCGCCAGCGCGCGCGACCTCGAATGTGCAGGCCAGGGCCGGCGGGAGGTGCTCTAGCCCGAAACGCACATAACCCAGCAGCGCCTGGCTGGCCCGCTGGTCAAGCGAAAACATGTGGACGCGAGTGTTTTCGGCCCCGAGGAGCAGGCGCCAGCCGTCGAAGGCGCATTCGAGCTCCGTGAATCCCTGTTTGCCTGCCTTCAGTCCGTACACCCACGGGTGCGCCTCGGCGGCGGCGGCGAGCTGGCGCTGTCCCTCCCAGAGGCCAGCCGCTATGCACTGGCAGCCCGGCCGCGAGCATGGCTCCTCGGGTTCGCGGTAGGTCGAAACGGCGCCGGTCTCGCGGTTTTTGAAGTGCCAGAATCGCAACCAATGCCGAAACGAACGTGTGCAGAGCACGCGGCGGACGAAGGCCGGGTCAGGGAGCGCTGAGAGCCGGGGGGCTGTTGCCGTTGCCATTGGCCGCCACTTTGTTCAGGAGCCGGTCCAGGTCCGCGAGTTCGTCCGTGGAGAGCGCGTCGAGCTGCATCACGGGCATGATCATGATGGGCCCGTCGTTGGGCCCAGTCAGGGCGATGGTGGCCCGGTCCAGTCCGAGGAGTTTGGCTCGGCGTTCCATGATCTTGAGGATGCGGTCAACGGCTGCGACATCGCCTCCTCGCGCGACAGACCAAAGAGAGCGTTGAAGCGTGTCCAGGCGGTCGAGCTCAAGATCACGGAGCTGCTCAGTCGGCTCGCGGATCATCCTCGTCAGGGCTCGATGGACCGCATGCGATGCTCCGGACTTCGAGGCGTAGCCCAGCTGCTCCGCGATGGAATCATATGTAAAGCCCGCCATCCGGAGTTCAATGGCCCGGGCGGTGCGTCGCTTCTCGGCGATCGCCTTTTCAGAGGTGCGGTTATTCGGTGTACTTGGCATAGGGTGTACTCAGCCCTTGGCGGCCGTCTGGCCTGTGTACTTTTCCCAGCGGGCCAAGACGACATCCGCATACTGGGGTTCGATCTCCATGGCATAGCATCGGCGACCGAGCATCTCGCAGGCGATCAGGGTGGTTCCGGAGCCGACAAAGGGGTCATAAACGGCCTCGCAATGATGATTCCGAATAGGTCTAGCCATGCACTCGACGGGCTTCTGCGTCGAGTGTCCGCCCTCAACATTCTTATCAAGAGTGATTTCCCAAAGCGTCGTTTGGGTACGATCATCGGTGCGGCCTGCGCCCTTGCCCTTTCGGACGGCATACCAGCATGGTTCGTGACGGACATGATAGTCCCCTCGACCTATGGGGAAGTGACTTTTGGCCCATATGATTTGCATACGAATCTCAAACCCCGAGCCTTGGATGGCCGCGGCGTGGACGAGGCTCGGGGCACCCGCCGGGTGCCCCGAGTACAGCACGTCGCCGGGGAACAGTGCCCATGCCGCGCGCCAGTCCGCACGGTCATCATTGGTGACCTCGCCTATTCGGCTCGGCGAATAGGCGAGCAATCCCTTTGCGGCGGCCTCGTTTCGCCATGCCGGCTCATAGTTCACGCCGTAGGGCGGGTCGGTGACACATAGAAAGGGCATGGCTCCGTCGAGGAGCCGGGCTACATCCGCCGCGTTCGTGCTATCCCCGCAGACCAGCCTATGATCGCCTAGTACCCATAACTCCCCACGTCGACAGCGCGGTGCTATTTCAGCTGGGCACGGAAGATCATCCTCGGTTCCGACGCGTTCAGCAGCTCTTGCTCGCGCTAACAGCGAGGTCACCTCCTCCCTATCGAAACCCAAACTGGCGATGTCTCGCCCTTCGGCTTCTAGTGCCGCCAAAACGGCGGCTAGGTCGTCTTTGACCCACTCGCCCCACTGTTGGTTGTCCCGAAGGGCGCGCTCACGAGCCAGCTGGTCGGGCACGTCCTCTACGATCGCCGGGATCGTCTCCATGCCGAGGTGCTGGGCTGCGCGGAAGCGCATGTTTCCGGCGTAGATGGTTCCGTCTGCCTGGGAGAGGACGGGGCGGCGCCAGAGGAACTCGGGGTCGGCTTCGATGCTCCGGCAGAGGTTCTGAAATCGGGCGTCGCTGATGGTACGCGGGTTCCAGGCCGCGGGACGGAGGGCAGTCAGCCCTACCGCTTGAACATGCCCTTCCATCAGCCCCGCCGAATCCCTCCCTGAAGGATGCCGCTGAGCTTACCCTCGAGGGTCTTGCCCTGGCGATGCGCGACCTCCCCGAGCCGCGGCCAGCGCCGCCGTTTCATTTCGTCAGTCTGCGTGTCCTCGGTCTCCCTCTCCTCACCGGAGCCACCGACCCAGCGCGCATAGGAGATGCGGTTCTCGACCCCGAGCCCGTCAGATACCTGCGTCGCCGCCCAGAACTGGCCATAATGCCCCGTGCGCACGTAGTTCGTTGGCATCTGAGCCGGGTAGGTCGAGACCTCGCGGAGAACGCTGCCCTGCCAGGAACGCAGCGCCTGCGCGACCTGCGCTTTCGTCTGCGGGTTCAGCTGGAGGTTGGGTTTGATGGGGATGAACTTGATGGAGACCGTCACGGCTTTGCCTCCTGCTGCGCCGCCCGAGCCGCAGCCTCAAGCAACCTTGAGGCTGTGTATGGCGTCATCCCGGTTTTCTTCGCGAGCTTCTGGATGGCCCGCTGCACCTGCTGCGACGTCGAGTTACTCACGGCCGGCGCTCCCTGCGCATTCAGTGTCCGGATGAGGAGCCCTTCGCGGGCCACGAAGCGAGCGAGATCCGACGGAAGGCGCCGCCGCTCTGCGCGATCTGGGCGGTAGAGTTCGTACGCTGGCGCCATCTCGCCGTCATCGACGATGTAGGACACCGATGCTCGCCCAAGGCATGTCGGCCGCGGACAGGGAATCGGCTGCGGCAATGCGCCATCGACGGCGTAGCGCACCGGATATGCCTGCCGACACGGCACCGAGCATGTGCAGGTGAGAGTCGGCGGCCGACACTCGGGGCTTAACCCGTAGCAGGTCGCACAGCGGTAGATAGCCTGTCTGCCGTAAGGCACGCCTCAATCTCCTCCCAATCCCGCGGCCGCCACACCGCGACATCGCCGCCGTTCTCCTCTAACGCCGTGATCCATTGTCGTTGAACTTTCGACGGATAGTTGTCATCTGCCTTCAGCTCGCGGTAGAGGATGTGCCCGTGGCCCACGAGCACAAGATCCGGCCAGCCGCGGACGAGCGGGTCGCCAATCATGGCTCCCCTGCCGACGAACATCCGGGAATCCGAGACGTGAAACACGCGCCAGCCGCAGCGCGTCGCCAGATCGATCACGGCCGACTGGAACGCCGACTCCGAGACCCGGAACAGGTGTGACTGCAGCGGCATCGCCATCATGATAGCCGACCGTCAAAGTAGTCCAGGTCCGGGATCGAATTCAGGAACATGCGCTCGCTGCCGCAGATCCGACACTCGCCCCGGGCTTCGGGGCCGTTGGGCTCCTCAAGGCGCCATCGATGTACGTGCCCGTTCGGCGACGGCTCGGGTCGCACGTGCGGCTTGGAGTCGCGATGTGCCCAGCGGCGCACGGTGAGCGCCTTGCCTGCGGTCATGCTCCCTCCGTGAGGCCATGTGCGGTCTGTATACGCTCCCGTTGGCGTTTGAGTGCCGAGATTTCGCCCTGCAGTCGCATGTTCTCTGCCTCCAGTTTCAAGAGCTGAGCCTGAAGCTCTCGGATACGATCGAAGTCCTTCGCGCTCGTCATCACACGTCCTCCTCGCGGACATATCCGCCCGCCACCATCCACGACGCCGCGCTGTCGCCGAGATGGGGGACTGGATGCCTATCCCCCCGTTTCGGGTCTCTGGTCATGTCGAGACCCCAGAAACGCTGACAGTCCACGCAGAAGGCGCCTGTCCCCACCGTTTGATGAGTCCCGCAGCGACGATCTAGGAAGCCCGCGAAGGTCCCCCGTGGCTTCATCTCCGGGCCCTCCCTCGCCGGCCAGCCAGCGCCGGCGTCTTCGTCTGTTCTACTCGGGCAGCGACCCACTCTCGCACCCTGGCCGCCGCGCAGTCGTTGCAACGCATGCCGTCCTGAGGGCATTCGGGGGTCTCGGCGCCACAGTCCACGCAGCTGCTCATGGCAACAGCCCCCAATCCTGCGCCAGTGTCCGAGCCCCGTTCCGGGTCACGTGGTCGGGGCAAACCACCTGCCACCAGCCGCTCGCCCGTGGCTCCCCCGGGTGGCAATCCGGGCACCATCCCGGCCGGTCGGAGAAGTGCCGCAGCCAGTTGATCTGATTTCCGCACAGCAGTGCCCGATCATACAGCCAGAGCAACCGCGGCAATGGTGGCCATGTTCGCGGGTCGCTCTCCGGTTCGGGGTCTTCCCATTCCCATCGCTGCCCCAAGTAGAGCACCATCCCGCGCGCGAAGCGACCAAGCGTTTCCTCCAGATCCTTACGAAGACCTTCGAGTTGGAGCAGGCCGGCCTGCTCGCGCGCACGCGTCAGTTCTTCCCCCGTGGGCGCGGGCAGTTCCTGCTGCTGCCCGGTTCGGCGCAGTGTCACAGCCATCAGATCAGCTCCTTCCAGTGGGTCGGCGTCGCCGACGAAAGATGGATCACGCGCTCTTTGGCTCGCGAAACGGCAACGTAGAACACGCGCCGTTCCGGCTCGGGGTCCCGGATGGCCTCTCGGGTCGCGGCAGGAGGCATGCCGGACATGAGCACTACCGTGTCCGCCTCCAGCCCTTTGAATGCGTGGATGGGGCCTACCGAACACACCTCGGCCGCCCGGCGCGGATCGAGGTACTCCTCGCCATAGTTCCGTTCAACTCGCCGCAGGTACTCCAGCCGGTCGAGCGAGACGCGCGAGAGTGGCTCGACCGAGCCTGAACCAATGGCGCTGACGAGCATCTCTGTTGCGCCGAAGTCCACGAGTTGCGGCAGCTTGACGTGCCAGCTACGACGCTGCTCGCGGTCCATGTCGTGCAGCAACTTCTTGGCTCCGTGCATCAGCCATGGGCCCCGCGATGGGATCGCCTCGTAGAAGAGCCGGAGCTCCTCCAGGCTGATGCTGCCGTGGCGCAAAGCGACGAACCTGTAATATGTCACGGCTCCGTTTCCCGACACGCCGCGAGCGCCTCGCCTGTCCGCGAAGGGGTATCCACGCGCCTCGAGCTCGTCCATCACGGGATCCGTCATGTAGTGGGCCCGGCCCATCACGAACGTTGACCGGAGCTCGAGGTCCGGGAGGTCACAGACATGCGTGATGGATCCGCCATCGCGCAAGGCCACCGTGTGCTTTTCCTGGCGCTGTGTGTTCCGGCCGATGATATCCTCGGCCTCTGCCACCACCTCGCTCGCCGACCTGTGGTTCACGTGCAGGATATCCCTCGCGCGCGTGCGCGCGTGTAGGAAATTTTGCGCGTCGGCCCCTATGAATGAGTAGATTGCCTGATCGTCGTCGCCGGCCAGGTAGGCGACCTCGGCGTTGGCTGCGAAGGCCTGCGCGACCTGCCACTGCAACGGCGTCGAATCCTGGGCCTCGTCCAGGACGAAGCACGCCAGGGGCAGCCGCGGCGGGTGCATGACGGCATACTCCAGCATGTCGTCGAAGTCGTAGAGGTCTTCCTCTGCCTTCCAGGCCCGGTAGGTGACGAAGATCTGCTCCATCCGGTTACCGACCCACAGGTAGGCGATCTCCGGCACGGGCGGCCTGTCGCGGAGGGCCTGAGCGATGGAGATCAGCCGGTTCCGCGCATAAGACCAGACCCCCTGGATTACCCCGCCGGGGCTGCGTGTGTCCTTTTCGGTCGATGCCCATTCCTCGGATGCCGTGTGCCGCGAACGGCGGTACGGGATGCCATGGGCCGCGAAGAACTCCCCAATCTGGGTGTCGGCCATCCGGCCGTCGAACGAGTAGTGGCGCTTGCAAAGGGCATGCAGGGTCGTGTGGTGCCGGCCGGGCTCGCCGTCTGGGTTGACTCGGCGAGCGATGTCATGGGCGGCTGCCCGGGTGAAGGAGACGATGGCTGCTTCGGGCAGACGGAAGTCGCCGGCAGCGACATGGTCGCCGAGGATTCGGACCACCTCGCGGGTTTTGCCACTGCCGGGCGGCCCAAAGATCGTCAGGCTGTTCGGGTGTTCGAACAGCATTTTCATTGCCCCCAGTCATGGACCTGGCCATGCTAGAAGCTAGAGCTAGAATGGCCGTATGGCCACCGTGCGGAGCCTCTAGCACTAGCAGGAATCTATTTGCGCTAGGATTGGTCTCCGTCTCTAGTGTCAGGCGACATAAGTCGTGTGTCGCCCTCTAGCCCATCTAGGCTTTTATCGGCCGGGAAGCCCCATGCCCATTGCTGTCTGTTGTTAATCCTCACGTTGCGCTTCTCGGCGCCGTGGCGCACGGCGACCGCCCAGAGGGCCCGCTGGTCCACGCGCACGATGCCCCGACTGATCAGGGCCTGCCGCAGCATCCGCCCCGTCGTGTGGATCCACCCATCGCGCTCCAGTGGCTGTCCGTGTGCGAAGTCCTCGGCCGTCTCTGACGCTCCCCGCAGGTACTCCTGCGTGATGGCCCAGAGGATCCCGGGCTCCGAGGCATCTTCGGGAGACTCGACGTGTTCGATTTTGTCGATGAGGTCGGCGAGGATCTCATCCCAATCCGTCTCTTTAAGGCGTGGGATCAACAGATCCGCCTGCTCGGCGATTGCCATCCGGACTGTTCGGTGCGCCACGAGCTGGGTCATGGTCAGGCGGATGGTAACACCTGTCACGACCAGTTCATAGGAGGGGGGCTCGGTCGCGAGCTTGTGCAATCGCTCATAGGTTGCTCGCTGCACGCGGACCAGGACCTCGTGCCCGGCCGGATAGCCGGCCACCGACCGGGCGATCTTCTGCACCTCCGCGGCCGACATCGGCGATGGATGCCGAGCATTCTCGATTTCTGCGGCTGCTAGCATCGACTCGTAGCCAGCCCCACGGGCTCGCATCGCTCCGAGGAACGATGTCAGCGAAACGTTGCGCTGACCATCCTGCATAACCTGCCGGCTATCCCGCGGGCGCCTGGCCTCGAGCAACTCCACGGCCCAGGCCGGAAGATCTAGCAGGGGAGCATCCCGAACGGTTCGCTCCCACTCGTAGATCCGGCCGCTGGCGTGGAGACTCGGCGGGGCCACGATGTACCCGCCATCGCCCCGGATATCAAGCCCGGGGCCCAACAGTCCGCTGCTGTTCGCGATGCGCCTTCCGACCGGAGCTCGGAAAACATAGTGTCCTCCGCCACCGCCCGTGAGGGATGTCGCGGTGTCCAGCCATTCCGTCCCGTGCTTCGCCTTCAGGTCAGCGAGGGACTCGTCGCCGCCGTGGCGAGGGTCGACATCAAGAGCCACCAGTCGCGAGGGCCCGCAGGCAATAGCAATGTTGGCCGTGGGCCAACCATGCCACCAGCCCCGGATGATGGCCTCGTCGACCGTCGCATCCTTCAGTCCGTTACGGGTCCGAGGATGCTTGCCGACGTTCTCACAGGCAGGCTTCCGGCAATCGCACTGCCCGTTCGGTAGCGGTGTGTGGAGAGGAAACACGTGCCATTCGCGCTTGATGTACGCGAGTGCGGCACTCAATAGCCTGCCTTCCTCTCCTGCCGCTGGTTGAGCCACTGGCTTTACCAGTCGCTCTCGGCGTTTGCCGGCCGTCGTTGCCGTGGACGTTCACCAGGCGGCCGACTCGTCCCTCGCTGAGCAGCAGGCCGTCGTTCGAGGGGTAGCAGGGTCTCGATCCGAGGGCGAATCTGGCCGGCGTTCTGGCCCTTCTCGATTTTCTTGTTCTTGACGACGAGCTGGGCGCGCTTGCCGATCCAGTCATCGGGCTCGATTTCAGGCTCCTCCATGTCGTAACCGATCGCGGACATCAGCATGTACAGGTTAGATTTGTCGTTCAGAACTGGAGGGTCTTCGTAGAGGCCGTCGGGGATGCGTACGAACTGTGCCAGCGTCGCCGGGGCTCCGTCTTCCTTGAGGTAGTCTTTCAGTTCCCACTCGACGATGTACTGGTCGAAGCTCTGTCCGTCCCACTCGCCTACACGATCTCTGACGTCTTTGATGCTGGCAGGGTACACCCCATCGTCCACCTGAGGGATTTCGAAGTTTCCACCTTGGCCGATTTTGGCTCTGCCGAAGCTTTTGGCGCTCATGGTTTCATCCTTTCTATGCTTTGTGTGCGCCGTTGATGGTTCTGTGAGGCATGCAACGCTCTAGGTATGGGCAGCTCCTTCCGCATAGAAATGACCCGGGATTCGCGGGGAACGTGCCGGTCTCGAAACCGCGCTCGACTCCCGCGAGAATCTCGCCGTACCAGGTTGCATCTGCCCGCGAGCGTTCCGTATAGACGAACTCGCTCGAGACGTTGCGGCCCGTGTCGATGGCTCGCGCGTAGGCGAACAGGATCGGCTCATCGAGCATGTACCCGTAGGCAAACGGCTGGAGCTCACGATCGACCTTGTCCGATGCCATCCGGCGTTTGCCGGTCTTGTTGTCGCCGATGACCTCGGCGCCGTTGACCGTCCCCTGCCAATCGATGTAGCCGACGAAGTCGCGGCCGGAGGGCAGGGGACGATGATACTCGATCTGAACAGCCGAAGGCCGGATGTGAGGCTGTAGATTGATGGCCCATTCCTCAGCGAGACGAAGAGCTGAACCGAGGGATTTCCGAGCAGAGCCATCCTCTCCCCAGTCAATTGCCGCCGCACCACCCTCGGCATACACTCGGTCGCGGAACGATTGCTCCGCGACCTCCTGGACCATGGTGGATCCGAGATCGATTTCAATTTCGAGCTTAGTCTGAAGGGCGTAGTTCCACGCCTCATCGCAGGCCGAGCCGATGATCAGGGCGGGCACGGGCGGGCTCGGGATCTCCTCGATGTAGCGGAACCATGCTTTGCGTGGGCAGTCGAGGTAGGTCGAGACCAGGGAGTGGGAGAAGCGACGCATGCGGGAGGTCGTCGTCACGGCTTTCCGCCGGCCAGCGCTCGCCACTCCGCCTGGCACCTCTCGTGCAGGCCATGGCTTACGGGTAGGCGCCCCTCGGCGATGATCTGATCACAGATGATGCAGACGACCTTCTGGGGAAGGGAATGCAAATCGTGATGCTCGGCTTCGAGCTCGTCAAACGACCATTTCATCAGCTCGGGGAGGGGGAGAATGACACGGGCCCGATGCCCATCGAGGGGGAGCCCAACATGAATAGCAAGAGCGGACTTGGTCAGTGGGGCAGGGTGCGGATGGCTCACCGTCGCCATCCCACGAGCACGCCGATCACGGTGAGAATCAAGGCCGCCTGGAGAAGAATGGTTGCCAATGAAACACGCTCCCGAGATATGTGCGGCCCGGGCCGTCGGTCCCGCTCTCGGGAAACGGTCCTGGACGCTTTGCCTACAGCTTCGGGCCCTGATCAGGGGCCACCCGGCCGCAAGCCGCATGATACACCCCCTTTCGTGAGAGGGGAATACGGCCGTTCGGGCCCCAAAAAGGGGCCCGTTCGGTACCTCTGCGCGGCCGAGCAGGCCTTCGCCGCCGCGCTGCACGGGATGACAACGCCGGCACCCGACTCCCCCGACCTATGCCCCACCGACGCCGGGCAGTGCCGGCGCGCCGCCCGTCTGCGCCCTGGCGGGCCTGGGCCACCCTCGGGCCCGTCTACTGGGGTTGCCTCAGCCGGCAGGGCCGCTCGGCCGATGAGCCCAACGTCTCCGTGCCTGATATTCACGAGTCTCCTCCTGTGCGTGCGTAGGCCTGTCCCTGGCGGACGGCCGCCTCGATGCCTTTCTGCTTCAGCTGTTGGCAGAAGGGCCCCGGTTTCCTGCCGTTGAGCTCCAGGCGGCACCATTGCCCAGGATGTCGGGCAAGGGCCGCGAAAAGGGGCGACAGGTCCAGACCGGGGCCCGCCCGCGAGCGGGCGGGGAGATCGTCCACGACCTCGGCGATTGTTGGCAGTGACATGTTGTTCCTCCTCAGGATGATGTTGTTGGAGGCTCCTCGCGGAGCCGTTCAACCGTTGCCTCGTGGCCGGCAATGGCCTCGTCCCAGGTCGCGTAGCGCTCGAGCTCGCCGTCGTGCGGCCCCCCGAAGACGAGCGTCTCGAACCACTCATCTGCCCCGTCGGCATAGGCGTGATTGAGACCCAGAAAGACCGTGCTCACTTCAGCGCCAACGAGTCCGGTCCACGCAACCCGCCGCTCTTTCTCGAAGCATCCCGGCTCCCAGCTGAAAAGCGTCCCCCACTCCTCAAGGGTGCATGGCACCACGCGATGATCGGGGTCGAGCCGCGCATACATGATCCTCATGACGATTTCCTCTCGGCCCGGCGCTCCATCCATGTGCACCAGTGGGCGACGGCAACGCGCACGCCCTCGGCTTCGGCCCAGATGCCGGCCGTGTCCATGGCCCGCCGAAGTCGGGCCTGCTCCTCTTCGGTCACCCTCACCTCCCACCGTTGCCGGCGCGCGGGTGGGCGCTCGACTGCCATTTCGCGTCCTCCTTCCACATTTGTGGCTCAAATGTACCACGGGGGGGTTGACTACGTCAACGGGCGTGGTACAATGAGGGTACACCAAGAGGAGGCAGGGACGATGACAGAGCACACGGGCAAGCAGGCGACGGAGCGCAAGGCGCTCGAAAGCGGAGCGTCTGGGGAGTCGACCATGACCATGCTGTACAAGCTCACGGATCAGAACGGCCAGACCTACGGCGAAACCCAGTGGGGACCCGGAGTGACCCACACCGCTCCCGGCACAGGCGAGCTGTGCACGAACGGCTGGATCCACGCCTATACCGATCCCCTACTGGCCGTGTTCCTGAACCCTATCCATGCAAACTTTCAGAGCCCTCGGCTCTGGGAGTGTGAGGGTGAGGTCGGTGCGGATGATCACGGGCTCAAGGTCGGGTGCATATCACTCACCACTCTCCGCGAGCTGCCGTTGCCCGAGGTGGCGCTGGATCAGCGCGTGCGCTTCGCGATCCTGTGTGCCATCCGGGACTACAGTGAGCCACGCTGGCTAGCGTGGGCCGAGGGGTGGCTCTCGGGAGCTGATCGGACAGCGGCGGCGGCGGCGGGGGCGTGGTTCGCGGCGAGGGCGGCGGCGACGGCGTGGGCGGCGGCGGAGGAGGCGGCGTGGGCGGCGGTGTGGGCGGCGAGGGCGGCGGCGACGGCGTGGGCGGCGGCGGCGGAGGAGGCGGCGGCGGCGGGGGCGGTGGCGGCGGCGGCGTCGGCGGCGGTCGACCTGGATCTGGCCGCGATAGCCCAAGAGGCAGTGGGGGTGCCAGCATGAGCGACGCCTCGACAGCTCAGCGATGTCGAGCGAGGGCGGACTACCCTCGCCGAACTGGAGGCGCAGCGATGACCCTATGAGTGTCAGCAGAGGTGGAACCTAGAGTCAGCGCGGGAATATCTGCGCGAACTGGAAAGGAAATCGCTAGAACATGAGTGAGCTCGACGAGCTCGACGACATCACGGCGGACCGCGACGCCATCTCCCTCGGGAGGGCGCTGGTCTGGGCTCGGCATCAGGCCAAACTCTGGGACACACAAGCTCGGGATCTCCAGCGCGTCCTCCTCGATCGCCACGGCCGCGAGTTCCCGCTCAGCCTGCGGGAAGGCCGGCAGGACTATACACTCCGCCCCGTGCACCCCGTGCAGCAAGTCTACGATCTGGCCAATGTCCGTGGACGTGCCGGCGAACTGCTCGCCGCAGCTAGTCTCAGGGTGGAGTTCTGGGCGCCGCTGGGCGAGCTCATTCTCGGCATCCGCACCCTCGATCCGAAGCTCGGGGAGCCGTGGTCAGCCTATCGAACGAGCGAGCCGAAGGCCCCCTACATCACCATCCGCGAGATCCCGCAGGAGTTCCCGATATGAAAGCGCGCATCTCAGCGATCCTGCTCATGTTTGCACTCGGGCCCTGGCTCCCCGTCCTGCGCGATGCAGGCATCCTCGACGCCTGGAGAGCGTGGCATAGCCGCAGCTAATGGGTCCACGGCCACTGCCACCATGCCGGCTGGCCGCGCTCCAGATCATAGAGGTAGACAGAGAGCGCACACGTCGCATTCGCGAGCGGATCGAAGAGCGCCTCCCGGTCGACCCCGCAGTACGGGCCCCACGTATCGGCGTGCAGCTGGAATAGCCCGAGGCAAGAGGGGCACTCGTAACCCCTGGCATAGGGAGACCAGCGGCTTTCGACCCAGGCAACCCTGAGAGCCTCGTCCGTGAGCTCCTCCGGCCATCCTGCCAGAGCTAGGATGTGCCGCATTTCGTCCTCGCTGAGTTGGCCCCCGATTTCCCGGACGCGGCCTGCTGCAGTTGCCACAATCTCGCCGGGCGTCGGCGCTGGATCAGCAGCAGGGACCAAGTCTGCGAGCGCAGACCAGGCAGAGAGAAGGATTGCCACGACGGCGCGTAGCAGCCATGGCGCGGCGGAAATCGTCGGATTCACAGGTTGGGCCTCAGAAGAAAGGGGCTCCGGGCCGCCAGCGCCGCTAGGGCGCGTCAGGGCAAGTAGCGAGCTAGCCCGGGCGAGAAGGCGTCTGGGCTCACCTTAACATCGGCGCGTGACGGGCGGCCACTTCTCCCAGGGCGCCCAGCCCACGTGGATGGGCCACCAGTAGCCCGGCCGGTAGGCGCGCTGAATGCAGGTGACGAGCACCCATCCATGAGCGGCAGCCTGTGTGCCCGCGACATGGATGGAGACGCCCACGGGTACTCCGACGAGAGTCCCGGTGGCCGCAGGTTGCGCGCCCGCGAGCGAGCGATAGAGGGTTTGCTGGGCCGCGAGCGTTCCTGTGGGAGATGGCTGCACGCCCGCCAGGTGCCTGCTGATGATCGCGACAGTGAGAGAGCCCGTGCCCGGAAGTTGCGCGCCTGCGAGGTGGGTGCTTGTGATCTGGACCGAGAGGGTGCCGCTCGGGGCGGGTTGCGCACCGGTGAGGAGTTCGAACTCTCGCGTCGCCAGCGTGCTGGATGCGGATGGCTGGGATCCCGAGAGGGAGCGCGACAGCTCCTGATGGATAGCGAGGCTACCCGTCGCTGCTGGCTGGGCGCCTGCCAGGGTTTCGAAGGTGCCGATGCCGAGGACGCCCGTGGGTGCGGCTTGAACGCCAGAGAGCGAGACGTGCGCGAACGACCAGCTGAACGTGAGGGCACCTGTGGGGGCGGGCTGGGCGCCGGCAAGGTGCTTCGCGGTGAACTGCGATGCGAGCGCACCAGTCGCGGCAGGCTGCACACCGGCCAGTCGAATCCCCGTCCCGATCGAGATCTCGCCGGTGGCGCTGGGTTGAGCTCCGGCTAGATGTTTGGCAGTGAAAAGCGGGACGAGGGCGCCTGCGGGAGCGGGTTGAGCGCCAGCCAGGGCCACTAGGCGGACCGCAGCCAGAAAGCCGACGGCCGCAGGTTGTGAGCCGGCAACGGCGATATGGACCAGGGGACGGGTGAAGGCTAGCGTGCCGGTTGACGCCGGTTGGGATCCCGCCAGCGCCTTGAGCCGCCTCTGGGTGAGCGTACCGACCGCAGACGGCTGTACTCCCTCCAGGTGCTTGGCGGTCACGAGCGCGACGAGAGCACCCGCCGCTGCCGGTTGGCTGCCCGAGAGATGGCGCGATGTGATCTTGAGGGTGAGCGCGCCCGTGGCGGCTGGCTGCGTTCCCGCGAGGGAAACGGTTGTTCCGACAAAGATCGTGCCGCTGGGAGCCGGTTGGTTGCCCGCCAGATGCTTGCTAATGAACAGTGGCGTGAGCACGCCCGACGCGCTCGGCTGCTCACCAGCCAGGTGCTTAGCTGTTAACAGGGCCGTCAGGGTGCCGGTAGCGGCAGGCTGGGAGCCGGAGAGTGCGACGAAGAGGCCTGCCTGAAGCTCGCCCGACGGGGCGGGCTGACTGCCGGCGAGATGCTTGGCCGTGAAGAGCGGAGTGAGAGTCCCCGTGGCCGCTGGTTGTGCCCCAGCGAGCGCCACGAGGCGAAGAGCCGCGAGCGTTCCTGTGGCCGCCGGTTGAGAGCCTTCGAGGTGCTTCGACGTGTAGAGCGCGATGACCGCACCAGTCGCGGCAGGTTGGACTCCGGCGAGGTGCTTCGATGTGAACTGGGGTGTGAGCGCACCAGTCGCGGCAGGTTGGGAGCCTGCCAGGTCGACGAAGAGCTTGGCCTGGACTTCGCCGGTAGCGGCCGGCTGGGCGCCCGTCAGGGTGACCTGAACTGGCCCCGTCTGGGCGGAGATGGATCCCGTGGCCGCCGGCTGGCTGCCCGCCAGGGCCACGTGAACGAGCGTGCGATCGAAAGCAACCGTTCCCGCCGCAGCGGGTTGCACGCCCGTCAGGTCGATGAAGCGCTTGACGTGAAGCGCGCCCGTGCCGGCCGGCTGCGCGCCGGCGAGGTGTTTGCTCGTGAACTGCTTGCCGAGCGCTCCGGCGGCTGCGGGCTGAGTGCCGGCGAGGCTGACACTCACACCACCAAGGGCGGCCGAGAAGCCGACGAGGCAGCGATCCTGCACCGTCCCTGTCCCAGCCACCGTCGTGAAGTCGAGGTTCACCGTCCGGGAGGCTCCGGAGGTGAGCGCTTTCATCTTGAAAATGCTTATGGGAGCCAGATCGGCCGTCGCCCACACACATGGTGGCGGCTGGGCATCACCATAGGCGGGATCGGAGCCCATGCTGCCGTCGTCGTCGTCCTGTAGCCGAACACTCACCCTATCCGTGACGGCCACGGGATCGAAGATGACGGAGCCGATGTAGAACCAGTTGCCGGTCACGGAGGGCGTCACCGAGAAGGTGGCCTCCGTCTCCCAGCTGCCCCCCCCGCTAGGGGCATCGGCGGCCGCCGTATACACCCCAGCATGCTGACTGAACTTGTTCAGGCGGATGGCGACGATGGCTGTACGTGCCACATCGAAGGCGTTCGTACCTGCATGCGACATGCGCACTGAGATGGTGTGAGATGCTGCCGAGAGCGCGGGGAAGTATCTCGCCATCAGCCAGGCCCGTGTCTCGTCCCCGGCCGACGTATCCTCGCCTTCCATGCGCGTGGCGGGAGCAGTGGCCCCCCCCACGCTCTCGTGGATCTGAGCCTGAATGGCCTGGCCCGCCGCGGCGGATCTGGCGATTAGCTCGTGTACGGCGCCAATGACCAGCCAGTCGTCCGTTCCGTTCGGCGTGAACGTGACAGCGGCCTGAGCGGTTGGGGTGGTCGTCGTGGTGTAGTCGGCTGTGACCTCGTTCCAGAAGAAGTCCGTATTCTCGGTGAAGTCATCACTCAGCTTGAAGGCGAAAAGTTGCGACCAATCGCAGGTCGCAGTGGTCACTCCCTCTGTACCGATTTGCAGCTTCACCAGCTCGGTAGTTCCCGGCTGAGTGAAGCGATACATGTAAGCGATGATGTTGCCGTTGTCGGCTGCGTCTAAGTCGTAGCAGGCATCGCCATCTGTGAACACGGTAGGAGTGGTGCCGTGTACGAGTCGGGCGTGGTACTCGGCAGACCCGCTCGAGAAGCGTACCGCCGCGAGCGCGATGATCAGGTACTCTTTGTTCGCCGTGAACGATCCAGCCGCGATGCTGGCGCAGTCAGTCCAACTCCCTGCGCCAGTTGCGGTGAGATCGCTGACCGTCTCCGCGTAGAGCATCTGGGCGCTGGTCATGTGTGCACACGCAGCGAGATCGGCCCAGCGTCAGGCCCGGGCCGAGGTCACGCCGCCGGCGGCCCGCCCTTCTTGATGATCTTGGCGCTCAGCGTCCCCGTAGGCTGCCCCTGCTGAGCCGGCTTCGGAATCTCATTCGGCGTGCTCATGCGCTACGTCCTTTATGTGGGCATCTCCAGTCGATCCGTTTGACTTTGCCTGGCACAACGTCCTCCTTCGAGGATCATTGTACCATGTAGAATGCACCAAGGCTAGGCCTCGGGCGCCTTTGTGATCTCGTACGTATATTCAACGACATCGAGATTGACCACTGCTTGGCCGCCGGTGAGGCTGCGGTCCATGAGTGCCACTCCCGTCGTGTTGTTGAATACTCCGTGTTCGTTCCAGGTTTCGGTGGTGTCAGCGGTGATGCTGGCTACGGTGCGGTAGATGGGATCAACGTCGGTGGGGGTACCGGTGGCGCGCGCGATGCCGGTGGTGACGATGAGTGCGGTGTCATTGTTGTCCTCGGCCTGTGCCGAGGTGCCAACCTCGTGGTAATCGAAGTCGGCATACTCGGTGCCGACACCACTGACGAGCTCGTCAATCTCCTCGCTCACGAATGCGTCGGTCACCTTCGCCCCGGAGAGCCAGCCGAGGTCCTCGACGAAGCCCCACTGCCGCGAGGCCAAAGCGACGAGCGCGGCCGGATCAGGCCAGGTGCGCGCCGGGCACTGCGGCAAGTCGCAATCGTGCGCGGCCCAGTGGGTCGCGACGAGCGTGGTGAACCTCGGATCGAGCGAAGCATCACGACGGTCGGGGTCGAACGGGTTCGCCCAGCCGCGATGCCAGTGGCGAGCGTAGAGATCGCCGAACGTCGAGACGTGGAGGTCGTGGCCCAGCACTGCGTAGTAGTAGCGCTCCGAGAAGTGCGGGGACATGTGTTTGTTGCCCCACTCCAGCACCCAGCGCTGCCAGGTCGTCCGCGGCGGGCCAGAGCGCGCGCCCGGCCGGTAGACGCGGCCGCCGGGTGTCTGCCGCCACATGTCGCGCTCGAGGAAGTGGGTCGGGTCGGAGATGCGGTCGACGGGGATCGCGAGGGGCTCTCCGCGTTCGGTGACGAACAGTCCGCGGCGGATCTGGCGAGCATGAGTCGGCTCGTCGAGCGGAACCGCCCGGTAGGGCACGTTGGGATGGCGCTTGGTTGCGAGCATAGTCATGCCTCCTGATCTGGGCTGCCGGTTAGGGCAGGGGTGCCCCGATTGCCTCGGCGGCTTCGCCGAGCAGTCGCACGAGACGCGCCTTGACGTCTCGTGCTTCGTTGAGGACCGCGTCGAGCGTGGCATCGCCGACCCTGATGGGAGCAGTTGCCAGCCCGACCGCCAGATCGCCGGCGGCCCCGAGCACATCGAGGGCGTTTTCTACGGTGGCATCAGCGAGATTGATGGCGCCCTTGAGGGCACCGGTGACAATGTCGGACATGGGGAAGCCTCCTGAAGACCCCCCTTAGGCGGGAGTGTACCGCAGGATGCGCGTTCGCATCAGCCCTACTCGTCGGTATGCTTGCCATAGCCTCCGATGGCGGAGCCCCCGAACGGATCTCGAGCGAGACCCGGGACCCAAGCGCCGACGCTGGTGGCCTGCAGCCCCGCGATCATCGAGGACAGATTGGCCACCTCCTGCCGGAGCGAGCCAACCGCCTCCTGGAGCTCGCCCAGCGTGGTCTTGAGGGTCGTGGGGGCGTTGAACTGCACCCACTCATCGATTCCACTCACCCGGAGCTTCTCGAGAATCCCGTCTACTCGCGGATCTGCCACTTCCAACTCCTGCATGTACTGGATGAGGGCGGAGGCGTATCCCGAACTCCCAATCCATCGCGTGAAATCATCGAGCGCTTCCGGGTATCCCTCTTCATCCTCGAAGCACCGGATGAGGTCCGGGTAGTGCCCGTTTCGGATGGTCTCGGCTGTGGCCGCGGCGCCAGCCTCGGGAGTCGCAAACACCTTCACCCCGCGGTAGATCTCGAGCCCGCCGGCCCCGACGTTGTTCCAGCGCCCGGGACCGTAGCCGATGTCGAACGAGAAGTCTAGGCCGCCGTTCTCGAAATACCGCGCCGGCTGGGTCGTTGCGAATGGATTCCAAGAGGTAATCGGGAGCCCGCCAGGCTTGCCCCATCCTTCGTACTCGGACCATCGATACATGCTCGCGATGCGCCAGGGACTGGCGAGCCAGCCAGCGTTCACGCAAATCAATCCAAAAAGCCCTTCAGGATCCATCGCTACGGCCGCCTTCCGCCCAGCACGGCCAGAAGCGCCAGCAGGAGTCCGGTCGCGCCTACGGCGGCATGGAGATGGATGACATGTGCCTGCGTGCTCTGGGTCGCCCAGGCCGCCGCCCCCAGACCCGAGGCCGAGATCACCGCCAGCAGGATTGCAATCGGATTCCGCGGCCGGCGGTAGATCACGAGCGGCCACACGATGAGAGCCGCGAGAGCGGCGCAGACGAGGATGTAGCCATCAATGATCTGCTCGATCGAAACGGCGAGCATGGGGCCCCCTCAACGACTCGCCCGCCTGGTCGGTCTCATCGTGGTAGCGGTCCGCGAGTGTTTCCAGTAGACGGTCGGCGGCCAAGGAGAGTTCGTGAACGTCCTGCCGCAGGTTGTGGAGCTCGGCCACGGCCGCCATGGCGAGGAAAGGAAGCCCTATCAACTCACTTGGCAGGATGGGCATAGCCAGCCTCCTCTCGATGTGCAATCCGTTCTGCCGCTGTGTGGATTTTTTGTGCGGCATTGG
>Ga0209751_10000320_pt1 | contig 50696 bp, 45 predicted proteins | sample RifCSP13_1_FD_184019 | JGI IMG/M metagenome (GOLD analysis project Ga0209751, IMG submission 184019) | Soil microbial communities from Rifle, Colorado - Rifle CSP2_sed 13_1 (SPAdes) (version 2) | ecosystem: Environmental > Terrestrial > Deep subsurface > Rock core/Sediment | place: Rifle...
TGGGTCTCTCGGAAGGACGGGCGCAACTGGACGACAGGGCGAGAATACGACTGGCGCGGGGGCGAGGTCTACCGGGTCGAGCCCGAGGTCGGCTCCTGGTTCCCCTTCGTCTGGCAGAACCGGGACAACGGGACTGTCTTCGACACCCTCCTGCTCGAGTCGCAGGATGCGCGCGAGTTCGTGACGACGTTCGAGTATGACTGGAGGGGCAATCCTCTCCGTGTGGTCGATCCGCTGGGAAACCGCATGGAGTACGCGTACGACTCCTCAGGCCTCCTTGTGAGTGCCACGGACAAGCGGGGTTTCAACACCACCATCACGTACGACGCCCATGGCTGGCGCCTCACGACGACGGACCCCCTCGGGCACACCTCAGGCATGGGCTACGATGCGGTCGGCCGCGGCGTCAACGCGACGACCCCGCTGGGGCACGAGAGCTTCTGGACCTATGACAGGAACGGCCGGGTCACGTCCGCCCGGGATCCGCTGGGCCATGTAACGCGGTACGAATACGACGAGCGGGGCATGCGGACCGCTCTCGTCGATGCGAACGGGAATCGGACGGAGCAGGCGTGGAACCTCACGTGGGGTCGCCTCCAGCGGGTCACGGAGGCCACGGGCGCGACGACCGCGTACGCGTACGATCGGCTCGGCCGGCTGACGATGACGACGGACCCCTTGAGCGGGACGTGGCGGAGCGAGCACGACGCCTTCGGCCGGCGCACGACGGAGATCGATCCCTTAGGCCACGAAGCCCGGTCCTGGTACGACGCCGCGGGCAACATGATCACGCGGGTCGACGGGAGCGGGAAGTGGGCGAACTACACGTACGACGGGATGAACCGGCTCGAGGACGCCTTGTACGCGGGCGGGGCGGGGCCCTCGTACAGCTACGACGCGAACGGGAACGTCCTTGAGGCGACCAACTACTACAGCTTCATGGCGTGGTTCGGCCTGTCGTACACATACGACGCCCTGAACCGTCCCATGCGCGTGACGTCGGAGTACCACTTCCCCACCGCGACGTTCACGAAGACGGTCGAGTACACATACGACGCGGACGGGAACCGGCTCTCGATGACGTACCCCGACGGCTCCGTGCTGAACTACACCTGGGACGAGGCCGGCCGCCTGACGAACATGACGATGGACGACCAGACGTGGACCCTCGCGTACGACGAGGACGGCCGGATGACGTCGATCCTCCATCCGAACGGCCTGGAGCTCAACTACACGTACAACGGGGCGGGCTGGCTCACGTCGGTCCGGACGGTCGACACGGCGGATGGCAGCGTCGTCGAGGGGTGCAACTACACGTACGACGACATCGGCAACCGACTCGCGCAGGAGCAGGGGAACGGCACGGAGATCGCCTATGCATACGGGGACGACTACGCCCTGAACGCGACGACGTACGAGGCCGGGACGACCTCGTGGTACGTCTACGACGCGAACGGGAACCGGCTGTACAAGAACGAGACGAACGGGCTGCGGACGGACTACGCGTACCGCGCGGATTCGTCCCTGGAACGGAGGACGACTCGGTCGGGCGCGGACGTGGTCCTGGACGTCTTGTACGGATACGACGGCAATGGCAACACGGTGTCCAAGGTCGAGACCGCGCCCGGGCGGGATCCCGTGCGGTACGGGTACGAGTACGACTTCGAGAACCGCCTCGTCGGCGTGTCGGTAGAGGGCGTCGAGAATGCGTCGTACGTGTACGGGGCGGACGGGTCTAGGATCCTCCGAGAGGAGGCGGGGCAGGAAACGTACTACGTGTACGACCCCCGGGACCTCAACGGGTACGACGATATCGTCGGCGAGGTGAACGCGACGGGCGCGATGAGATCCAAGGTCGTCCACGGCCCCGGGATCGACGAGCCCCTGGGGAGGTTCGACAAGACGGAGGTCCCGCAGGGCGCCTGGTACTACTACCACCACGACGGCCTCGGGAGCGTCACGCGAGTCAGCCGGTCGGACAAGAGCGCGGCGAACCGGTACGCGTACGACGATTTCGGGAGGTTCCGCCAAAGGTCGGAAAGCATCCCGAACGTGTACGGGTTCACGGGACGAGAGCAGGACACCGGTGACCGCCTCTACTACCGGACGCGCCACTACGGCCCCGACGAGGGCCGCTTCGCGTCGAGGGATCCCGCGGGGCTCGAGGCGGGCAAGGGCTCGTACGCGTACACCGGAAACAACCCGGTGAACCGCAGAGATCCGAGCGGGCTCTACTGGTGGCCAATACCAGGTCTACCCGACTCTGGCCGCGGAACCTACTACGGATATGGCTGGTATCTGAGCATGGGGCAGTACTTGGACGAGACATGCTTTTCGGAGTGTGACTTCTTCCTTAGGGCCGCGGTCGCGATCCTCGGATGCGGTGTCACAGTCAGTGCGCTATGTGCGCTCATTGCGGTGAAGGCGACCGGCGGATTGATAGCGACGCACCCTATCGCCTTCGCCGTCATATGTGGGAGCGCCGGTGCCTCTATCTGCTTCGCAATCGATTACCTTCACCTTATCAGCTATGATGACGTATGTAGTTGGTTCTGCCAGAAGGACAGGTACGAATTCGTGACCTTCACCTGGGGGGCCAAGATTGGTCGTTACACTTGAGAACGAAGTCATGGCGGTGGGGTGATCTTGGCAGAACCTCCTAGCCGTGAACGTCGTGATTCCGGTCTCCGAAGTCCGGCGAGAAGCAGTCGAATCGACGCTCCAGGAATGGCAGGACGCGCCCGGTACAGGATTCAAGCTGTCGTTCTAATGCTTTTCACCGCCGGGGCGCTGGCCTTGACCCTGGCTGTCGCGCGGGCGGCAAGTCTTTCCATGACATCATCTCTCCTGATCCTTGTCGGCGTCTCCGCAGGGGCCGCCGGTGCGGTCCTCGGTCTGCGGATGGCGCGGGCGAATCATGCGGTGGTCGCCGTCGGCATACCGACTGGGCGCGTGCACGCAAAGAGGGTGTTTCTGACGGCGTTCGGCGTTGCAGTCTCCCTCAGTCTCCTCCGTCTCCTAGATTCGGGCTTGGCGTTCCTTTCGCTCTTCGCCGCGCTTGATGCCATACTAGGTGCCCTGTCGGCCTATCTCTTGAAGCTGCACCGCTTTGAGCGCAGGCGGAGCGCGAGAATCTGTATCACCAAGTACGAGAATGGTAACATCGCCCCCTGCGTCGGCGATACGGAGAAGGGGATGAGCAATCGGGAATGAAACGGCGTTTCAAATCTCCTGGTCCTGCAGGGAGAACCTCGCGGAGACAAGCTGGGCTATTCGTAGCTGTCATCCTTCTGCCCGGGGCTCTTGTCCCGGGCCCTGCTACTGTCAATCCGTGGGCCACCGGGCTTTCTGAACCACACGGCTTAACACGGGATGCCCCGCAGGTGGTGGCGCACATGGATGCAGTCCTCACTGAGCAGATGATATCCACTTCCCCTATGGCGCCGAGTCCAACGGGAATGATCCGTCGCGAACACTACTCCGGCGGCGCAGCGTCTGAGCGCAATCCGAGAATCGACACGGATGAAGGGAGCTCGTTCCTCGACTCCCCAGGCGTCATCCCGAAGAACGTTTTCCCACCGGATGATCGACGAAAAGTCACTCCGACCACCGCGTATCCGTGGAGTGCCATCGTCAAACTGTACGCTGCCAAGGGAGGCGCCGTGACACAATGCTCCGGAGTGATGGTCGACGCCTTTCATGTCCTGACTGCAGCGCACTGTCTCCAGATGTGGTTCCCTCTGGTGCCGAGCTGGGTCGATTCGGTTGAGGTCGTGCCCGGCATGGACAATGGCTCCAGACCTTTCGGCGAGGCATGGGCCACTCAGTATCGCACTCCCCCAGAGTACGCCCGAGAAGACTCGTTCTTCCTCCTCGACCCCCGACACGACTGGGCTCTCGTCACCCTCGACCGGAACATTGGATCCTTCACCGGCTGGATGCGCCCCATGGCCGCCCCGCAAGACGACCCGATTTACGTGGGACCGCTTCACACGGCGGGTTTCCCGGGAGATCTCGACAGGAATGCGTGGACAATGTACCACACTTCGGGTCCCGGCTGCTGGGCGGACGACTACGATCACGGCACATGGCTCGACGAGGCCCCGGGACAGAGCGGCTCCCCGGTCTGGGTCCCCAACGGGAGTGACCACCTCGTCCTGAGCGTCGTCAGCAGGGGCGGACTGAACGAGACCGACTGTAATGTTGGGACGCGGCTCACCTCGGAACGGTTGGAGAACGTGTCGCTCTGGGTCGCGGCCGATCCACCTCCTCTGGACTACCCTGACCTCTCGATCTTCCGCTATACATACGGGTCCTTCGCACCTGACCTCGCGGCGCCGGAGATCACGCCCTTGGAGATCACGAGCCGGGTCAGGAACAAGGGCACCGCTGCGTCCACGGGCTTTCGCGTCTCCTACTACTTGACGCCGTACTCGCTCTGGGAGGAACCCAGAATCGACAGCGAATCTTACCGAATCGCCGACATCGACGTCCCCTCCCTGGACCCGTTTGACTTCTGGGATCTGTATTGGACGGGCCTCCTCCCCCGCGGGGTCCCGAGCGGCAGATACTGGGTTGCCTGGATCATCGACAGCAGCAATGCTGTGGTCGAGTTCAAAGAGGATGACAACATGGTCTTCCTCCGCCCAACGCCCCTGGTCGTGGATGCGTTGCCACCGCAGACCGTCGTGAACATCACGGCTTCCACGGGTGTCGAGGGATGGTATCGCTCGGCGGTCCGTTTGGCCCTCAACGTGACGGACGACATCAGCGGTGCCAACGGGACGGTGTACCGCCTCGACTCGGGTTCTTGGGCGCCCTATGCGGGACCGATCGATGTAACCGCTCAAGGGGCCCATCTCCTGGAGTATTTCTCGACCGACATGGCGGGAAACGCCGAGCCTATGGGCCAGACCGCGTTCGGGATCGACACGGTTCCACCGGAGAATCTGACGATAGTGTCTCCCTCGCAACATGAGACCGTGCATACGAGCTCCGTGGAGGTTCACTACCTGAGCGTCGACGTCCTCTCGGGAATCGACGGTTACCTTGTCCAACTTGACGAAAGGGCTGCGTTGTCCTCGGGAACCGGCCTCTCGTTCAAGTTCGAGGGCGTCGCCGACGGACCTCACACGCTTTGTGTGAGCGTCATCGACAAGGCCGGAAACGAGGCGAGCGTCAGCGCGTCCTTCCGCGTGGATACGAACGTCTTTTCGCTGAGCGGTCCGTATGGCCCTATGCCACTCCTTGCGCTTCTTGCTACGCCGGTCCTCACCGCAGTCCTCGCGCTCCTCCGACGCTCTCGCGTGCGGAAGAGGATAGCATAGCGGCGCCACGGAGACCGCTTCGAGAGGAACACGGGAAGTGGTTCCACTCGGCCGAGCGAAACCGAGGGAAGGGGGAAACGGGGACGACGCGGGTCAGACCTCGTCTTCCTTACTGTCCTGCGTGCCCTGGGACCCCTGGCCCTCCGTCGACTCGCCCGTCTGGCCCGTGCCCTCCACGGGCCTCCGGATGACCTTCTTCTGGACGACGGGCTGGCCCGCGAGGGGCTTCCGGATCACCCGACGGGGGACCCCTTCGGGGGGCACCGCCGAGGGCGCGGCGGGGGCCGCGGCTTCGGCCGCGGGTTCCTCCGAGGGAGCCGGCGGGGCCCCGGGCGCGGGGGCCGCGACCTTCCGGACGACGGGGGCCGGGGCGCCTCCGCCACCGGCGCCGCCCGGCGGCCGGGCTTCCTTGAGGAACGATCCGCACTTGTGGCACACGGTGGCCGTCACGGAGTTGAGGGTGCCGCAGACGGGGCACGGCTTGGAGCCCATCTTGCGCATCTCCTCTTCCTCCCGGAGCCAGTCCTCGAACGTCACGAAGGTGGGCTGCTTCCGCCACCACTCCTGGAACTCCCGGTCGGAGAGGGTCCGGCCGAGCTGCCTCGAGGCCTCGGACCTGAACTTCTGGACGACCTCGTCGTACTGGAGGCGCATCTTCTCCTGGTAGTCCGCCATCTCGACCTCGCCCGTCGCGAACTCCACCCCGCACTCGGGGCATTGCTTCACGTCGACGGGGATCCAGGCCTGGCAGTTCGAGCACTTCGCCATGTCCTTCTCGAACTCGACGCCGCACTTCGGGCACGTCGTCGCGTCCTCGGGGATGAAGGCGCCGCACTCCCCGCACTCGACCATCTTCCCGAGGCCGTAGAACTTGTAGTACAGGGTCGCCCCGATCCCGATCGCGGTGACCGCGGCCACGATGATGAGGAGGAACAGCCACGAGATGCCCAGGAGGGGCACAGGCTGGTCGAGGAACGGCACGATCTTCCGTACGGTGATCGTGAGGGACTGGGCGGGGATCGACCCGCTCGTCGAGGCCACCGTGATCGTGTACGTCCCGTCCGCCGCGTCCGCGGGGATCGTGAGCTCCGACCCGAAGAACCCGTTGCTCAGGGTCGTCGTCGGGAGGCTCACAAGGAGCCCCTGGTCGCCCGTCAGGGTGATGTTGAGCTCGAGGCCCGGGATCGCCTGCTGGCTCGGGTTCCGGACGAACCCGCTGACGAAGAGCCGCGCGGCAGGCTGGACGACGGTGTCCTGGGACGGGAACTCGATGAAGATCGTCCCTTGGGGCGGCGCCACGTTGACGGAGATGGCCACGACGTTGTTCGTCTCCTGCGCGGTCCCGCCCTCGTTGAGCTCGTCGTCGGGATCGACCTCGGCGTATAGGGTGAGGGGGCCCTGGGTCGTCCGCGCGCTCACGGAGACGACGACCTGCTCGGAGGCCCCGCCGCGAACGTTCAGACCGCGGGTCCGGCCGATCTCCGTCGTGCGGGCGGAGTCGCTGAAGATCGCGACGTCCACGTCCGAGGCCGACGTCTCCCCGATGTTGCGCACGACGATCGTGACCGTGAAAGGCTGCCCGAGGACCGCGGGGAACACGGTGACGTGGTCCGCCGCCCGGAGCTCGAGGTCGGGCTGGGTCAGGACGGAGAAGCGGACGGAGTCCTCGTTGTTGTCCCACCGGTAGTCGGAGTTCCGGATCGACGTGTTGCTCGTCCGGAGGAGGACGCCGACCGTGTGGTTCCCCAGGCGGGTCGGCCGCCAGGAGACGGTCAGGGTCGTGAGGGTCCCCTTGTCAAGGGTCACGGAGACGTTCGTGAAGGCCACGCCGTCGTCGAGGACGGTCACCGTGGCGTTCGTGGCCCGGTTCGTCCCGTCGTTGTGGACCGTGATCCGGAGCTGGCCCGTGTTGTTCACCACGGGGTCCGTGACCGCCGTGATGTCCGCGGAGCTCACGGACAGGTCCGGCCAGGTGAACAGGGTGAAGCTGCGGGAGTAGATGTTGTTCCGGTCGTTCGTCTCGCGGATTGCCCCCGGGTCGTCGACGCCCACGAGGGGCGGGTCGACGACGGCGGAGACGGTCCGGCTCGTCTCGACGACCCCCTGGGGGGTCCAGATGACCTGGACCGTCGCGTTCCCGTTCTTCGGGACGAGGGAGATCACCTGATCCGCCCCGATGCCGACGCTCGCGCGGAAGACGTCCGCACTGAAGTCGAGAAGGTTGTCGTCGTTCTTGTCCACGTCGTCCGAGAAGAAGCTCACGACGACGTTCCGGACGTCGATCTGGCCCGTGTTCCGGACCGTCGCGATGAGGGTGAGAGGCGTGTTGATGGGCTGGGAGTCGGAGTTCCCGTTCCCGCCTGAGACCCGGATGTCGATCACGGTCAGGTCCGGCGTCAGGCTCGAGAACGTGAGGTCCATCGTCGTGTCCCCGACGATGGACCGCTGGAGTTCCGCATCCGCGTAGTAGGTCGCGGTCCCGAGGCGCGCGGAGGCGTTCCCGATGTACGTGTTGTCCACGACGCGGCTCGAGGCGGAGGCGCTCCGGGACTCCGCGAAGGCACGATAGAGGACGTAGCCGAGGGAACTGCCGACCCGCCACGTGCGGTTCGTGGAGTAATAGATGTCGTCCACGGCGGGATTCGCAAGGTTCGCCCGGGAGAGCGTGCCCGGGTCGAGGCGGTCGAGGTCGATCGTCACGTTCGCATTCGCGAGGACGGTCCCCGTCCCGTCGACCGCGCGGGCCGTGAGCCACCAGTAGCGGCTCACGACCGCGGACCCGCTGACCATGCCGTCCCACCAGGCGCCCGAGGGGTCGTCCACCTGGACGGACGTGAGCTGGACGTTCTGGCTCCCGCCGAAGGCGAGCTGGGGCGTGAGGACGTCGTCGAACGTCGTGTTCCGGATGTCGAAGTCCACGGTGCCCGCGTTCCCGTCGTCGCTGAGGAGGGAGATCGTCGTGGCCCCGGCGAACGTCGCGTCCCAGAGGTCCGCGCCCTCCGCGGAGTCCGTGTCGATCACGAGGGCGGGGCCGTAGAACACGTCGCGCACGAGGCGGACGGCCCCCCCGAGGAGCCGCAGGTCCCCGTCCACCGTGGAGTCGAGGATCGTCACGCTCGCCGTCGCTCCGAGGGATCGGAGGATCCCGGGGGTCCCCCGCTGGGTGAGCAGGAGGGCGCTGCCGTCCCGGACGACGAGGGTCCCGCCGGCGGCGACGTCCACGACGAGGGGGTAGTTGCTCCATACCTCCGAGTTCGAGAAGGTGAGAGTGCCGCCCGAGAGGACCTTCACATAGGCGCAGGCGTCCGCCTGCTGGTCCACGTAGAGACTCCCGTCCTGGATCGTGACCCCGGAGGAGACCTCTACGCTCCGGGCGACGGAGACGGAGCCCACGATCGTCCTCGGGGAGGACCATGAGATCGGGGTGCCCGGACAGGTCTTGAGCGTGCTGAACTGGATCGTGATCGGGAGGTTGTTGTCGGAGGAGGCTACGCGGGGGTAGGCGGGGAAGTACGCAGGGGCGGAAGCCGTGTCCGTCCCGACCCTGGCCACCTCTTCATAGTTCCCGAAGGACTCCGCGTTGGGGAGGGTCGTCGCGTTGATGCGGTCCGTGTACAGCGGGATGACCGCCAGCCCTGCGGCGTTCGTCCGGTTCCACGCGCTCGTGCCGCTCGCTGCGCGCCCGAGGTACCACAAAGTCCGGGAGCTGGGCACGGATGCCATCCCGTTGTCCGGGTACTGGGCGGTCGTGAGGCTCGGGCTGAGCCGGGACCAGACCGTCGCGCCGTCCACGGGGGATCCGCTGAAATCAGTGACCGTCGCCCGGAGCCATCGGAGGAGGTACACGTTGCCGCCTGCGCCCGTCACGTTGTACGCGGACGTCCAGTCCTCCTGGAACGAGGGGTTCTCGTCCTCGTCGATCGTGACGTTGTAGAGGTAGGCGCTCGAGGTCGCGTCGACCTCGAGCTCGTTGTGATACCGGCCCTGGTCCGAGTGATCGGCGGCGATGTACGTGTCGTATGCGTACGCCGAGCTCCCCGACACCAACCGGAGGTCGGCCGCCCCGTCCGGGTGCTCGTAGAGCCGGTCGACCGTCGAGCGGTAGAGGCTCGCGGTCGTCGCCGACCACACGATGACGGGAGCGTCGTTCGCCCCATCGAGGGCGCCCGCGTCCGAGAAGAGCCCCCCGAGGTCCGCGTCCGTGAACCCCGTGATCGTCGAGTCCGTGATGTTGAGCGTGGCGCCGGCGGAGGCGTTGAACCAGCCCGGGAACTTGAGCACCGCGCCGTTCCGCAGGGAGAGGGAGCTGCCCGCGCCCGTGACGGAGAGGGCAAGGTGGAGGTACGGGTCGATCGCCTGGGTCTCCGTCGTGACGATCGATCCGTCGAGGATGAGGTCGCCTCCGCCCTGGACGACGAGAGAATACGCCCGGTGGCTTCCGTCCTTCGCGAACCTGAGGCCGCCGCCCGTCAGGGTGAGGCTCCCGCCCGCGTCGATCGTGATCGTGCCGTCGACCGTGTAGACGACGCCCGAGCAGGTCTGGGCCGTCGTGATCGTCCAGTCCCCCGTGATCACCCCGCCGACCTGGTCGCAGGGGCCCGCGACGGCCGAGGGCGCTAGGGCCACGACGGCGAGGATGCCGCCGACGACAATCGTCCAGACGATCAGGGCGGACAGCGCCTTGCGCGGCGTTCCGGCTGGGTTAAACATCCCGAGACCTCCCGCGGTCGAATCGCCAGGATTCATCCTGGAGGCTACAACCGGTGGGCATCTTGGCGACCCACCTGTCCGAGTTTATAAATAGGTTACCGGCCGATTATCCGTCCCGATAGGCAGACGTTCTCGAACCCGAGAACGTCCATTTTCTATGGAGGGACATAATTATTACCGCGTGACTATGAAAATCGGGCCGAGGGCCCGGAAAACGGCCGCGCGGAGCGCGCCCCGAACGGTGCGCAGGGACGTCCCGAGCTCACATGACCTTCTTCTTGAAGACCTTCTTGACCGACGGTGCGGCCTCCTTCTTCGCGGACTTCTCCTCCGCGCTCATCCGGTGCCCGCAGGCGTAGCACATGATCGCATCCGAGGAGATCAACGTGCCGCAGGCGGGACAGGGGAGCTCGGAGTCGGAGGACTCCTCCGCGGGGGCCTCTTCCTCGAGGCGGTGCCCGCAGGCGTAGCACATGATCGCATCCGAGGAGATCAACGTGCCGCAGGCGGGACAGGGGAGCTCGGACTCCCCCGATTCTCGCTCCGCCTCGGGCGCGGGCGCCACGGCGGGCTTCGGGACCGGCTTCTCGACGGGCCTCTCGACCTTGGGCGCGACGGCGGGGGCCGGGACGGGGGGCTGGGGCCTCACGGCCGGGGCGGGAGCCGGAGCGGGAGCGGGCTTGGCGACGACGGGGGCGGGGGAAGGTGCCGCGGCTGGCGCGGGAGCCGGTGCCGCACGGACGGACTGCTCCCGGGCCAATAGGGCCTTCTCCCGGTCCGCGAGCTTCCTCGCCTCCTCCGCGATCCTCGTCCGGGCCGCGGCGAGGGCCTCCTCCTCCCGGGCAATCTTCTTCTCGCGGTCGAGGGCGGTCTGGCCCCGTGCGATCTGCTGCTCCAGGGCGGCCTTCTGGTCGGCGAGGAGCTTCAGGATTTCCTCCTGACGGCCCGCAATCTCGTTCTTCCGGGCGGCGATCTCCGCGGCGTGGGACGAGATCTCCTGGTCCCGCCGGGCGAGCTCCTCCTCGCGCCTCACGAGCCCCTCGAGGCGCTTCGCGAGCTCCTGCTCGCGCGACACGAGCTCGTTCTCCTTCTGGAGGACCTTCTGCCTGGTACCTTCGAACTCCTGCTCTCGCTGGGACAGGCCCCGCTCCTGCATCTCGAGCTCCTTCTCCCGGGCCCGGAGACCCTTCTCCCGGCCGAGGAGCGCGTCCCGCTCCTCTGTGAGCGCGGCGCGATCCTGCTCCAGGGACTGCCGGTCCTCGTCGAGCTTCGCCTGTTGCTCCTCGAGGGCGGCCTCGCGGTCCTTGAGCTCGACGTCGCGGGCCTTGAACTTCTCTTCGATCTGCTTCAGAGCGTCCAGCGCGTCCAAGTACGATCCTTCGGGCATCTACGGTGTCCCCCTTGGGGGTTCGATGGGGCTCGCCAGGCGCCTCCCGGGCACCGTGGCGTGAAACGGACGGGTCATGGGAGACCTCCCGTCTCGAAGATGGGGCCCATCACGGTGAGGCCTCCCTTCCTCGGTTCGACGGCATGCTTCTCCATGGAGTGCTCGACGGCACGCATCTTCTCGACCTGAAGGTACCGGACGAGCTTGCCCCGGGAGCGGTCCATCCCGAGCATGAGGATCCCGTCCACGAGGAAGCCCTCGTTCCCGAGGAGCTGACTCTCCGCGTCCGCGCTCCGCTCCATGATGACGAGGGAGATGAGGTTGTTGTCCCGCAGCATCTTGAAGAAGTAGAACATCCGTTTCCGCATGTTCGACGTGTTCTCCATCAGGGAGTACAGGGCCCCCAGGGAGTCCAGGCCGAACATCTTGAACTTGGGGCCGTGAATCTTCTTGTAGTGTGCGATCATTTTCTCGATAAACGCGATGTAGTCCGTCTGGTCCTCGGGACCCACGACCGCGTCGACCTCCCGGAGGTCCGTGAAGTCGGAGATCTGCATGTTCAGGGAGAGGTCCACGCCCAGGGACTCCATGTTCCGGAGATGGGACTGGACCGTCTCCTCGAGCGTCGTGTAGAGCCCGAACTCCCCCGACTGCTTCAGGTATCGCGACATGAGGGCGTAGCAGAAGGAGGTCTTCATCGAACCCGGCGGTCCGGTGACGAGGACGACTTTCGGCGGGGTCACGTCCGTGCGGAGGACCTTCTCGAGGCCGTCGATCGCAGTACGGAACGTCATGGCTTTCCGCCGTGGGCATCGTCTCACGGGTGGAGGGCTCACTTAACGGTTTCTCGCTGATTATCCAGGTTGAGCACTTATCATTCTCTGTACCGATACCGGAAAGTCTTTTTAGTGAGCGACGGGTCGGAAACGCGTTCGCGTTTCGAGGTGTGCAGCTACGCCTCCTAAGGAGACTAAGGTCTGCCCCGTCTGCGACTCGACGATCCCCGCGGACGCGCGGCGGTGCGAGTCCTGCCAGACAGACTTAAGCCTCTTCGACGTCCGCGGGGACGGGAGCGTGGAGGTCGCCGATCTCCATGCGGCGGAGGGACGTAGCATCGACGAGATCCTGGCCTCCATCACGGGCGGTCGCGATGTCGGGTCGGACATCTTCGAAACCCTGAAGAGCGTCGCGAAGGCCCCCGGCGGGGCGGAGGAGACCCTCGCGAGCCGCGCGAGGGCGACCGCAACAACGGCCGTCCCCCCCGAGCCCGAGGCGGCCTTCGTCTGTCCCGTCTGCAATACGTCCGTGGAAGGGGACGCGACCGCGTGCCCAGGCTGCGGCGCCCAGTTCGTGGAGGGAGAGGCCGCGGAGTTCGAGTGCCCCGTCTGCAAGTCCGCGGTCGCCGAAGACGCGGACCGGTGCCCGAGCTGCGGGGTCCAGTTCGCGGGAGACGAGGAGGCCGAGTCGCCTCCGAGGCCCGAGCCGGAGGTCGCTCCGCCCGCGCGAGCCCCTCCGGTCCCGCCTGTGACGCCCTCCGAGGCCGCCTTCCGGAGCGATCTCCGGACGCGCCTTCAGGCCACCCAGAGGGCGCGGCGGGAGGCGCCCGTCGAACCGCCGAGCGGAGACCGCAAGCTCATGTACCGGGAGCTGCCGAGGCTCGTGAACGAGGTGAAGGCCCGCCTCGTGTCCGCGAAGAAGCTCGGCATCCCGATCGAGGACGAGAAGCGCCTCATCAACGACGCGATTGCGGCCGGGAAGAGGCGCGACATCGAGCGCGCCGTGGGCCTCATCGACGAAGCGAAGCATGCCCTCGACATCGCGTTCACGGACTTCATCGGAGGGCGGATCCAGTCGTTCCTCGGGGAAGTGTCCAAAGCCGGCACACGCCGGGGACCCGAATTCGAGAGGGCCCTCGAGGAGGCCGTGGAGCGCCTCGAAGGGGGAGACTACGACGCGGCCTGGGAAGGGTTCGAGGACGCGTCCGCCGGCTTCCAGACCCAGGCGAAGGGGTACCACGAGGCGCGGGACGCCCTCGCGCGGGACGAACGGGTCCTCGCCGAGGTCCGGGCCCTCGGGATGGACACGAAGGAGATCGAACAGCACCTCAAACCCGGGAGGGACGCCCTCGGCCGGCAGGACACGAACGGGGCCCTCCGGAACGCGAAGGCGGCCCACGAGGCGGTCCTGCGGCTCGTCCCCGCGTTCGTGAACGAGGAGATGCGCAAGGCGCGGAACACCCTCCTCGACCTCAAGATGCGCGGAGGGGACCTCTCGAAACCGATCGGGATCCTGAAGGCCGCGAGCGTCCACGCGAAGAAGGAGGAGTGGTCGGACGCCCTGCGGTACATCAAGGAGTTCCACAAGGAGGTCGGGGGACGCTGACCCGGCGTCGGGTCAGCCGAACCGGACGACGTCCATCTCGCGCTCGAGCATCTTGAGCTCCTGCTCCCTCAGCGTCGCCGGGCCCAGGGACATGAGGAAGACGCTCTGGCTCTCCGACATCGTGTCGACGAGCCTCCGCGCGAACTTCAGGACCGCCTCGAAGGAGTTGTTCGAGACGAGGTATTCGAGCCCGTCCAGGAGGACCGCAGCCCCGGGCTTCTTCGACATGAAGTCCTCGATCTCATAGACGATGCGCTCGAGCGCGGGAGGGATCGTGGGAGCCTCCTTGCTCTCCCGGTCCGTGAGCCACAAGACCCGGTCTGCCTCGAGGGTGAACCTCTCACGGATCCGCTTTGGGTTCGTGCGGGTGATCACGAGTCCCGCCTTGCCCCGCTCGAACGCCCGCTGGAACAGGCGGAAAGCCCCGTCGGGGCGGTCCTCCTCGACGAGGTAGCTGCGGCCCGGGGTGAGGGACCGCTCGGCATCCTCGACGGAAAGGATCCCCTCCCTCGGGGCCTCCCCATTCACCTCGCGGAGGACCTCCTTCGCAAGGTCGCGGGTGATGGGCCGGCCCATGAGGGAGGAGAATGCGACGACGCGGTTGAACGCCCCGCCGAGTTCGCGCACATTGTCCTCGACGAGGTCCGCGATGTAGGTGAGGACGTCGTCCGAGACGTCGGCGCGGGCGTCCGATGCCCGGCGTCGGAGGATCGCGACACGGGCCTCCTTCGAGGGCGGCTGGATCGTCGCGACGACGCCAGATTCCAAGCGCGAGACGAGGCGCTCATCGAAGTCGGGGATCGCCTTCGGGGCGCGATCGCTCGCGAGGACGACCTGCTTGTCCGAAGCGAGGAGGTCCTCGAACGTGTGGAGGATCTCCTCCTGGATGTCCGGCCGCCCCGTCACGGTCTGCACGTCATCGAGGAGGAGGCAGTCCGCCGCGCGGACCCTCGCACGGAACACGGGTAGGGTCCCCCGTTCCTTCGCCTCGAGGAACTCACCGAAGAAGGCGGGGCCTGACGTACAGAGGACCTTGAGGTCCTTGGACCGCGCGCGAACGTCGTTCCCAATCGCATGGAGGAGATGGGTCTTTCCAAGTCCGGGCCCCGAGGCGACGACGAGGGGGTTGTACGCGGTTCCGGGCTGCTTTGCGACGGCGACGGCGGCCGCGTGGGCGAAGCGGCTTCCCTCCGAGACAACGAAGGCGTCGAAGGTGAACTGCTGGATGAGGTTCGTCGCCTCGTCTCGGGTCGGCGCCGGCCCCTCAAGGACCCGGGCGACGTCGTCCGAGGAGTGCGTGGGCGCCTCCGGCTGCATGGCCTGCTGCTTCATGACGAGCTGGAGGACTTTCCGCGTCCGCTCCTGGGAGTCCTTCTCGCGGACCTGCTCAAGCTCCCGCCTCGTCTCGATCTGCCGTCGGCCCTCGATCGCGTCCCGGAGGCTCTCGACCTCCGCGTCGATGTCCGGATGCTTGAGGGCATCCTTGAGCTTCCGCCGGATCGCCTCCGCACGGCTCTCGAAGCCCTTCACGTCGATTCGGCCGAGGGTCTCCTCGACGGCCTCGGCCCTCCGGATCGCCTCGTTCAGGGAGAGGAACGCGACCGTGAGGGCCGTCGGGTCGCCCGGGAGGACCGTCTCGACGGAGGAGACGTCGTAGCCCTTCGCCTTCCACGTGGTGAGCCGGCGCTCGACCTCCTCCCGGTCCACGGGCTGGGGGACCTTCGACTTCTTCACGACCTTCGTGGGGCGCTCGAGGACGCTGTCCACGTACTCGTGGAGGAGGTTGTCCATGTCGACCCGCGCGTGGAGCTCGAGGGAGCAGCTCTCGTCGTAGGAGTCCTGCCATACCTGCTTGAGGGCGGACCGTCCCTTGAGCCGCGTGTCCCCCTTCAAGTGGAGGCTCGCCTCGGGGTTCCCGCCGCGGAGCAGGACGACTCCCTCGGACCGACCGCCCGACGCGTTGCGGACGGTCCTCACGTAGCCGGAGAAGGAATACTTCTTGAGATCGAGGAGGAGCTGCTTGAGGGCGCTCGCGCCACCCCGGGTCGTGCGGATGAGTTTGCCCTCTGGGAGAAGGAGGTCCTGGGGCGTAGGGGTCCCTCGGTGTATCCTGTCCATTCGGGTCCCTGCCCTAAAAAGCTTCCAAGTCGGTTTCCCTTTTTGAGAACACGCCCGAAGAAGATGGCTTCGAGGGGTCGGGCGGGTGACGACGCGAGGTGCGTGCGGACCGCGACCGTCGTCCGTTCGAGGCTTCGCCGCGCGAAGGCGCGGGTGCCCGCGGACCGGCGTTCACATGTGATTTCCCGCCTTCCAGCGGAGGCCGGCCGGCGGGCTTTACAGTGCGACGAAAAAGGCTATTAGTCCCCTGGATGTGTCCTCGCCCGCCATGGCCCGCGACTTCTTCACGATGGATGATTTTGACCTCTCGGGCCGTACGGTCCTCCTGCGCGTGGACATCAACTCCCCGATCGATCCCGCGACAGGGCGGCTCCTCAACGATGCCCGCCTCAGGGAGCACATCGCGACCCTCCGCGACCTCCCGTCCTCGAAGGTCGCCATCCTGGCCCACCAGTCCAGGCCCGGGAAGGACGACTTCACGACCCTCGAGGCCCACGCGGAGCGCCTGGGCGTCCTCCTCGGCCGCCCCGTGGCCTACGTGGACACCCTGTACGGCCGCCACGCGATCGAGGCCGTCAAGGCCCTCGAGGCGGGGCAGGTCGTCGTCCTCGAGAACACGCGCTTCTACGCGGAGGAGGAGGCCCTCGCGGACCGGACGTTCGAGAAGATGGCGAAGAGCCACATCGTCCGCCGCCTCGCCCCCCTTGCGGACTACTTCATCCTTGACGCCTTCGCGGCGGCCCACCGCGCCCAGCCGAGCCTCGTCGGGTTCTGCGAGGTCCTCCCCACGCTCGCGGGGCGGGTCATGGAGCGGGAGCTCGTCATGGTGGGCAGGGCTCTCCAGAGCCAGGAGCGTCCGAAAATCGCGGTCTTCGGCGGGGTGAAGGCGGACGACTCCATCGCGATCAGCCGCCACATGCTCGAGAAGGACGTCGTGGACAAGGTCCTCACGACGGGCGGGGTCGCGAACCTGTTCCTCCATGCCCAGGGGATCGATCCCGGCGCCCCGACGACCGACTTCATGCGAAAGGAGGTCGAGGGCTACGACGGCTTCGTCGGGACGTGCAAGGAGCTCCTCGCGAAGTTTCCGGGCCGGATCCTCGTGCCCACGGACGTCGTCGTGAACGACAGGGGCCGGCGGAAGCCGCTCCCCGTCGCCTCCCTCCCCTCCGACCTCCCCGTCCACGACATCGGCCTCGACACGATCGCCCGGTACGTGGAGGAGATTCTGCGCGCCCGGACCGTGATCCTGAACGGCCCCGCGGGCGTCTTCGAGCTCGAGGAGTTCTCCGTTGGCACGCGGGAGGTCTTCCGGGCCGTCGCGGAGACGGAGGCGTTCACGGTCGTGGGAGGTGGGCACACGGTCGCCGCGATGGAGAAGTTTGGGCTCCAGGAACGGATCGATCATGTGTCCACGGGGGGCGGGGCCCTCATCAACTTCCTCGCGGGGAAGGAGCTGCCCCTCGTCACGGCCCTACGGCGGTCCTACGAGAAGTTCTCGAGGGCGACGTGACCGCCGAAGACAGGGTTAAGTACGGGGCGACCCTAGGTGCGGCGATGGCCCGGGGTTGGTTCCGGCGCCCGGAGGAATGGGGGGTCGAACCCGTCCCCGCGGACCGCCGACGCCTCCGCGGGATCGACGTGGGGATCCTCTGGTTCTCCCTCGGCGCGGGCCTCCTCGTCCTCTTCGCGGGCGCGATCCTCGCGATGCCCCCGTTCGGCCTCAGCCTTTTCGAGGTCCTCGTCGTCGGGATCGTCGGGTCCGTGATCGGCTCCCTCATGCTCGCCGCCGCGGGCCAGATCGGAGCGAGGCACGGGGTGCCCACGATGGTGAGCCTCCGGCCCGTCCTCGGCCGGAAGGCGTCGTGGATCCCGAGCGGCCTCAACGCGTTCCAGCTCCTCGGCTGGGCCTCCTTCGAGCTCATGATCATGGGCCTCGGGCTCACCCTCATCTCGGGCGAGTTCCTCGGGAGCGCGACCCCGTTCGTGTGGATCGGCGTGCTCGCCTTGTGGGTCACCCTCCTGGCCCTCGGAGGCCCTCTCGTCGTCGTACGCGCGTGGCTCGAGCGGTTCGCCGTGTGGCTCGTCCTCGGGAGCACGGCGTACCTGACGGCGATCGTCGTGACGGACCCCGCGTTCCTCGCGACGTTCTTCGATCCCGCGGTGGGCGGGGAGCGGCCTCTCGGGGTCGCCCTCGACCTCGTCATCGCGATGCCGATCTCCTGGTGGCCCCTCGTCGCGGACTACAACCGGTTCGCCCGGAGGCCCCGGGACAGCTTCGCGGGGACCTTCCTCGGCTACACCCTGAGCAACTCCTGGTTCTACTTCCTCGGGGCCGCGGTCCTCGTCGTCTTCGGGCTCGCCGGGGAGAGCACGGGCGCGGTCCCCTTCGTCCGCGCGGTCGTCGGCACGGTCCTCGGCTCCCTCGTACTGCTCCTGATCATCGTCGACGAGACGGACAACGCCTTCGCGAACGTGTACAGCGCCGCGGTGAGCACGCAGAACATCGCGCCGTCGATGGGCCAGCGGGGGCTCGTCCTCGCAACGAGCGCGGGGGCGTTCCTCGCGGGGTCGTACCTCGCGAGCCGCTGGGAGGCCTTCGCCCACCTGTACGAGGGGTTCCTCCTCCTCGTCGGCGGGATTTTCGTCCCCCTCCTCGGGGTCCTCGTCGCGGACCAGTTCCTGCGCCGGTCCTATGCGCCTGCGGAGTTCGCGGACGCCGCCCCGGCCCTGAGGATCCACGCCCTCCTCGCGTGGGCCTGCGGGGCCGCCCTCTATTTCGCGATCTCGGGGGTCTGGCTCGTCGGCACGGGCGTCGTATGGATCGAGGCCGTCCTCCCGAGCCCGATCGGCGCGAGCCTGCCCTCCTTCGCCCTCGCGGGGGCCGTCCACGCGGTGGGCTCGAGGCTTCGAGAGCCCGCCGCGGAGCGCGCGTCGACGTGAGGGTCTCAGGCCTGATTATCACGAGCCCGCGGCCGCTTCTGTTATCAGGGGGGATTCCGAGGGCGACAAGCCTTTTTAACGACAGGGGGACGGCGACCCGATACGGGAGACCGTGAAGGCTCCGATGCCCCCGCCCGGGGGGAGGCTGTCCAGGGAGCGCCATCCTGGGACCCGATGCGCTCTCGCGATCCTCGTCGTCCTAGCCGCGGCCCTCCTCGCGGTGCCGCCGCGGGCTGCCGCGGGCGCGGAGATCCTGCGGGAGTCGTACGCGCCCGCGACCTGGGACACCTCCTTCGTGAACGTGTGGGGGAACCAGCGGGTCGCCCAGTCGTTCATCGCGCGGACGGACTTCCTCGTCACCCACATCGACCTCTTCGTGTTCGACCAGCCCGAGACGACGGAGCCCGACATCCTCCAGGTGTCGATCGCCGCAGACGCGGGGAACCGACCGGGGGCCGCCCTGGGCACGACCGCGAAGCAGGGGATCCGGAACTGGACGTGGGTTGCGTTCGCCCTCTACCCCTGGGTGCCCCTGACGACGGGACGGCGGTATTGGATCGTCGCGGATGACGCCCAGCCAAGGCCGAAGGGCTACGAGTGGGCGATGAACCAGCCCGGGGGCTACGGTGCGGGCGAGGCCCAGTGGTACGACGCGAGCGCAGGGACCTGGACGAACGGCACGGGTGCGGACCTATTTTTCCGCGTCTTCGGGGTGTCGGGGCCCTCCCTCGTCCTTCAGGTCGAGCCCGGCCTGATGCCCGCGGACCCCGGCGACGGGGTCCCCATCGACATCTTCTTCAACAACAGCGGGAACGACCTCGCGCGGACCGCGACCGTGGACGTGGACCTGCCCGCGGGCCTTGCGTACGTCTCCGACGACGCGGCTGCGGGAGGCGGCGTGGAGACCGCACCCCTCGTCTGGACCTTCACGGACGTCGGCATGGGGTCCCACCGGATGACCCTCTGGACGACCGTGGAGCCCGATCCCTCGTACTACGATGGCGAATCCCTCGTCGCCTGGGTGTACCTCAACTACACGGACGCCACGGGCCAGCGGCAGGCGCCCTCCTGGGACGTCGCGACGGTCACGGTCCTCGTGCCCTACGTCCGGACCCAAGCCTATCCGTCCCCGTCCCACGTCGCCCCTGGCGAGACGTTCAACTTCACGGTGTCCTTCTTCAACCTCGGGTCGGGCCACGCGGAGTACCTGTGGCTCAACGCGACGGCGGGGGACCGGCTCGCGATCCTCGGGGACGACGCGGGGACCGCGGGCGGCACGACCGTCGGCGCGCAGGCATGGCTCTTCCGGAACGTGAGCGCGCAGGCGTACGTGTTCAACGTCACGGTCCGGGCGGACCCCGACGCATGGCCCGGGGACCGACTCGAGCTCCACCTCACGACGACGTACACGGACGGCGGCGGCCACCTCTTCGGCGTGCGCGAGGCGACGGGGAGCGCCTCGATCCACGGCCCGAGCATCGTCGTCGAGCTGGCGGCCGACGCGAGCCGCGTCCATCCGGGAGAGACGGTCCGTCTCGTCGCGTACCTGAACAACACGGGGGACGAGGCCTCCGCGACCGTGTGGCTCAACGTGACCCTCCCCACGGACCTCACGGTCCAGGACTCCCAGCCCATCCCTGGCGTTCGGACCGGAGACGTCCTCGCGTACGAGTTCGCGTCCCTGGCGCCCGGGGCTCACGCCCTCTCCCTCCGCCTTCGGGTGGACCCGAACGCGACTCTCGCGGCCTCCCTTTCGGTCATCGCCAGGGCGAACGTCTCCCGCGCGGGGGGCGGCCTCCTAAGGCCCACCTCGGCCCGCGCGGACCTCGTCGCCGTCCAGCCGCGGTTTGCGGTCCGCCTCACGGCGAACACGGGCCGGATCGCGACGGGCGACACGGTCGCCCTCCTCCTGACGTGGAACAACTCCGGGAACGAGCCGGCGGCCCGGATCTGGCTCAACTTCACCCTCCCCGCGAAGACCCTCCTCCTGAACAGCACGGCCCCGTGGTCCTTCACGAACGGGACCGCCGCGGGCTGGCTGCTCTCCGGCGTGGGCCCCGGGGAGGGGACGATCGGGGTCCTGATCCAAGCGAACGGTCGCCTCGGGAACGGGGAGGACCTCGTGGCCCGCCTCGAGCTGGCCTACGAGCGCCCGGACGGCTCCGTCTCCGTCTCCGCGGTCGCGAGCCTCGCCTTCGAGGGGGTCGAAGGGGGCGTCGCCTCCTTCGGCTTCGAGCTCGTCGTCATGTGGCTCGCGATCCTCGCGGCGATCTTCCTCCTCTTCCTCGTCCTCGGCTACATGGACCTCCTCCCCCGCCGCCGGTCCCTCATCGACGACGTCTTCCTGCTCCACAACAGCGGCATCCTGATCTGCCACTACTCGACGACCCTGCGGCCCGACGTGGACTCGGACATCGCGAGCGGGATGCTCATGGCCGTCCGGAACTTCGTCGCCGACGCCCTCCGTTCGAAGAACGGGACCCTCCAGGAGCTGAAGTACGGGGACCACCGGATCCACATGGCCCATGGGCAGCACTCGATCCTCGTCGTCTTCACCCGGGGCGGGAACGGCCGGTCCCTCGAGACGCGGATGGCCGAGGTCCTCCGCGACGTCGAGACGGCCTACTTGAAGGTCCTCGAGTCCTGGAGCGGCCGGACGGAGGACTTCAAGGGGGTCGAGGAGATCCTCCGGAGACTCGTCGAGGGGTGAGCCGGGGCCGTCCGGGGGCCTCCGGCTGAGGCGAGGGCCTCCCCCCGGGTCCGGACGGCTGCGTCCTCAGGCGAACACGGCGGCCGTGTACGCGTCCTGGTTCCGGTTGCCCGGCACCCCGTTCCGGAAGTCGGACCACGCGGGCCAGGACATCCTCGTCCCGGCGGCGATCTGGTTGTAGTCCCCGATGAAGCTCGACCACACGGCGGGGTCCGAGGACGCATCGCTCACCCGGACGTTCACGAAGGACCGCCCGCCGTCCTGCGACCGAGCGACGTACTCGTTCAGGAGGTAGTCGTTCGGGTCGTCCCGGCGGTCGTAGAACGCGACGTCCACGCGGCCGTCGGGTCCGACGGCGACCCACGGGAAGAACTGGGCGGCCGTGCCCGCGTCGTCGTTCACCCGCACGGGGGAGGACCATGTGACGCCCCCGTCATCGGACGACTTCAGGAGGATGTCCGCGTCCCCCGTTCCCTGGTCCGCCCACGTGAGATACAGGCGGCCGCGGAAGGGGCCCGTGCTCGCGTCCGCCGCCGCGACGGGGTACGTGTCGTGACGGTACGCGGCATTGGGGAGCGAGATCGGCGCGACGTCCGCCTCCGCGACCCACGAAGGCGCGAAGGTGGCCCCGCCGTCCCGGGAGGCCGTCATCCAGATCTTCGTCCGCGGGACGGCACCCTGGTCGAGGAACCACTCATCCCAGACGACGTACACCTCGCCGTTCGGCCCGACCGTGACCATCGAGTCCTGGTAGTAGCCTTGCGCGTCTCCCTGGGGGATCGGCCCGCTCACCTGCTGGATGGTCCACGTGGCTCCTCGGTCGGACGATGCGGCCACCAGGATGTCGATCTGGCCGACCCCGCCGAAGCGGGTCCACGAGATGTACACGTTCCCGTCGAAGGCGCCGCCCGTCGCGTCCGCGGTCATCTGGGGGTGGTCGTGGAAGATGCTCTGGGCCTTCCCGAAGGCGACGATCACGGGCTTGTTCCACGTGAACCCGCCGTCGTCGGACCGGGACAGGGCGATGGACACGTCCCGGATGTCCCCGCCCGTCGGGGTGCCCCGGAAGAAGATCCCGCCCGCGTACGCGGACCCATCGCGGTCGAAGGCGAGGATGGGATCGCCGCCGAACTGGTACGTGCTCAGGATCCCCCGCGGTCCGCCGGGATAGCCGGGGACGAGGTTCGCGGTCCAGGTCTTCCCGGCATCGTCCGTCGTGTACATCCCGACCCAGACGCTCGCGCCCACCGCGCGGAGCCGGTAGTCGTTCGAGCCCACGAGGACGTTGCGGTCGTCGAGAGGATTCACGGCGACGGCGATCTCGTTCTGGGGTTGTGGATCGTCAAACGTCTGCAGGTTCGGGCCTACCCGGATTCGTCCGTCGGTTGGGGTGAACGGGGTCCCGGCCGTCACCATGGCCATGAGGCGACTGCCGGGTTCGGCCGACGCGGGCAGGATTGCGGGGAGGCGGGATTCCGCGGGGAGAGACCACAGGGTCGTCGCGCCGGGAGCGAGGAGCACCGCGGCGACGAAAACGGTCAGCAGAACGAGCCCACATCGAGTCGGTCGAGCGAGGCGCATCGTCCCCTCCTCCTGGATTCGAATCCGGAGGGGATACCTCCGTCCGGGCGCATAAAGGAGACGGGACCGCCTGGGGCAGGCGGGACGCCGCCCAAATCCATAAGAACCGAGCCCGCATCCGAGCGCCCATGCGATGGATGCCGCGGTTTGGGTCCCGGGGGAGTCTCGCGGTCCTGGGTGCGGTCGTGGTCCTCGTGATCCTCCTCGTGTGGATGGTCCTCGCCTACAACGCCCTCGTCGCGAAGGAGACGGCGATCGAGGCTCAGTGGGCGGAGGTCGAGAACCGGTACCAGCTCAAGGTCGACAAGATCCCCCAGCTCGTCGCGGCCGCGGAGGGATACCAGGAGTTCGAGCGGTCGACCCTGGAGAACATCACGCGCCTCCGCACCCAGTGGAGCAATGCGAGCACGATCGACCAGTGGATCAACACCTCGAACGCGATCGACCAGAACCTCTATTCCCTGTGGCTGACCTACGAGGCCTACCCGACCCTCTTCGCGGGCACGCTCGTCCAGGACCTCATGTTCGAGATCTCGGGGGTCGAAAACGAGATCGCCGTGGCGCGGATGCGCTACAACGAAGCCGTCCAGGCCTACAACACCCAGATCCGCTCGTTCCCCGACATGCTCGTCGCGGGATGGGGCGGTTTCCAGGAGCGCGACTACTACAATCCGCCCGTCACGATCCCGGGCGCGCCGTGATGCCTGCGGTGGCGCCATGCGGAAGGGGCTCCTCGCCTGCGCGGTCGTCATCGCCTTCGCGACGACGTGGGGACCCGCGACCGCCCAGGACGTCCCGACCCTCTACCTGTACGTGAACGACCTCACGCAACCCGGGGCCCTGTTCTCCGACGAGATCCAGGCCCTCGACGACCTGTGCTTCCAGGTCGACGACCTGACCTCCGCGGAAGTCGCCATCCTCCTCGTGAACACGACGGCACCCATGGGCATGAACCTGTTCGCAGTCGAGACGTTCGAAGCGAACGGGATCGGGAAAGAGGGCCTCGACAACGGCGTGCTGATCGTCCTTGCCACGGACGACCGGGAATGGAGGATCGAGGTCGGCTACGGCCTCCAGGGCATCCTCCCCAACGCGTTCGTCGGGCGCGTCGGCGTGGACAACATCACGCCCCACCTCGACCGAGGAGATTACTTCTCCGCCCTGTACGAGGCGACATGGACCATCGGCCAGCAGATCGTGGACCGCTATGACCCGGGAGGCGCGGCCGAAGGCACGCCTCAGCTCATCGTGATCGACTGGTGGGCCGTCGGGGTGTCCGTGGCCGTGTTCCTCGGGGTGGCGTTCCTCACGAAGGGCCGCGGGTACCTCTGGTTGGGCAACCTGTTCAAACGAGGCGGCTTCGGAGGAGGACGGTCGGGCGGCGGCGGGGCGAGGGGGAAGTACTAGGGAGGGCAGAAGCCGCCGGAGGGCTTCGATCCCCCGACCTGCAGTTTACGAAACTGCCGCTCTACCGGGCTGAGCTACGGCGGCGCGAGGCCCACGGAAAGGGTCGTCGGCCATAAAGGTTGTGAGACGGCGTGCGCGAGCGGACAACGTTTAAGCGCGCTCGTCCCATCGCGGCGTCGTGGACCGGGTCACGGGCGCCTTTTACGACGGCACGCGCGTGCGCGCGGGCACCGTGGGCTGGGAGGACGGGGTGATCACGGAAGTCACGTCGTCCCGGGCCAAGGCGCCCCTCGCGAAGGGACTCGTCCTCCCCGCGTTCTGGAACGCCCACACCCACCTCGGGGACGCGGTCGTGACCCAGGAGCTGCGGGGGAGCCTCGAGGACCTCGTGGCTCCGCCCCACGGCCTCAAGCACCGGGTCCTCGCGAGGGCGAAGGACGACGCGGTCATCGCCGCGATGCGGCGAGCGATGACGACGATGGTCCGCACGGGGACCGTCGGCTTCACGGACTTCCGCGAGGGAGGCCTTCGCGGGCTCAAGCTCCTGTACGCGGCCCACGCCGCCCTCCCGGTCCGCGGGGTCGTCCTCGGACGTCCCGGCGGTCTCGCGTACGATGGGCACGAAGTCGCGGCCCTCCTGAGAGCCTCCGACGGAATCGCGGTGAGCGCCCGCGCGGACTGGCCCCCGGGGGACCTCGAGAACGTCGCGCGGGACGCGCGCCACGCGGGGAAACCCTTCGCCCTCCACGCGTCCGAGCGCGTCCGGGAGGACATCGACGCCGTCCTCGAGCTGAAGCCGGCCTTCCTCGTCCACATGGTCCACGCGACGGACGCGGACTTCGAGCGGTGTTCGGATGCCGACGTGCCGATCGTCGTGTGCCCGCGGTCGAACGCGTTCTTCGGGATGACGCCGGACATCCCGCGGATGCTCCGCGCGGGGGTCGAGGTCCGGCTCGGGACGGACAACGCGATGATCAACGCGCCCTCCATGCTCCGAGAGATGGAGATGGCGTATCGCGTCGCCCGCGGGAGGGGCGGGATCGCCGCGAAGGAGGTCCTCGACATGGCCCTCCGCGGCCGGAAACTATTAGACGCGGGCGCGGTTCCCGGGATTCGAACCGGGGATCCCGCGGACCTCGTCGTCCTCGACGTCCCCGGAGGCCCCCACGGGCTCGCTTCGCTCCTCCGCGCGGTGGCGAGCGATATCGTGCTCGTCGTGGCCGGGGGAACGCCATGGCACGCCGCGACGCTCCCGCAACGGCCCGCCCGGGCTCCCGCGAGCCGACGGCCCGCGACCTGATGACGAAGAAACCGATCGTGGCGACGCTCCCCGGCACGCGGACGGACGTCCTCCGGCTCCTCGTGAAGCACCGGATCACGGGCGTCCCCGTCGTACGGAAGGACGGGACCCTCGCGGGCTTCGTGGCGCGGGCCCACATCTTCGCGAAGCCGGAGGAGGAGCAGCTCGCGATGGTCATGGCCCGGGACCACCCTGCGATCGAGGACGCCGCGACGATCACGGAGTGCGCGACGGTCCTCGCGGAGATGAACGTATCCTACCTCCCCGTCGTCCGGAAAGGGAATCTCGTCGGGATCATCACCCCCGTCGACCTCCTGAAGCATATCGCGAAGATGGGCGTGGAGACGCCCGTGGAGCAGCTCACGCGCCAGCCCTGCGTGGCCGTGCACGCGGGCACGCCGATTAACGTGGCCTCGGAGGTCATGCGCCACGGGGAGGTCACCGCGGCCCCCGTCCTCGGGGACGACGGCCACCTCGTCGGGATCGTCACGGACCGGGACGTGTTCGCCCTGAGCCGGGTGAACGGGACCGTCGCCCAACGGGAGCTCGGGATCGCAGGGGACGAGGACGCGTGGGCGTGGGAAGGCCTGCGGAACGTCATGCGCCTCTACTGGGAGGAAAAGAAGATTGACCTCCCGAGGAACCCCGTCCGGGACATCATGTCGAAGCCCGTGACCGTGTTCCGGAAGACGAGCGCCTCGGACGCCGCGAGGATCATGGTCAAGAACGACTTCGGGCAGCTCCCCGTCGTCGACAACCAGGACCGGCTCCTCGCGATGCTGTACGAGCTCGACCTCATGTGGGTCGTCGCACGGCGGAGCTGAGGGCTCGCGCCCCGCGACGCGGCCCATCACCCTATCCTTTATCCGGACGTCGTTCCTTCCCCGCCCGGATGGCCTCCTACGACGACCTGATGTCCCTCTCCGTCCGCCGGGGGTTCCTCTGGCCCGCGGCCGACCTCTACGGCGGCTTCGCGGGCTTCTACGACTACGGCCACAACGGCGTCCTCCTGCGCCGGCGCTGGGAGGACCTGTGGATCGAGACGTTCCTCGGACTCGGGGAACACTACCACCTCATCGACTCCACGACGATCCTCCCGGAAGCGCCCCTCAAGGCGTCGGGCCACGTGGACCACTTCACGGACCTCCTCGTCGCCTGCACCCGATGCGGGGAGACGTACCGCGCGGACCACCTCTTGGAGGCCGCGACCCACGAGGAGCACGAGGGCTTGACCCCCGAGGACGCGGACGCGAAGATCCGAGCGCTGAACGTTCGCTGCACGAAGTGCAAGGGGGACCTCGGCCCCGCGAGGCCCTTCAACATGATGTTCCCCCTCGCCGTGGGCCCCTCGGGGAAGGACCGCGCGTACCTCCGACCCGAGACGGCCCAGGGCGTCTACTTGAACTTCAAGCGGGAGTTCGAGGCCCTGCGGCGGCGCCTGCCCCTGGGCCTCGCGATTGTGGGGCGCGCGTACCGGAACGAGATCAGCCCGCGGCAGGGCACGTACCGGATGCGGGAGTTCATCCAGGCGGAGCTCCAGATCTTCATGGACCCCGAGGCGTTCGGGGATCAGGTCGCGTACGCCTCCGTCGCCGACGTCCCCGTGCGGGTCGCGTGGGCCGCGGAGAAGAACGAGCCCTCCGCCCACGACGTCCCCGCGAGGGACCTCGTCGCCCGCGGCCTCCCCTCGTGGTACGCGTACCACCTCGTCGAGGTCCAGCGGTTCTACCTCGACCGGCTCGGGGTGCCGCGAGACGCGTTCCGGTTCGCGGAGCTCGACGAGCGGGAGCGCGCGTTCTACAACAAGGTCCACTTCGACGTCCAGGTGCGCCAGGAGAGCCTGGGCGGGTTCAAGGAGGTCGGGGGCGTCCACTACCGGACGGACCACGACCTCGCGGGGCACGCGGCCATGTCCCGGGAGAGACTCTCCGTGACCGTGGGCCCGAAGGCGCTCGTCCCGCACGTCCTCGAGCTCTCCTTCGGCGTGGACCGGAACGTCTGGGCCCTCCTGGATCTCGGGTTCCGCCCCGGGGAGCGGAACGTCCTGCGGCTCCCGCCTCGCCTCGCGCCCGTGACCGTCGGCGTGTTCCCCCTCGTGAACAAGGACGGGCTCCCGGAGCGCGCGGCGGCGATCCATCGCGACTTCCGGCGGCGATTCACCTCGACCTACGACGAGTCCGGGGCGATCGGACGGCGGTACACGCGGATGGACGAGATCGGGACGCCCTTCTGCGTGACCGTGGACCACGAGACCCTCGAGGGGAAGGGCGTGACCGTCCGGGAGAGGGACTCCCAGCGGCAGATCCGCGTGGAAGAGGCGGCCCTGGCCCCGACCCTCGAGCGCCTCGTCTTCGACGGCGTCCCGTTCGCGGACCTCGCGTGAGCCCATGGCCGGCGACCGCGGTCCCCATCTCCTTCGGAGGATCGAGGCGGCCGCGGCCCGAGCCGTCGGGACCTCCGACAGACCGTCCCTCGCGTTCTCCGGAGGCCTCGGGAGCGTCCTGATGGCGGCGGTCGCGAGGAAGCGCGGAGATCTGACCTGCCTCGTCGCCGGCGTGGACGCCGCCCCCGACCTGGAGGCGTCCCGCCTCGCGGAGGCGTACCTCGACTACCGCGTCGAGCGCGTCGTCCTCACGGGGACGGCGTGCGTCCGGCTCGCGCGCCGGATCGCGGACGAGGCCCCGAGCCTCGCGCTCGCGGAGATCATCGACCTCGTGCCCCTCGTCGCCGTCCGGGAGCGCGCCGGGGGCGGGGACCTCCTCTCGGGATGCGTACCGGGCCGCCCCTCGACCGAGGCGCGCGCGTACCTCCGTGTCCTACGAGTCCGCGCGCCCCTCGAGGCCGCGTTCGCGGTGCAGGTCCACCCGCACCGCCGGCTCCTCTCGGAGGCCGCGGACCTGCTCGGCCTCCCGCGGACGTTCGGACACGCCCGTCCCCGCCGCCCCGGGAGGGGGAGCGGCGTCGAGAGGGCCCTCCGTGCGGCCGCGCGGGACCAGGGAGCGCCGCTCGCCCGTCTCGTCAGGCCCGTTGATTCTCATTAGCTACCGGAAGACGGGTTCGACGAGCCTCCAATGGTAGTCTTAAATACCGCCCAGATGAATCAACCTCTCCGTCGTTCGCCGTCGGGCGGCTGCCGTTGGGGGGCACCCTCTGAAGCAGGATCGCAGAGCCTTCGCACTCCGGGCCATCAGCATCCTCGCCGTGCTCGTCTTCGCGGCGCTCCTGGCGATGAGCCTCGTCCCCTCCGCGCGGGGGGCGCCCGTGCGTTCGTTCTACGAGCTCGCCGTCGTCGTCGCGGAGGACTTCCCCGACTACGCGTTCACCTTCGACCTCGACTCGCCCTTCAACGGGACGAACCCCCTGACGGAGGCGTGGACGATCACGATCTCCGTCGTCGCGAGCCCCGAGCTCGAGATCGCCGGGGTCGCGGGCGGCACGTGGAACGAGGCCGCATACCATGTGAACGGGGACCACGAGACCTCGAACCTGACCGCGCGGGTCACCGCGAACACGACCGCGGCGATGGACGCGGACCTCACGCGGACGTTCTACGCGACCCTCGACGTCACGGTCGTCTACACGGACAACGAGGACGCACGCCCCCGGACGATCCGGCGGACCTTCACGTTTGCCCTGAACTACCTGGCGCCGCCCCGGGACCCGGGCCTCCTGCCCGCGGCCGCAATCGGCCTCGGCGGTGCGGGGGCCTTCGGGATCGCCCTGTTCGCGGTCAAGCGGGCGAGGATCGAGGAGCTCTACCTCATGCACGACAGCGGGCTCCTCATCCGGCACTGGAGCCGCACGAACGGGATGGCCCACGACAGCGACATCATGAGCGGGATGTTCATTGTCCTTCAAGAGTTCATCCGGGACTCCTTCAGCGACCGGCAAGGGAGCCTCGAGCATCTCCGGTTCGGAAAACGGCAGGTCGTCATGGCGAGGGGGCGGCACACGATCCTCGCGGCCGTCGTCCGCGGTCGCTACCTGAACGGCCTCCCGGGCAAGCTCCAGCAGGCGATCGACGGCTTCGAGGGATCATACCGCGACATCCTGCCGACGTGGAACGGGAACGTGGGCATGTTCCCGCGGGTCGACGAGCTCGCGGACCGCGTCTTTCCGGGCCGTCGGCGCGGGGCCGCCGCGTGAGGCGCCTCCATTCGCAGGGCTGACATTCGGCGGAAAAGCGTTATAAGCGTGGCCCTCGCATGGTCCGCGGGCGGCCATGGCGGACGATCACATCAAGCGGAAGGTCCTCCTCCTCGGGGACGGCGCCGTGGGGAAGACGTCCCTCATCCGCCGCTTCGTCGTCGACAAGTTCTCCGACGACTACATCACGACGATCGGCACGAAGGTCACGAAGAAGGACCTCCGACTCGAGTCGCCGGGGAAGGCGATCGACCTCACGTTCATGATCTGGGACGTCCTCGGGCAGAAGGGATACAAGAACATCCAGGAAAGCGCGTTCCAGGGCGCGAAGGGCGCCCTCCTCGTGTACGACGTGACCCGGGGGGAGACGTGGCGGAGCCTCCGGGAGTACTGGCTCCCCCACCTGCAGAAGGTCGTGGGGCCGATCCCGTTCGTCGTCGTGGGGAACAAGGTGGACCTCGCGCGGGACCGGGGGCGGGCCCAGGAGGAGCTCGAGGACCTCGAGTACACCCTCGGGGTCAAGGGGTTCCTCGGCAGCGCGAAGACGGGGGAGAACGTCGAGGCGATCTTCCTCCGGCTCGCGAAGGACGTCGTCGCGGAGGCAGGGCCCAAGGTCACCGACGAGGTGTCGGAGGCCGAGGACGCGACGAGCGAGCTCATCGAGGTCACGGACCAGATCATCATGGACTTCTGCGAGGTCATGGGCGGGCACGAGGCCGCGATGCCCATCGTCCGCCAGCAGCTGACCCGGGCGGGGGTCGACGTGAAGGCGCCGACCGTGGACGGGCTGCGGCTCGCCCTCGAGTACCTCGCGGAGACGGAGTCGTCCTTCCGGAACGCGGCGGACGTCGAGGCGAGCAAGACGAAGCGCCTCGCGTGGCTCAAAGAGGTCTCCTAATCAGAGGCCGCGGACCATGTGGGGCCCCTCGAGCCGGTAGCCGAGGCCCCGGTAGTACGCGCGGGCCCCCACGCCCGACGTCACGCGCAGCTCCTGCGCGTCGTGGGAATCGCGGGCGATGCGCTCCGCCTCGGCCATGAGCCGCCGTCCGAGGCCCCGGTGCTGCCAGCGGTCCCCGGGTCGCTCCCGGAACGGGACGACGCGGCCGCACACCCTGACCTCCCGGACCGCGGCCCCCCCGGCATCGATCCGGAGACGCAGGTAGGCGAGGAGCACGTCGCGGCCCCGATCCTCGATGCTCAGGAACACCTCGCGGCCGCCGGACGCCTCGTACTCGGTGGCGACGAGCTCGACCGCGTCGGGCCTCGGCTCGATCCCCCGGAAGCCGACCTCCCGGCAGCGGATGCAGCGGCACGCGAGGCCGCGGGCCCTCAGGCGCTCCCTGGCGAGGATCCGGAGGTCCCCCTTCCGGGGGCCCCCGCGGATCTGGGGCGCCCCGATCTCACGCTGGACCCGCTGGATCCGGCACCACGGAGGGACGAGGGCCTTCAGCTTCGCGACGAGCTCGACCGCGTCCTCCTCGGATAGAGGCGTGTACCGGCCGGAGCGCCAGAGGCCATGGAGGGCCGTCCCCTCGAGGACGAGGGTCGGGTAGACCTTCAGGAGGTCGGGGTGGTAGTCGGGGTCCTCGAAGAGCGCGCGGAAGGACGCGAGGTCCCGGTCCAGGTCGGAACCTGGGAGGCCGGGCATCATGTGGTACCCGACCTTCAGGCCCGCCTCCTTCGCGCGGCGGGTCGCACGGCGGCTGTCCGCGTCCGTGTGGCCTCGATGGGCAGCCTCGAGGACGTCGTCGTACGTCGACTGGAGCCCGAGCTCGACGCGGGTCGTGCCCAGGCGGAGAGCGTGGGGGACCTCCCGGCCGAGGAAGCGGTCGGGCTTCGTCTCGATCGTGAGCCCGATGCAACGGGAGGCCGCGGTCTCGTTGACCGCCTGCGCCTCCTCGAGGCCGCGGGACGGGGCGCCGTTCATCGCGTCGAGGCACCCCTTCACGAACCACTCCCGGTAGCCCTCCTCGAGGGCCGAGAAGGTCCCGCCGATGAGGATCAGGTCGACCTTGTCCGTCGGGTGGCCGATCGCCCGGAGGGCGGCGAGCCGGGCGCGGGTCTGCTCGAAAGGATCGTACCCGTGCTGGGCCGCGCGCATCGCGGCGGGCTCCGTGCCCGTGTAGGACTGGGGGGTCCCGAATCGCGGCCCGCCGGGGCAGTACACGCACACTCCGTGGGGACACGCGTGGGGAGCCGTCATCGCCGTGACCACGGCGACCCCGCTGGCGGTCCGCGACGGCTTCGTGCGGAGGAGGCCTTCGAGGGCGCGGCGGCTCGGACCTGGGAGTCGGGCGAGGACCTGGGCGTCACTCGGAAGGGCGTGGAGCCCGTGGGCCCGGGCCGCCTCGAGCTTCATCCGGTGGAGCTCCCCCTTGCTCCCGGGGGTACGGGATTCGATCCTCCCGAGGAGGTCCTCGAGGAACGCCTCGTCCGAGGTTGCGGCGGCCATCGACGGGGCCGGCATCCGCGGGCGGACATAAAGACCCCGTGGGCCCGAAAGGATGACCCCTCCCGCGTCGCTCCGGGGAGGCGTGTCCCGCCGGACGACGGCCGCGGCCGCGGGCCTCATCGCCCTGCTCCTCGCGATCCTCTACACGATCGGGATCGGGGTCACCTTGGCCGCCCGGCTCCCATGGGACCTCCCGATCCCGGTGGCGGTCCGCATCGCCGGGGGCGTCCTCGCGGCCGTCGGCGCGGCCTTTGCGGCCTGGGTCGTCGCGACGCGCAGGCTCGCCGAGGTCGTGGACTCGTCGTACGCCACGTTCGTGAAGCTCCTCCGGAGGATCCCCGTCGAGGAGCGGCTCGGCCGCACGGAGCCCCTCGTCGTCGCAGGTCCGTACCGGTTCGTCCGTCATCCGATGTACACGGGCGTGGGCGGGATGGCCCTGGGGATCGGGGTCGCCGTCGCGAGGACCCCCGCCCTCCTCGGAGCCGCCCTCTTGTGCGCCTGGTTCGCCGCCGTCGTCGCGCCCTACGAGGAGAAGGAACTCCGGGCCCTCTTCGGAGAGGCGTACGACGCGTACCGCCGCACGACCCCGCGGTTCCTCCCCATCCGCCGTCCGAGGTCCCGGGCCCGCTAGGTGGACTCCCGACTCCCCTCCGCGGCCTCCCGAGCGGGGCGCGCGAACAGGCCCGTCGCATGGGACAGCCCGACGACGAGGGACGCGAGGCCCGCGAACGCGAGGGAGGTGCCGAGGATGTCCCCGACGCTCCGGGCACGCAGGAGCGCCGTGACGGAGTCCGGCTCCACGCCGAACAGACCGAGGAGGTCCGCGACCTCGAAGAGCAGGAGGACGCCCACGCCCGCGGCCCCGAGGACGAGGCCCCGCACCCCCGCATGGGAGAGGCCCGCCGCGAGGTTCGACCTCCACAGGGCCGCGGTCAAGCCGGCCAGGACGAGGATCGACCCGAGCCCCGCGAAGAACCCGAGGAGCTGCTCCGCCTCCGCCCGAGGCAGACGGACGGCCTCGGACACCCAGCCTGAGTAGCCCCGAAGGAGCTGCGCGACGAGGTAGACCCATACGCCGAGGAACGCGGTCAGGAGCCAGCCCCGGGGCGGCGGGACGTCGTCGTAGGACAGCTGGGAGGGCATGGGGCCCGCATCGCGTACCCGGCGCAAGAAGGTTTGGAGGGCAGGGCCCGCGTCACCCGTACATCGTGTGGGGCTTCTCCGACTTCGGGGTCTCTTCGGGCACGTGCTCCATCACGTCGACGGACAGCACGACGTGGACGGGGATCAGGCGGAGCTTTCCCTTGAGCTCCGTGTGGCTCTCGTCCATCTCGATCACGATTGCGTCGTCGGGGCCGATCGCGGCGTACCCGCGAAAGACCCCCTTCGTGACCTTCGTCCGGTCCCGCGTCTCCATGGACTCGATCCGGTACCGGGACCCCTTCGTGAGCGCGATGATGCCCGTGCGGTCCATATCCTCACCGCCGCATCTGCTCCGCAAGCTTCTCGAGATGGTCCACCGTCTTCCGGTAGTTCTCCATCGCGATCTCGACGTTCGACTCAACGAAGTTCCAGGCCTTCGAGAGATTCCCGTACCGGATGCGGTAGCCCTTCCGCATCACGCCCCGCTCGTTCACGTTGACCTCGTCAAGGAGGTCCATGTCCTTGAGCTTGTTGATGTGCCGGTAGATCGTCGCCTTCGTCGTCTTGAGCTTCGCCGCGAGCTGCTCCACGGTCCATCCCTTGTCCATCCGCCCGAGGAAGCACTCGACGACGAGGCGGTAGGGGACGGACTCCCGGACGCTCTTCGCCTCCGTCTTCGGGTCATACCCCTTCGGGATGTAGCCGATCTGGGTAAGGAAGAGGAGGGCGACGTCGTCGATATCCCTGAGCGGGGTCAAGGGCGTGTTGCTGACGACGGCGATTTCGAATGGCAAGGAGAACCCCCGGGACGGTATCTCTCAGGCCTAGTTAAGCCTTGTGTTATAATAAATTCGCTAAAGTCGATAAAAGTTTGGCCGAAACATAGACGAATCGAGAAGGCCCGCGGGATCCCGGGGCCCGCGATCCCGCGCGACGACGCCGGGACGCGGACTCCGAACGCCGCGCCGCAGGGCCCGAGGGAGCACGGCATTGCGTTCGACGTAGAAAATGGTGTCGATTCGTCGGCGCCGCCCTCGAGCGTCCCCGCACGCGTGTTGTCGAGAGGAAAACGTGAAAGGGGCGGCGTCGCCGCCGCCCTGGAGCCGATCGCCGGCGTCGCGCCTCACACGAAGACGAAGATGAGGACGAGGACCGCGACGAGGAGCTGGGCCACCCGCCACACGACGACGGGGACGCTCTCCCCCGACGACGCGTACGCCCCGAGGAACAGGGCGAGGGTCAGGAAGAACCCGCCGATCCCCAGGAGGGCGTTCGCCGCGAGGATGAGCGCAGCCGCCGATCCAGCGCCTGCGACTCCGATGAGGGAGATGGCGAGGACTCCCCCGAGCAGGGTCACGAGGCCGAAGAAGACGAGACCCATGTGCTCCGAGGGCGTCTTGCCCATCTCCCAGAGCCGTTCTCCGATCCCGGGCATCGAGGACACCTCACTAGAAGCCGAAGAGCGTCGTCGAGTTCGCGAGCACCAGGAGGAGGGCCAGGAACGCGAGGATCAGCATGAACAGGCGCAGGAACGGGTCCGCGAGCTCCACGAACAGGGCGGCCCAGATGAGCCCGCCCACGAACAGGAACATCCCGAAGTGCGCGATCGCGGGTCCGTACGCGGTCGCCCAGTTCAGCCGCAAGGTCTGCTGGTCTGGCGTCTCTCCCGGGACCTCCGCTTGGCTCAGGTCCGCCATGATCGCTCCGGCCGCCATGAGTAGCAGACCGAGGACGATCCCCAGTACGGCAATCATCTTCTGCAAATTCGTCGCAGGCCCACGCATCATGGGTGGGGGGGGTGCTTGCAAGGGTTACCGCCTCTGGAGGCGACAGTTATGTAGGGATTTATATAAATTGCGAAAAATGGCGACCCCCCCTTCCTTTTTATACTCCTTCACGGAGGGGGCGGATTCGTGAGAATCACGAGGGACCCGCGAGCTCCTCCCCTGAGGGCGGTCGTCGAGAGGGAATCATCCCGCCCTACGCGCGTTCGAGGTAGTACAGGGTGTACGACTTCCGCATCGGGTTCGCGTACCCGTTGGGTTCTAGGCGGACGGGGATCCACGTTTCCGGGAGCTCGAGGAGATCCCCCTCGTCGCACTCGATCCGGTGGAGGGTGACCTTCATGGCAACAGCGCAGGGACCGTGGGCGTGCGGGACGACAAGGCTTTCGGCCAGGTTCTCGCAAGTGATTCTCGCCTCACGGTCCCGCGAGGAGCCCGTGGCCCGCGATCCGGACGTGCCCCGGCTCCCGGAGGATCGCGAGGTGGCTTCCCTCGCCCGGCACGATCGGGGGGGCGATCCCGGTGAGCGCGACGTCTCCCTCCCGTTTGTCCCGGAACCGGACGTCGCTCTCCGTCCCCTTCTTCCCGAGGGCGGCCCCGAACGCGCGGACGGCCTCGGAGTCGGACCCAAACAGGCCGACGGTGAGGGAGCCCGGGAACGGGGGCACCGCGGCGTGGGATTCGACGGCGGGCTATCAGGCTTCCGGGATGCCCGACGGGCCGCCGCGGCATCCCGCCTCCGTCGGTCCCAGGAAGGGGCCATCCGATACGTGCGGGCGGGCCCTCCATGGGCCTATGGGAGGCTCTAATATGACCATAAAACAGCTATGTCGGGGCGCCCGTCGGACAATTCTAAGGGAGAGAAACGCTTTAGATACCCATGCCGTTGCAGGGACCGAGGTCAAACAATGCCCTACCAGTACCAGGGATGGACCTTGTACTCGCGTGAGGTGAAGCTGAAGAAGGGACCGAAAGTGACGATCTACTTCTTCAGCAAGCGGAAGCCGAAGAGCGGCAAGCCCATGGACGAGATGCCGAAGGGCCGGAAGGTCGGCGTGAACAAGCGCACGGGCCTCCCGTTCCTCCGGAAAGCCTGAAGGAACCTCCGCGATCCCCAAGCCGAGGCGATGGGGAGGTCCTCGGCACCTTTTCCTTCTCACGATGCGTCTTCGTTCCAAATCCTTTTTAGCCGGGCCCCGTTCCCGGCCCCGACATGCCCGAAGGCACGGTTTCGTTCGACGTGCGCGCGCCCGGCGACCGGGTGTGGGCGTTCCTGAGCGACATGCGGAAGGTCGGCTCCTGCGTCCCCGGGGTCCAGTCCGTCGACATCCACGACGAACGGCGGGCGACCTGGAACCTCCGGATGAAGATCGGGCCCCTCTCCCAGGCGATCCGGGTCGAGACGGAGAACATCGAGATGATCCCGCCCTCCCGCGCGAAGTTCCGGGGGGTCGCGGACAACGTGGACATGACGGGGACGATCGTCCTCGAGCCGAAGGGCGAGGTCACCACGGTCACGTACACGATGAACGTCCAGACGAAGGGGCCCCTCGCGCGGATCCTGGACAACTTCATGCGCGCCAAGCTGAGCCAGCAGACCCAGGAGTTCGCGGAGAACGTGAAGCGGTCCCTCGAGACGTGAGACGGCCGCAAGGGAAACCTTTTCCGGCCCTCCGCGTTCCGGGCCGCGGGGCGTGAGGGACGTGCCGGAGTTCGACGTCGTCATCGTGGGCGGAGGTCACAACGGTCTCGTGACGGCGGGCTACCTCGCGAAGGCGGGGGCCCGGGTCATCGTCCTGGAGAAACGGCCCCTCGTGGGTGGGGCCTGCGTCACGGAGTCCCCGTGGCCCGGCTTCCGGATCAACACGTTCGCGTACGTCTGCGGCCTCCTCCGGCCCCAGATCGTGGAGGACCTCCAGCTCCCGAAGTTCGGGTACGAGACGATCCTGTACGACCCCCAGTACGCGGTCCCGTTCCCCGACGGCAGGCGGCTCCTCATGTGGCTCGACGAGGGGAAGACCCAGGAGGAGATCGCCGCGTTCTCGAAGGCGGACGCGAAGGCGTACCCGAAGTACATCCAGTTCTGGAACGACGTCCTGGACCTCATCGAGCCGACCATGCTCGCCCCGCCGGTGCCCATCGCGGACCTCTTCGGGATGTTCACGGGCCCGGAGGCGGAGCGGCTCCTCCGGGATCTGTTCCTCGTGAGCGCAAAGGACTTCCTCGACGAGTGGTTCGAGTCGGACCACCTCAAGGCGGCCCTCGTGACCCAGGCGATCATCGGGACGTTCAACGGTCCGTACAGCCCCGGCACGGCGTACGTCCTGGGCCACCACAACATCGGGATCCTCGAAGGGCACCGGGAGGTCTGGGGGTACGCGAAGGGCGGGATGGGCCGGATCGCGGACGCCCTCGCGGCCTCCGCCCAGCACTTCGGAGCCGTCGTCCGCACAGGGGCCGGCGTCCGGCGGGTCCTCGTCGAGGGCGGTCGTGCGGTCGGCGTGGAGACGGAGGCGGGCGAGACGATCCGGGCCCGCGCCGTCGTCTCGTCCCTCGATCCGAAGCAGACGTTCCTCCGGCTCGTGCCGCGCGACGCGGTCCCGGGGGAGTTCCTCGACGGGGTCAGGAAGGTCCGGACGCGTGGGGCCGCCCTCAAGTTCAACGCGGCCCTTGACGGCCTCCCCGAGTACACGGCGATGCCGGGGGCGCCGGGTCCGCACCACAACGGCACGATCGACATCATCCCCTCCATGGAATACGTCGAACGAGCGTACGACGAGGCGAAGTACGGCGCCTTCTCGAGCCACCCGTTCATCGAGACCCAGTACCAGAGCGTCCTCGACCCGAGCGTCGCGCCCCCCGGGAAGCACACGATGACGTGCTTCGTCCAGTACGCCCCGACGGAGTTGCGCGGGACGACGTGGGACGAGTACCGGCCCAAGGCCGCGGAGATCGTCCTCGACACGATCGAGGCGTTCGCCCCGAACGTCCGCCAGGTCGTCAAGCACTGGGAGGTCGTCACCCCGACGGACATGGAGCGAGTCCTGGGCCTCACGGGCGGGAACATCTTCCAGGGGGACATCACCCCGGACCAGATCTTCTCCTTCCGGCCCCTCCCGGGCTGGGCGAACTACCGCATGCCTGTGCCCGGGCTCTACCTCGGCGGCTCCGCGACCCACCCGGGGGGAGGAGTCCTCGGCGCGCCGGGCTACAACGCGGCCCACGTCGTCCTCGAGGACCTCCGGGGCACGGCCAAGGCCTGAACCTGGACCTCCGCGCCCCGGTGACGTTCGGGCCGTGATAACGGGAGCCCAGCCCTTTTATCCGTGCGGGAGGGCTTCGGGAGCGTGGCCGTCCCCCCGAGCCTCCCCGGGGACATTCTGAGCCCTCGCTCCCCGCCTCCGGCCGAGGACCTCCTCCTCTACGACAACGACGGAGGGTCCCTCCTCGACGACCACGCCCTGCGGATCCTCATCGCCCTCCACCAGGAGTCCCTCACGGCCCAGGACATCTCGACCCGGTACAAGGTCCCCATCGCGGCCTGCTACCGCCGGATCCGGAGGCTCCTGTCCCTCGGCCTCGTGTCGGAGGCGGGCTTCGTCACGGAGGGCCGCCGGCGGCCCGCGAAGCTCTACAAGTCCGAGGTCGCCCTGTTCCAGGTCGTGTACGGGAACGGCGCAATGACCCTCCGGCTCCAGCTCCGGAACGGGATGGAGACGACGACCGTCGTCCGGTTCCCGCCGGACTCCGGGTTCACGTGAACAGGAGATCGACCCCGGCGCGATACCGCGGGACGTCCGTGCGCATGACGTCGGGGTCCGCCTTCCGCTCGATGGCCACGTAGTAGGCGAGGAACTGGAGGGGGACCACGCTCACGATCGGACGGAGGAGGCGGGGCGCGCCGGGGAGCGGGATGTCGGCCCCTTTGCCATCCCCCAAGGAGCGGACGTGGGCCCCGGTGCTCCCCAGGGCGTCGAGGATGGCCCGGGCGCGGCGCCCGTCGTCCCGGGAGAGGAGAGCGACGACGGCCTCCCTCCCGTCCGCCGCGACGAAGGGGCCGTGGAGGTACTGCTCGGGGTGGTACCCCGCGGCCGGCAGGCCCGAGGTCTCCCGGATCTTGAGGGCCGCCTCGAGGGCCGTGATCTCGTCGAGGCCCGACCCGAGGAACGTGACCCGGTCCCGGCCCGCGACATGGGCCGCGAGGTCCCGGACGCGGGGCTCGGAGGCGAGGGCCGTCGACAGGCGCCGCGGGAGGGCCTGCCAGGCGCGGGCGAGGGGGGCCCAGGGCCGGCCGCCGACTCGGATTGCGAGGAACGCGAGGGCGGCGAGCTGGGTCGTGTAGGACATCGTGTTCGCCCACGAGGCGTCGTGGGTCGTCCCGATCACGAGGCTCCGGCCCGCGACGCGATCCATGGGGCTCTCGGGGAGGCCGACCACGGCGAGGGTCGGCGATCCCGCGCGGGCCGCCCTCGCGAGGGCGCGGTTCGTCGTCGGGGTGCTTCCGCTGTGGCTGATTCCGAGGACTGTGGACCGGGCGGGGGGCGGCGGTCCGTAGAGGAGGTCGTACGCGTGGACGGCCTCGACGCGGGCCCGCGCGCCGAAGGCCTCCTGGAGCACGCGGGCGCCGTACATCGCGGCATGGAACGAGGTCCCGCAGCCCGTGAGCACGAGGCTCCGGGGCGAGCCGAGGAAGGCCCGCACGTCGAGGTCCTTGAGGACCCCCTCGGTCTCTCGGAGGAACGCGGGCTGCGCGCGGATCATGTCGTGCATGTGGTAGGGGTGGCGGGAGCGAGGGTTCCGGAAGGAGACCATGGCCGTAGCGAACCGCGATCGCGCCTTAAACATCCGCCCCAGAACGGGTCCCTTCGGTTGACTCCGAGAACTTCGCCAAAACGGAACAAGCTCCGCCCGGCTTGATAGTCTTCCGGCCAACCTATCCGCCACACGGAGGTGCGAAGGTCATGGCTGGGCCAAAGGAACCCCACTAATTCTCCGAAGCAGACCTGACGGGCACGTCCACGGCAGCCCGGCGTGGTGAGCCCATCTGGCCCTCGATTTCCGCGATAATCGACGGGTTGCCGAGAGCGCGCGCGTGCCTCAGCGCTTCGAGGAGGAGGGACCGCCCGTTGGCGAGCTCTCCGAGATCGAGATAGGTGCCGCCAACCCAGCGAAGCGTTCGTACCAAGTCGCCTGGGTCTCCTACGGCCCGCAACTCGTCAACGGCGCGCTCCCATGTCCGCTTCGCTGAGGCGATCCGACCCATCCTCATCTCGCGTTGACCCTCGGCGACCGCAAGGAGGGCGAGGCTGTCCCGTTCCTCCAAGATTGTGAAGAAGCTCTTGGCCTCCTGAAATACTGAGTCCGCCTCTTCGAACCGTCCCAGGTCGACAAGCACGGCAGCCTTGTCCATGAGCCCATAGCCCGTGAGTCGCAGGTTCCCCACGAGACGCGCGAGGTGAAGGCCCCGCTGCTCAAAGGTCAGGCTCTCCTCCAGACGACCCATCTCCCAGAGCGTCGTGCCAATCGAGATGCACGCCCTCGACGCCTCGGTCACGTTCCCCGCGCGATCCGCGATGCGGAGGCTCTCCATCTTGTGGTGCAGGCCGCGCTCCAGGGACGCAGTCTCGGCCTCGAGGGTCCCGAGGACGAGGAGACAGCGCGACAAGACCCCGGCCTCGGAGGACTCCGTAGCCAGGTCGACCGCCGCGTTCAGGCTCATGCGGGCCTCCCCAAAGTTCCCCTTGATCTTCTCGATCAGTGCGAGCTCCTTGAGGACCTCCGCGAGTTGAGCGGGGTCGGGCCGCTGGAGCAGCCGGGCCCGGGCCTCCACGAGATGGCCCAGGGCCTTGTCGTATTCGTTGCGCTGCCGCTCGATCGCAGCGATCTTGTGGAGGACGCGGGGCACGAACTCCTCCCGGCCCGAGGCCTCGTGGGCGCGGATCGCGTGGAGATACTGCTGGATCGCGGGAACGCTGTGCCCCGAGACCCGCATGCCGTCCCCAAGCACCTCGGAGACGACCCCCGCGGTCGAAGGGTTCAGGCGTTGTGCGTCGACCCCCGCGAAGAGGGCGGCGAGGTCCCTCGCGGACGCGGACTCGACGAGCGAGGATGCCTCCGCGGAGAGCCGGTCCGCGGCCTCCCCGAGGTCGCCCGCCTGGACGAGATGGTAGAACCCCTCGATCCGCTCGCGGGGATCCGCCCGGTTCAGGAAGTACCGGGCCACGATCCGGTGGAGCTCGCGACGGCGATCCTCGCCCGAGAGGGCCCTCACATACTCGCGGATCGTGTCATGGACGACGTACCCCTCCGCGAGGGTCGGCTCGATGAGGTTCTTCGACTCGAGGCTCGCGAGGACCGAGTCGTCCGCCCCGTCGATCGCCTTCAGCGCCTCGAGGGGCGCGAACCTCCGGAACGCGCAGGACGTCTCGAGGACCTGCCGCTCCGCGGGGGACAAGGCGGCCCAGATCTCCTTCTCGAGGTACCGACGGGTCGCGCTCTCGACCTCGGAACCCGTCTGGGCCGCGAGGGACAGGACCATGGGATGGCCCCGGGCGGACTCCGCGATCCGCATGGCCGTCACGTCGTCCGCGGCGAGGCCCTTCGCGCGGAGGAGGGACACGGACGACTCGAGGTCCAGGCCCGGGATCCGGAGGACGTGGGCCCGGGCGGGCCGGCGCCCCGACGACCCGGAGGCGATCGCGGGGACCGTGCGGGAGATCAGGACGGCCCGGACCCGGGTCGCCCGGCACGCGGCGAGGAGGGGGCCCGACACGAGCTTCGCGACGGCCGCCGAGGCGAGGTGGAAGTTGTCGAGGACCGCGAGGACGGGGAGTTCGTGGAACTCGTGGGACAGGAGCCTCGTGAGGAACGCGGGGTCCGAGAGGCGGTCCTCCGCGAGGGCCCCGAGGAGCGTGCGCCTCCCGAGGCGGGCGAGGAACTGGGCGAACTCCGCGAGGAGGGCGGTCGGGGTCGTCCCCTCCTCGAGCTCGGTCCAGAAGACGAAGGGGCGGGGCCGGTGCCTCTGGATCCACGAGGCCACGAGGACGCTCTTCCCGATCCCCGCGAGGCCCACGACGGCGAGGATCGGGGTGCGGGAGACGACCCATGCGGCGAGGGAACGGACCTCGTCCTGCCGCCCGAACACGCGGTCCGTGCGCCGCAGGGTCTCCCCCCAGAGGAGGGGCGGGAGGGCGGCCTTCCGGTCGCGGGCGAGGGGGCGCAGGTCGAGCCGTCCCTCCCGGACGAGGCACACGGTCGACGTGATGTCGATGAGGTCCGGGAACAGCCGCGGGACCTCCGTGACCCGCATGGGCACATCCCCCATCCCGGGCGCGGTGACGTGGACGACGTGGGAATCGAGGAGCCGCCGGAGCCTTCGGGCCTCCTCCCAGCCCGCCTCCGTGAGCCGGTACACGGTCTTCCGCACCCGGTGGCCAGGGACATGGGCCCGCTCCCCGCGGAGGAGCCCGGAGGCCTCCATTCGGAGGGCCCACTTCGTGGCCGTGCTCCGGCCCGAGCGGATCGCGGACCCGATCCCCTCCTGGGTCAGGGTCGGGAGGACGGACGGCCCGTACGTGCCCGGGGTCCCCGAGAGATGGACGAGGATCCTCTGGCTCGTCGGGTAGAAGCGCTTTCGGCGGTAGCCGGAGGCCACACGGAAGGTAGCGGGAGGCGCGATATAATGTTATCCAAAACGGAACAATTCGCGGCCTTGGTTATTTAATCGCGGGACTACTCCGTGTCGTCGGGACCCGGCGAGCTTGAGCGCGGTCTGGAACCCCCCTGCACGGACGTCGAAGGACGAGGGCTGGCACCCCCTCGACCGGGACCACGTCCTCACGTCCCCCGACGCGTTCGGCGTGTGCGAGATCGCGAACTCGAAGGGGGAGCGGATCCTCCTCGTCCACGGGGTCATCCGGGAGGAGCTCGTCCGGGTCCTCGAGGACCCGAGGGCCCCCGCCCACGACGCCCGGACATTCCGCGCGCATGTCGTGCTCACGGACCGGCAGGCCCGGGACCTCGCGGGAGACATCCTCCGCGCGTACGACGAGCTCGGGTGGCCCCTGCCCGCCGTGGGGGCGTTCGGGAAACCCGCGTCCCGTCCACCCGTCCGCCCGCGCGGGACGCCGGGGCCCGACGGAGCGGACTGAGCTGCCCGGATCCGCCACGGGCAGGCTCTTACCCCAAGGCGGGTTACGGGTAACCCGTGCCCCTCCGCCGCCTCACCCTCGAGATAGACGCGAAGCCCCTCATCGAGCAGGGCGTCGTGCCGCGGGCCTTCTTCGAGCACAACGAGTCCATCGAGATCCTCCGCGTGTACGCGTTCCAGCCGCGGGAGCGGGTGCTCCTCGTCCGCGTCGTGCGGTCGGGCCCCGCCCTCTCGCCGGACGAGATCCAGGCCCGCCGGGAAACCTTGCGCCGCCGGTACCGGCTCCGGGACTTCGAGATCCTCCGCGTGGAGGCGGACGGGCGCGCGTACGTCGCCCTGCTCCGCCAGGACAACCCGGGGGTCCTCGAAGCCGTCCTCCAGGAGCTCGGGGCAGGCGCGACGCCCACGACCCCGACCGTCGTGGACAAGGACGTGGCCCTCCTGTCGTTCCTCGCAGACGAGGCCGCGGAACGGGACCTCCTGGGCCTCCTGGACCGGCTCGGCGTGCCCTACCGCCTCCGGTCCCGCACGGCGGTCCGCCATCCCGTCCCTGCGGGGGACGACGACCTGACGCCCCGGCAACGGGAGATCCTTAGCCTCGCGTGGAACCTGGGGTACTTCGACATCCCCGGGAAGGTCGGGCTCGCGAAGCTCGCGGGCCTCACGGGCCTGAGCCGGAACGCCGTGAGCCAGCACCTCCGCCGCGGGCTCCGGAAGGTCCTTCGGAGGGAACTCGGGGCCTGACCTCCCCGAGGAACGAGGCGAACCCTTAAGTTGCCTGCGGAGGCTCCGCGGTTTCGTGGCCGCGGTCGTCCCCCTGGAGGAGCCCGCAATCGTGTGCCGCGGACTCACGAAGCGGTTCGGGACGATCGAGGCCCTCCGCGGGGTGGACCTCGCCGTGCCGCGGGGGGCCGTCTTCGGCCTCCTCGGCCCGAACGGGGCGGGGAAGACGACCGCGATCCGCCTGTGGCTCGGCCTCACCCGGCCCACGTCGGGGAGCGCGACGGTCCTCGGGGAGGAGCTCCCGCCCCGAGCCGCGCTGGCACGGACCGGGTACATGCCCCAGGAAGTCGCCGTCTACGGCGACCTGACCGTCGCGGAGAACATCGCCCTCTTCGGGCGGCTCCATGGTCTCGGCGACGACGCGATTGCCCGCCGTACCGACGCGCTCCTGAGGCTCGTCGACATCCCCGATCGCCGGGACGACCTCGTCTCGACCCTCTCGGGGGGCATGCGCCGGAGGATGTCCCTCGCGGCGGCCCTCGTCCACAACCCCGACCTCCTGCTCCTCGACGAGCCGACCGTCGGCGTGGACCCCGAGCTGCGGGCCACGTTCTGGAGGTTCTTCCACCGCCTGACCGCCCGCGGGAAGACGGTCCTCATCACGACCCATTACATGGAGGAGGCGTCCCGGTGCGACCTCGTGGGCCTCCTCCACCGCGGGGCCCTCCTCGCACGGGACACCCCTGCGGCGATCAAGGAACGCACGCGGGCGGAGAACCTCGACGACGCGTTCCTCGCCCTCGTCCGGGAGACCTCGGAGGCCCGCGTGTGAACGCCCGCCGGGTCCTCGCGGTCGCCCGCAAGTCCCTCTCCCAGTTCCGCCACGACAAGCGGACGATCGGCTTCGTCGTCGGGATGCCCCTCCTCATGGTCATCGCCTTCGGGTACACGTTCGGGGGGGAGGTGAGCCATGTCCGCACCCTCGTCGTGAACGACGACGCGGGGCCCTTCGCAGACCGGCTCCTCGAGAACGTCACGGGGGACGCCTTGGACCTCGTCCCCGCGGATTCCCTCGTCGCGGCGAGGGAGGACGTCCGCACGGGGCGCGCATGGGCGGTCCTCGGGTTCCCCGAGAACTTCTCCGCGGACCTCGCGGCCCGCCGCGCGCGAGTCCTCGTCGTCCTCGACGGGACGTCCCCGCCGATCGTGGCCGCGGTCCTCGGGAGCCTCCGGGCCGCCGCGGAGCGGGCGTTCGCGGGGGCCGGCGCGGCGGCCCTTTCTGTCGAGGAGGAGTTCGTCTACGGGTCCGCGGACACCCGTTTCATCGACTCCTTCGCGCCGGGGATCGTGGCCCTCGCGGTCCTCCTCGTGACGAGCGTCTTCTCCGTCATCATCATCGTGCGGGAGAAGACGGGAGGGATGCTCGAGCGGCTCTTTGCGACCCCGCTCACCTCAGGGGAGCTCGTCGTCGGGCACGCCCTCGCCCTCGGCGTCGTCGCGTTCTTCCAGACCTCCGTCGTCCTCGGCGCGGTCCTCCTCCTCTTCCAGGTGACCGTCGTCGGGAGCGTGCCCTTCGCGTTCGGGATCCTGCTCCTCTTCGCGGTGGGCAACCAGGGGCTCGGGATGATGCTCTCCGCGGCCGCGAGGAACGAGCTCCAGGCGATCCAGTTCATCCCCCTGATCCTGTTCCCGTCCCTCCTCCTGACGGGGGTGTTCTTCCCCCTCGAGGCGATCCCCGAGGGGCTCCGAGGGCTCTCCCTCGCGGTCCCCCTCACGTACGCGGGCGCGGCCCTCAAGGGGGTCATGCTCCGCGGGTGGGGCGTGGCCGAGGTCGGCGGGGACCTCGTGGCCCTGACCGTCTACGCGTCCCTCACCCTCCTCGGGGCGGCCCTCCTCGTCCGTCGCCAAGCCTGACGGGGCGGGGGGAGGGCTCAGCGCAGGAACCGCATGCCCCAGGAGGCCCACATCGCCCCCAGGATCGCGATCCCCACGAGGGCCGAGACGAGGATGATGATGATCGACTGGATGAACGAGAAGTCCTGGGCCCAGAAGCCCGCGAAGAGGAGGAGGAAGATGAGCCAGCCGACGAAGACGACGATCGACACGACGACGCGGGACCGGAGGCCCGCCATCATGGGCCACCGGGGCATGTCCGGTTCTGGGGAGTCCTGCATAGGACGACCGCCTCGGAGGGGCCATCCGGCAGAGGCGGATGAACGTTCCGGAGGGATGCCCCGGCGCGGGCCGGGAGGCCCCCGGGAACTTCCTTGAAGGGTAAGGACACAGGGTTGATGGCCACGCGAGGGCGTGGACGGCCCGGCCATGATCCGCTTCTACACGGAGGCGTTCTTCGAGGAGCTCGGGAGGCGGCTCAACGAGGACGAGACGTGGCGGAGGACCGCCCACGGGGTCAGCCTCCGGATCGTGTGCTCCGCGGTCGACCTCCGTCGCGCCTTCCTGATCGACGTCCGGGACGGCCGCGTGACGACGGACGTCGCAGGGCCCGACACCGCGGCCGACTTCCGGTTCGAGGGCCACTACGAGGACTGGATGCACCTGTGCAAGGGCGAGGCGGAACTGGACCGGCTCGTCCAGGTCGGCAAGATAAGGGTTGCGGGTTCGATGCCCGCCCTCATGGGCCTCATGGGCGTCCTGAACCGGATCGTCGTCGTCGCCCGGAGCTTCCCGAAGGAGTTCTGACGGACCGCGGCCCGGACGCGCGGAGTGCGCGCGCAAGGACGGGCGCGTCGACGTTCCCTCCGGAGATGACGACCGCGACGGGGGGCCGGAGATCCGCGCGGTGCCTCCGCCACGCCGCGAAGGCGGCCGCGCCCGCGGGCTCCGCGACGACCTTCGCCTCCCGGGCCAGATCGCCCATCGCTTCGAGGATTTCCTCGTCCGAGACGAGGAGGCACCCGTCGAGAGCCCGACGGAGGATCCCCACCATCGACGGCAGGATGAGGCCGATGCCGATCCCGTCCGCGATCGTCCGGGGGACCTCCACCCGTGCGGATCCTCCCGTGCGCAACGCCTCGGGGAGGGGGGCCGCCCCTTCCGCCTGCACGCCGAGGACGCGGACGTGGGGCAGACGCCCTTTCACGGCCGTCGCGATGCCGGAGGCGAGCCCGCCCCCGCCCACGGGGACGAGGACCGTGCGCACGTCGGGGGCATCCTCCGCAAGCTCCCATCCGATGGTCCCCTGACCCGCGATCGTGGCGGGGTGGGCGAACGGGTGGATGAACGTCTCTGGCCAGGACCGCCATCTCTCCTCGACGTGGGTCCGGACGAGTTCCGCCCGAGGCAGACGCCGCACGCGGGCCCCCAGATCCCGGATGGACCGGACCTTCCCCGGCGACGCGCCCAGCGGGACGCAGACCGTGCATGGGAGCCCAAGCCGACGGGCGGACCACGCGAGGGAGAGTCCGTGGTTCCCCGAGCTAATCGTCGTCACGCCGCGACGACGTTCCGAACCGGAAAGGGAGGCGAGTCGGTTCCACGTCCCCCGGACTTTGAAGGCGCCGAGGCGCTGGAGACTCTCGAGCTTCAGGAGGACCTCCCCACCGTGGGCGTCGGCGAACGGGAACGTCGGCGTCCGCACCGCGACCTCGCGGACGACGGGGAGGGCGGACTCGACGTCGCGGAGGGAGACCGCGATCGGCTCCACGCTGCTGGATTCGCGCGGTCCCTTGAGAACCTTGTGGACCGCCGAAGCCCGATCGCGCGGACGGCCTCCGGCTTCAATCCAGCGGGCCGGACCGCCTTGGCGCGATCGCGGAATCCTTAAGCACGCTCGCACGTGTTCGAGCGGGATGAGCCTCCGAGGAGCCTCCCCGCCGAGGACGGTCGACGAGTACCTGGCGCGCGTCCCGCCCAGGTTTCGGGCCTCCCTCGAACGGTTGCGCACATCCATCCGGGACGCCGCCCCCAACGCCGAGGAGGTCATCAGCTACCAGATGCCGGCCTTCCGGCAGAACGGGATGCTCGTGTACTTCGCCGCGTTCGAGGACCATTGCAGCCTGTTCGTGGCGAGCGCGAAGGTCCGCCGCCGGTTCGCTTCCGAGTTGAGACCCTTCCTGACGGGGAAGGCCACGATCCGATTCAAGCCCGACCGGCCTTTGTCCACGGGCCTCGTCAAGCGCATCGTGAGAGCATGCGTGGCCGAGAAGGCCGACGGACCAGGCGGGCCCGCGCAGGGAGTCGTTCGCGCGGATCCCGCGCGCCGTGAGGCGCGGACACGACCTACCTCCGGACGTCGTCCGACCGCGAGGGCAGCGAATCGGTTGCGTCCGCCTTCATGCGAGTCCGATCCGTCTTATCAGACCCACGAGTTCGTAGAAGAACCGCTCCTCGGTGATCTCCCCGTCCTCGGCCACAATTAGGGGCGAGTCCGAATGCGTGGGCCAGGATTCGACCGCATCTGGGGACGAATTCAGCCGCTTTCCGCTCCTTCGGAGTCACCCGGATCTGGCGGAGGCGATTGCCGCAGTCGTAGTACGCGTCAAGACGCGGTTGCAGACACCGACCTGGCGTCCCTGGACGTCCCCCGGCTCAGGCGGAACCCCTTCCGTCTTGGCCGAACCGAGCCAGAACCCTAGGAGGTACCGGGTTCTCATACCGGATCCCGACCATCTCGCAGGCACGGCGGAGTCTCGCGTCCGTCGTGACAAGATGGGTCGCCTCACCCTTCTCTGCGAGGGCGAGGAGGAAACAGTCGTATACGTCATGTGAGAGCTCTCTGGACAGCTCGATCGCCCGGACCACGACGCCTCCGTCCCCGTCGACGTACTCGGGGAACCGCAGGCGAGCTAGTGCTCCCACCGCACGGTCCGCGTCGGACCCTGGCACTCCCCACTGGGAGACCAGAATCCATCGTGCGCGGAGGAGCAGATAGGATGCGAGGACGAGTTTGAAGGCCCCCTCCATCCCTGGCCGAAGCGCGGACCGCACGTAGGTGTGCCCAACATGGCTCTCGTCCAGGAACACGGCAATGGCGTTCACGTCGACGATCTTACGGTCCACCCAAGACCTCCGAGGCGGTGACAACCGGTTTCTTCTTCCAGCCTCCGCGGGAGTTCACCGTCGGGATCTCAACAGCGACCTTGCGTAGAATCAGTTTGGCGCCCTCTCGCTCGACGAAGAGCTCGCCCTCGTCGTCCAACCCGAGTTCCCTGCGCAGGGACGCCGGAATCGAGATCCTTCCCCGATTGTCAACCTTGGCGCGTGGCATCGAAAATCGTCATGGCGTAGGTGGGATAAATAGGTGTGGGTTGTGGGATGCCAACCATCCCACCGCACCGGTGTTCTCGTCCCTGATCTCGATGCGTTGGGGACCCGCCTGCGGCCCTGCGCCACTCAGCCAGAGGTCGCCGCAACACGCAGGCCCAGGTTACTCGCTCCACGCATCCTTCGGACGGGATGAGTGCATTTCTCACTCGCCCACAACTAGGGGCGAGTCCGAATGCGTGGGCCAGGATTCGACCACGTTTGGAGGCGAGGTCAGGGCGGAAGCGCTCCGGATCGTGGTTTTCGGCTAGCCCCGGCTCATCTATAAATATCATGATTTACATGTACATCATGACTTCGATGGGATCCAAGACGCGCACCTACACGACCCTCCCGGTCCGCACGGAGACGTTGCGCCGGCTCAGAGGCTATAAGGTCGGGGGCGTCAGCTACGATCAGCTCCTCAACGATCTCCTCGATGCCCATCCCCCCGAGGAGTTTTTCCTCGAACACATGAGGAGGTTGAACCGGGAGCCCCGACGGGCTTGGGCAGAGATTCGAAAGGAACTCGACCTCTGAGGCGATACGCTGCCCGACTTCGAAATAGAGTTCACGGTCAGCGCGGAGAGGGACTTCCGAAAGATGCCACGCGACGTCCAGCGACGGTTCGCTGTGGCCTTCGGACTCCTGAGCAAGGATCCCAGGCGTCGACGGCCCAGGTGCGAAGTGAGGCTCCTGTCGGGAACGGCCAATGCTTGGCGCCTCCGGGTGGGAGACTACCGCGGCATCTACGCGATTGAAGCTTCCAAGGTCGTGTTCACGAGGTTTGGGCATCGAAGCGATGTTTACCAGGGTTAGTCGCGTCCCGCAGCATCTGGCCCTCGGCTAAGGCCAAATACCCATATGCTTCGAGGCGGCATCGGGGCGGTCCTCCGCGGAAGGCTAACTCATCACCCTCGACGCTCTTCCGTAACCGTCGAGGGTGGCTGGGTCGGATCCATGGCCTCAGCATGGCTTTGGCCTCACGCATCCCTTGGAAGGGAGGAGTTCATTTTGCACTCGCCCTCAAACATGGGCGAATTCGATGCGTGGGCCAGGATCCGACTACGTTCATGGTCGAGTGCATCCGTCGGATTCTTTCGACCGTGTGGACACTCCTAACCATAACCGTCCGCGGGGAATCTCTGATGGCGCGGGATCAGCTACTTCTT
>Ga0209751_10000321_pt1 | contig 50595 bp, 52 predicted proteins | sample RifCSP13_1_FD_184019 | JGI IMG/M metagenome (GOLD analysis project Ga0209751, IMG submission 184019) | Soil microbial communities from Rifle, Colorado - Rifle CSP2_sed 13_1 (SPAdes) (version 2) | ecosystem: Environmental > Terrestrial > Deep subsurface > Rock core/Sediment | place: Rifle...
AGGCGGTTGCGCATGCGAGAGGTCGAGACAAATTGCGGGACATTCTCCAAGGTAATCGCCGGGCCAAGCTAATCGATTGGCTGAAGATCGATTCTTGGATCGATTCAGGCCTTTACAACGCCTGGATAGGCTTCCGCGACTGGTGGAGCGGCTATTCCTCCTTCTTTGGCCGCTTCGAGGTCAAAGGCTTTATCCGCGCTCTCAACGAGGTTGCTTGTGAAGGGATGACGCTTAGCGTGGGCGGGCTTCTCGTCCTCGCCACCTTCGCGCTTCCCGCCTTCGAGATCGCGCAAGGCAAGATCAACCTCTCCGACGAATACAGCGTCACTTTCCTCGATCGCTTCGGCAACGAGATCGGCAAGCGCGGCCTGTTGCGCGACGATTCGGTGCCGCTCGAGGAAATCCCGGACGTCATGATCAAAGCCACATTGGCGACCGAGGACCGGCGATTCTTCGAGCATTTCGGCATCGACGTCATGGGCACGTTCCGGGCCCTTGCCGCGAACGCCCGTAATGAACAGGTCGTGCAAGGCGGCAGCTCGATCACCCAGCAGCTCGCCAAAAATATGTTCCTGACGCCGGAGCGGTCTCTCAGCAGAAAAATCAAAGAGGCGATCATCGCCATCTATCTGGAGAACCATTACTCAAAGCCCGAACTCCTGAAGCTCTATTTTGATCGTGCTTATCTCGGCGGCGGCTCATACGGGGTCGAGGCAGCGGCCCAATACTATTTCAACAAATCGATCCGTGAGGTGAACCTCGCCGAAGGGGCCATGCTCGCCGGCATGTTCAAGGCGCCCACGCGTTTTGCGCCTCACGTCAACCTTGCCGCCTCGCGCGCCCGGTCCAACGAGGTGTTGAGCAACATCGTTGAAGCCGGCTTCATGAGCGAAGGCCAAGTCTATGGCGCCCGCATTAACCCCGCCAAGATCGTCGAGCGCGGCGACGGCAACACGCCCGACTATTTTCTCGACTGGGCCTTCGAAGAGGTGCAGCGGCTGATGCGAACCAAGGAGGACCACATCCTTATCGCCCGCACCACCGTGGATCTTGGTCTGCAAAAGTCGGCCGAGCAGGCCCTCGACCAGACCATCAAGCAAACTGGTCGATCAAGAAACTTCGATAATGGCGCCCTCGTCTCCATGGAGACCGACGGGGCGGTGCGCGCCATGGTCGGCGGCAAGGACTACGGCGAAAGCCAGTTCAACCGCGCGAGCCACGCCTACCGCCAGCCAGGCTCCTCCTTCAAAGGCTACGTTTATCTGACCGCACTTGAGAACGGCTTCACCCCTGAATCGTCGGTCAGCGATGGACCGGTCAGCTGCGGCCGCTGGGCGCCGAAGAACTATTCCGGCGGCTATAGGGGCCGCATGACGCTGCGGATGGCGCTGGCAAAGTCGATCAACACCATTGCCGTGAAGCTCTCGCTACAGGTCGGGCGCGAAAAGGTGCTCGCGAACCTGTCCAAGATGGGCATCAAGCATCTCAAGAAAACCTGCTCGCTCGCCCTCGGCGACAACGGCATGACGCCGCTTGAGCATACCGGGGGCTACGCCGTCTTCGCCGCCGGCGGCCTCGAAGTGCGCCCTTATGCCATCGAAGAGATCCGGACGCTCTCCGGCGGTGATGTGGTCTACAATCACGACCGCGATGAACCTGCCCGCAAGCAGATTTTCGACCCCAAGGTGATCGCCGAGCTGAACACGATGCTGCAGGCGGTGGTTTTGGAAGGTACCGGCAGGGCTGCCCAGCTGGACTACACCTACTCTGCCGGCAAGACCGGAACGAGCTCGGCCTATCGCGACGCCTGGTTCATCGGGTACACCGGCCAATACGTCACCGGAGTGTGGCTCGGCAATGACGATTTCACGCCTATGGCGCGGGTGACCGGCGGCAGCTTCCCGGCACAGACTTGGAAGGCTTACATGGTGGCGGCGCACGATACCGACAACATTCCGCAGATCGCGGGCCTACCTGTGCATCCGGTCCAGGCCGCCGAGCAGGCGCGGATCGCTGCTGCCATGGCGCAGAATGCTGCTGCCAATACGGAGATTGCGGCGCCGGCGCCCGAGAGCGTCAAGGACATGTCCTCGACAACGCGGCAGGTGCTCGAAAAACTCAGCTCTATGCTCAAGGACGCTCGCCCGCTTAGCCCGAGCGATGCGCGACCGGATCGCGCCGAGGCGCCGGTTACCCCGGCGGCGGGATCCCAGCCGAAGCCGAGCCTTGCCTCGGCCGCTAATGCCGATGCTGCACCGCGACCTGCGCCCGAAAATTCCTCAGCTCCGGGCCAGCCGCAGACCGCTCTTTCGGCGGAGAGAGACGGCGGTGCGGCAACCCCGCATTAGGCGCCTCCAGCGCCCCGCTCCCTATCGATGGACACCGATCGCTTGACCAGCGTGTTGCCAACCAACTCTCCGCTTGTGCTCTCCCCTTCGCAGGCAATGCCTTGGCGCGAAGAAGAAGCCAGCCATTCCATGCGGTCCCTGGCCTACTTCATCGGGACGTTCGTGGCGGCTCTGATGCTCGGCATCGGCTCGGCCTGGTACATGATCGAACGCGGCTCCCTTCTGACGACGGACAAGGTAGGGCCTTGGAGCGGCTGGATCAGCGAGGGGAACCCCAATGCCGACCCTTACACCAAGGCGCATGTCGCGCGGAGCGGCAGACTCCCCCTCACCTCGACGGTCGCCCGCTATTTCGTGGCCCATACTGACAGCGCAGGGCGCACCCTCACTTCGGCCTGCGAATACTCAGTCGAGGGCTCGCCGCTCAACGCTCGCTGGTGGTCGCTCGCCGTCTATGACGAATACGGCGGCCTGATCGAAAATCCCTCGGCGCGCTACAGTTTCAACAGCGAGGAGGCGCTTCGTCATTCCGACGGTACGTTTCGCATCAACCTGTCAAGCAAAGCGCGCCCCGAGAACTGGCTCCCGAGCGGGACCGCGGATCAGCACCTCGTGCTGCTCTTGCGCATTTACAGTCCGCGCGAAACCGATGCCTCGGGCATCGGGCTGATTCCCGGCGACCGGCTGCCCAAGATCGAGCGAATAGAATGCGAGTAAGGATCCCCGGACTTTATATCGTGCTTGGACTCGTGCTTGCGGGGCTCATCCACATCGTGGCGGTGCTCATGCTGCCTATGCTTGCTCCCAAGAGTGCGCATGCGCGATTGGCGACGCTCGGGCCGGCCAATACCATGATTGAAATCCCTGCGGCGGCCCCCGGGCGCCAGGTCATGCCAATGATGGCGCCCGACGTTCGCTACGCTTTCTGCCGCTTCGATCTTGCCAATGGCCCCGTGCGGCTTAAGGCAACGATTGCCGACGAACTTTGGCTGATTGCGCTTTACACGCCGGAGGGAGAAAACTTCTATTCGGTTGCCGGCGCCGACATGAAACGGGCGGAGATCGATCTCGTCATCGCCGCTGCCGATCAGACTGTTGAGGAGGCCGGCGTCGACGCTCCCGAATCGTCAGACGAAGTTGTCGTCGTCAACTCGCCGGTCACTGAAGGGATCGCGCTCATCCGCGCGCCGCTGGCGGGGCCAAGCCGTGCAACCGGCGCGGAGCGAGCTCTCAGGTCCACATCCTGCGGCCCGTACACGAAGTCAGGCTGAAGGTCCCTGTGTTATTTTTTTCGGCTGCGCTGGACGCGCCCGCGTGATGCTGCGCCGGTCTGCTCCGGCAAGTCGCTCGAGGCACGACGATCGATCCTCACCCCCGGAAAGATGATGATCTCGCCGAGCGAACCCTCGACAGGCCTTGCGATCCGGACTGCCGCCACTTCGCTGCGGCGAAATTCAAGGATGATCCCCATTTTCGGTCTCCACGGGTGGCTCGCGCCTCGCCTAAATCGCGGGCGCCATATCGCCTGACCAGCATTAAGACGCAGGTAAGGTTAACGAACCCCTAACCGCCCGCCCCCTAAGGGTCGTCAATCCTTGAGCGCGGCATCGCCGAGAAAATGCCGCCCCGCTTTGTCCTCGATCTCTATGATCCAAAGGTCGGGGTCGAACCCGCGCTGGCGCGCGAGATAGAAATCTGCCTCGGCTTCGCTCACGGGCCGAGACCCGAAGCAGCTCACCCACCGCCGATCGGTCTCGCTTTCCATCAGGCCTGCTGGTGCTGGGCTATAGAGCGAGACCGTACCGTCGAGCCTGTCGACGCAAATGAAAATGGCGCCGGCAGCCTCATCCCCGCGCTGCACGATCACGACGGGAACGCCCTCGGCGTGACAGCGGCGGAGATACGCCCTGACCCAGATCTCGCTCTTGATGCGCATAGCAACTCGGGCTTTCGCGCGAGAGCTCAGTGTCCCGCGGCCGTCTTGGTCAGGTCGCGTCCCGTGACGCGTTTGAGCTCGCGCATCAGCTCAGGCGTTATACGCCCGGTCTTGGCCATCTTGCGGTCGCGTTGAAAGGCACTGATAGCACGCGTCGTGGCGCCGCCCAACGCGCCATCGACCGGTCCCGGCGCATAGCCGAGATCGGCGAGGACTTGCTGCACGGCCCTCACGTTAAGGTCGTCCTTGGCCTTGCCGGCGACGGTGTCGCCCTCGACCGATCCGGTCGCGCCGGCCGGCTGCCCGCTGCCGCCGAGCAAGATTTGGCGCAAGAGCTCGTCCGTGGCGACCCCGGTCACCGGGAGGCCGTGGCCCTTCTCAAAGGCCGAGATAGCCGCACGTGTCTTGTCGCTCGGCTTGCCGTCCTCAGGACCGACATCGAAACCGCGCGCCGCGAGCTCGCGTTGCACGGCTCTGACGAGAAGCTGTGCTCCGCCCTCTTCCGCCTCCAAGGGAGGCAGATCCGTGCTGACCGGCGGGAGCTTCACGACTTCAACGGACGAAGGGCTCGCATGCGTGGAGAATCCCTGCCGTGAGGCCGCCGTGACGCCCGCAGTGCCATGCAGCTCCTGCAAATAGAGCGCGTTGTAAATGATGCTTCCCGTTAGGCCAATGAAGGCCAGGAACAAGAGCCGCGCTGCCACTACGCCCATCGCTACGGTGAACTCAAAGGGTGCCCAGGGGTCGAGAGGTGTCCTACCCCTCCCCTTGGCCATCTTGGCGTCCGAAACTAAAGAGATGTTAAACGGCCCTTAGGCACAGCAATCCTGCAGGCTTATGCCGCAGAGACCGCAGGCCGTTCCAGCGGCGCCTCGACCGATTCGCCGGCGCCCTCGAGCGGTAGGACGATGGTAGCTGTGGTCCCCTCTCCGAGAGTGCTCGCCAGCGCGAGGCGGCCGCCATGGAGTCGTGCCAGTCCCTTCACCACGGACAATCCGAGACCGGCACCGTCATAGCTGCGATCGTAAGAGTTGTTCGCCTGCACGAATGGCTTGCCGAGCTTGGGGAGATCTTGCTCGGCGATGCCGATGCCGTTATCGGCGACGCTGAACTCGACATTCCCGTCGGCGAGCCGGGCCGAGACACGCACCCAACCGCCGGGGTCGGTGAACTTGATGGCGTTTGAGATCACATTGAGCAGCATCTGCTTGCAGGCGCGCTTGTCGGCCGGAAGCTCGGGAATGCCGGGCGCCACATCCATGATGAGCGACAACGACCGCTGCTCGGCCGTGTGCCGCATGATGTCGCAGCAGGACTTGACTAGGGGAGCAACGTCGAATGGCTCCTTGACGATCCCAAACTTACCTGCCTCGATCTTCGACATATCGAGGATGTCGTTGACGACGTTCAACAGGTGCTCGCCGCTTTCATGGATGAGCCGCGCATAGTCGCGGTAGCGCGCTTCGCCGAGCGTGCCAAAAAGCTCGCGGTTGATGATCTCGGAGAAGCCGATCACGGCGTTGAGCGGGGTGCGCAGCTCATGGCTCATATTGGCGAGGAACTGCGTCTTGGCGCGGCTTGCGCTCTCGGCCTCGTCGCGGGTGCGCAGGATCTCGGCTTCCTGCGCCTTCCGCTCGGAAATGTCGCGCGTGATAGCGACAACGCCGGCTCGATCGAGGACGCCGCCGTCCGAGGCCTGCATCGGCCGGCACCGCATCTCGACCCAGACATAGCGCGCCGTTTCGGCTGGGCCGGCGCGGCGTATTCTGAACTCGACCGCAATAGGCTCGTCGTTGGCAAGGGAGCGCGACAACGCCGTCATGTAGGCTGGCCGGTCGGCCACATGCACGCGCTCGAAGAGCCCGTCGCCGGCGATCTTTTGCGCCGGCTCGCCGAAGAGCTGCTGTGCGGCGAACGAGGCGAAGATAACGCGGCCCTTTTCGTCATGGCGGGTGATCATGTCGGTCGCGTTCTCAGCCAGCAGCCGGTAACGCTCTTCGCCGGTCCGGACCGCATCCTCCGACCGCCGATACACGAGCTGAACCACCACCGCCAGCGCCGCAGCATAGGCCATGGCGCTCATGGCGCCGATCAAGGCGAGCAGCATCGGCGACAGCGGCATTGTTGGCGGCGCCGGCATCTGGCCCAGCCATTGGGCCGCGGCGAGGGCCACGAGACCGAGCCCGGCAACGCCCGCCGCCCAGGCGACAATACGCCGGTCCGTGGCGAGCGCAGCCTCCAATGGCACTGCCACCATCCACGGGATGAGCCACGAGCCGAGGCCCCCCGTGAGCCAAGCGCAGTAGCTGACGAGACCCGCGAAATTCGCCGCCGAGGCGAGATGGGCGGCGGCGAATCTGCCGGTTCGCGACAGAAAGATAGCAATGGCGATGGGGGACAGAAGCCAGAGAAAAGCGGCAGCCGCGAGGAGCGAAGGCTTGCCGCTGACCACGAGATAAACGGGAAAGACGCAGAGCGCGATGAGGCCGCCGATGAGATGAGAAGCAATGAAGGATTGATGGCGGGCGGCGGTCAGCGCGTCGCCCCGAGCGGAATGGTGCACGAGCGAGCTGAAATAGGCTGAGAGCCCGCGCACACTTTCACGACCAAACACGCGCATCTCGGAGCGGGCCAAGCACCGCTGCGTCCCCGATTGTCTTGGCCCGGATTATTGTCGTGCGCGCTTAAGGAAGCTTAAAGCGCGCGGCGCAAGCCCCCGCCATGCTGACCGCGGCGATCATGCCGAGACGCCGGCCCGAAGCTCACGAATTCTCTAAAATTTGAGACAATTCTCCAATGAATTGTCATCAAGTATTAGCAAAAGTCTAATCTTGCGCTCTACAAAATCGATCGGAATTTTCGATTCAAACTTTATTGATTGCAGTGAAACTCCCTTATTTTCTTTGCGCTATATTGCGCGTCGTAAGGGGAATGATAGCGGCGAAAAAGCCGCAAGTTTCAACAGGAGAGGGGCAAGGCAATGCTGTTCCTTATCAGGACGGCCTTCTGGCTAATGATCATCGTTCTGCTGCTTCCGACCGACCAGCAGCAGCGCAGCGAGGTCTACGGGACCGCGCAGGCGGCGGTGCAAGACGTTGCGACGTTCTGCGACCGCAATCCGGAGACCTGCGCCAGGGGCAAGGACGCGTTCAGTGTGTTCGTGCAGAAGGCGCAGTTTGGCGCGCGCATGCTGATGGATCTCATCAACGGCCGGACCGGAGCCGACGATCAGGATTCGCCGAGTGAGGATCAGGATACGCGCAGCCCCGAGGCCAGCGCCCTGTTCGCGCCGGCGAGTTTCGACATGAGCGCCTCCCAGGACACCCTCAATCCAGAGGACCGCGAGGAAGCCTGGTCGGGGCCGGCCGGGACCTAAGCGGCGCTCATTCAGAACGATTTCGCCGGCAAACGCTCCGCGGCTAAGGTTTTGGCAGCCCCCCGCCTGCCAAGGGCGCGCAATTGGGACGGTTTCTGCCCTTTCCCTCCCAATCTGCGCGCCCCAACTTTACCGTGGAAGCCGGTCGCAGCCCCCGTCATTCCTGCCTATATTGATCTCATGGACACGCTAAATGAGACGCGCGGGGCCTTGGGCTTCGAGGAGATCCTCGCCGACTTCGAGCTGCTCGACGACTGGGAGGACCGCTACCGCTACGTGATCGAGCTCGGCCGGAGACTGGAGCCGTTGCCCGAGGAGGAGCACTCCGCCACCAACAAGGTGCAAGGCTGCGTCAGCCAGGTCTGGCTTTCGACGCGTATCGACCGGAGCGGAGGCGTCCCCCGCCTGACCTTCATCGGCGACAGCGACGCCCATATTGTCCGCGGGCTGATCGCGATCCTCTTCGCCCTCTACTCGGGCAAGACCGCCGAGGAGATCGCGCGCATCGATGCCGGCCAAAGGCTCGAGCAGTTGCATCTCAACGCCCATCTGACGCCGCAGCGATCGAACGGGCTCATGGCCATGGTGAAGCGGATCAGAGCCGACGCCGAGACGGTCCTTAGCCAGCGCACTTTGCACTAGACAATCCTGCTCACGACTCGCGCTCCCCGCTCGGGTCCTTCTTCCACGCGTCGAGCGTGGGCCGATAGTCCTCGCTTCCCCAATGACGAAAGCCGCGTCGCGCCGGCTTCTGCTTGTCGTCTTTGATCAGCCCGTAATGCTTGGCGAGCCGTGTCAAGGCGATCTGCAGAACGACCTTGCCCGCCCGCTGCGGCCAACCGTTCTCTTTCTCAGCGTCTTCGAGGCCTTTCAGCTCGCAACAGATATCGACCAGCACGCCGGCGACTTCCGGACCTACGGCCATGAGCGCCCGCATCACCCGTTCCTTCGCGGCGATGACCTCGTCACGGAGCTCCGCAGCATTTGACGGCGGCGCTCGGCGAGAACGCTCCGAGGGTGCGAGCGCCGACCAGGTCGAGGTCACGCGGGGGCTGAGATGGGCGAACCAGTAATCGGCGCGCAAGCGTTCGCCTGCCTGGTATTGATCATCGGTGATCAAAGGCCTGCCGTTCCGATCCTTCCGGCTCTTGAGCCAGCCGAGTGGACTTTCGGCTTCATTTACGAGGACACTGCGGCGCACGCCGTCGACCTCCCTATCGCTTACTGTGCGCAGCTGGTGCTGCCCTCTGAAGGCGTCACCCTCGTCATCGGACCGGCGATCTTCGAGAAGGCGCGCTTCGCGGCCGAGCTCACCGTGCCCTCGATGTGCCGGCGTCTTGACCCGCCCCATCGTCTAGCCTCGCCGCGAGAACAGCGCATCGATGAGCGCGGCGACAGCGCGTTCCAAATGCTCGAGCCTTCCATCCAGTTCAGGATCATCGCGCCGGTCCTCGACCACGCTGCAGGCATGCGCCACCGTCGTCCGGTCGCGGGCGAACAACGTGCCGACTTCGGTAAAGCTGAGGCCGCAGACGACATGAGCTAGGTACATCGCCACTTGGCGGGCGAAGGCTGTCCTTGGCGAGCCTCGCGTCGACGTTCGCAACTCGCCGATGCCTACCTCGAACACCGCCGCGACGGCGGGATCGATGACCGGCCGGAGTTGAGGCCTGACCCCGCCTAAGCGGGCTCTCAGCCCCTTTACTGCGCAACGACCCTCGAGTGACCGAACTGAACCCATCGCCGTGCACTCCTTCCGTGGTAGGAATTTAGTCCTATCACATGTTAGCCGGAAGGAAGCTCGCGGGGATAAGGTCTTCCTGCCCCCGCTCAGTCCCCAGCGCTCCAGACGCGCGCATCATGACGCCTCACCAAAGGAGGCGGCCAATGCAAAGGACGCAGCGCCGGAGCGAGAGATACACACGCCGAGCGCGCCAACGCTCCCCGGCGAGGCGCATCTTCGGCCCGATGGCCAAGGCGGGGGCGGTCGCCTACAAGAGAGCGCGGGACCTACCGAAGCTGATCGCACTGTGGCCGCACGAGCTCGACGACGACAGCCCCGAGGGGCGCCGCCACATGCTGGCGAAACTTCGTAGCGCACTTAGAGCCGAACGCCGGCGCGCGCTGTCAGGCCATTGGAGCTATGACCTGAACCGGCATCTCGGTTTGTTGAGTGCCTATAAGGGAGAACTCGCCGGCCTCGACCGGCTCGAGGCTCAGCCGAATTGCACCCGCCGCGGCAACGACTTCGATTGCGAGTGAATGCGGGGATAGCACAGGAGCGCACGCTCGGTGAGCGCGCGACCGCTCTCCGTGGGACCGGCCACGTCGTAACAGAGGATTCGATCGACCCGGCCGCCATCCTCCGAGAGAGGCAACCTCAACCAGAACAACACGACATGGTCCCGGTCCTTTGCGGGCCCCCGTACCACGCCATGAAGCGGGAACCCATTCTCCATCACGCGGGCATGAATGCGGCGCCAATAGTCGGCTTGCTCGCCGGAAAACACCTCGCCCGCGCGCTTGCCTGTGATCTCCTGCCCATAGATATCGCGGAGCTGAGTTCCTGCCAGTCTGAAGGAGGCGTCGTCCAATCCGTCCCGGAGATCGATCAGGCCGATAGAGGGAAGGAGTCGCGGGACCTTGAGAGGATCAAGATCGGATCTGGCGGGCATGCGCCGCGCGCCCGCCGACTGAAGCCAATAATCGAATAACTCACGCTGTCCCTGCATCACGAGCTGGGCTCGAAAGGCGCGTCCGAACAGCATTTTTATCCCCCTGTCGCAAGCTCCTGAAGGGCCCGCGAATCGCTCGTCTTTGTTCGACTATGTGGAGTTCGACCGCGACATGCAAGCGAGGAAAGCCGGATTCATCAAGAATCACAAAGGCTTGTGGTAACACTTAAGGCAGCTACCCGATCTGGGGACGGCGATCGGCTGGAGCGTAGCGTGCGCTCGCCGCACCACTTGCCGGCAACCTCCCGCCGATTCGCCAAGCGTTTATCGGCGCCGCTGTCCGAGACCCATGCGTTTGGCGAGGTCGGAACGGGCTGCCGCGTAGTTCGGCGCAACCATCGGATAGTCGTGCGGGAGACCCCATTTCTCGCGGTATTCCTCAGGCGACAGGTCGTAATGCGTGCGCAGATGGCGCTTCAGCGACTTGAACTTCTTCCCGTCCTCGAGGCAGATGATGTACTCGGGCGTGACCGATTTCTTCACCGCAATCGCCGGCTTCAACTCCTCCCTGGCAGGTTGACCCGAGGCGCTCGAGGCTTTGCTCAGCGCGTCAAACACATTGTGGATGACGCCAGGAAGGTCTGTCGCGACAACTGTGTTGTTGCTGACATAAGCCGAGACAATCTCAGCGGTGAGTTCAACGAGTTCGTTCTTCTCCAGATTCGCTTCCATGAAGTGGCTCCTTGATCCTGGCTAAACCCCGGTCCTACCAAGCACACCGCCCGATTCTGCGGGTGCTTGCGCATCTCCCAGGCCCACATGACTCTTGAGTCACCAGATTACGCCGTTTTTGTGACGTGAAGTTACAATGTTTCTCAACTAGAGAATGTGATGGACGCCGACAAGCCAAGCTGATCTCCCCCCTATAGGCATCTTTCCATGAAACCGCAATGCGCCTCTTCTAATGAAGACTGGGGGCTTAAGGAATATGATAAATGAAGGGGAGACTTTCGTTTACCCAACCCGGCTCCCACCCCTGCTTAAGTTTGACTGGTAGCGGTTATGTCATTTCCCCAACTCGACCGTCGCGATCTAAAGAATGCAACTTTATCGGGAATCAAGCCTGCGTGAGTCGACGGCCAAAACTCTTCGGCAGGGCATTCCTGATGCTTATATTGTGGTCGAATAAATGCACACGAGCCCGAAAGTGTTCCATCGATGAGCAAAGCTGACAAAGTTGCAAAAAGTGATGAGGGCAAGATCGCGCTCTCGAAGGCCGAGTGGCGCGCCAAGCTTACGCCTGAGCAGTTCCACGTTACCCGCGAGCACGGTACCGAGCGCGCCTTTAGCCATCCTTACCACCAGGAAAAGCGCGCAGGGATGTACCGGTGCGTCAGCTGTGGAGCGCCGCTTTTCAGCTCTGACACGAAATACGACTCAGGCACAGGCTGGCCTAGTTTCTACGCTCCGGCAGGGAAAGAGGCGGTGAGCGAGCATGAAGATCGCAAGTTCTTCATGCGCCGCACTGAAGTCCGTTGCGCCAAATGCGAAGCTCATCTCGGCCATGTGTTCCCCGACGGACCTGAGCCGACCGGGGCGCGCTATTGCATTAATGGCGTAGCCTTAGAACTCGATCCCGACGAGCACGGCGGCAAGAGCGGCGCATAAGCCTTAACGCATGAGTGAAAAGCCCTCTCGCGCGCGGCCTCCCCGCGCCGCCCGCCGTCCCCTGACCTCGCGCCACCACGGCATCGCGCGCGTGGACGACTATGCTTGGCTCCGCTCTTCCAACTGGCAGGCGGTGATGCGCGATCCCGCTCTGCTTGAGCCCGAGATCAGGTCCTATCTCGAAGCCGAAAACGCTTACACCAAGGCGATCATGGCCGGCACCGAGCCGCTCCAAGAAGCGCTCTTCGCCGAGATGAAGGGCCGCATCAAGGAGGACGATGTCGGCGTCCCTGCTCCCGATGGGGCCTTCGCCTACTACACGCGCTTCGTCATCGGCGGCCAGCATCCGCTCTTCTGTCGAAAGGCCAGGGACGGCGGGGAGGAGCAGATTCTCCTCGACGGCAATGCGCTGGCCAAGCCCCATGCCTATTTCCGCATCGCCAGCGTCACCCACAGCCCCGACCACAGCCTGGTCGCTTATGCTGTCGATACCAAGGGCTCGGAGCTCTACACGGTCAAAATCATCGAGGCCGGCACCGGCGTTCTGGTCGATTCCCGCATCGCCGACAGTAACGGCGCGCTCGAATGGGCCGCCGACAGCCGGAACCTGCTCTATATCTGGCTCGACAATGAGCACCGCCCGCGTCGCGTGCTGCGCCACCAGATCGGCGCGGACACGGCCGACGCCCTGATCCACGAGCAAGACGACCCGGGTTATTTCCTCGGCCTCGACGCGACCCAGGATCGGCGCTTCCTTCTGCTCAGCGTCCACGACCATGAGACGGCAGAGATCAGCCTGATCGATGCCGCCGATCCTTCCGCGGCTCCCCGTCTGATCGCGCCGCACGAGGCCGAGCACGACTATTCCGTGGACCATCACGACGGTCAGCTCATCATCCTGACCAATTCCGAGGGCGCCGAGGATTACCGCATCGTTGCGGCGCCGGCCGACAATCCTGGCCGCGAGCATTGGCGCGAAATCGAGCCGCACAAGCCCGGCCGACTCATTCTCGATGTCGTGGCCTACAAGGATTATCTGGTGCGGCTCGAGCGCGAGAATGGACTGCCGCGCATCGTGGTGCGCCGCTTCGCCGATGGCGAGGAGCATGAGATTGCCTTCGACGAGGAGGCCTATGCGCTCGGCATTTCGCCCGGCTACGAATACGACACGCCGACTTTGCGTTTCACCTACTCCTCGATGACGACGCCGGCGCAGGTGTTTGACTACAATATGAAGACGCGCGCGCGGGAACTTCGCAAGACTCAGGAAATTCCGAGCGGCCATAATCCTTCTCTTTATGTCACGCGCCGCGTGATGGCGCCCGCGAAGGACGGCGAGACGGTGCCGGTGTCCCTGCTCTACCGCAAAGAAACGCCGCTCGACGGCAGCGCCCCCCTCCTCCTTTACGGCTACGGCGCCTATGGCTTGTCGATTCCGGCCGGCTTCTCCACCAACGCGCTCAGCCTCGTCGATCGAGGATTCGTCTACGCCATCGCCCATGTGCGCGGCGGCAAGGACAAGGGTGACCGCTGGTACAAGAGTGGCAAGCGCGAGAAGAAGATGAACAGCTTCAGCGACTTTGTCGCCGCTGGTGAATTCCTCGCCGAGCAAGGGTTCACCTCACGCGGCCGCATTGTCGCTCATGGCGGCAGCGCCGGGGGCATGCTGGTGGGCGCCGTCGCCAATATGGCGCCCGACCTTTTCCTAGGCATCATTGCCGAAGTGCCGTTCGTTGACGTGCTCACCACCATGCTTGACGTGAGCTTGCCGCTCACCCCGCCCGAATGGCCCGAATGGGGAAACCCGACCGAGAGCGAAGCCGACTATCGGACCATCGCCGCCTATTCCCCCTACGACAATGTGCGCGCGATGAACTATCCGCATATTCTCGCGCTGGCCGGCCTCACCGACCCCCGCGTCACCTATTGGGAGCCGGCCAAATGGGTGGCAAAGCTCCGCGCGCTCGCCACCGGCCAGGAGCTCATTCTGCTGCGCACCAATATGGAGGCCGGCCATGCCGGTGCGTCTGGCCGCTTCGAACGGCTGAAAGACGTCGCGCTGGCCTACGCCTTTGCTCTCAGGGTGACCTCCGCGGCAGGGACGGCATAACGCCGCCAAACCGGTCATCGCGAGGCTTTGCCGTAGGCGCGAATCCCGCCACATTACACTTGCCATGCTGATCACCCGCGAGAAGTCCCAGCTGCTCATTGTCGACGTCCAGGACAAGCTGCTGGATGCGATCTCCGGCAAGGACCGCGTCGTAGAGCGTTGCGTCCGGCTGGTGCGCGCGGCCCGCATGCTCGGCGTCCCCATCACCCTCTCTGAACAATATCCGCAAGGGCTGGGCCCGACGGTCGATCCGATCCGCGAGGCCTTCGCCAATGCCGGCTTCGTCGTCGACAAGGTCGAATTCTCCTGCTTGCGGAGCGAGCCTTTGCGCGAGAGGTTGCACGAGCTTCGCCGGCAAGGCCGTCCCCAGGTCGTGATCGGAGGCATTGAAGCCCATGTTTGCGTGCTTCAGACCGCGATCGATCTTGAGGCGCAGGGCTTCGAAGCCTTCGTTGTCGCCGACGCCATCGGCTCGCGCTCCAAGGTGAGCCGCAAGCTCGCCATGACCCGCCTGTTGAAGGCGGGCGCTGACGTTGTCGACAGCGAGATGGTCCTGTTCGAATGGCTGGAGCGCGCCGGCACGCCAGAATTCAAGGAGCTGCAGGCCCTCATCAAGTGACGGAAGCCTCCGCCGGATCCTGAAGCAATCCTGCATCCTCGGTTCATCCTCGGTTCAGGTGGTCTCACGCAAAGTCGAAAGCGTCAGATCCCTGTACTGATGTAAGCGAACCTTCCTCGGCACCGGGCGCGGAGTTCAGGGGCTCCGCGCCCACCCTTATCTCCAATATGAATCTGGTTTCAGAGGCTTGGCTTGCCTCCCTTCAAGGGAACCTTTAGCTTTCGGCAGACTTTCCCCACCTCTGATCTGGCGGAGTACTGCCGTGGCCTTCGAACTCCCTCCCCTCCCTTACGACTATGAAGCGCTTCAGCCCTATATGTCGGCCGAGACGCTCCACTATCATCACGACAAGCACCACAAGGCCTATGTGGACAATTTGAACAAGCTGCTGCCCGGCTCCGGCTTCGAAGGCAAGAGCCTGGAGGAGATCGTCAAGGCAAGCTTCGGCAAGAATGCCGGGGTCTTCAACAATGCCGCCCAGGACTTCAACCACATCCAGTTCTGGCCGTGGATGAAGAAGGGCGGCGGCGGCAAGAAGGTCCCAGGCTCGGTGCTCGCCCTGATCGACCGCGATCTCGGCGGCTTCGACAAGTTCCGCAACGACTTCATCGAGGCCGGCAAGACCCAGTTCGGCTCGGGCTGGGCCTGGCTTTCCCTGAAAGACGGCAAGCTCGCAGTGACCAAGACCCCCAACGGCGAGAACCCGCTCGTCCATGGCGGCTGGCCGCTGCTCGGCTGCGATGTGTGGGAGCACTCCTATTACATCGACTATCGCAACGAGCGGCCCAAATATCTCGAAGCCTGGTTCGACAATCTCATCAACTGGGCTCATGTCGAGGAGATGTTCGCGCTCGCCCCCAAATAGCGGGGAATCGCCCGGCAAACTGCCGTCAATTGCGCAAAGTCGGCCGCCGGTTTGCCACCGCCTTTCGCTTGGGCCTCGGAGCCGGGGTGAAGCAGCGGTTCGCTTATCCCCGCCATTATCCTCGCGGCGCGCTCTCAACGCGAGCGCGTTCCGCGGCCTCGCTCGCCTCGAGCCAGCGATGCTCGGCGGTGGCGAGGTGACGCTCGATCTCGGCGCGCGTCTTCATCAGCTCACCGACGGACGGCCCACCATTGGATTGCGGAGCGGACAGCATCTGGTCGATCTCCGCGCGCCGCTTCCACAGCCGGTTCAGCTCGGCCTCTGCTTGCGAAGCTTGCTTACGCAAGGCTCTGCTGCGCTCGCGTGCCTCAGCCGACATGCGCCGGTCGGCCTTTCGGTTGCCTTCTTTGCCGGACCTCTGGGCGCCCGCCCCGCGGCCCTGGCGGGACGCAAGCACCATGTCGCGATAATCATCGAGACTGCCGTCAAACGCTCTCGCTGTCCCCTCGTCGACCAATATGAGCCGATCGGCGATCAGCCCGAGAAGATGCCGGTCATGGCTAACCACGACCACCGCCCCGCCAAACTCGCTGAGCGCCTCGACCAGCGCGTCGCGCGCCTCGATGTCGAGATGGTTGGTCGGCTCGTCGAGGATCAGAATATGCGGCGCGTCTCTGGTAATGAGCGCGAGCGACAACCGCGCCCGCTCGCCGCCTGAGAGCTGGCGCACCTCGACATTCGCCTTGTCGCCCGAAAATCCGAAGCGGCCGAGCTGCGCGCGGACCTCGCCCGGCTTCGCCTCGGGCAACAGGCGCTCCATGTGTTGGAGCGGGGTCTCGTCGGCAACCAGTTCCTCGATTTGATGCTGGGCGAAATAGCCGACCCGCAATTTACCGGATGCGACGAGAGAGCCGCCCATCGGCTGCAACTGGCCTGCCAGCAGGCGCGCCAAGGTTGTCTTGCCATTGCCGTTGCGGCCCAACAGCGCGACGCGGTCGTCCGGATCGATACGCAAATCGAGTCGCGACAGCACTCGCGCGCCCGGAACATATCCGACCGCAACGTCGTCCAACACGACCAGCGGGGGGCGCAACTCCTTGGGGCTTGGAAAGTCGAACACCACGGAGGCGTCACGCATGGCCGCCTCGATCGGCTCCATCGCCGCCAGCGCCTTGAGCCGGCTTTGCGCCTGGCGCGCCGTGTGCGCCTTGTAGCGCCAGCGATCGACATAGGCCTGTAGCTTCTTGGCCTTCGCCTCTTGTTGGCTACGCAGCGCTTCGATTTGCATCTGGCGATCGCGCCGCTGTCGCGCGAAAGCATCGTAGTTGCCGGGATAGAGCGTCACCGCGCCGCGCTCGAGATGGAGAATGTAATCGGCGACGTTGTTCAGGAAATCGCGTTCGTGACTGACTACGATGAGACTGCCGCGATAGCTCCTGAGGAACGACTCGAGCCACACCGCGGCTTCGAGATCGAGATGGTTTGACGGCTCGTCGAGCAGCAGCAGCTCGGGCTCGGAGAACAGCAGCGCGGCCAGCGCCACCCGCATACGCCAGCCGCCGGAGAAGCTGTCGAGCGGTTGATGTTGCGCCTCCTCCGAGAAACCAAGACCGGCGAGAATGCGGGACGCGCGCGCCGGCGCCGTATGTGCATCGATCGCGTTGAGCCGCTCGTGAATCTCGCCAACACGGTGGGGATCGTTGGCGTGCTCGGCTTCCGCCAGCAACCGCGCGCGCTCCACGGCTGCGGCGAGAACGGTCTCGAACGGCGTCGCCGCACCACCCGGAGCTTCCTGGGCGAGATAGCCGATGCGAGTGCCGGATGGCGCCTCAAAAGTTCCGCCGTCGGCCTCATAGAGCCCGGCGATGACCTTCAGCAGCGTTGATTTTCCGGCACCGTTGCGGCCGACCAGCCCGACGCGGGCTTTCGGCGGCAAAGATGCCGACGCCCGATCGAGTACGAGAGTGCCGCCCAGGCGGAGGGTGATGCCGTCAAGCGTGAGCATGGGGCAGACTTGGTAGCATATCAGGGCGGGATGCGGACCCTCAGCGGAGTCCGGTAAATCCGCCACCCCCACCGCCGCGCTTGATGCCGCCGAGCGTGCCGCGCTTGATGGCATTCTCCAGCACGCGCGTCGCCATCGGCACGCCGGTGCGAATGATCGTTTTGCCGAGCGTGGTCCAAAAACTGTCGCTGCGCGAGCCCGCCCCGGCCTTTTTCTTTTCCGCCGGCTCGTCCTCGGCCTGCGCGGCCTCAGCCTCGCTGCGCTTTGCCGTGCGCTTCTGCAGAATCTCGTAGGCCGATTCGCGGTCCTCGACCTCGTCATACTCTCCGCGCACCGGGCTCGCGCTCATTACGGCCTTGCGCTCGGCATCGCTGATCGGACCGACCCGCGAATTCGGCGGCTTCACCAGGGTGCGCTCGACCATGGTCGGCTGGCCCTTCTGGTCGAGCGACGAGACCAGCGCTTCGCCGATGCCGAGCTGCATGATGGCCTGCTCGGTATCGATCTTCGGATTCTTGCGGAAGGTCTGCGCCGCCGATCTCACTGCTTTCTGCTCCGCCGGCGTGAAGGCGCGTAAGGCATGCTGGATACGATTGCCGAGCTGGCGCGATACCGTGTCGGGAATGTCGAGCGGGTTCTGCGTGACGAAATAGACGCCGACGCCCTTCGACCGGATCAGCCGCACCACCTGCTCGACCTTCTGCAGCAGCGCCTTGGGCGCGTCCTTGAACAGGAGATGTGCCTCGTCGAAGAAAAACACGAGCTTCGGCTTTTCCGGGTCGCCCACCTCGGGCATCTCCTCGAACAGCTCCGACAGCAGGAACAGGAGGAAAGTCGCGTAGAGGCGAGGCGACTCCATCAGCCTCTCGGCGGCGAGCACGCTGATATAGCCGCGTCCGTCGCGCCCAGTACGCATCAAATCTTGGATCTTCAGTGCCGGCTCGCCGAAGAAATGACCGGCGCCCTGCTGCTCGAGCACGAGCAGCGAGCGCTGGATCGAGCCGACCGTGGCCTTGGCGACGTTCCCGTATTTCGTGGTGAGGTCGTCGCGCACGGCTAGATTCTCAAGCAGCGACTGCAAGTCCTTGAGATCGAGGAGCGGCAGCTTCTCGTCGTCGGCGATCTTGAAAGCGATATTGAGCACGCCCTCTTGCGTGTCGTTCAGATCCATGAGGCGCGAAAGCAGGAGCGGGCCCATTTCCGAAATCGTGGTGCGGATCGGATGGCCCTGCTTGCCGAACAGGTCCCAGAAGATCACCGGGTAGGCGCGATACTCGACCTTGTAGCCAATCTCTTCGGCGCGCGCCTCGATCCAGGACTTGGGCTCCCCCTCCTCGGCCACGCCGGACAGATCGCCCTTCACGTCGGCGCAGAACACCGGAACGCCCTGGTCGGAGAACCCTTCCGCCAAGCCTTGCAGCGTGACGGTCTTGCCGGTGCCGGTAGCGCCGGTGATCAGGCCGTGGCGATTGGCCAGCCGGAGCAGAATATACTCAGGCCTGACGCTCTTCCCGATAAAGACGCTGTTGATGGGAGCCTCGGCGGCCGCCTCGCCCGGACCTGCGTCTTCTTTGGGCGCTGCCTTGCGCTTCGCCATCGCCTTCCTCCTCGATTCTGCCCCGCACTTTAGCTTCTCCCATGATTGGCCGCAAAGACGGCCTGGGCACGTGCCCGAGGTTCTTGACCCCGCACGGCTTCCGCGCCGCTTCTCCTTCATGCTAGGAGGGGCTTAAGCCCCGCTTAGAGCTTGACGACAATGATGGAACGCTCCTTGGCCCGTGACTTCCCGCCCTCCGACGAGGAGGCGTGGAAGGCGCTCGTCGCAGAGGCGCTGAAGGGCGCGCCCTTTGCCTCGCTCCGGTCCAAGACCTATGACGGCATCGCCATCGAGCCGCTCTATCCGCGCGCGCAAGCGGAATGCCGCATCGAGGGACGCGTCCCGGGCACGCCATGGGCCGTCATGCAGCGGATCGATCTTCCCGATCCTAAGGCCGCCAACGCGCAACTCCTCGACGATCTTAACAATGGCGCGGGCGGTCTCGTGCTCGTGTTCCAAGGCGCCATCGGCGATTACGGCTCTGCCCTTCCGGCCACCGGGGCCGCGATCAGCGAGGCGCTGGACAACGTCCATCTCGATGCCGGCATCGCCATCGATCTCGACCTCAGTCGTTCGTCCAGAGACGCGGCGGGGCTTCTCGCCACGCTGGTCAAGGCGCGCGAGCTTGTACCGCAAGCTGTGAACATCCGTTTCGGCTTTAATCCCTTAGGCGCGATCGCTGTGACTGGGGAGAGCCCGAAGCCATGGCCGGACATCGCCCGGAACTTTGCGGGGGTGATCGTCAATGCTGCCGCCGAGGGCTTCACCGGCCCCTTCGCCGTCGCCGACGGCAGAGTGGTCCATGCCTCGGGCGGCTCCGAGGCGCAGGAGCTCGCTTTCGCGCTCGCCGCCGCCGTCGCCTATCTCCGCGCCTTAGAGCAAGGCGGCATCAAGCTCGACGATGCACGGGGCTTTATCTACTTCCGCCTCGCCGCCGACCAGAATCAATTACTCACCATTGCCAAGTTCCGCGCAGTCAGAAAGCTCTGGGCGCGCATCGAGGAGGCTTGCGGGCTCGCGCCGCGCCCGATCTTCGTCGCCGCCGAGACAGCGTGGCGCATGATGACGAAGCGCGACCCGCAGGGGAACATCGTGCGCGGCACTATTGCGGCGCTCGGCGCCGCCGTCGGCGGCGCCGATGCGGTGACGGTACTGCCGTTCAGCACGGCACTCGGGCTGCCCGACGCGTTTGCCCGCCGCATTGCCCGCAACACGCAGACGATCCTGCTCGAAGAGGCAAATATCCATCGCGTCGCCGATCCTGCGGCGGGTTCGGGCGCCATCGAGGCGCTCACCGATGCGCTCTGCACGGCGGCCTGGAAGCTGTTTCAGGAGATCGAGCAGACGGGTGGCGCGGCCAAGGCTTTAGAAGCGGGATCGATCCAGCGGGCCGTGGCCAGGGTGCGGTCCGAGCGCGAGGTCAATGTCGCGTGTCGTAAAGAGTTGATGATCGGTACCAGCGACTTCCCCGATCTCGCCGAGGATCCGGTGGCCGTGCTGGCGCAATCGCGACTAGTGCCCGTATCCGCGACCACGGAGGCGCTCGCCCCGATCAGGCTGGCCGAGCCGTTCGAACGCTTGCGCGACCGGAGCGACGCTCATCTCGCCCAACATGGGATGCGGCCCAAGATCTTCCTCGCTTGCCTCGGGCGCGCTGCCGATTTCAACGCGCGGGCGAGTTTCGCCAAGAGCCTGTTCGAGTCTGGCGGCATCGAGGCCGTGGAAGGAAAGGGCGACAACCTCGCGAAACGATTCAAAGAATCCGGCGCAAAGCTCGCCTGCCTCTGCTCCTCCGACAAAATCTATGAGCGCGAGGCCGTCGACGCCGCGAAGGTGCTGACTGAAGCCGGCGCACTTCGCGTTTACCTCACAGGTAAGCCCGGCGCCAACCCGGCCGCGCTGGAAAAGGCGGGCGTTAGCACCTTCCTTCACCCGGGCTGTGATACGCTTGAAATTCTCAACGGTGCCTATGACGAGATCTGACCGAAGATGACGCGCATACCCTCATTTGCCGAGGTGACGTTCGACAAACGGAACGGCGGCAGCGCCGCGCCCGCGGCAGCGCCCGCCTGGCAGACGCCGGAGGGCATCGCGGTCAAGCCGGCCTACGGGCCGAGCGATCTTGCGAGCCTCGACTTCCTCGACGGGATGCCGGGCGTGCCGCCATATCTGCGCGGCCCCTACCCGACCATGTATCTGCAGCGGCCCTGGACCGTCCGCCAATATTCCGGCTTCTCCACCGCCGAGGATTCCAACGCCTTCTACCGGCGGAACCTCGCCGCCGGCCAGCAGGGCGTCTCCATCGCCTTCGATCTCGCCACCCATCGCGGCTACGATTCGGACCATCCGCGCGTGACCGGCGATGTCGGCATGGCGGGCGTCGCCATCGATTCCATCTATGACATGCGCACCCTGTTCGACCATATCCCCCTCGACCGGGTCTCCGTCTCCATGACCATGAACGGCGCGGTGCTGCCGGTGCTCGCGCTCTTCATCGTCGCCGCCGAGGAACAGGGCGTGCCGCCCGCTGAGCTGTCGGGCACGATCCAGAACGACATCCTCAAAGAGTTCATGGTGCGCAACACCTATATCTATCCGCCCGCACCCTCGATGCGCATCGTCTCCGACATCTTCGCCTACACCTCGAAGAACATGCCGAAGTTCAATTCGATCTCGATTTCCGGCTATCACATGCAGGAGGCGGGAGCGACCGCCGATCTCGAGCTCGCCTACACGCTTGCCGACGGCGTCGAATATGTGCGCGCGGGCGTGGCCGCCGGACTCGATATCGATGCGTTTGCGCCGCGGCTCTCCTTCTTCTGGGCGATCGGCATGAATTTCTTCATGGAGATCGCCAAGATGCGCGCCGCGCGCCTGCTCTGGGCGAAGCTGATCAAGGAGGAGTTCAAGCCGAAGGACCCGCGTTCGCTTGCGCTCAGGACGCATTGCCAGACGAGCGGTTGGAGCCTCGCCGCGCAGGACGTATTCAACAACGTCGTGCGCACTTGCGTCGAGGCCATGGCGGCCACTCAAGGCCATACCCAGTCGCTGCACACCAACGCGCTCGACGAGGCCCTTGCGCTGCCGACCGATTTCTCGGCGCGCATCGCCCGCAACACCCAGCTCATGCTGCAACAGGAAAGCGGCACCACCCGCATCATCGACCCGTGGGGGGGCAGCTTCTATGTCGAGCGCCTCACCTACGATCTCGCCGCCCGCGCGCTGAAGCACATCGAGGAGGTCGAGAAATTCGGCGGCATGGCACGGGCCATCGAGGCTGGCATCCCCAAGCGCATGATCGAGCAGGCCGCCACCTCCACCCAGGGCCGCATCGACTCAGGCCGGCAGACCATCGTCGGCGTGAACAAATATCGGTCCGACTCCGACGCCGAAATCGCGATTCTGAAAGTGGACAACCGGGCGGTCAGGCGCCAGCAGCTCGACAAGCTCGCGCGCCTCAAGGCGGAGCGCAACGACGCCGAGGTCCAACAGGCTCTTGACGCGCTCACCCGTTATGCCGAGACAGGGACCGGCAACCTCCTTGAAGGCGCCGTCCAGGCTGCGCGCGTTAAGGCAACGGTCGGCGAAATCTCTTATGCTCTGGAGAAGGTGTATGGCCGCCACCGGGCGGAGGTTTCGGCGATCACCGGGGTCTACCGGGCGGAGATGGGTCGCATGGACGGAAGCATGAACCGCATCAAAGAGCTCATCGACTCTTTCGAGACCGAGCATGGGCGGAGGCCCCGCATTCTGGTCGCCAAGATGGGCCAGGATGGGCACGACCGTGGGCAGAAGGTGATCGCGAGCGCGTTCGCCGATCTCGGCTTCGACGTGGATATCGGCCCTCTGTTCCAGACGCCGGAGGAAGCCGCCCGCCAGGCAGTCGAGAACGATGTGCATATCGTCGGCGTGTCGTCGCTTGCCGCCGGTCACCTGACCTTGGTGCCTGCTTTGCGCGAGGCGCTCGAGGCGGAAGGTCGCGGCGATATCATGATCGTGGTCGGCGGCGTGATCCCGCCGCAAGATTACCCCGCGCTCCACGAGGCCGGTGCCAAGGCCATCTTCGGACCGGGCACCCCCATCGCCGAAGCCGCCATCGACCTTCTCAAGAAGCTCGGCGCCGAGGCGAAGTCGCAAGCTGCCGCCGAATAGCCTCGGGCCCCTCCAGCTTGCGTTAGAAAACTGTCACATCTCCCAGGGTTGGCTCAGCGACCGCCCAAGAGATTTGTGCGCGCGATTGGTGGCTTCTTGCGCGCCGCTCCGGCGAAAGTCGGCCAGCGTTCTCCCGTAAGGATTCTCAAGTTCCAACTTTCGATGAACCTTTTTTGGTCCGGCTGCGACCAACAATGTCACCGAAGCAAACTCCGAAGGAGAACACCCATGTTGAAGACGAGCATGATGATGCTGACAGCGATGGTACTTGTTGGCGTGTCTGAAGCCGGCGATAGGTCCACCGAACCACAGGGGACTTTTCAGCTCGCGCATGTATCGCAGTGGAGCCATTATCATCAATGCAATCCCAGTCCGTGCCCTAAGCTGAGAGATCGACACAAAAAAGGCACCGGATCTGTGACAGAGTAGAGGGTGCAATAGGTCGGCCCCGCCCGTGTGGCGGGGCCTTTTCCTGCCCTGTCCAAAGGTTGGGGCTCAGAAACTCCCGGCCCCACATCCATCTTGCGCTTGGCCAGAATTGCCCCTACGCCGCATCCCATGCCCGGCAAGGCCACATCGAAGAAAGACGACGAGCGCACCGCCAAGGCCATCCGCGCCGGCGACCGGGTGGCGCTTGCCCGCGCCATCACCCTTGTCGAAAGCGCCAGGCCGGAGGATCAGGCGCGCGCACAAGCTCTGCTCGATCGACTGCTGCCCCACACCGGCAAATCCATCAGGGTCGGCATTAGCGGAGTTCCCGGCGCCGGCAAATCGACCCTGATTGATCAGCTTGGACTGAATCTCGTCTCCCAGGGTCACAAGGTCGCCGTCCTTGCCGTGGACCCGACCTCATCAAGAAGCGGAGGATCCATCCTCGGCGACAAGACCCGGATGGGCAGGCTCGCCGCCGATACGCGCGCCTTCATCCGCCCTTCGCCTTCCGGTGAGAGTCTTGGCGGCGTCACCAAGTCCACGCGGGAGACCATCGCGCTGGCCGAGGCCGCCGGCCACGACGTGGTTCTGGTCGAGACGGTTGGCGTCGGCCAATCTGAGACCGCCGTCGCTCACATGGTCGATGTCTTCGTCGTGGTGGCGATCCCGGGCGCAGGCGACGAGCTACAAGGCATCAAGCGCGGCCTGCTCGAGCTCGCCGACATCGTCGCCGTCAATAAGGCCGACGGCGATCAGGTCGAGCGCGCCAACCGCGCGGCGATGGAATATCGCACGGCCCTCCACATCCTTGCCGCCGGCCACCCGAACTGGGAGCCCGTGGTACTCACCCTCTCGGCGCGGGACGGCGCGGGGTTGGACGAACTGTGGGCGAAGATCAAGGAACGGCATGCGGCGCTCGCAGCCTCGGGCGCGCTGAATGAACGCCGCAGCGACCAAGCCGCGTCCTGGATGCGGGAGATCTTCGAGCAACGCCTGCTGGCCGCCTTCAAAGGCGGAAGGCGCGCGGCCCGCCACTTCCAGGAATTGGAGGACAAGGTGCGCTCAGGCCGAATGACGCCGGCCGCTGCGGCCCATGAGCTTGGCCGCCTTGCCGGCATCAAGGACGCCGACTAGAAGCCCCAAAATCGCTTCCCTCTCGCGCGCCCCCCTTGTAAGTCCAAGAGAATGGCAAGGCCGCGCGTCCTTCTTACGGGCTTTGGCCCATTTCCGGGGGTGCCCACGAACCCTTCGGCCTGGCTCGCCGAAACTTTGGCGGAGCAAAGCCCGTCGCCTGAATTCGAGAGCGAGCTCCATGCCAGGATATTGCCCACCGAATGGGAGGCCACCGCACTCATGCCGCGCCTCTACGAGGCGCTGCAACCGCATGTAATGATTCATTTTGGTCTCAGCGAGCGCGCCAAAGCGTTCCGCATCGAGCGTTCGGCGCACAACCGCGCGGCCCTTCGCGCCGATGCAAGGGGGGCCATGCCCTCCGGCCCTGTGATCCGTCCCGAAGGACCTGACCGTTTCGATACCGCGCTGCCGGCCGGCGTGCTTGCCGCGCATCTCAAGACCTGCGGCCTCCCCGCCATGGCGTCGCGCTCCGCCGGCCGCTATCTTTGCAATTTCCTTTATTATCACTCGCTCGACTGGGCGCGCCGGCAAGAGGGCGCTCGTCTCGTCCTCTTTGTTCATATCCCGCCCGCGTCGCGAAGGGGCGGCTCTTTCAGCGAAGAGGCCCTCCTTCACGGCGCGCACGAGATCCTGCGCTTTGTGCTGACCTTCGCGAGCGTCAATCAACCGTTGCAAACAACGATTGGACCGGCATTTGCTCGGAGCGAGGCCATCTTGAGCGCAAAGGAAGCTTAAGCGATGAGCGTTGGACGCCGGCAGGTGTTGATGGGCGGTTTGGGTTTGGGACTCGCCGCGGCGGCCGGACCGCGGCTGGCCGCTTCCCGCGAGGAGACGGACGCCCCACAAGCCTTCAGCACTTACGGGATCGTCCCGGGCGGCGGCGAGATCGATCAGACAGCAACCTTGCAACTTGCCGCCGACGACGCGGCAGAGACCGGTACGCCGCTCTTTCTCCCCGCCGGCATCTATTCGACGAGCCGGCTCAGTCTCAAATCGGGTACCCAGATCACGGGCGTGCCGGGACGATCGATCCTCCACTATCGCGACGGTGGCGCGATCTTGAGTTTGGAAAACGTGGAGAACGTGCGGCTAGCCGGGCTTGTGCTCGATGGCGAAGGCAAGCCACTTGGGGAGCGCGGCGCGCTGCTCGCCGCGACCGAGACAAAACATCTCGACCTCTCGAACTGCCGCTTTGTCGGCAGCGCCGAGGATGGGGTCGTGCTGCGCAAGGTGTCGGGCTGGATCAAGGATTGCGAGATCGGCGACATCCGCAAAGGGGGCCTCTTTAGCGAGGACGCCGGCGGTCTTCAGATCGCGCATAACCATGTGCGGGACTGCGGCGACAACGGCATCATGGTGTGGCGGTCGGAGCAAGGCGAGGACGCCACCATCGTCGCGGCGAACCGTATCGAGCGGATCGCCGCCAGGAGCGGCGGCAGCGGCCAGAACGGCAACGCTATCAATGTGTTTCGCGCGGGTTCCGTGCTGATCAGCGGAAACCGCATCGCCGACTGCGCCTTCTCGGCGATCCGCTCCAATTCCGGCTCTAATTGTCAGATGATCGGGAATTCTTGCGCGCGGCTCGGCGAGGTCGCGCTCTATGCCGAGTTCTCCTTCGAGGGCGCGGTGATCGCCAACAACCTGGTCGATCGGGCGGCCATTGGCATCTCCGTCACCAACTTCAATGAGGGAGGCAGGCTCGCCGTGGTGCAAGGCAACCTGATCCGCAACCTGTTCCTCCGCAAGGATGTCGAGTCCCGCGGCATAGGTATCGCCGTTGAGGCCGACAGCGTGGTGACCGGCAACGTGATCGAAGGCACGCCCGCCTACGGCATTATAATCGGCTGGGGCCGCTATCTCCGCGACGTGAGCGTCACCGACAATCTGATCCGCAACGCCCATATCGGCATCGGCGTGTCGACCGATCCATCAGCAGGCACCGCGCTCATCACCAACAATTTGATCACCGGGGCGAAGGATGGCGCCATCCGCGCCATGAACGGGCCGACGGCAGTCGGCCCCGACCTCGCCCAGGCGAGCGCCGAGACCTACCGCAACCTCGCGGTTTACGCCAACGTCGCCCGCTAGCTAGGCCGCCGACGGATCAGCGGGCACCCTCGGCCTTACGGCGCGGAGTGGCATCGAGCGCGGCGAGGGCGCGTAAGAGAGCCGGACTGGCAACGATCCGTCCCACACTTATGCCGCGCCAATTGAGGAGCTCGCCTTCAAGCTGATCGGCCAGAGCACGTCTGGCCTCCGGCAGGAGCGCGGCGAGGACTTCGCTAAGCGCCCGCTCCACACCGCGTTTCGCGCCGTCGTCGATCTTGAGTGCCACCCCAAGCCCAAGCCCGGGCAGCGCCGCGCAGTGCACGCCCTCGGCGCCGCCCTTGACGAAAAGGTCCGGCGCCAGCGCGCGCATGGCGATGGTATCGAAACGCCCTTCCCCGGCCACCAGAACCGGCGACGCAAAGCACGCCCGGAGGAGCCTCTGCGCGGCCTGTGCCCGCGTGGGGCTGAGGTCCTCTCCTGTTCCGAGCCGCGCAAAGCCTTGCGCCAAAGCGCCGAGCGGAAGCGACCAAGTCGGCACCGAGCAGCCGTCGACTCCCATCCTGTCCTGGTCCAACCGAACACCGCAAGTCTCTGAAATGATTCCAGCGATCATGACTTGCAGTCTGTGGTCCGGCCGCTCATAGCCACGCGGATCGAGCCCGAGATGGACCGAAGCGGCGAGCATCCCGGCATGCTTGCCCGAGCAATTATTGTGAATGGCTTGAGGCCGACGTCCCGCACGCATCAGCTCGCGCGTCGTTCTTTCGCTGACCGGCCAATGGGCACCGCAGGCGAGGTAACTCTCGTCGAGCCCCGCCTTGGCAAGCAGGCTTGTCACCGCCTCGATGTGCACACGATCGCCGCTATGGGAGGCGCAAGCGACTGCCAGCTCCCCTTCGCCAAGCCCGAAAGCCTCCGCTGCCCCGCTCTCCACGAGCGGAATGGCTTGCAGCGCCTTGACGGCAGAGCGCGGGAATATCGGACGCTCCACATCGCCGAGCGCGAGCAAGAGACGACCGTCGGCGTCAGCCACCGCGATGGCGCCTACGTGTCGGCTCTCGACGGTGGTCCCTCTGACGACCTCGACGAGCACGGGATTGCTTGAGGCGGGTCCACTCATGCCGCTTCAATGCTGAGGGAAGCGCGCCTCGCGCCCCACCGCCCCGGATAGGCCTCGAAGGTGCCGGGACACGGCGCACCGCAGGAGCCGCAGCGGCCCTCCGCGTCGAGCCCCCAGGCGGTGATGTCGTACCAGTCACGCCCGATCAGCCGCTCGCCGCATGACGCGCAGTAGGTGCTCTGACCCGACTCGTCGTGGACGTTGCCGGTATAGACGTAGCGAAGGCCGGCAGCCCGCGCGATGGCCTGGGCTCGCGTGAGCGCCGAGGGAGGCGTCGGCGGCTTATCGCGCATCTTCCAGTCGGGATGGAACGCCGTGAAGTGGAGCGGCACGTCGGGTCCGAGCTTTTCCATCACCCATTCGCTGAGAGCGCTAACCTCTTGAGACGAATCGTTTTCGCCTGGGATGAGAAGTGTTGTGATCTCGAGCCAGGTCTTGGTCTCCTGCTTGACGTAGTGAAGCGTGTCGAGCACGGCGTCGAGCGAGCCGGTGCAGAGCTTGCGGTAGAATCCTTCGGTGAATCCCTTGAGGTCGATATTGGTGGCATCCATTGCGCCGAAGAACTCAGGCCGCGCCGCTTCGCCGATATAGCCTGCTGTCACTGCCACCGTCTTAACGCCGGCTTCCCGGCACGCCGCGGCGACGTCCACGGCATATTCGAGGAAGATGACGGGGTCGTTATAGGTGAAGGCGACCGAGTGCGCGCCGCTTTCGACTGCCGCGCGCGCGATAGCCTCCGGTGAAGCGTGCTGCTGGAGCCGGTCATCGGCCCGGGCCTTGGAGATGTCCCAGTTCTGGCAGAACTTGCAGGTGAGATTGCAGCCCGCGGTGCCGAAGGAGAGCACCGCCGTTCCCGGCAGGAAGTGATTGAGCGGCTTCTTCTCGATGGGATCGAGGCAGAAGCCAGAGGACCGTCCATAGGTCGTGAGCACGATCTGGTCGGCTTCGCGCGCCCTCACGAAACAGAGCCCGCGCTGACCCTCATGCAGCTTGCATTCGCGCGGACAGAGGTCGCATTGCACGCGGCCGTCGGCGAGCCTGTGCCAGTAGCGGCCAGGCACCGAGGCGCCAATATCGATGTTTTCCATGCTATCAACATGGGTAGGTTCTCATTGGAGTCAACGGCTTCGATGTTCGCCCGAGAGCCACGCTTGAGTGTACGGCCGCCGGCCGTGGCGGGGAGCTTCTATCCGCGCGGGCCTAAGGAACTATGGGCGACAGTCGACGCTCTTCTCTCCCAAGCCAAGCCCTCCCACGAAGCGGGCCTCCTTGGCATCATCGCCCCGCACGCAGGCTATATGTATTCCGGACCGGTTGCGGCGAGTGCCTTTGCGCCGGTCGCGGCATCGGGCAGCGTCTTCGAGCGTGTGTTGCTGATCGGCCCACCCCATTACGTCCCGGTGAGCGGCGTTGCCGCCCCGTCCTCGGCCACTTTCGCCACGCCCCTTGGTGAGGTTGAGGTCGATCGAAACGCCATTGCCGCGCTCATCGACGCCGGGCTTGTCACCATCGGCGATCGGGCCCACGCGGCGGAGCATTCGCTTGAGGTCGAGCTGCCGTTCCTGCAAGTTGTGCTTGCACGCTTTACTCTGGTTCCCTTGCTGGTCGGGGACGCCGCGCCTGAGCAGGTTGCGGCGATCGTTGGCGCCGTGCTGGATGAGCGCACGCTCGCCGTGGTGAGCACCGACCTGTCCCATTATCTCGACGATGCCTCGGCGCGGGCACGCGACGTGGCCACGGCTAAGACCATCGAGCGGCTCGACTTCACTCGGCTTGGGCCGCAAGACGCTTGCGGATTCGCAGCGCTCAATGGCGCACTTTGCGCAGCTCGCCAGGAGCACTGGGGCATCAAGCGTCTCGATCTGCGCAATTCCGGCGACACGAGCGGCGACCGAAGTCGCGTGGTCGGCTACGGCGCCTGGGCGTTTTCTGCTGCGGAGCCGGCATCAGCCTGAAGGCGTCCCTCAACTCCGCGCGCGCTCGGCCGCTCTTGGCGGAAGGCTTCCATCCGCGGCAAGCTCCATGGGCACACCTTCCGCGTGCTTCGAGGCACGGATGACGAGCGATGTCTTCACGCTGGCCACATTGGGCGCCGCGGTCAGCTCGTGGATGATGAAATCCTGGAAGGCGCTCAAGTCCGGCGCGACGCACTTCAACAGGAAATCGATCTCGCCCGAGAGCATGTAGCAATCGCGCACGATCGCCGAGCTGCGCGCCCGCTCCTCGAAGGCGATCAGGTCGGCCTCCGCCTGACTGTGCAGCCTGATCATGGCGAAGGCCGTCACGTCGAAGCCGAGCGCCTTGTCGTTGAGGAGGGCGGTGAAGCCTTTGATGATCCCGGCCTCTTCCAGCGCGCGCACGCGGCGTAAGCAGGGCGGGGCCGAGATCCCCACCTTGCGGGCGAGATCGACATTGGTGATGCGCCCGTCGGCCTGCAGCTCGCGCAGGATCCGCCAGTCAGTTGCATCGAGCCGGGCTGAACGCATCTTGTCTGCTCCCTGGACGATTGGGGGACCGCGGGCTAGAAGGCGGCGCCGAGACACCCTGCCTCGGCTCGCTTCGCGCAATTTTACGTCCTCCAGCCAAAAGAATCGAAAAGAAATTGGGCGTTGTTCGTTCCGGAAATTTTGGCAGGCCAGGAGCCCGGCGCCCCGGGCCCCAGGCCCAAAGCCCTGCGCCAGAGGACGCCGCGGCGCTTATTGCCCACAGCCGGAAGGCAGCTGCCAAGACCTGGATCATCACCGACGGCTCGGTCGGCATGGAGGCCCAAGGCATCGCCGTGGCCGAGGCGGTCGGCCTGCCCTTTAGCCTGAAACGCGTGCGCGTGACCGGCGCCATGCGGCTTCTTCCGGCGCGGCTGCAAATCCATGTGCCGCCGGGACGCCTCCTTCGTTCCGTCTCCTCCAACGAGCCGCTCGAAGCGCCCTGGCCACGGCTCGTCATCTCCATCGGCCGGCGAAGCGTGCCCATCGCCCTTGCCATAAAGCGGCTCTCGGACCCTCCCGCCTTCGCGCTTCATATCCAGAACCCGAAGGTGCCGCCTAAGCTCTTCGATCTCATCGCCGCGCCGGTCCACGACGATTTCGAGGCGCCGAACGTCATTGCCACCTTCGGCGCGGTGCATGGCGTCACGCCTGCGCGTCTCGCCGAGGCGGCGAAGCGCTTCGCGTCGCGCGTCGAAACGCTGCCCCATCCCCGCATCACCGTGCTGCTCGGCGGCGAGAGCCAGGCCTTTAGCTTCCCGCCGGAGGACGCCGCGACCTTCGGCGCCAAGCTTGCCGCGCTCGCGAAGGCGAGCGGTGGCACGCTGCTCGTCACCCCCTCGCGCCGCACCGGGCCCGACTCGCTCGCCGCTCTCTCTGCCGCCATCAAGGACGTCCCACACATCGTCTGGGACGGCACCGGCGACAATCCTTACTTCGCCTTCCTCGGGCTCGCCGACGCCGTCGTCGTCACCGAGGACTCGGTCAATATGGTCACCGAGGCGGCAGGCACCGGCAAGCCGGTCTATGTGCAAGCGCTTCCGGGCCGCTCGCGGCGCCTCTCCCGCTTCCACCGCCTCATGCAGGAGCGCGGCGCGACTCGCCCCTTCGCAGGCAAGCTCGAGACCTGGAGCTACGCGCCGATTAACGACACCGAAATTGTGGCCTCTGCTATCCGCCGCGCGCTCGGCCTTGAAACCAAAGGCTGAATCGGTTTCCCTCCCCCTAGAAGGGGGAGGTCGGCGCGCTTGCGCGCCGGGTGGGGGTTCCGGTCGTTGACCCCCTCCCGAGCCCTCCCCCTTGCAGAGGGAGGAAGTCCGGCGGCTTGCGGATCAACTGCCTTGTGCTTACCTGTTCCCTCCTTGTCCGCTTCGAGAGGCGAATCCATGGCCGCTACCCGCCACGCCAAGGTCATCATCGTAGGCTCAGGCCCCGCCGGCTACACCGCAGGCATCTACGCCGCGCGCGCCATGCTGAAGCCGCTTCTCATCGAGGGCGTCGTGCCGGGCGGGCAGATGACCACCACCACCGATGTCGAGAACTATCCGGGCTTCGCCGACGTGATCCAAGGCCCCTGGCTCATGGACCAGATGCGCGCTCAGGCCGAGCATGTCGGCACCGAGATCATCCGCGACCACATCCTCGAGGCCGACCTCAAGCGCCGCCCGTTCTGGCTCAAGGGCGACAGCCATACCGAATACACCGCCGACACCCTGATCATCGCCACCGGCGCCAAGGCCCGCTATCTCGGGCTTCCATCCGAGGAGCGCTTCAAGGGCTATGGCGTCTCGGCCTGCGCCACCTGCGACGGCTTCTTCTATCGCGGCAAGAAGGTGCTCGTGGTCGGCGGCGGCAACACCGCGGTCGAGGAGGCGATCTATCTCGCCAATATCGCAAGCCAAGTGCTGCTCGTGCATCGGAGAGGCGTGCTGCGCGCCGAGAAGATCCTGCAAGAGCGCCTATTCGCCAACAAGAAGATCGACGTCATGTGGAATTACGAGCTCGACGAGGTGACGGGCATCGACAAACCGCTTTCCGTCACCGGCGCCAACCTCAAGAGCACGCTCACCGGCGAGATCGTGAAGGTTCCGGTCGAGGGCGTGTTCATCGCCATTGGCCACGAGCCGCAAAGCGAGCTATTCAAGGGCCAGATCGAGATGAAGCCATCCGGCTACATCATCACCAAGCCGCACTCGACCGCCACCAGCGTGCCCGGCGTCTATGCCGCCGGCGACGTGGCCGACGACGTCTATCGCCAGGCGGTGACCGCGGCGGGCCTGGGCTGCATGGCCGCACTCGAGGCGGAGAAGCATCTCGCCGGCATCGAGCATGTCGCCCAAGCCGCCGAGTAGGTGGCCCAGCCCTCTCTCCTTCTTCAGCGTCATTTCGGCGCCAGCCGGAGTCAGGACAACAAGCGCAGAGCGTGCCGCTCTGGACCCCGGCATTCACGGTGACGCGAGCGAATGAGGTTAGCCAAGTATTACCGAGGTTTGCGGCCCGGGGATAAGTGTCAGCTTGTACTGAACCCCACGCGGCAGTGCGCGCCGCGCGGCGCAACTTTCCGATGAAGGTCCGGTGACTTTTGGCCGCTGAAACGTTAAGGTTACAGGGTCAGCAAAAGCTGATCCCCCCGCGTAGCACCAAGAGGCCATACCATGACAGAGTCCACCCCTGCGAAAGTGGCCGCCGACACGGCGCGCGCATATCGCAAGACGACCCAGGAATTCGAGCAGTTCGCAAAAGACGCGCAAATGCCTGAAGCGGTGCGGGTTCTCGCCGAGAAGAACATCGCTCAAAGCCGGGAACTCTATGAGCGCTCGAAGGACGCCTTCGAAAAGGTTCTCGAAAGTTGGGAAAAAACGTTTGATGCGGCCGGCCAGGGTACCGTCGCGCTCAATCGGAAATTGGTCGATATCACCCAGCGGAACATCAATTCCGGCTTCGATTTCGCGAAGAGCCTGATCGGCGCCAAGAATGTCGCCGAGGCTATGGAATTGCATTCGGCCTACTGGCAAAAGCAACTCAGCACGCTAAAGGCTCAAGCGGATGAGATGCGCGACCTTTCCACGCGCGTCACAGCCGACGTCGTTGAGCCGGCTAAGGCGCAACTCAAGCGCGGCATCGACTAGCTCGCGAAAGCGAAAACTCAACTCGAGCGAAGGCGCGCATCACGATACTTGAAAAGAAAGGGTCGGCGTGAGCCGACCCTTTCCTCATTTGACGGGAGTGCTGCTCCGCTAGGCGCTGGTGCCGGTGCGGAACACGGCGCCCGCGACGGAACGCGGCCGCTCCCGCACTCTTCCGCCGTCATTTCCCGATTTCACGATCCATTGGCCGTTGGCCGTTCGTCCCGTGATCATGCCGACATGGTGGGGCCAAACCACCACCGCCCCAACCTTCGGCCCCGAGGGATTCCCCCAATGGGTCCAGTTCCGCGCGAGGTTCAGCTCGGGTCCGCCGCCCTTCTGCGACCGCATCCACCATCCGCACCAGCGTGCCGGCCTCGCCCCCAACCCCGCCGACGCCTTCACCTGAATCTGCGCCGACTTTCGTGAGCCATGGACGGACGACTTCTGGGACGCATGACGCGTGTAGGACTTCGGCGCGCCATGCTTGGCGTACGATTTGCGGGAATGCTTGGCGTAAGACTTCCGCGCGTGGTGCTGAGCGTAGGACTTCCGCAGGTACTGTGAGTAGGACCCCCCGGAGGAATGGCGGGGTTTCGCCTCGGCAAGATCGAGCGGCAGAGAAACCGCCACGCCGAAAAGGGCGCAGGCAAAGACGATGATACGCACTCCAAACATGATGCATGCTCCGTTTTTGTTTTTTGGGAGGAAGAGACCGGCGAAGCTTCAAGCCGGTCGGCGCGCCATTGGCGCGGCGGCTAAGCTACGGAAAAACCTGACGATAAATCGGCTGGCACGTGGCCATGGGTGGGCCATTCGTGGGCACCAAGCGGCGACTTCGCGGCGGTAGTCTGCGGCGGCGTGTGGGCCGCCCGGCTTTCAACCCCGAAAGCGGGATAAATCCCACCATTCTCTTCAATCGGCGGTTAGCCCGGCCCGGACGACAATTGGGCGATCAGTAGTGCGGGGAGAAAACGATCATGACCGAGCATCCCGACCAATGGGAATTGGACGTCATTCCGCCCCTCCGCTCGATCACCATCATTTTGGACGTCAGCCCGCCCGAACTCGAGCTGGCCGTCGCGACCAGTGGCGCTTCGCTTTGTCCCGCCATGATGAGAGCTATCGTCGCCGCCATGGTCGTCGATGCGACATCACGCGACGCGCAGCCCTAAGCCCTCGCCTCGACGCTATCGGCGCGAAAGTCTCCGCTTGTTGGCCCTGACATGGCTGCGATAGCGGCGCATCACCCGTTCGACCGAGACGCCTGCGGCTAGACTGCCGGCGGCCTCGGCGAAGGCGAAGCCCTTCTCGGCGACCATGCGCTGCGCCTCGAGATGGCCTTGCGGGCCGCCAAGCGCGAGCTTCATCAACCGCAAGCCCATGACCTCCTGCGTCTCCTGACAAAGACGCACCGTATCGGCGGCGAATTTCATCCAGGCTGTGAACATGAGATCCCCCCCAAAGAGCGCCCGGCTGCGCGCACGCGGCCGAGTCATGATGGGAACGATTATACCGGAAGGCGCACTGCGCTATTGGAATTTTAGCGCTGCGCCGAGCCGAGACACCGGCTCGCGGTCTTGCTCCAGAACAGGCTGCCTTGGCCCTGATAATCGACGACGGTCTGACTGTTCACGTCTCTCGCGACGATATAGGTCCTGAGCGCCGCCAAGCCGCTCGCCGACAATCCCATCCGTCGCAAGGCACAGCAATTGGCCTCGATCTCATCCCTGTGCCCGCTGTGATGGCAGCATTCGTGCTGCCTGACGAAGGTTTTGAAATAGGTCGGAGCGGTGCTGTATCGGCTGTAATATATGATCTGAGGGCGCCCCGTCGCGCCATCATGCGTCGCCTCGGCAAAGAACCGTCTCGGGTGGTTCATGCCCGTTCGGTATACCTCCTGGACGGACTGACTCTGCCCGGTTTTGCTGTTGACGCCCATGCAGGCGCCGGCCCCAGGCGTACAGGCGAGCAGCGATAACGACATGGCGAGAACGAACCTCATGGCCCCGTTCTAGCGCCAGGCGTACCGCTCAGGCGTTAATGCCGGCAGGGCGCGCCGACCCAGGCTTGCGTTGCGGTTTGACGCACACTTCGAGGCCGCACAGCCCGCGCCTGTTAATCACAGTCATGCGCAAAGCGACGGCGCCGTGTCAGTTCTTGGCCTGCGTGGCGTCCCACTCTTTGGTCGCATCGTTCAGCATCGCGTCGAAGCTGCCGTCGGTCGTCATCTCGGTAATGGCCTGGCCGAACTTGTCAGCCAGCGCGGTGCAGGGGGACTTCTTGGAGAAGGCGACGAACATCTCCGAGGTGAGCAGCGCCTGGTCCAGGACCTCGACCTCGTCCTTCACTCCGGCTTTGGCGGCTTCGGCGAGACCCGGATAATAGCCGGCGATCAGATAGTCGGCCTTGCCGTCCAACAAAGCTTTGAAACCGTCGTCGATGCCGTCGGTGCGGACGACGTCGAGCTTGTCCTTGATGAAGGCATCGAACTCCGTGCCGTAGCTCTCGCCCTGATTGGTGACGCCCTTCTTGCCGATCAGATCGTCCTGGCCCTTGAACGGGAATGCCTTGCCCTTGGCAACGAAAATCGCCGTGTCGTCAAACATGAAGGCGGGCTTGACATAATCCAGATATTTGGCCCGCTCGTCGTTGTAGTAGATGCCGAAGATCATGTCGGCCTTGCCGTCGCGGGCGGCGGCCTGGGCATCGGCCCAGTTGCCCATGAACTTCGACTGAAGCGGAATATTGAGCTTCTTGGCGATGGTCTCGACCAGCATGGGTGCGGCGCCGACCAGGGCGTCACCCTGTTGGAACGCAATCGCCGGATATTGCGGATGGCCGGTCGCCGTGATCTTGGCGCAGTCGCCGGCGGCGAAGGCGGCGGTGTTCGTGAGCGCCAGGGCCGCGAACACGCTTAAGCAGAGAAGTCTCTTCATGGTCAACGTTCCTTGTTCTTGGTCGGGTGGGGCAACGGCAGGGGCGCGCATAGCCCGGCTGGAGACAGCCGCTGAGGACGCTCTTCTCTACCGCCCTTTCATCTGCGCCTTGATCTTATCTACATCCGCTTGCGAGACCTTTCCGGCCTGAACCAGCGCCTGCACGCAAGCGGGCGACAGAGACGGGCCCGCTTTCTTCATGCACAGGTTCAGGGCCGCAGTTTGCAGCCCGTAATCGCCGCAGAATTTCTTGTAGTCGTTGACGCAATTGTTCTGCATGCCCTTGGTGATGGTTCCGGCCTGCGCCAAGGCCGCCGACGGCAGGGCCAACACGAAGAAGACGGTCGCTGCTGCGCGTTTACATGTCATGCGTGAGATCCCTCTTTATCCGAAACGAGGTTCTAGCACGCTTCGCCGGTCGGGCCACTGCAAAGGGGCTAGCTTAGGCCAAATGAGAGCATTTCGGCCAAAACCCCCTCCCCGCCCAAAAATGCAGTAGATTAGGCGCATTAGAGGAGCGGGCTTGGCTCGCGTTCCAACAGCAGCCCTGAGAGGATCCCATGGCAGAGACCCCTTCCTTCGAGATACCGCCTGAGCTGCGCGAGATGGCCGAGAAGAATGTCGAGCAGGCGCGCGCGGCCTACGGCCAGTTCATGGATTTCCTGACCCAAGCTATGGGCGCCTGGGCCACCTCGCCAGGGAGCGCGGAGATGGGCGGCTTCAGGGCCGTGCAGGAGCGGGCGATCGCCTTCGCCAAGGAGAACGCTGAGCGCTCCTTCGCGCTGGCGAGCGAGATCGCCCGCGCCAAGGACGTGCAGGAGGTGCTGACCCTGCAGAGCCGCTACGCGCAGACGCAGATGCAGACCTTTGGCATTCAAGCCCAGCAGCTCTCCTGGCTGATGGCCGACGCCGTGCGCAACATGCAGCAGCCCAAAGCCTGACGCTGGCCGTCACCCCTCTCCCCTATGGGGAGAAGTTTAATGTGGCGCTGCGGTTCGTGAGGCTTAAGCGGCCTTAGCGTAGTAGGACTTGAGCCCGCTCATCACCTTCTGCTTGTCGAACTCGGCGCCCATGGCGAGCATGGCGTCGGCGAAGCGGCTGACGATCTCGCCGATCTGCTCCGGCGAAAGCTGGTTCAGAATGCCGATGCGGACCTGCACCGGCTCCGACAGCGTCGGCCAGATGCCGAAGCCCCTCTCGCGGCAGCCCGCGACAAGCTCCTTCTCCTTGCCCTTAAACTTGCCCGGCAGATTGCACACGACGAGGCTCGGCATGTTGGAGGTGACGTCGCAGCCCATGGCCTCGACGGCGGCGCGCAGCGCCTTCTCGTGATAGGCGTAGTCGGACGCCTTGCGGCGGCGGCCATAGGAGAGAATGATGCGGAGCGCCTCGTGGAACGCGGCCACCGCATAGCAGGAATGCGTCTGGTGATAACCCGGCGTCCCGTCCTTGCCGTCGATGATGCCCCAGTGGCGCGCGTCGAGGATCGGGTGATTGACGTAGGTGCGGGCACCGCGCTTCCTCACCATCTCGATCGCCTTGTCGGTGAAGCTGACCGGCGCATAGGTGAGCGGCAGACTGAGCACGCCCTTCTGCGGACACGAGGCCCAGGCCACCACGCCCGGATAATCGTCGATGTTGAAATCGGCGACACCGAGCGATGACACGGCATCGCAAATGCCCATCACGCCATGTTTTACACAAGCGTCGGAGAAACCTTTGAGGTCGTTGATGCGGCCCGAGCCGGTTTCCCAATGCGCCATGAACGCCCACATCGGCTTATGCTGGCCAAGCGCCTTGTCGATCGTCTCGCCGCTGACCGACTGGCCATGCGGGGTGTCGACCACGATCACGCTTTTCGGCTTCGGGTTGAGACTGTCGGCGGCGAGCTCTTCCGCGGTCGAGGCCTTCATGCGGATGGTCAACGTGTCGATGCCGGAGAAGGTGCCGTTCGGGAAGCAGACCACTTTATCGCCGGGCAGGATCAGAGAGAGCACGCAGTCGAGCCCGTCAAACCCGGTGCCGGCGACGCCATAGGTATAGACGTTCTTGGTGCCCCACAGCTCCCGCAGCATCTCCTTGGCTTCGAGCATGCCGCGCAGCACGTCCTTCTGCATGTGATCGGCGACGCCCGTCTTGGCGAAGCGCTCCAGCACGCGCGGATCGGTGTTCCCGGGCCCGGGGCCGGCGGCAAGCGTCTCGGGGATATCAAGCTGCGCATAGATTTTCGTCATGGAACACCCTCTCGCTCGTAACGGTCATCGCCCAAAGAAGCGGCACAATCGAATAACCGGCCAGACACCCCAAAGGCAAGACCGGCGCGACCCGGAGTTTAGCCAAACCGGCCTGGATCGAGGGCCGAGGCTCCAGAACCCTAGGTTGAAGGGTGCCACAAAAGAAGAAGCCCCGTACGGGGGGTCGGGGCTTCTTCCGATAAAGTTCCCTGCGGGGCGGTGATGGGAGGGAAAACCATCACCGTTGCCAACTCTACGCCCATTGGGGATAAGTGTCGGGACATTTTTACGAAAATGGTTAAGGTTAACGAACTCAAGCAAACGGGCCGCCTCCAAAGGCCCTAGAGGGAACGCGGAAGCGCTTATGGTAGACAGGCATTTCGGCTGCGCCGCGTTGTTGGCCGCAGTCTTCGGACTGATGGCCGGTTCGGTCGAGGCGGCCCCTTGCGGCAAGACGGGTGCCGGCTTCGAGGCCTGGAAAAGGGTCTTCGCCGGCGAAGCCCAAGCCAACGGCATAGGACCGGCGGCGATCGGCGCGCTGATGGCCACCAACTATTCGGTGGGAACGATCAGGGCCGACCGCGGCCAGAAGAGCTTCAAACTGTCGCTCGATCAATTCATGGCCAAGCGGGGCGGCCCCGCCATCGCATCCAGGGGCAAATCCATGAGAGCCTCCAATGCCGCGCTGCTCGCCTCGATCGAGAAGCGCTATGGCGTACCGGCCGGGCCGTTGATCGCCATCTGGGGGATGGAAACGGCGTTCGGCAGTTTCATGGGCAATCAACCCACGCTTTCGGCCGTGGCTACACTCGCCTATGACTGCCGCCGGCCCGAATATTTCACCGACCAGCTCTATGCGGCGCTACAGCTCATCGATCGCGGCGTCCTCAGCGGCTCAACGCGCGGCGCCATGCATGGCGAAGTCGGGCAGACGCAGTTCCTGCCCAAGAGCATCCTGCTCTATGGCGTCGACGGCGACGGCAACGGCGTCGTGAATCTCAACGCGAAGGCCGACGCGCTCGCCTCCACCGCCAATTTTTTGAAAGGCCACGGCTGGGTCAGGGGCGCGGGCTATCAACCCGGCGAGCCCAACTTCGCCGCCATCCAGGGCTGGAACGCCGCCGGCGTCTATCAGCAGGCCATCGCCATCATCGGCCGGCGGATCGATAGGCAATAAGGACGGCTTCCGTCCAAGCTAGGTCTCGTCGCAGCGACGAATCTGCGCTACCTGCTAAGCGTGACCGAACCCAATGATCAGGCGACCGAAGGCAAGGGACAGTCGTCCCGCGCGCTTGCCCAAGCGCTCGGCAAGCTCATCGCTCTAGTGCTTGTCGTGATCGCCGTGATCCTCATCGAGCGCTATTGTCGCATCCAGGTGTCGCCCTTCGGCCCGGGCGCGAAGATCGTCTCCGTTGACGGCGACACGCTGAGAGCGGCCAACGGCGTCGAATATCGCATCTTTGGTGTCGACGCGCCGGAGCTGCACCAGACCTGCGGCGAGGCCAACGGCAAGTCATGGCTATGCGGGCGCGCGGCGAAAGCCAAGCTCACCACGCTCATCAATCGCGGCAATGTGAATTGCGAGGCGCGCGCCAACGACCGCTTCGGCCGCATCGTGGCGATCTGCAGCGCCGAAGGTGTGCCGGATCTTGGCGAGGCGCTGGTGCGCGACGGCTATGCCATCGATCTCGGCGGCGCCGCCGGCAATCCCTATCGCGAGGCGCAAGCGGAAGCTGAAGCCGCCAAACGCGGCATTTGGCGCGGAACCTTCGAGCGTCCGTCAGACTGGCGTCAGGCCAATCCGCGAGAAACGAACTAGGTCTCCCGGTTCCGGCGTGTCGCCAGTCGGCTTGCATGGTAGTTTCGGCCATGTCCGAATTCGATCTCGCATTATCAATTGCTCTCGGCATCGGTCTCGCCGCGGCGACCGGCCTTCGGCTGTTCTTGCCGATGCTCGTCGTGAGCGCCGCGGCCTATACCGGGCACCTCCCTTTGAGCGAAAACTTCACCTGGCTCGCGACGCCGGCAGCCTTGATCTCGCTCAGCGTGGCGGCACTCGCGGAAATCCTCGCCTACTACATACCCGGAGTGGACAATCTGCTCGATACGTTGGCGACGCCCGCCGCCTTCGTTGCGGGCACGATAGTCTCGGCGGCGGTCATCACCGATCTGCCGCCGATGGTCAAATGGGCGGCTGCGATCATCGCCGGTGGCGGCATCGCCGGCTTGACCCAAACCGTGACCACAGTGCTCAGGGCGAAATCCACCGTGATGACCGGCACACTCGGCAATCCAGCCGTCGCGACGGCTGAGCTCGGCGGCTCGCTGATCGTCTCGCTGCTGGCGCTGGTGGCGCCGTTGCTTACGGCGCTGATCATCGTCCTGCTGTTATGGCTGGCGATCCGCTGGCTCCGGCAGATCTCGCGCAAACCGCACCGGTCGTGACTCAAAGGCCCGGCAATCCCTGGAAGCCGATCGCCATCGCTCTGGCGGTTCTCCTTGCAGCAGTCCTGATCGCCGCAGCGCTCGTGGCGACGGGCGTGATGCAGCTTGGATTCTCCTTGCTCTGACGATCGGCGAGGGCGAGTTGCCGGCCATCAACTCCACCGTGAGTTCCGGAGGCCGGTCTGGCTGGAACGCCGCCGCGGTCGACGGCTCGAACACGCCGATGCGGTTTCTGCCCTCGGCTCTCGCCTGATGCAGTGCTTCGTCGGCCTCCCGGTGCATTCGCGCAAAATCGGCGCCAGCGCCAGTATGCAGCGCGATGCCGACCGACACACTGAAGGGGGCGCCGACCAGCGGCATCCCCTCCCTGGACAGTCGGCCGAGGATACGCCGGGCGATTTCCGCGGCGCCCTCGGTATCGCAATCGGGGGCGAAGATCAGGAATTCGTCGCCCAGCCGCGCGCATTCATCGCCCTCGCGCACGCTATCGCGAATGGCTTCCGAGACGCGCGCAACGACCGCATCTCCGGTGGCGTGACCGCGCATATCGTTGATCATCTTGAGATTGTCGATGTCGACGAGCAGCATCGCCCTTTGCCCGGCATGCCGCTCCACCGACTTTTTGATGACCTGCATGGCGCCACGACGATTCAGCAGTCCGGTCAAGCTGTCGCGAATTGAACTGTCATAAAGCTCTTGCATGCGGCGGTGGATCGACGCGTGATAGACCGCCACCAGATATCCGGTCACCAACGCCACCAGCAGCGCCGCACCGAGCGTGGCGATGGCGATGCTGCGGAAGCGCGCCTCGCGAGTCAGATAGTATTGCATGTCGAAATCCACGCCGACGAAGCCGCTATAGAGGCCCTTGCTGTCGTAAATGGGCACGTGCGAGGTCAGAAATGACCCGAAGTCGTCTTGCTCGAAAGAGGGCGTGACGTAGGTCTTGCCGGCCGCGATCTGCTTGAGCCAGTCGCCATTGTTTTGTTCACGGACGTCAAACTTCTCCATATAGGCCGAAGCGCGCAGCCGGTGCTTTGTTTGCAAGTCAGGCGAGGTAGCCGTGTCGAGAACGAAGTACGCCGTGCCCCCCCGATCGACCATCGTGTACAGGTAAAAAATATCGGGGTTTGCCGAGTGGAAACGCACCAGTGGCTTCAGCGCGCGCGCATAACGCTCGTCGCTATAGTTCGCGGGGTCCAGCAATTGCCTGTGTAAGTCGCCGTCGACGACGCTGGCGGCGAGTTGTCCTATTTCTCCGACATGCGAGCGGAGCACGTCCATCCGCGCCTGCTGCGACAGAAATTGGGGGATGGCGACGATCGACACCAGAATGGTGGCGGCTGCCAAGCTCGCAATGAGGAAGACAAGCGGACTAAAGCGCCTTCCGGAACCCGTGGCGCGTCGTAGCGAGAGGTCTTTCAGCAAGGTGAAGCCCGCTTTGTTTGGTCTCGAATTAAGACCACACCGGACCATCCGACGCTATCGTCGGCCCTACTCAATCGTTACAGGCGACCTCTGCGGTTAACCCTAGGCCGCCTTGGCGCCCCGGCTTGCCAGCACATGGTCGGCCACCTTGCCGGTAAGCTCCGCCAGATGATCGAACTTCGCGTTGAACGTGCCGACTCCCGCCGTCGCCGACCTGAGCTCGACGATCAGGTTCTGGATCTCCGACTCAGGCAGATGCGCCTCGACCACGTCCCACCCCATCCAACCGGGGCGCGCGTCGAAGCCGAGAATCTGCCCGCGCCGCGACGAGACGATCGAGTTGATTTTCGCCGTGGCCTCGGACGGGACGGCGATCTCCACCGCCATGATCGGTTCGAGCAGCACGGGCGAGCATTGCGGCATGCCTTCGCTCATGGCGATGCGCCCTGCCTGGCGGAACGCCATGTCGGACGAATCGACCGAGTGGTACGAGCCGTCGATGAGGCAGACCGAAACGTCGACCACGGGGAAGCCGAGCGGTCCCGCATGCAGATAGTCGCGCACCCCGATTTCGACCGAGGGGATATAGTTCTTCGGCACCACGCCGCCGGTGATCTCGTCGGAGAACTCGAAGCCCGCACCGCGCGGCTGCGGTTTGATCGTCACCACCACGTCGCCGAACTGGCCGTGGCCGCCCGACTGTTTTTTGTGGCGGCCGCGCACCTCGGCGGTCTTGCGGATGGTCTCCTTGTATGGAATCTGGCGCGGGCGCGTCGAAGCATCGATGCCGTATTTGCGCACGAGCTTCTCGAGCGCCACGCGCAAATGCATCTCCCCCTGCCCCCACAGCGCCATCTCGCCCATGTCCTGGCTGTGGGTGAGCGAGATCGAAGGGTCTTCCTCGATGATCTTGGCGATGGCGGCGGTGAGCTTCACCTCGTCCTTCTTCTCCTTGGCGGCGATGGCCAAGCCGAACACGGGCTGCGCAACGTCTGCCGTCTCGATCTTGACCGCTTTGCCCTTCTCCTCGGTCAAGGTGTCGCCGGTCTTGACGCTGTCGAGGCGGCCGAAGGCGACAGTATCGCCGGCCTGCGCCTCGCCGCGCTTGATCGGCTCCTGGCCCATGACGCTGAGAACGCCTGAGATGCGCTCCTCATCGGCTCCGCCATAGACGGTGGTACCGTCGGCGAAAGTTCCGGTCAGCACGCGCGCCAGCGAGAGCTTGCCGCCATGCGCGGTGTGGAAGGTCTTTTCCACAAAGGCGCATGACGGCGTCTTATTGACGCCGAGGCGCTTGGCTGTGTTCTCGACAAAAGGGGCTTCGTGCCTCAGCGCCTTGAGCAGGCGCAAAATGCCGTGGCCGTTCTCCGCCGAGCCGAGCAGGACCGGGCAGATTATTCCTTCGCGCAGCTCCTTGGAGAGATCGTCGAACACCTTGTCGCGCGGTGGCGGCACGTCCTCGAGCAGCTGCTCCATCAGCTCGTCGTCATAATCGGCAAGCTTCTCCAGCATGGAAAACCGGGCTTCCTTCTCGCGCTCGGCAAGCGCCACGGGGATGTCGATCACCTCGCTCGGGGCGTGCTCGCGATAGACATGGGCCCGCTCGAGCGCGAGATCGATGAAGCCGGTGACGATGTCGTTCTCCCAAATGGGGATCTGACGGAGCACGAGCGGCTTGGTCGAGGCCGGCTGGAGCATCGGCACGATGTCGCGCACGCGCGCCTCGGCCTTGTCGATCTTATTGATGAAGAGGAAATGCGGGATGCCGCGATCTTCGAGCTGCTTGAGGATCAGTTGCAGCGCCGGAACTTTCTTCTCGTCCGGCTCGCACACCACCACGGCGGCGTCGCAGGCTGTGAGTGCGTGTGCCGCGTCGGCCTGGAACTCGATCGAGCCGGGGCAATCGAGGAATGTGAAGCTATCGCCGAGGAAATCGACTGTGGCCACGTTGAGCTCGACGCTCATGCCGTGATGGCGGGCCTCCTCTGAGGCGTCGCCCACCGTGTTGCCGCCTGAAGTCGAGCCCTGGCGGGTGATGGCGCCGGTGCGCGCCAGAATGGCTTCGAGAAGCGTCGTCTTGCCGCTGAGATAGGGGCCAACCAGTGCGATGCAGCGGGCGCTGCGGGCTGGTTGGCCCTGCGCTTGGCCCATGATCTCCTCCCTTAGCGGTTGTCAGCCGCACGGGAAGGCTCCTGACGCACCCACCCGCGCAAGCCTTGATGACGCTATCGTGTCAAGAGGAACGGCCTCTGGCAAGAGCCGCGATGCGTCCCCTCCGGCCCTCATTGGCGGGGCGCCCAATTCGGGCCTGTTTGCTCCTAGCGGATCACCACCAGCCGGTCGGTGCCGGACTCAGCGCCCCACATCTCGCCAGGACGCCCGAGCATCTGGCGCACCGCGGCGTCAGGCTTGTCGCTCGGGAAACTGTCGAAGGTCTCCGTCTCGGGATCGAATTTGAGGATGGCGTTGGCGGCGAAGTCGCTCACCCACACCTTGTCCTTGTCGTCGACAAAGACGGCGTAAGCATGCGGCGCCTCGCCCGGCAGCCTGAAGACTCGCCATTCCTTCGCCGCCGGATCGTAGACGCTGAGATTGCCGGCGTTCCATTCGCTGACCCACAGCCGCCCCTTGGAGTCCGCCCACACCCGGCGCGGGCCGGCGCCTTTGGTCGTGGGCTCGATCACCGTCGTCTCGCCCGTCTCGAGGTCGGGCTTGCCGAGGAAAGAACCCGCGAGCGAGACGTAATAGATCTGTCCGTCCGGCGTTGCGTCGATGCCGTAAGGTCCCCTGCCCTTCGGCGCGTCCCACACCTGCATCGCGCCGGTCCCTGGATCGAGGCGGCCATAGATGCCGGCCTGCCCGGTGAACCAGACGCGGCCCTTGCCGTCGAAGGCCGGAGTGTTGAGGTTGGCTTTGGCGCGCTCCTTGGGCAGCGGCCAGGTCTTTACCTCTTTCGTCGCGGGATCGACGCGCACGATGGCATTGAGCCCGCTATCGGTGACCCATGCCGCGCCGTCAGGCCCGACCACAACACCATGCGGCGCCGAGCCTTCGCCCAGCGGAATGCGCTCGACCTGACCTGTCTTGGGATCGAGCCGCCCGAGCACACCGGCGCGCTGGCCCGTGTACCAGACGGTACCGTCGGGCGCCGGGGCCACATCATGCGGGTGGTCGCCTTTCGGCACGGGGAAATATTGGACCTCGGCCGCTCCTGCCGGCGGCGCCACAAGCAGCAGCGGCAGGCAAACAAGAGCGAGTGAGATTGCTGTGTGTTTCATGACGACAAGTTAGGGAGTCAATGTGAACAGACCAAGGCTCCGCCGCGTAGGGTCGGCAAAGCGAAGCGTGCCCACCGTCCACTGGGTGGGCAATGACAAAGCCATTGCCCACCCTACAGCACAAAGGCGGCACCAAGCCCTGCGAGCAAGGTCGCCGCCGTCGCGATGAGGAGCGGCTTGCCGAAGGCGGGGCCGGCAATCACGAAGGCCATGCCGCATTTCACGATGGTATTGGTGAGCGCCGCAATCACGATGGCGATCACGGCAATTCGGGCCTCGCCGCTCTTGGCGAATTCCGACATCGAGAGGGTGATGGCATCGACATCGGTGAGACCGGCGAGAGCGGCCACGGCATAAAGCCCGCTCGGCGGAAAATGCTCTTGCACGATCTTCACGGCGAGCAGGACCACGGCGAAAAGCGCGGCGAACTTCGCCGCTTCGGTCAGGCTGAACGGGTTCTGGACGTTCAAATCCCCTTTGGCGGCGGTGCCGTCCTTCGAGCCGCCGCGGAAATAAAGAGCCACCGCGAAGCCGCCGACGACCACGGCCATCACCAGAAACGGCACCAACACATGGATCAGCAGCGCGCGATTCACCACCGCCACGAGCACAATGACCCGCACGAACATGACGGCCCAGGCGAGCAGGATGCCGCACGTCAGCGCAGCCGCGTTTTGCAGGTTGTTCCGCCCTTCCTTGGCGAACGACAAGGTGACCGCCGTCGACGACACGAGGCCGCCCGTCAATCCGGTGAGTGCGGTGCCCCGCGCCGGTCCGAGCATGCGCGTCAGCACGTAGCCGACCAGCGACAGGCTCGAGATCAGGATCACCAGCAGCCACAACGAATAGGGATTGAGCGCGCCCCACGGGTCGATGGGTTTATCGGGCAGGAGCGGCAGCGCGATGAAGGTCGCAATCAGAAGCCTTAAACCCGCGTAGACATCGTCCCAGCCGAGCTTGTCCACGAAGCTGTGCAGCGGCTGCTTATAGGCGAGCACGGCCGCCGTGACCACGCCGAGCCCGATGGCAAGCTCTTGGTGGCCGAACATCACCATGGCGCCCAGCAGGAACACCACCACGGCAGCCACCTCGGTGGTGAGACCGGTGGCGTCGGGATTGGAGCGGGCGGCGATGAAATAGCCCGCGACCACGAAGGCGCCGACGATGAGAAGACCGGCCGCCAAGATCCAAGGAGAGGATGTCTCCCGCGCAAGCCACCCGGCCGCGGCCCCGAAGAGGGCGAGCAGGGTAAAGGTGCGCAAGCCGGCGATGCCGCCGGTCTCTCCTTCTTCTGCTTTGCGCTTCTCGCGCTCGATGCCGACCAAAGCCCCGAGCAGAACGGCTGTGGCGAAGCTGAGCGCGACGTTGAGCAGCTCCTGATATTCCATGGTTCGCTCCGCCACCGTCATTAGCGTGGGCAACGGCAAAACCCGCTCGGCATCTTATGCGAAAAACTTGAAACGCAACCGGATTCGCCCCTGCTAGAACCGCCTCACTTTGATCCGGCGCCTATGTCATTATGCTAGCGACGTGACGGAGGGAGATTTCATGCGTCTTTTTTGGGCCTTTGCGCTGACGGTTTTGGTTTCGCTGCTGCCCATGGCTCTCGGCGGCGACAGAGCAGAAGCCGGGATCGTCTGCGGAACGTTCGACGGGAAGTACGCTTGCAAGTTCGTTCCCGGAGGAGCACAGCACGGAAAAAATGCACCCCCCGCGGCAACGCCGGAGCCTGCACCCGACGCGACCGGCGAGCAATACACGACACCCCCGGCCGCAGGCACGTGGAGCACTGAAGCAACTCCCGGGAGAGCGCCCGACGCGGCCGACTCAGCCTGTCAGCATGGAATGATCGGAACGCCGCCCAACTGCCGTTGCCCGGAAAGTTCGGAACTATTGGGTGGCAACTGCGTGCGCTACACCGCGTCGGCGTGCAGCAGCGGGCTCGCTTCCGACGCCCTCCCGCAAGCCTGTCGGGGCGTGGAGGAAAAGCTCTCTTGCAGAATGCGTGAGGACGGACTGAAGGATTGCTGCTGCGTAACCTACGACAAATTCTAGGGCGCGACTTCGTCAGGCCGCGTCCACCTTGCGGTGCTCGGGATAAAGCGTGGCAAGTCCGTCGCGGGTAGCAGGCGCAACGCCGCGCTCGGTGATAAAGCCGGTGACGAGCCGCATCGGCGTCACGTCGAAGCCGTAGTTGGCGGCAGCGGTCCCTTGTGGCGCGATCTCTACGGTAGCCACGCTTCCGTCCGGCAAGCGGCCCGTCATGTGGGTGACTTCCTCAGGCTTCCGCTCCTCGATGGGAATCGTGCTGCCGTCGGTGAGGCTCCAATCGATCGTCGTGCCCGGCAACGCCACGAAGAACGGGATGTGGTTGTCGCGCGCGGCGAGCGCCTTCAAATAGGTGCCGATCTTGTTGGCGACGTCGCCGGTCGCCGTAGTGCGGTCGGTGCCGACGATGCAGAGATCGACGAGCTTCTTCTGCATGAGATGTCCGCCGGCATTGTCGGCGATCAGCGTGTGGGGCACGCCGTGCGCTTTTAGCTCGAAGGCGGTGAGCGAGGCGCCCTGATTGCGCGGCCTGGTCTCGTCCACCCACACATGCACTTTGATGCCTTCGTCATGGGCGCGGTAGATGGGGGCGAGCGCCGTCCCCCAATCGACGGTCGCGAGCCATCCGGCATTGCAATGGGTGAGGACGTTGACCGTCGCCCCGCCCTTCTTCTCGGCATGGGCGCGGATCAGCCCGAGCCCATGCTCGCCGATCTTACGGTTGGTCTCGACATCCTCGTCGCAGATTTGCGCCGCGCGGGCGAAAGCGGCCGCGACCCGCTTGTCACGCGGCTGGTTGCGCACAGATTTTTGCATCTCATCGAGCGCCCAGCGGAGATTGATGGCCGTGGGACGGGTGGCGGTGAGGATCGCGCAGGCCCGTTCCAGCGCCTCGTCGGACGCGTCGTTGCGAAGCGCGAGCGCCACCCCATAGGCGGCGGTCGCCCCGATCAAGGGCGCCCCCCTCACCTGCATGGTGGAGATGGCGCGCGCCGCGTCCTCCAAGGTGTGCAAGGTCACCGTCTCGAATTTATGCGGGAGCTTGGTTTGGTCGATGATCTCGACCGACCGGCCGTCGGCATTGAGCCAGATGGTGCGATAAGGCTTGCCGTCGATATTCACTCTACTCGCCCTCGAAGGAGATCAGCGTGTGACACTCCACGCCGAGCTTGGCGAGGCGCGCGGCGCCGCCGAGATCGGGCAGATCGATGACGAAGGCGGCGCCCACCACCTCGGATTTCAGCTTGCGCAGGAGCTTGACCGCGGCTTCCGCGGTGCCGCCCGTGGCGATCAGGTCGTCGACCAGCAGCACGGGCTCTCCGGAACTAATCGCATCCTCATGGATCTCGATGACGTCGATGCCGTATTCGAGCTCGTAGTCCTGGCCAATCGCCTTCCCCGGCAGCTTGCCCTTCTTGCGGATCGGCACGAAGCCGCAGCGCAAGCGGTCGGCCACCGCGCCGCCCAGGATGAAGCCGCGCGCCTCGATTCCCGCCACGGCCTGCACCCGGCGATCCAAGAAGGGCCGTGCCAGCTGCTCGACGCAGGCCCTGAACCCGTTGGCGTGGCCGAGCAAGGTGGTGATGTCGCGGAACATGATGCCCGGCTTGGGATAGTCGGGTATGGTGCGCACGAGGTCCTTGAGGTCGAAGTCGGCAGTCAAGTTCATGGAGGGCCTCCGCAAACTCAGGGCTCAGACCGCGCAAGCGCGTTCGCGGCTTGAGCCTATAGTCGAACCAAGAACGCCTGGCTAGTCGGCTAGGGTCCGCACATCGAAGGGGGGAATCCTATGGCAGACGGCTCGAACCTGGTCACCATTCGCGACATTGACGTTCCATTCTGGCGGATCGTCATGATCTTAGTGAAATGGAGCATCGCCTCGATCCCGGCGATGATCATCCTCATTCTGCTTCTCGCAGTCTTGACCGCCATCGTCGGCGGCGCGCTCAGCCTGATCGGCCTGGAAATTCCGGAAGTACCGACGCCGCCCTCGCCTTGAGGCACACGTTGCGACGTGCGAGAGCGGGGTTAGCTTGTTATGATGGCTTGAGATCAAGCTGGAGTCCGCTCCATGAATGTCATCGATCGGCGCTTCTCGGCTCAGGCCGCTCACGTCGCGGCGCAGCTCGCTGCCGCGCGCAAACGCCGCTTCAAGGTCGGCCTCGGCATCGCAGCCATCCTCATCGTGGCTGGGCCTTCACGCTTTGTCTGGGCCTTCACGCTTTGCGGCGATTGCACCGCCGGGCTTTCTCCGCCCGCCTGAGCTACTTCAGCACCCGGCCGGCAACCGCATCGAGCTTTTTCAGCAGCTCGGGATCGCGCGCTTCCGGCGCGGTGATGATCGCCGTGTCGAGCGCGCGGTCCGAGCCGATCGGACAGGGCTCGTGCAGCCTCGGGAAATTGCGCGCCAAGCGCGCCACCAACCGCGCGCCCTTTTCGGCATTGGCCATCAGCACCTTGATGATGTCCTGCACCGTCACCGCGTCATGGTCGGGATGCCAGCAATCGAAATCGGTGACCATGGCGAC
>Ga0209751_10000323_pt1 | contig 50496 bp, 43 predicted proteins | sample RifCSP13_1_FD_184019 | JGI IMG/M metagenome (GOLD analysis project Ga0209751, IMG submission 184019) | Soil microbial communities from Rifle, Colorado - Rifle CSP2_sed 13_1 (SPAdes) (version 2) | ecosystem: Environmental > Terrestrial > Deep subsurface > Rock core/Sediment | place: Rifle...
AAACACCTGCAGACCGAGCTCACCCGCGCCAAGTTCGAGCAGTTAACCGAGGATCTGGTCACCCGCCTGCGTAACCCGTTCAACGCCGCTTTGAAAGACGCCAACTTGAAAACCTCTGATATCGAAGAAGTGGTCCTGGTAGGTGGCGCGACCCGCATGCCCATGGTGCAGGAACTGGTCCGCTCCTTGACCAACAAGGAACCTCACAAGGGGGTCAATCCGGACGAGGTTGTTGCCGTTGGCGCCTCTATCCAGGCGGGTGTCCTGGGTGGCGAAGTTAAAGACGTCTTGCTGCTCGACGTGACTCCTCTCTCGCTCGGATTGGAGACATTGGGCAGCGTCATGACGACCTTAATTGAACGCAATACCACCATCCCGGTCAAGAAATCAGAAGTTTTCTCCACTGCCGAAGACAATCAGACGGCCGTAGACATCCATGTGCTGCAGGGCGAACGCCCGATGGCGGCAGACAATATGAGCCTGGGTCGCTTCCGCCTGGAAGGCATTCCACCTGCACCGCGTGGCCTCCCGCAGGTCGAGGTGACCTTCGACATCGACGCTAACGGCATCTTGAATGTGACGGCCCGTGATAAGGCTACCGCTAAAGAGCAAAAGGTGACCATTACCGCTTCGACCAACCTGAGCAAGGGCGAGATCGAGAAGATGGTTCACACAGCTCGCGAACACGAGAGCGAAGATCGCAAGCGCCGCGAGCTGGTTGAAGCCCGCAACACAGCCGATAATTTGGCATACCAGACTGTGAAAACCCTGCGCGACCTGGGCGACAAAGTCCCTAGCGTCGAGCGCAGCGCCATCGAAGGCAAGATCAGCGACTTGCAAGAGGCGATCAAGGGTGATGATACTGATCGCATACACCGCATTTCGGAAGACTTGCAGAATGCCTTCCACGCCATTAGCCAGCAATTGTACGCCCAACAAGCGCCACCCAGCGGGAATGGGCATGGCCCTTCTAGCCCTACGGATGAGGGCGAAGTCGTCGAAGGTGAGTTCCGTGAGGTTTAAGCATCCTCTCTAATTCCCTCCCCTTAGGGAGCAAAAGGATAAAACGCGAATCCCAGACGCTTCACGTCTGGGATTCGCTGTTTTATCGAAGGCATTCCGGTTGGTCTCGGTTATAATTTACTCAACCGATGAAAAACCAAACCTCGCCTTCGGTCTTTTCCTTCCTCCCGACCGCCATCGTTCTCGCCATTCTCGGCTGGGGAGGCTTATACTATTTAGTAAATTACACTGTTCCCACCGTCGGGCCACGCTGGTTATTTTTCTTCTTAGGCGTCATGGCCTTGACCGGTACTTCTCTTCCATTCACAGCTTTCCTCAACCGGAGATTTCCCTCCCAACCTCCAGCCGCTCCTGGAGTGATCCTGCGCCAGGCGATCTGGGTCGGCTTATACGGCCCTACCTTGGCCTGGCTGCAATTGGGCCGCGTACTCACCCTGGCTTTGGCTTTATTGTTAGCCCTGGGGTTGGTGTTCATCGAGGCGCTCCTTCGCATGCGTGAGCGCAGCCAATGGAAACCCTGACGTTATGTCCGATCTACGCTCACTCCCTTCGGTTGACAAGCTTCTGAAAACCCCAAAAGTGAACAAGTGGATCGCCGCCTTTGGTCGTCCGCTCACCCTGCAGGCGATTCGCGTCGAATTGGACGAAACCCGCAGAGAGCATACAATTAATCGAAGCCCAATCCCCACCATCGATACCTTATTAGATGGCATCGGCTCTCGTTTGTCCGGCTGGACTGCCTCAAGCCTGCAGGCGGTAATCAACGCCACGGGCGTCATCCTGCACACCAACCTGGGGCGAGCCCCGCTCAGCCATTCCGCCTTGCAGGCCATCCAGGAAGTTTCGGCGGGTTACTGTACTTTAGAATACGATCTGGGCAGAGGTACGCGTGGTTCTCGCTCGATGCACACCGAAGACCTGCTCAAGCGCCTCACCGGCGCCGAAGCCGCCCTGGTAGTTAACAACAACGCTTCGGCATTGTTGCTCATCCTTTCCGCCCTTGCCCGCCGGCGCGGGGTGGTCATAGCCCGCTCCCAGCTGGTAGAGATCGGCGGCGGCTTCCGCGTCCCGGATGTGATGAAACAGTCCGGAGCCAGGTTGGTAGAGGTTGGCACCACTAATCGCGTTCACCTGGCTGACTACCAGCAGGCCCTCCAGGAAGAGTCCATCGTCTTGTTCCTGCGTGCTCACCGCTCCAATTTCCAGATCATCGGCTTCACCAGTGAACCCAGTCTAAGTGAAATCGCGAACCTGGCTCACTCGTCTGGCATCCCGATCGTGGACGATCTGGGTTCGGGGTCACTGCTCGATACTGCCCGCTTCGGCCTAGGGCATGAGCCCATGGTGCAGGAATCTCTGGCAGCTGGCGCCGACCTGGTTTGTTTTTCGGGGGACAAATTGCTCGGCGGCCCCCAAGCTGGCATTATCCTTGGCCACGCCGGGCTCGTCGCCAAATTGAAGAAACATCCCCTGGCCCGCGCCATTCGGGCTGATAAACTTTGCCTGGCTGCTCTTTCCGCTACCCTGCTCTTATATATTAAGGATGAAGCATTATCTGCAGTCCCAGTTTGGAGGATGATCGCCGAGCCGCTTGATCAGCTCCAGGCGCGCGCCCAACGTTGGGTCGAAAACCTGGGCCTGGGTGAAATCATCCCAGGTCAATCGACAGTTGGCGGAGGCAGCCTTCCAGGAGAAACTCTCCCCTCCCGCATCCTGGCGCTCAGAGTGGACAGCCCTAACCGGTTGCTGGATCGCCTGCGGCAGTTCACCCCACCCATCATCGCCCGCCTGCAAGACGACCTGATCGTGTTCGATCCACGTACCGTCTTGCCAGAAGAAGAAGAACAATTGCTCTTAGGCCTGAAATTCGCCATTAATGACTTGGAGACCCCATGAAATCCGACCTTGACCAACTGATGCAATCTCTCGACCTGGACGCAATCCTCATCACCGGACCTGCACAACATAATCCCCCCATGGTGTATTTGACTGGCGGAGCTCACCTCACCAGCGCAGATTTGATAAAAAAGCGCGGCTCCAACCCCGTACTATTTCATAATTCCATGGAACGTGACGAAGCCGCCAATACCGGACTACCCACCAAGAGTTTGAGTGATTATCGTCTCGATGAGCTGATCAAACAGAACAATGGTAATCTCTTGCTGGCCACCATCCAGCGCTACCAGATGATGTTGGCCGATCTGGATCTCACCACCGCCCGCCTGGCCATCTACGGCAAGATCGACGCAGGCAACGCCTACGCCATCTTTTCCGGCCTGGAATCCGCTCTTCCCGGGCTGACCATCGTGGGTCAGGTGGGGGACTCGCTACTGCTCCAGGCCATGGCCACGAAAGAAAAAGAGGAAGTCGAGCGCATCCGCAGCATGGGAAAGATCACGACCCGCGTCGTAGGGAACGTCGCCGACTTCCTGACGTCCCACAAGGTGACAGATGGGATTCTGCTGAAAATCGATGGCGACCCGCTGACCATCGCGGACGTCAAGAGCCGCATCAACCTATGGCTGGCCGAACAGGGGGCCGAAAACCCCGAAGGCACGATATTCGCCATTGGCCGCGATGCAGGCGTTCCGCATAGCAGCGGCAACCCGGGTGACCTGCTCCGCCTGGGTCAAACCATTATCTTCGACATCTTTCCCTGCGAAGCCGGTGGGGGTTATTATTATGACTTTACCCGCACCTGGTGCCTGGGTTACGCTCCTGATGATGTTCAATCTGTTTATGAAGACGTCCTGGCAGTTTTCCACCAGATCATGGGTGAATTAAAAGTCAATACCGCTTGTCGAGATTACCAGAACCGTACCTGTGAACTCTTCGAAACCCGCGGCCATCCCACTGTCAAGGGCAATCCACAAACAGAGATCGGTTATGTCCATGGCCTGGGACATGGCCTCGGGCTCCAGATCCACGAATATCCACGTTTCAGTTTCTTCGCCCCCGAAGACGAGCGTCTGGTTCCCGGCTCGGTGATCACAGTCGAACCAGGGCTGTATTATCCTGAACGCGGGATGGGTGTCCGCTTAGAGGACACCGTTTGGGTTCGCCCGGATGGCCAGATCGAAACCCTGGCAGAATACCCATTAGACCTGGTGCTGCCGATGAAGGCGACCTGATAGCTTCCAAAGTTTAAATTCACCCGACTCAGATCATGAGCCAATCTCCCCAGCTCCCCAGCTCTCCAGCTCTCCCACCTCTCCCCGTCCGCGTATTAGGGATTGAATCCTCCTGCGATGAGACTGCCGCCGCGGTCGTCGAGCAGGGACGTGTGATCTTATCCAGTGTGGTGGCATCCCAGGTCGATCTGCACGCCCAATATGGCGGTGTCTTCCCCGAGGTAGCTTCACGCCAGCATATCCTCACAATTTATCCGGTGCTCGAGCAGGCCCTCCAGCAGGCTCATCTGACACTGGGTGAGCTGGATGCGATCGCCGTCACTCGCGGGCCTGGTTTACCCGGTTCGCTCGTCGTTGGCATGAATACCGCCAAAGGCCTGGCTCTCGGCAGCGGATTGCCCTTGATCGGTGTGAATCACCTGGAAGCCCATGTGTATTCTGCCTGGTTATATCCGGCTGATCAGAATCCACCCCCGGAACCGCGTTTCCCGCTCGTAGCCTTGATCGTCTCAGGCGGCCATACTGAGTTGACCTTGATCACCGCCCACCTGTATTACCGCCGGTTGGGCGGCACCCTGGACGACGCAGCAGGCGAAGCTTTTGATAAGGTCGCTCGATTGCTCGGTTTGTCTTATCCAGGCGGCCCCTCTATTCAAAAGGCAGCCCTAAATGGCAACCCGCGCGCCTTTAGCTTTCCGCGCGCCTGGTTAGAAGGTACTTGGGATTTCTCTTTCAGTGGGCTTAAGACTGCTGTCTTGCGCGAAGTGCGCCGGCTGGAGGAAAGCCGGCTGCCTTTGCCGGTCAAGGACCTGGCAGCCAGCTTCCAGGCAGCCGTGGTCGACGTCCTGGTTGGCAAAACCCTGGCTGCGGCGAAAGAATTTCGAGCTGAAGAGATTCTGGTTGCCGGTGGAGTCTCCGCCAACCAGGCCTTACGCAATGCGATTCAAGCCCAAAGAGAATTCCCAGTTCACATTCCCCCGCTGTCCTTATGCACCGATAACGCCGCCATGATCGCTGGGGTCGGTTTCTACCGCTTCCTGCAGGGACAACGCGATCCGTTGGATATAGACATTCTTCCCAATTGGCCACTCTCTGAACTCTAAAGTTGCTTCCGGGATTTCAGAAACGGCGAACCTGTGTCCAAAATCCATATCATATTTCCCTTTAAAACCCAAACCGCCCTTTGGGGCTGGCTCCGGTTCCCCATGGGCGGTCTTGAGTGAGGAGAATGCAATTACTATTATACGCATTAACCTGAAATGATCATGAAGGGAATATAAAGGGTTGGTGAGAAACCTGGCAGGCATTAGAGGCCACTTTAATCGAAAGCAGTCTGTAGTTCCTCCAGAGTGATAGGGCCTTTACGCAGGATGACCAGCTCAGGTGTAGTGCAATCCACCACTGTAGAAGGAATTCCACCCGGGGTTCGTCCACCGTCTATCACCAGGTGGACACGACCCTTAAGTTGCGCCAACGCTTCCTGGGCTGTATTGGTATTATCTTGTCCAGAGAGGTTGGCCGAGGTGACCGCCAGGGGGCCAGTCATGCGCAGCAAAGCCAGGGCAACCGCGTGATCCGGCATGCGCACCCCGATGGTTGGCTGAGGAGAAAGTGCATCCGGCAAGCTCGGGTGCCGTGGGACGATCAGCGTCAATGGACCAGGCCAAAACCGCTTTGCCAGGCGCAACGCCATTTCAGTAGATGATATCGATACTCGATCTAATTCTTCTGGATTCCCGATCAACACCGCGATCGCCCGAGTGCTGTTGCGTCCTTTGACGGTATACAGCCGTTCGACGCACTCTGTAGTGTCAGGCAAGGCAGCCAAGCCATAGACTGTATCTGTTGGAAATACCACCAACCCGCCGTTTTTCAAAACGTCAACAGCATGCGTCAAAGCAACTGGATGGTCAGCCCGTAAGAACTCAGTCTTCATTTAGAATAATATCCCGCTCTGCAGCTAATTTCTATTATAACGTCAATTCGGGATAAGCGATTTGTCGTTAGAGACCCGTTTTCTAAAGCGGATAAAATCCGGGTTTCGCTGATCCTGAAAATCCCCCGCTCAACGATTAAGACCCCAAATGATTCGCAAACCGTCCAATGTGAGCCAAGGCGCGACGAATTGAATAACCTGAGTCTCGGCAGCCACGATCTCAGCCAGGCCTCCCGTAGCGATGACTTTCATCTCCGGGCCGAGTTCCGCTCGAAAGCGATCGACCATCCCCTCCACCAGGGCCACGTAGCCAAATAATAATCCAGACTGCATGGCGTGCACCGTATTGCGGCCGATCGCTGTTGGAGGGCGTTGCAGGTCTACCCGAGGCAGCTTGGCTGTCCGTAGAAAAAGCGCCTCGGAAGCGATGCCGATCCCCGGAGCGATCGCGCCTCCCAGGTAATCGCCTTCCTTCGATATGGCATCGAAAGTTGTGGCTGTGCCGAAATCCACTACACAGGCCGGACCGCCGTATAGCCGTTGGACAGCCGCCGCGTCAGCGATCCGATCAGCGCCCACCGCCCGTGGGTCCTCGTAACGGATGCGTACGCCAGTCCGCACCCCAGCATCCACGACCAGAGGATTTTGATTCAGGTACTGGCGACAAGCCTGCACCAATCTCCCGGTCAGTGGCGGGACGACTGAAGCCAGGCAGGTGCCTGTCAGGTCTTCCGGATTCCTTCCGGCATGGTTGAGCAACCCGATAATCTGTAAGCCATACTCGTCTGGCATACGTTCGTGGTCGGTCGCCAGGCGCCAGCGCGCCCCAAGCGTCTCGCCCTCATAAAGACCCAGTGTCAGATTGGTATTGCCGATATCAATTGTGAGCAGCATCGCTTATTCTCCAAGAAGGATATTATCGATCAGCCGCGTTCGTCCAATAAAAACAGCTGTCGAGAGTAAAGCACGCTGGATTGAGCCATGATACTCTAGCAGATTTATTGGGTCAGCACAGGAAACGTATTGCAGACGTGCCAGCGGCTCATCTTGGATCGCGTCCGACAGGATCTGGCGAAATCTATCCGCCCCTCGTTCGCCAGAATCATAAGCGCTTTTGGCAGCCATCAAGGCACGATAAAGCACGAGTGCTGCCTGGCGTTCCGCTGGACTCAGGTACACGTTGCGACTGGACATCGCCAGGCCATCCGGTTCCCGCACAATCGGACAAACCACGACCTCGAGAGGGAAATTCAAGTCTTTTACCATTTGGGAAATGACCACTGCCTGCTGGGCATCCTTTTGCCCGAAATAAGATTTCTGCGGTTGCACGGTGTTGAATAACTTCGCTACCACGGTGGTCACGCCTCGAAAATGCCCGGGCCGGAAAGCGCCTTCCAGTGGTAAAGTAACCTCGTCAACCGAAACCCAGGTTTGGTAACCAGCCGGGTACATGATCTCCGGGGTAGGCATCCACACCAGGTCAACCCCTTCCTGCTCAAGTAAGTGCAGATCGCCGTGAAGATCGCGAGGATAGGCCTCCAGGTCTTCTTGTGGGCCAAATTGAGTTGGATTGACGAAGATGCTCGCCACAACGCTGGCGCACTCCTCCCGCGCCCGGCTAACTAAGGAAAGATGTCCAGCATGCAGATAGCCCATAGTCGGGACCAATCCGACTGGCTCGCGCAGCCTTGCCCGAGCCCGGCGGAGTTCAGGGAATGTTGTAACTGTCTTCATTACACAAGCCCTTAATTATTAAGTCTAGGAGTTACGCAGATGTGGGGATTGGGGGGGTGTTTGGGCGGGCGTTGCCCGCCCAAACACCCCCCATCCTCATTCCAACTGCGTAAGTCCTAAAGTCATTACACAAAAGGGCGCCAACTTATCCTGGATCGGTGCATATTGTACTCAGGATGGCGGATTAATCATTGCCTGGCGGTCAGCTAAGGAGAGTCTAATCCTCGCCGGGGAAGAAGTCGCAGCAATCCATGGCCAACGCGCCAGGGTTGACTCTAGTGCTTTCACCAGCTGCCACAAGGTATGATTGACCGGAGTTGGGATATGGTTCCGCTCGCCGAGCCGAACGACTGCACCGTTAATCGCGTCGATTTCTGTGGGGCCGCCGCGTTGGATATCCCTCAACATCGAAGAAAGGTTTCCGCCTGTGCGTTGGGCGACAGCCTCGACCGCCTCCACCGGGTTTTGAAAGGGCAGGCTTACTCCCCGCGCCTTGGCGACCGCCGCTGTTTCCAGGGCAGCCAGCCCCATTAAATCGCGCCCAGCTGGATTGGTTAGCAGCTCCCCGTTTGGCACCTGCAGGAGCGCAGTCAAGGGGTTAATCGCCGCGTTGATCACTAATTTCCCCCACACCATAGCCTCGGTATCAGCCGCAATTTCGACGGTGAAACCAGCCATCTTCAATAAGTCAGCCAGCTGCTCCAGGCGGTTGTGTGCACCCAAAGCGATCATCCCATTGCCGCCCATTTTGACACGCCCCGCTTCTAACAACGTAGCGCCGACGGTCGTTACCCCAACCGCAGCCCGTTCAAGACCGAGCACCTCGGCCAGAACCGGGTGGTTATCCAGCCCGTTCTGCAAGGTGAGCGCTATCCCGTCTGAATCGAGGCAGATCGATAATTGCTGAGCGGCGCGCAGCGTTTGCCAGGACTTCACCAGCACCAGGGCTGATTTTATACCCAGGCAGCTGTTGGGATCATCGGTCACCTCTACCGGATAATAATGTTCGCTTCCGTCGGCTTCGACCAGGCAAACCCCCCGTTTCTTCAACGCTTTCAAACCTGGTTGCCAGCTACCCAACATTCTCACCGGAAATCCGCTAGCTGCCAGCCTGGCTGCGAAAAGGCTTGCCATCGCCCCAGTGCCAACAATGAGAGTATGAGGAGAAGAGAGTTCCATAATCACCTGATACCCTTCTCCCCTATCCCCTCCAGCAACGCCTCCCACTCCTCCTCCGCCATGCCAGTCGAGTGCTCGGGGCCTGGAAAGGCTCCGGATTCGACATCTGTTATAAAGGCGTTAAACGCACGCTCCATCTCAGCGTGCAGATTGGCATACCGTCGGGCGAACTTGGGGGTAAAGCGATCGAACAATCCCAACAAATCGTGTGTGACAAGCACCTGGCCATCACAACCTACCCCAGCTCCAATCCCGATCGTTGGGATCTCCAGGCGCTGGGTGACAAGCTCGGCTAGCCGTGCCGGGACTGACTCCAACACGACACTAAAACAACCTGCCTCCTGCAACAGCAAGGCATCTTCCAACAATCGTTTGGCAGCCACGGCGGTCTTTCCCTGCGCCCGGAAACCGCCCAGTTGGTGAACACTCTGCGGTGTCAGACCCAGGTGGCCCATCACCGGGATGCCAGCCCCTACGATCGCCTGGATCCCTGCGACGCGCTCCCGTCCTCCCTCCAGCTTGACGGCGTCCATCCCAGCCTCTTGCAAGAATCGCCCGGCGTTACGTAGTGCATCCTCGGCAGAAACCTGGTAGGACATAAAAGGCAAATCACCGATCAGCAGGGCATAGCGCGCTCCACGCGCCACGGCTGAGCAATGGTGAAGCATGTCGTCCATCGTAACCGGCAGCGTATTCTCATAGCCCAGTACTACCATACCTAGCGAATCACCAACCAGGATCGCATCGACCCCTGCCTTGTCCATCATTTGTGCGGTGGGATAATCGTAAGCTGTCAGCATGGTGATCGGTTCACCATGCAGCTTCTTCTGTCGAAAATCGCGGGTAGTAAATTTTTTTCGACCCTCTAACTGGGTCGAAGAGATTGGGGGAGAATTTGTAGACACGGTACCCTCCTTCAATTAGGGGTAGGGTCCTGGATACTGGATGGACAGCAAACTACCTGCTTTGATCAACCGATCCAGCCAGATCCTGGCACATTGATAAATTAATCTTCTACGTTTTTCCCGTCTTGGTCTCAACAAGATCCAAGCGAGAAGGCTTTGTCAATATTATCTCTAATAACTCCTAAATTGGCAAGGCATTTAGGGGGGATAACCCATTCGTTCCAGGGCAGAAGCGAACACTTTGGTGTAGCCAGCCAGTTGCTCGGCTGTGAAGACGCTCCGAAAGCGCTCGGCTTGACCCTGGTTGAAATGGGTGCCTTTCTGGTTGGCGGCTCCACGTTCCGGCCGGTATTTCTCCAGGATAGGGTGCATCCCCTTGCCACCCGCAGCCGCGCCCAAGAATCCAATCAGGCGTTCGATCTCCAGGTCATAGTTCCCCACCAAATCCTCGTAACGCACGACAAGCACTCCCTCGCTGGCCATCCACTCTTCCCAAATACGCACATAGAGACGCATATAATCCACCGCCTTGTCGAGAGAGGTCAGATGCGAGAAGGCATTCGGTCGTCCTCTATCCAGGCCGCGCTGCCCATATTCGTAAGCCGACAGCAGGGCGGCGCGCGGATCGCGATAAATATAGGTTGGGATGACCCGGCCATGCCGGATCAACTCCAGCGCGGTCCCTGTCGGTCCGGCATGGGTCTTCACCGCGTACGTATTTCCCAATAGGGTGGGCATCAAAACCGGCAATAGGCGTAAGGGATTGAGCGTGCTGATATTGCAGTTGACCTCAGTTAATAAATTTTGCAAATGATACTGTTTGCGTATCTGGCGCGCATCTTTGCCACCGCTGGTAAGTACCAGGTCATGGATCAGGTTGTAATGCCAGCCTGATCCGGCGCGAGGCATTCCAATAGAGATTACCAGAACGCTTTTCATCGTCCGTGTGCGGTGCTTTTACGTTTCGCCAGGGCCTGTTTTTCAGCTGCCGATAGAAAGGCGATCTCCAGGGCATTGCGCTGTGCCTGGTAGATTTGCTCCGGGCTCAATCCTGCAGCGGGTGCGGCGACTACGTACTCATGGGTCAGGTCAATCCCGCTGATCCCTGGGTCATCTGTGTTGATGGTGGCCAACACTCCCTGCTCGAGGAAATATTTCAGTGGATGGTTGGCATAACCAGGGACAGTGCTGGTTTGTACGTTGCTGGTTAAGTTCGCTTCAACACCGATGCGGTGCTCAACCATATACGCGATCAGTGCAGGGTCTTCTGGCGCATGAACGGCGTGACCAATGCGTGTGGCCCCTAATTTCCGGATAGCCTGCCACACGCTCTCCGCACCGGCCGCCTCTCCCGCGTGGGCTGTCACCCTCCAGCCAACCTGACGCGCCCGGCGAATGTGCTCGATAAATAAATCTCCGACAAAGTTGGCTTCATCCCCTGCCAGGTCAATTGCCACCATGTGGTCCCGATAACGGAGCAGCGCATTCAGCTCGCGCCGGGCGATCTTCGGACCATAAGTCCGGCTGAGGATGCCTATTAAATTTACTCGCATGCCAGAATCGCGCACCGCGGCCGCTATGCCATCTATGACCGCCTCCACCACCCCAGCTGGCTCCAAACCATGTGGCTCGGCCATGAACCACGGGCTGAAACGCAGCTCGACATAATCAAGGCCTTCACCTTGGGCATCCAGGACGTTCTCATAAGCCACCCGCCGGCAAGTATCATAATTTACCAAAACGCTCACCATCAATTGCATCTTCCCAATGAAAGCCATCACACCGGGTTGAGGCTCGGTGACCTGTACAAATGGTCTCAATCCCTCGACATCCCCCGCTGGCATCGGCAGGTTATGTTGGCGACCGAGATCAAGGATTGTCTCCAGTCGGACAGATCCATCCAGGTGGCGGTGCAGGTCAATGAAAGGCAAGGTAGGATCGATCATTTTATTCCTGAGAAGGGTGACACAGGGTTAATTTCAGTATTATAATTCCGGCAGATCAAAACTGGCAAATTCGCCGAGAGGAGATATCCATGAATCGCACATTCAACTTCCTGTTAGGAGCGTTAATTGGCGGCTTGGTTGGCGCTACGGTCGCCATCCTGTTGACTCCCGCTTCAGGAGAAGAACTTAGATCGCAGATGAAGATGCGCGCCGATCACATCCGGGCTGACGTTATGGAGGCAGCCGCCGAAAGGCGTGCCGAATTAGAGCATCAACTGGCAGCTTTGCGCGCACCAAAAAAATCCAAAACTTGATTGTCTCAATTTCTGTTGAATAGACCGAATAGACCGTTAAATTCCCGCGCTGTTTGTCACGCAGATTTACATAAAGTGGCGCCCCATCTGATAATTCCGGATGGGGCGCCATACTCTGGATACCGCTTGCTGAGACATTATGGTGGGGCGCAATTTAATGACCTCCCAGCGGAACGTATACTCCTATCGCTCAAAGCGCAGGCTATAACTGGCTGGGGTCAGGATCATAGGATTAGACGCTGCGACCAGCAATAAAGCCTGGTCACTATCCTCGGCCAGGGCGATCTCGAAAGCAGTAGAGTTGTCATCAGCCACCTCCAAATGCTGTACCAATGGCATGCCGTCCGCGTCAAAAGTGATCAGTACTAAATCGAATCGCTGAGGCATGTAAGCAGTCACCCGACTAAAGCCTTGCGCCTCCCAGCCCTCTTCACCAGTCTCGATATCATCGTAAAATCCGATTTCAGGAATGGACACATTATCCAAGGCAATCCCGGAGGCTGTGAAGACTGCGTCGGTAATATATTGGAAGCGTAACAAGAGCCTCTTCCCTGCGTAAGGCGTGAGGTCTACTTTCTCCTCCACCCAACCCTTACCAACTCCGGTGTAGAATCGCTCGGTGAGGGCTAAATCAGCAGGGTTGTCCTCGAGCTTATCGCCTTGCATATTCTCGCTGATCAGCGCCTGCCAGGTCTTGCCATCGTCTAGCGAGATAAAAACATAAGCAAAGTCATAACCGCGTTCCAACTTGTAATTGATTGAATACTGCAGAGTCGCCTTCTCTACCCCACTCAGATCCACAACCCGGGTCAACGACACGTCGCTCTGGTTGGCCCGTCCTGACCACCAGAAATGCGACCCTGATGCTGGCAGACGATTTTCCAATACCAGTGTTTTTGTCGTACCAGTGAACCCCACTTTCACTGGCCGGTTGCTTCGGATATTTAGAACGTCGAAGGCGTACTGGCGAATTTCCTCCTCGACCTGTTTAGGAAACGAATTGACCGCCACTTTCCCAGGGATTTCCACCTGGAAGCCTTCTCCAAAGGAGTACTCCTCCGGCACATTCTCGATGCCCAGCAGGCTGACTGCCGTAGCAAAATCGAGCCATAGGTCACGCGCTGTCAGCGAGTTCCCGGTCTCGGCCAAGACAGTGTCCAGGGCAAAGAAGCCACGGTCTGGATGTTGCACCCATGCGGAATACAATTCCTTCCCCAGGCGATGGTAAATATAGCGGGCAAAGGCATAGCCTTTTCCATAATGAGGTAGCGAATTTTCAACCGACCAGGTATTCATCTGTAGATCAGTGCCGGTTTCGAGGTATAGATTCGCATACTGGATTGGCGTTTCCGCGAATCCCAACAAGTCCTCCGCCATCATTGCTGTCCCTTCAACCTCCCAATCGTCGTCGTGCCGGTCGTAATTGAACTCAATCATGTGGCGGAACTCGTGCGTCAGGGTGAGCAGATATTTCTCACCCCCGATTCCACCCATGTCCATGTTCATGACGAACATCTCATGCTGATTGGAATGCGGCTCGACGATCGCTGGCAGCTCATCTAACGATGAGAAATACCCCAACAATCCACACTGGTGCGCAGTCGCCTCGGTGACGTTACACAGTGCCTTGGCATTAACGTGCAGCACATAGACATGCGAATCGCCATCGATCCCCGGGTTCCACTCAGTCCCGTAAACTTCCCTATCCGGCTCATACATCGTTTCGAATGCCTCGGCGGCCTTGTCGTATACACTTTTATCTACTAATTCACGCGATTTGTCGAACCACAGGTAAGCATGTTCAGTTACCCGTTCCAAACGGGCCTCGATTTGGTTCCACTCCTGCGTGTCGTGGTTAAGCACCCAGAAGGTTTGCACTGTACCTTCGTCTAATATGGGTGTTTCGGTTGCCACCAACGGGTTAATTGGACCCGGAACGCCTTTAATGGCACTCGCCAGGGTAAGCGGGTCATTCACAACAAACACGGCCTGGGCAAGCTGCTCGAAGGTGGCTCGCTCCGCTTCGCTGACCGGGTTGCGACTGAGTTCCTCCTCTGCTGCGATAGGCGTGGGCCACGCATGAGCCGCACCTGGTGTGGCAGTGGATTCCGCAAGAGACTCAACCGTGGGAATCTCATCTGTCGGTTCTGCAGCAACCGTTGAAGGGGCTTTGGTCACCTCAGGTAGCGGGGGTTTAATTGGGGTTGGTGTTTCTGTTTTACCACACGCCCCTGCTAACACACTCACAATGAGAATAATAACAATATTGCGATATGACCTCATTTTTTGTTCTCCATCATCACCTGTAATCTTATTCGTATGCAGATTAAGGGTTTATCTCGATCCGATAGGCCGCCTTTTGCCGTGTATAGCGGGTCGTGCCGGTCACGACCAATACAGCTTCCTCGACTTCACCTCCCAGATGTAAAGGGATATCCACCACGCTCTCTGCAGGGACTGAGATGATCTTGACGGTATTGGTCCTTCCGAACGAGATCAGCGCCAGCTGGTAAGTCTGCGGTAGTACATTCTGGATGCGCGCCCAACCATTGGCTTGCCAACCGCCAGCGTCGCCTTCAAAATCGGTAAAATAACCGGTCTCCCGGAGGGCAATGTCGTCCAGGAACACACCTTCTCCATTAACCGCCGCATCGGTGACATATTCAAATCGAATCTGCACCTCATGGCCAGCGAATTTTGAGAGATCGACGCTCTCCTGAACCCACCCGCCGCTCACGCCATTATAACCCCAGCCATAACTGTTCCCAGAAGGGTCTTCAGGGGTGCCTGATGGGGTCGTCAAGATCTGCCATTGCTCTCCATCCAGAGAGGCTTCCACGTAAACATAGTCATAGTCTTCTTCCAGGTCATACCACGTCCAATAGGTGAGCGTCAAGGGGCCCTCCACATCGCTGAAGTCAAAAGTCCTGGTAAGGTTCATTTCGGATTCGTCGCCTCTATTGGACCAAAAGGTATATTTGCCTGAATAGGGATCGCTCGGGATGACGCGCGCCATTGTTGAGCCTTCGAAGTGCAGGGTATAGTCTCCTTCACAGGTAATGCGGATGTAATCGGTACCATACTGGTGGACATCCCGTGTGTATTCCGGTTGAGGACAGCTATCGATTGACTCGGTTTCCTCCGCCTGGGGCACGGAAGAGTAGTTATGATAGATATAACGTCCGTCGGAGACGCTTCCATCCATTAAGTAATTGGTTAGGACCCAATCTAAGAAGACATCTTCTGCCGAGATCGCCCGCCCAGTTAAAGGGTCTTTAGCGCCAATTTCTTTTAGAACTACATCGACGCTCTCCAATCCATTAGCCGGCTGCGATGCTAAGTCTCGCGTGGCCTCATCGCCGAACCGGTCCATGAAATAAGTCAAGAACAGGAAGGCAGCCCCATAATGAGGCAATGTTGCATCCTCCTCGTTCGGCCAATCGTTGAGCTGTAAATCGGGATCATAGATAAAATCGAAGTCGGAACCGACTTCGTATCCATTCAATAAAACCGCCAGCTCAGAAAAACCCTCGTTAATCCAGGAAGACTCGTTTCGGTCGCGGTACCAATGGATCATGTGCTGGAATTCATGCGCCAGTACGCTGTAGGCGAATTCCTCATTTAGACCGACATTATCAGCGTTTAGCAAGAACATTTCGTGGGCGTTTGAGTACTCGTGAGCCAATGGATGGTTCTCATCGGCGGACGAAAAATAACCCGCCAGGTTTGAGCCCAGCCCCTCAGCATATACGATGTATAGATGGGGATCGCCGTCGACACCTGGCGTCCACTCGCTACCAAAGAATTCCCGAGTGATCGGATAAATCTCGCTATCGAAGGTTTCGGCGAGGTTCTGCAAATCCTGCTCATCGTAAGTAATTCCTTCCTGGATCCAGAAATAGGTACGGTCAGTGAGATATTGCAACGTGGTGTTGATCTGAAAATTTTCATTGGTATCCACGTTTGCTACCCAAAAATCTTTTCGGCTACCAATGTTCAGATTGCCCGCAGGCGACACGATCGTCAGCGGGATGTTGTCTTTCCCCTCCAGGCGCAGCGCCAGATCGCGCAAATCACTGATCGGAACAATTGTATTCTGGAGAGTCTCAAGGGTTTCTGAACTAACCACAACCTCGCTTTCCCGGCCCTCCACACTCGATGACCCTTCAGGAGTTGGGCGAATCACTTGGGGCGCTGCTGTCGGGGTTGCTCCAAAATTTACATTTAACCCATCATTAATTCGAATATTTGTCCACAACCCCAGGCCAAACAGCCCAATGACGACCAGGCATACGCAAGCGGCACAGACCAGGAAAGTGCCAACCAAACCAACCGGGACAAGCCAGCTTCGATCCATTCAAATCTCCAATAAACATACGTTCAATGTGACTTTGGCGTGAGGGAAGGCGATCGGAAATAGATCGCTTCCGGCTCTTTTAACGACTTAAAAACACTCACAATAACGACTTCCCCATCCGGGCGCGTCACCACCAAGACATCCGCGGCGTTCGGAAAATATCCGGGGCGGTTATCGAGCGGTAAGATTATCGTCTTGTTATCTGACCCTGCCAGGTAAAATCCAAGGTGTGGGTAGGGCAGCGGCCCAAGTGGATTCCTCGTTCCCGGTTCACCTTCCTCAGAACGATAGTAACGTGGAAACAAACCCCGGCCAACTGATACCAAGCCCCCCTCTTGTAAGGTAGTTTCCATAAAAAGTCGATCGGCGTCGGAAAGAATTTCTGATTCCATCAAAGTGTTCATCATCTCTGCCTTAACAGAATCAGTATAACGGGGCTGAATGATCTGTTCTAATAACGGCAAAATACTACCCAGCAAGAATATACCCATCGCAGCAGCATAAAACCAAGGGGAGCGCAGCAAGCTGTTCCGTGGCTCGACCCTGGTCGAGGCTGGTTCCTCCTGCAGGAAAGGGTGAGCGGTTAAGCGGGTATTGAGAACGGCCAGAATCCCAATCAGCGTTACTTGAGCCAGGCCGATGCTGTAATACATTACCCCAACCCAATCAGCGGGTTGTATATACCTGCCGCCAGATTTCCGAATCATAGCATACACCAAAAGATGTGTGGCAGTTAGAAACAAAGGTATCGCACCAACAAGCCTGTCCTTCTTCCAGGCAAGACCGATCCCCAGTATCATCAGGAAAAGATTTACGATAAATGGCAGGATCGCCTGGTTGGGAAACTCGCCGTTCCATTTGTGCCAGTACGGCAGGCGGCGGACGTAACTCAGGATTGAACAGCATTCATACCAAAATTTGTCTGGTTCTTTATGTCCTAAAAAGCCTACCAGGCTGTCGAACACGCGCACCGAAGTGGGTAAAACCAGCAACACCTGGACTTGGCTGTTCATGTAATGGGAGACTGAAAACCTGGTAACTTCAGTGACATTGTTTCTTAGATAGCCAAGCAGCTGGCTTACCGGAGAAGTCGTGACTGATTGAGGCTGATTACTTTCGGGGGTTGGCTGGACAAGTTGATCCCCAGTCTCCTCTAAAGGGGCCGGCGTGGCAGCGAATTCAGGCTTTTCATAGTGGGTTAAGATATCTACGACCCGGAAGGAAGGAGAGTCAAGGAAGATTCGTCCAGTCAGGTTATAGTTACGCCAGATCCAGGGGGACAAGATCAAAATTAGCCCGAGCAATAGCATCGCAATACCTTTAAACAAATCAAGCCGGCGATTCCAAAAGACTAAAACTATAATAAACGTGGTCGGGATGAGTAATACGCCCAATTCGATCCGGATCAGTATGCCTATGCCTAAAATTCCTCCAGCAATGAGGGGATACAATCGTTTTTGGTCAACTCCCTTGAGCCAGCCAACTAGCAGGGCGACATAAGCAACGACCGCCAGCGTGGCGGGGAGGTCTACCATCAGCAATTTCGCGTGTGAAGCAGTGATCGTACCGGCAATGGCGATCGAATTCGCTTCACGAAGGATGATAAAGGTCGCCGCCAGGAGTCCCGCCAGGCGGTTAGACAATGCTTTGGTCAGGAAAAAAATCAATACTGGCAGCATCGCCAGCACGATCACCTGTATAAGAACGATGGTTTCATAGTTTTGACCACCGATCACATGCAAGGCCGTCAGGAAGAGTGCGTGCATCGGCCGGCGGACAAAGGGGGTTTCCTGGAATTGGAGTTTCTCCCCAACGAGAAGAAGTTGGGCGGTCATATCATAGAAGCTTGCATCCGAATTTGGATAAGTCTCGTAATTCGGCGGGCGATGCTCAGAGGCAAACCAGTTCGGTGTGATCGGGATGTTGCTCCACAGGAGTACTGCACTCAACCATATAACCAATCCCAAGATGAAATCCAGCCTGATTCGAGATGAGAACGCAACCAGGCGATCATTCCTCATACCGCGCTGGATAAAAGAGACAAAAGCCACGGTCAGTATCGCAATGATCCAGGCAATTATGACCTGCGTATCTATAATCGGAACGCCTGTGTCGTTCCAACCCAAGACCCGCGATTCAATCCCCATCTGTGTGCGCGCTACCCAACCCCACAGGATAAAAAATAATCCAAGGCAGATCAGAAACGAGATCAGGATTCTGCCACCCGTCCATATTCTTTGTAGATCATAGCCAAACTGCAGGAACAAAAGGACGATCAAACTCTGGAGACTTAATCCAACCATCCAGTTAATGATCGGCAGCAATCGATCAAAATACGCCCTGGTAAAGGGTTCATTCACTTCCGGTGTCAACATGGCCAGGTAAATTCCCACTGCCATCATAAGGATCGTGATGAAGGTCAACTTTCCCCAAACCGCGGGGCGCACCAGCCAGGCGGAAAACCGATCGCAGGCTCTCTTGAACCAATCTGGATTGCGCCAGGACTTAACCAGGCACCACCCGAAGAAAAAGACTCCAGCCAGGACGCCACCCATCATGGCTAACCGGATCGGTGAGAATCCAAAGAAAATGCCTTGCCCTGGTTCAGAAGGCGTTTGGAGGAGCAATGCCAAGGCGATCGCTCCTTGCACGACCGCCAGGAGAAGATAAGTACGCCAGGCGTTCAGTCCCAAAGCCCCGCCTTTCATGCGCGATCCTGCGGAATGTGAGCCGCTGCAGTGATAAGCCCAAAAACGACCCACATATTGGGAATAGCAAACGAGTCGAAGGAGACCATTACCAAGAAAAAAATGATCAAGGATAACAATCCCGAAAAACCCCAAAATTTTTGATCTGGCCCGCTTGAGAGCCATAAGAACAGTACGCAGCCTAAAACAGCGACGAAAAAAGCAGTAAAGGCGATCGTACCCAGCAACCCCGTTTCAGCCAATAAGCGGGCGTAAAGGTTTTTAGGAGTGATCAGCCGAATCGTATCGTCTGAAGGCGTGATCAACCGGATGATCTCAGGGTTGCGGCTCCAGGGCTGGTCCGGCAACATCTCGTCGAAATAAAGAGCATAATTCCCCAACCCGACTCCGAAGACCGGAAAGGCTTCAAAGGTCCGCCAGGCAGTTTCAACATATGCCAGGCGTGACCTTAATCCGATATACTCTAAAAATGTTTTATTTTGTATCTCTCCCTCCGTCCAATATCGCCATAAGCGGGAGAAGAATCGGTTTTGATTTCCTGCGAGGAAAACCGCCAGGCCGATTACGACCAGGGCGAGTATCGTCTGGGTCAAACGCCCGACTTGTTTGGTAGCGTGCTTTCCACCACTGACGACTACCTCTCCGCCCCCTCGGGGATCGAATAGAAATAGGCTGACAACAATAACAACACCTAAAATAACAAGCCCACTGCGGGAGAAGGTAAAGATAAGGACAATCACCGACCAGGTGAGCAAGACTAACTCAACCGTGAGCCGGCGATATCGCCACTTGAAAACGCTCCTGTTCTGGAGCACCGCTCCGACCAACCAGGGGAGCAATAGAAAACAGATTTGCTCTGCGAACCATTTCGGTTCATAGGTCAGTCCCGAAACTCGGGTAGTAAATAACTTACGCGTCGATAAATAAGTTTGGATATCACTAACCCAGTTGAAATAGGGGCGTGAGAAGTGGATAATGTACACGGCTTGGAGCGAACCCCATAGCAGGGCAATCCCAAAACCACTGTACAACCAGCGTAAGGAGGCATTGAGATCATCCCATGATTCGGGGAGCAACGCCACAGTCAGATATATCGCACTGCCCAACCCTAAGGCAAAGATATTTCGCAGCAGGCGGGAGGCCACGGTGATCCCCTGGGTTGCCTGTGTACCCAGGGATAGAGCAACCACGGAGCTCATAAAAGCCATCACGAGAAACGCCAACCAGGGTAAAAGCGTTACCGGCAGGCGTTTCTTGAAAAGGCGTGGCAGGATTGCCAGAACAAGGAGCAAGATCAAAGGGTAAACGGACAGCGGGCGGACCAGGGTCTCTCCACCCATGCCTTTTGGGAAGTAAGGAAAACTTGTGACTGGTAATGCGAGTAAAAACAGCCCCCAGCTGATTTTTTTTGCTCTACTCAGCCACCGGGTCCAGCTCAGTTTATTCAAGGTTTCAAACTCGATTGCTTATCCGGACAAGTTGCAACAGGAGCCACAAGGACAAGCCTAAAATCCCGCCAATGATTGTTAATAGTCCAATGGGGCGAACGGTTTTCGGAGGGGCGAGCTCTAATCCAACCACCTCGAGGGTGGGGGAAAGTCCCAGGCTATAACTTGCTTCCTGATCGTATTGTTCTTTAAGCCTGTAGCGCTGGCGATCGAAGGCCTCGATTTGTCCCTCAAGGGTAAGGATATCACGATCAATGTAATCCATGATTTGCGAGAGCCATTCCACATAGGCCTCTGGAGTTGCGATATTTTCAGGCTGCACCTGTATGAGCGCCATCCAGGCCGGGGTAAATTCCGCCAGGCGGGTGGCCAGGAAAAGCACCTGCCACCTCTCCCCCGGTTGCAGCGGTTCGTCTGGGGGGAGGTCGTTTGCTGCCGATAACCAGGCCTGGATGGCATCCATGAAAACCTGATAATCGTTTTGTCGTTGTTCGGCTTTCACTATTTGACTAACGACAGCTTGCATCTCCTGATCGATCATAAAGGCATTCCGGGAGGCTTTAACGCCGTTATTGATGCGCTCTAAGACCACCTCTCCCCAGGTCTGTGCTGCTTGGGTGGCCAGGTTGGGCTGGCGGTCTTCAGCTATCAGGTTCCACTCGCCCGCCGTTCGCCATTCCGCTCGCAGCATCTTACGCAGCTCCACTGAGTCTACCGAACGCCAGGCATCGTCTTGCTCCTGAAGACGGTCTAAAGTCGATTGGATGATCTCGTCCAGGTAGATGGCGGCATTCAATTGGGACATTTGCCAGTTATTGTAGTCATCCAGATTGGTGTAGTCGGGATTCGCTAAGGCAAGGAAGGTCGCGTCGTCAAAAGCCCGGTAGGGATTCAAGCCAACGTAGAGACTATCTGTGGATCGATAAGATGGTGGATAAATAAAAGAAATCCCCCATCCAACCAGACAACCGATCAGGAAGTAGGCGATTAATTTCGGCCATCGATGTAACGAACGGTAAACTTCTTCGGGCAGAACCCAGGATCTCATCGCCATGGTATTTTATCTTGTCTGGAGCCAGGATTATGACCACCGGGCACGGCTGTCTAAGTAAGTCAGAATCAACGCCCCCGCCAATAGGACAGCTGCAAAGATCCCATTCGCCAGGATCGGTGGGCGAGTTAAAACCACAAATGCCAGGCACCCCAATAAGAGGGAAACCACCTGCATGGCTAGTACAGCCCGGTTGGAAGTCCAGCCTAAAGCCAGTAAGCGGTGAAAGGTGTGGTCTCGCGCCGCCGCATAGATCGGCTTTCCCCGCCGCAGGCGCGACACCACGACCAGTGCCATATCAAAGATTGGTACACCTAATAACATGATCGGCACCACCCAAGAAGAGGATTGGTTAGCGCCTTGAGGCTGGTAAGCGATCGCCAGAACAGCCAGAACAAATCCGAGCGTCTGCGCCCCTGAGTCGCCTAAAAACAAATGGGCTGGGGGAGAATTGAAAAAATATAATCCGATACAGGTTCCCAGGATCAGGGCACTTTGGCTGGACAAAAGCAGCTGACCAGCGTCCATCGTCACCAGCATAAAAAAGGCAGCTGCCATCCCCCCTAATCCAACTGATAAACCGTCCATGCTATCGACAAAATTGAAGGCGTTGGTAATCCCCACCACCCATAAAAAAGTAAACAACCAATCTATATAAAGATTTATGGGATCACTCCCGCCAAGAAAGAATTCCGGTGACTCAAAGACCTTGATGGAAACGCCAGAATTGATCAAGATGATCACGGCCAGGGTCTGGCCAATGATTTTCATCAGCGGTGAAATCCCCTTGAAATCGTCCCATAATCCAAACAAGAATACTATCGAACCAGCTGCAAATACCGCTACGACACTGGGATCCCGGATCGTACCGAAGATCCATGCCGAGATCAACAATCCGCCAAAGAGCGCTAATCCTCCTGCCAGAGGCGTTGGGATGATGTGGAGCTTATGCGGTTCACGGTCTGGCAAATCAACCAGGCCAATCCGGCGAGCGACGCGAATGCTGATCCAAGCCAGGCCAGCCACCAGGATCGAGGATAAAAGAATCGCTTCAAATATGAACGAAATCGAGAAAGCATCTACGCCCATGATCTGCACTTATTATCGCCTGGGTCCGGCAAACTTTTCCTTACGCAGGAAATTTGTCGTCAGCGCCAGGCATAACTTCAAGAACATCAGGAAGTAATAAATCCAATTGAAAAGGAAAAAGTAATCCTTAGCCAGGTGCTTACGGTAATACAGCCAATACGATTTATGCCACTCAACGATCGAGCGATAAGGTTCTACCCGCGAACCTCCTTGACCGCCGTAATGGATAATTTGAGCCTTTGGCATGTAATAGATCCGCCAGCCCGCTTGGCGAGCGCGGAAACAAAAATCGGCGTCTTCCTGGTACGCGAAGAAACGCTCATCCAGGTACCCAATTTGATCGATGACCTCCCGCCTGATTAACATGCACGAGCCTGAAACGCCAGCCACTTCATGCGCCTCATTCTCGTCCATATAGTTCATATGGTAACCACCAAAAAACTTGTTACGAGGGAATAAGGACGATAACCCTAAGAAATAGCTGATCATTGCCCAAGGCCTGGGTTCACCTCGCCGGCAAGACTTCTGCAGGGTGTGATCGCGGTTTAACACCTTCGGGCTGCAGATGCCCACTTCAAGGTGAGATTCCAAGAATCCGACCAACTGATCCAGGGCATTTGGCAAAATGAGAGTATCTGGATTAAGTTGTAATAAATATCCCCCTCTGGCTACCCTAAGGGCCTGGTTCATCGGACGGGTAAAGCCGGCATTTCCTTCGTTCTCGATGATCTGAACCGCCGGGTACTCCTGCTGCAACATATCGCCGACACCGTCCTGGGAGCCATTATCGACCACGATCACCTCTAGGCCAGGCAAGCGTGTGTTCCCATAAAGCGAAGAAAGGCACTCGCGCAACAAGTCGCGCGCTTTATAGGTGACGATGCACACGGAGAGCTCGTTGTCTGTCAATCTGCCCGTAGTACGTCTCTGTACACTTGTAGTGTCTGTTGAGCTGTTCGTTCCCATGTGAATTGTGAGGCTCGCTCAGGGCCTAGAATTGCCAGTCGCTGGCTTAAAGCTCGGTCGGTGAGCACCGACTGGATAGCGCGAGTCAGCGCGGTTTCATCATTGGCGGGCACGAGTATCCCGGCGTCACCGACGATCTCTGGCAAAGAAGAGACCTCCGTGGTGACAACCGGCACCCCACATGCCATCGCTTCCAAAGCCGGTAACCCAAATCCCTCATAGAGCGTGGGATAGACAAATATACTGGCTAGATTATAAACCAGGGGTAGATCCTGTGTAGGAACATATCCTATCAATGAGACCCTGTCTTTGACTCCCAGAGTATCGATCAATTGCAATACATTCGCGTACATCCACCCTAACCTCCCCGCGATAACCAGGTGGGTATCGGTCCCCAGGTCCATCAACTTCCTGAATGCTCTAATCAGTAATGGCAAATTTTTGCGCGGCTCCACCATGCCTACATAAAGGATAAAATCTTCCGGTAAGCCATACTTCAGCTGCACTGCCTCTAGAGCGCGCAGATCCGAGATCGGACGATACGCTTCATCGACTCCTAGTAAAGCTGTGTATATCTTCTGAGGAGGGATCCCCAACAAACGGATCGCGTCCTGCCGAGTGCTTTCTGAATCAGCAATTAGGGCATCAGCTCCTCGGGCACTTATTTGCATCGCCAGCCGGAAGAAAATCCGCTTCGGACGCGTGTGCAAGCGTGGGTAAAGAAAGAATGTCATGTCGTGGAAGGTGACCACCGAGGCACACGGTAGCCTGATTGGTCGGGTATAGTGCAGAGAATGCAATAACTCGACCCCAGATTTATCAACCAGGCGCGGAAACATCGTTTGCTCCCAGACCAAGCGCACAGCTGGTTTCATATCGGGGACAATTACCCACCGGCAGGTTGAATCTTCCGGTAAGGCGATCAGCTCCTGCCTGCTCGCCTGGGCGAAAACGATGAACTCGCCCTCTGACTTCAGCGCGGCGAGCGACCGGACCAGATGGATGATGTAATTGCCTGCTCCCACCGGTCGGGGGGGCAGGGCGGAAGCATCGATTCCGATAATCATTCGGATAAAGTAGCCTCCTGGCGACTCTCCTCAATGTTATAATCGAATTCGAACAAATTCTCCTTCGTTGTTGTTAATTAAACCTGTTCTTGCTAATAAAATTTCCTTAACTAAGCTGTTATGCTCACCCACATGAAAAGCAAATTTCGTTTTTTTAGGAGAAGCTCCCGGGTCACTCCAATCATGGAGACAAAATATTGTAAGGAAACACCTTCCAACCAAACCGCTATCGATATTTTTCAAGGGGCATGGCTCTCGGCTTTTCCCGAAAAATACCAGGTAAATGCCGGTAGGATCAGGCATTTCGACTTTTCCGTTGAACCACGGGTGAAATGGGTAGATAGCATCCTCCCATCCGGGCTGAAAGGCCAGTTAATCCTCGAGCTGGGACCCTTCGAGGCTTATAACACCTGGCAAATGGAGCAATTGGGCGCCAAATCTGTCACTGCCATCGAAGCCAACAACCTGAATTATCTTAAATGTTTAATAGTGAAAGAGACAACCGGAATGAAATCTCGATTCTTATTCGGGGATTTCATCTCATACCTGGAACAATGCTCGGAAAGGTATGATATCGTTTGGGCAAGCGGCGTCCTTTATCATCAGGTCGAACCATTGAAGTTGCTGGGACTGATCTCAAAAGTAACAGATATCGCCTTTATCCATACTCACTATTATGTTGATGAAGTTATCAAGAACGATCCTGGGCTTTCTGCAAACTTCATCCCAAGGCGCAATTCCATAGCAACTCATGACGGCTTTCGCGCTAAGTTACATTACAGATCTTATAAAATAGACAAAACGGGAACCTTATTTGCTGGTGGCACAGATGACTTTAGCTATTGGATGGAAAAAGAGCCGATCTTTGAATGTCTTCGCCACTTCGGGTTTATGGAATTCCACATAGGCGTCGACGATATGACTAACCCGAATGGACCAGCCATGTTCTTCCTGGCGAAAAAAACAACATAATAGTTCAAATCCGCCCATTATATTTATGGTTTACAAAATTACTTTACCCGAATAGGGGCCGCACTGCAGTAGGTCGCAATGTTTTCGTCGTCACTAACTCTTAAACATACGAAATATTCACCAGGTAAAACAGGGTTAGTATCCCACGTAAAAGTCATCTCGTTTGGCGATGGGGCAACTTCCGTAGGGTGGACTAATATTACAGGTAGATAACTTTTCTCAATCCGCTGCAAAGAAAGCGAACCTTTTTCCAATATTTGTTCTACTGGATGTTGGTAGGGATTTCCCAAATCGTCCGTGTAATAAAGCCCAATAGAGGTAATTTCTGACCACGGCATGTTCAGGCTAATTCTGATTGGGAACGGCGTTCCTCGATTGACTTCGTCCATCTTCGCGAGTCGGATCCAGTCCAATTCCTGGTGAAGGGTTTGTCCCATGATATTCTCATTGGGATCAAAACGAAACCTGAGAGCTGGCGAAGTTGCCAGCCAATGAATATCGTTAGGACACCGATCTCCAACAGCCTGCTGTGGTATGCCGTCAATCGGATCGTGCAGATCGACAGTGTAAGTCTGCCATCCGACATCGTAGGGAATACCGTAACTCACCAGGACACACCGAGAACCCGCCTGGCCACTGTTGTCCTGCATATACCACACCCAGCGGTTAATCATTCCATGGGGAACATTCTGCCAGGGGCCATCTGTATTAAGCCGGATAGTCAGGTAACGAAATTGAGTTGTATCTGCAGGCTGCGGTGAATTCAGGAAGATTACCGGATCGGCAACTACTCCTCCAACACAGATGGCAGGCTGAGATTCGACTGACAAGGTATCCATCACGAACAATCCATTGGCCATACTTGTGCTCATGCATTGGGCAGATACAATATCTGCTACGTCGCCCATATCCCACGGGTTACCCGCCTGAGTAGCATAATCGACCCCGCTTGTAAATGAGGGTCGGTTAAAAGTTGCGATCGGCGCCTGGTTGATCTCAAAATTTCCATGTATGTCGACCTGATCTCCACTTTTAAGCAAATAGGTATATTTTCCAGATTGCAGACCCTGGGTATCCAGGGTGATTGGGTTATCAGTGGTATTGGCGATCATCAATATTTCCCGATTGGTTCCATCTGGTTGAATGGACACAGACACTGGGGCGGTACTATTGCGTTGAATGGTTAAATTAACAGCATTACAATCTGTCAAACGCACCCAATCTATCTGGAATGAGGTCTGTTGTAAGGTTGCGTCGATGCGTAAACCACGCCACTTTCCCCCAGGCGCATTTTCCCAACGAGTGAAACCGGCGGGTACCCCAGCCTGATCTAGTCTGAGATTGTATAATTTCCATCGTGGGGTTGGTATCCCATTCGTCGCTTCCGGATATAATATAATCCCTGGAAGAGTCTGGCCCCAAGTCCCCAGATTCAGGTGCTCATCTGCAAACCAATAAACAACCATCTGATCTGGAGAACCGTTTTCAGGGGGACCTGAATCAACTTTCGCCGCCACGTATAGGCACTTATAGGTATTCACATCGATTGGGTAGAACCGTCCCACATTTCCGATTAGCAAAGCATTCAAGTAACCTGGAAACAGTAAGTGAAATGAGGCTTGCCTGAGCGCGGTCGCCCTGGCAGAAAAAACACCTCCCGCTACGCTAATATCCTCCAACAGGTTTGCCTGTCCTGACTGATTAATATATTGCGAAATATCGGTATACTCCGCCATATCCCAGGCATCACCCAGCCTGCCAGTGGAGAAATCTCTCCCTTCTGGTAACTTTCCTGCTGACTGGGCGCGAGCGCCACGAGTATATGGAGGCATACCCTCCTGTGATCCAATAGTCAGGACAAGGCTCACTATCACGAAAAGGGTAAAGAAGTGGATGATCTTTTTTTGCATTTCACGCTCTCGGTCTCTGGATCAACTTTCAGGAAACCCGATGCTGATTCATTCGCTGTGAAGGAGGCTGGCATAAACTTCCCGAAATCGCCGAGCAACCTCAGGCCAGGTGTATTTAGCTAACACCTTCTCTCTCCCAGATCGCCCCATAGCACGTGCCCAGCCAGGGTTCTTGAGCAGCAAGATAATCGCTTCTGCTAACATCGATTCATTCTGGTATTCTACCAAAAGGCCATCCCGGCCAGCCTGTACAACCCATGGGACAGCTCCATTTCGACACCCTACCACTGGTTTCTCAACCACCCAGGCTTCCAAAAAGGCGATCCCGAATGACTCATAGCCGGATGGAAAAGCGAAAATATCCACCGCCGCAAATAGCCAGGGTTTTTCCTCCTCTGGGAAATTGTAGTAAAGTTTCACTTTTTGCCGGTCTGACTCCGGTAACTGCCCGATCATCCTCTCCAACTGTTCGGCAAAAAGCGTTCGTGCTCCGGCGATTAGAAAATGGATATCTGGGGCAGCTTCCCAAATTAGCGGCATCGCTTGCACGAGCGTACCGATCCCTTTATGGCCACCTAACTGGCCGATAAAGCCTACGATCTGTTTCCCCCTCAGACCCAAACGTTGCTTTGCCTCCTCTTGCGTGACATCTTTAAAGAGCGGCGGATCTACGCCCAATCCAATGGTAGTCACTTTTTCAGGGTGTGCACCGCGCCGAATTACATACTGCTTTTCGTAGTCAGTAAGCGCGATATAGTGGTCGGCTTCTTGAATAGCACGGTAAATCATGCTTCGATTGAATCCCCAATCGTCCACCGGATGCAAACCACCGATCAGCACGCAAGTCCGCTTGATCTCTTGGGCACTACGCAGAGCCGTCAACATGTGTAATAAGGGAAAGGAAGCTGCTACAATGACGTCGGTTGAGTGTTGGCGAATGGCTTTTCCCAGGCCAGGAATAATTGGGCCACTCGCCAGCCAGCGTAAATGTTCATTAAAAGGGAGCTGCAGTTGGTATGCCACAGCCTGGGGAATCCGGACAAGCTGACTCAAACGGCTCATAACTGAAAATCGGCGAACTTTCACCCCGTTGATTTCTTCCCAACCCGTGGGCAGCCTCGGTACACGCGGATTAAAAAATCCTTCGCCGTTATAGCAATTGGTTGTAAATACTGTTATCTCATCTCCAAATCGGTTAACCGATTCTTCTGATACCCGCTGTATAAGCCATTCGACCCCACCAATAGTGGGGAAATAACCTTGGGTTACGTATAATATTTTCATGTCGAGCAGGCTAGGTTTACAGTCTTGAGGACCGCCATTGAAAATATCGCCATATGCGATGGAGCAACATCCGGGTTCCTTCGGTTCTCCAGATATTCATCGCCCGAGAAATTCTGCTGGCCAAGATGGGTGGTGGAATGTCCTGTTCTGAAATACCGCGATCCTGCCTGTCGCCGGCATACTCCCCCTCGATACAATATTTAAGCAAAGGCTTGACCACGTGAGACCAGCGCAGCGATTCGTGTAAGGATTCGAACGCTTCCAACCAGGAATCTTTCGGCCGGTCTAGTAAAGAATTTAAACCGGAGGCAACTGCGTTCGCTTCAAATGGTGGAACGACTACACCAATTCCATGTTGTCGGACCCACTCGCTGGTTATGTCGCCGTCTGTTATCAGCACCGGCAAATGAGCCCAGAAGTAATCCATCACCCTGGTCCGAAGCGAATAACGAGTCTCCAGGTGAAGAGGGTGCAACGTAACCCCAATATCGGACTCACAGAGCAAGGCTTCGCGGTCAGCATAGGGAAGCCATTCAAAGAAAAGGATGGTCCGGTCTTTCTCCCCAATCTCCTCAGCCAGTTTTTCGGCCCTCTCAGCCATTTCGTGCCGGGGAACCAGGGGGTTTGGATGGCGCGTACCTAAGAAAATCAACCTGGAATCAGGATGTTTGGCGATCACTTGGGGCCAGGCTTTTACCAAAGTAAGGGGATCCAACCAGTTCCAAATCCCGCCACCCCACAAAACAATGCGGGCATCCATCGGCACGCGGGGATGAATGTCACGCAGAAACGGACGCGGCTGCGGCTCCCGGCTTGGAATTCCAATCCCAACTACATCGATCATTGTGCGAAAGGTGGGGTCCTTTAGGAAATTACGCGGATTGGTGCGGCCATTGGCAGTTAAGATGCCAATCCAATAATCTCGCTGGCGTTCATTGCCACAAATAAAGAAATCACCGACCCTTGCCAGTTGGTTAGTAATCCAAACGGCATGCTCGTTCAGGCTCTCTTGCGCGGCTATTGGCTCGTCGAGATAATAATGTAAGTTCTCAAGGACGAAGGGATCATAAAGGTCCACCACCACCCGGGCGCGCGTTTGAGACAGGAAAGGGAATTTTTCTATCATATAACCATTCACCAGTGCGACATCGCAGTTTTCAATTAGCACTTGTAAGCTCGCAGGGCGTTCTTCCCAATATCGCACCAGAGGCACATTGGGCACCTCCAGGCCGGTTTCCGAAGGGATTGCCAGGGTGACGTCTAGATCCCCGCTCAGGGCACGCGCCATTTCCAGGTAGCGCATCCCTGGACCAGCCATCTTTACATCCACAACATCATGACTCACGATCAACAGATGTGGCCGGCGTTCAGATGGATCAAATTCAGGCATGGCACGCGTCCTCTTCGATAGGATAAGTGGCAAATAATGATGCTCTACCAGGTTCCAGGTTAGTTCAGGGAGCCCCCGCCAGGCGATCGTCATCGGCATTCCCCTCTGCAGCGCAAAAAGCGCCTCATCTGGGACAACCCGACGCGCTTGAAGCGTTTTACGCTCACTTAATAGAGCCGGGATGGCCTTGATCGTATCATACCAGCCATATAAATAGGCCGAAGCTAAATTCCATTTCCATTGTAATATTGAACGAACAATGTTTGTTAAATCCTCAAGCAGATAATTCCTCAGAAAACGAGCCAGATATTTGTCGAGCAATTTGATTGCGAAGCGAAGTCGGCCATAAACCACATTCCGCAATTTGCGTGGAGAAAGACCGCTTTCTTCACCGCTTGGCACCCGGCCTCCAAAGGCGTGATATACCACCGACTGAGGGGCAGCACAGATCTTGTAATCTAGCAAGCGCGCCCGGTATGACCATTCGGTATCCTCGTAGTACATCGGGAAACCCTCATCCACCGGGCCAACAATTTCCCAGGCCTCCTTGCGAATAAGGGTAGCAGCATAACACGCTGAAGGCAATTCCTCCCAATAATCAAATTGCCCTAGATCAAGGTGACCTAACCCATTATCCGTCCCCCAAGAGAAAGCCCCCACCCTATTCCCGAGGCCGTTCAGGAATGCAGGCGCCCACCAGAATTTAAGTTTGGCACCCACTGCGGCACAACCCGGATTCGCTTGAGCGACAGCTAGCAAGTGAGCCAGAGCGTCAGGCTCAAGCCTCACGTCGGGATTAAGTAGGAGAAAAAAATCGCCTTTCGCAGCTGCGACACCTAGATTGGTAGCCTTGGCAAAATTAACCACTTCCTCCAGGCACATTAATCTCGCTTGCGGAAAGTTGGATTTCACCCAACCGGACGAATCATCTGCCGATCCATTATCTACGATGACAATTTCAATCGGAGAATAAGTTTGGGCTGAAAGTGAAGGTAGACACTCCCCTAACCATTCTCGGCTATTGTAAGCCACTATGACCACCGATACCAGTGGGCCAGTGAGCACCCTAAGAGACCGTTCTTGTATCTCTTGGCTTCGTTTCAGCAATCCTGCTTCAGCGAGGCATGCCAACCCAGCCCGGATCAAATCCGTATTCTCCTCACGAGTTTGATAACCTTCCAGGATCTCGGACAGATCTTTTCCGTCAGCAAACTCCCATAGCGAGAGCAGTGTCGTGTCTATTGCGACCCGACCTCTTTCCTGGGTTGATAACACCGGACGGTTCTGGAGCCTATTGACCGCCACGTCTTTAAGGATGCAATAAATATTCATTGGGGAAGTAGCTAAGCAGGATTTTGAATTAAGTACACGTCTTGTCGTGGGTTGCCAGCTGCTCCTCCGGGCACAAAATCCACAACAATCAGGCCTTTTGCCATTTTTTGACGCACATATTCTTCGGGATGGAACACCGTACAGATATTGCTCCCTTCTTTATCTCCACCGTGGACAACCAGCTCTCCTTGAAGAAAGCGTTCCTGGTCTTCAACGAGGATTTGAGGCAAATAGAATTCTTTTCCATGGACAGTTATAAATAGATAGCCTCCTGGATTTAGTACACGGCAAAGTTCCTTTATCCAAGAATCCTGGTGCGGCTCTCTCAAATGGGTAAATACTGATAGAGCATAAATAAAATCGAAACGCTCATCCTGGTAATCGAGCGGGCCAACAAGTGGATTGGTCCGAAAATCAGCGAACTTGAGATTTTTATGGCACCAGGCAATTAAATCCTGATTGTAATCTGTTCCAAAAAGACAAGGTCCATTGATATGATGCAAATGCCGCATCACTCTTCCTACGCCGCAACCGAAATCAAGGATCGCCTCAAATTCGTCAAGTGACAACCCCTTGTTCTCAAGAATTTCCTGCATACTCTTAACGCCCAATTCTCCTGACCTCAAGAACCAGGAAATATCTTCAGAGCCAAGCACTAAATATATCAATTTATCAGGCGGCAGAGGTAACCCTCTGTTCAGGTAATTTGTCACCCGAATTATTCTTCGCTTTACCGAGTCGCGAGTCAAGGTCCACAACCTTCGCAAGCGGGTGACGACTCGTCGTATTTGTTGTTTCCCCATGGGTGGCTTACGTTAAATAAGTGAAATCTCAGGAGGCTCCCTCAGGTTAGGGCTTGTTTACCATTTGAGGAGCGATGTTATAATCCATGACCGCAAACTACCATCTCGTTCCTTGGTCTAAATAACATCTACCGTTTGCAACTATCTGATCCTTCCCGAGGGGCTTATTTGACCTGGAAATCGAATTCCTGGATAAATCATTTCCGAGGTCTTAGACGCGACGCGCTTCGTAGGCCTGGTCAAATGATGGCGATATTCTTGACTTGTTTATTGATCTACACTATTACCTGGTCAGGACATCATTACTCGATTGATGGGGTGGTCATGTTTCAGTACGCAAAAGCGATCTTATTTGACCACTCGCTCGTCATGGATCCTCCGGTACGCTGGGGGATTGATTTCACTGTGGGAAAGTGGCCGATCGGATTATCGCTATTCTACACACCGATCCTGGCAATCCTGTCCTGGACAATTTTTCGCAACGATGATGCGATAGAAAAAATCCCTTTTGATCCTGAATTGCCTTATAACCCCGTTCTGATGGAGAATCGTCCCTATTTATATAGTTCAGTGCTCAACCCAATTATCACTGCTTTCTCAGCTGTCATTCTTTACTTGCTCTGCCTGCGATTAGGGTTTTCACAGAAGAAAGCTGCTGCAGTTGCCCTGGTATTTGCCCTGGCTTCTCCCGCGGCAGCCTATGCAAAATTTGACTTCGCCCAACCGCTTGCTTCCTTATTTCTGTTACTGACGCTTCTTTTTCTGCTCAGAGCGAGACGCAACGGATTTTTATATCTGGTCGTCGCAGGTTTATCATTTGGTATTGCGATTCTGGCCAGACCCGAACTCCTGATTTTAGCACCAATCCTTTTTGTTGCCGTTTTCTTCCTTCGAAGCCAATCTGGTGCTAAACCAAATCCAATTTTTACTCACCAGATCAAGAATTTACTCGGTTTTGGTTTGCCAGTTATCGTTTTTTTTCTCATTAACCAATATATCAATTACTTACGATTTGGAACGTGGTTCAACATGGGCTATAATCCGGGTTCGGGGTTTTCATTAAATCCGAAAAGTATATCCACGGCTTTGATCGGCAATCTGATCAGCCCCGGAAGAGGGATTCTCTTATTTTTCCCATTAAGTATTCTTAGCTGGATCGGCCTCCGAAAATTGTTCCTCACTGACCATTGGCTGGCTTGGGAATTAACTGTTTTTATCTTTGGCTCACTCTTACTTTATTCGGCATGGAAGGATTGGGGGGCCGGAATTTCCTGGGGGCCTCGGTTCTTCATCCCCATCTTTCCCTATTTGACTCTGCTGGCTTTCTTCGGATTTGACACGCTCAATAAATACCCGAAACTTATCCGCTTCACTCTGTTCGGTATCTTATTATTTGTGGGAGGGTTGATCGCTCTTAATGGATTATTGTTCAATTTTCTTGGGTTTTATGGGGCGTTCGATTTCCCGCAGCAAGTAATTGATCAGGGAGATTATAATTTCTTGCCACAATACTCACCGATACTGGCGGGCTGGGAGAACTTCACCATATCCGGGAGTTACGATATCTACTGGCTTCAAAATAATAATATCCAAACGAGCACTGGCTGGACTTTAATTATGATTTTCATTGGTCTGATTGCCCTCGGGTATACATTAAAATTGTGGCTTTTTTATTTTTTTATTGGTAAACCTTCCGCGAGAGCCAATTAGGTTCTGAAATTACTTAGTGAAGGGTTGTTTAAGAACCTCTATCTTTGACCGCCATGCGGAAAGAGTTTAATCCGCACCTTTTGAAGTTTCTGTAATAGCCGCCAGCTCCGGCTGTTCAGGATTTCTTCTAACTGGTTCATTGTTGTAACTGCCACGCGGTCGAGCTCGACGTTTTTTTCCTCCACCTCCTGCAAATATTCTTCTGCTTGTTTGATCACCCGTAGGATGGGTTCGATCTGGCTGGGACTCGATTTATGAGATTCGTTTTCCAAATTGATACCTTCCCTATAAACATCAAACCACTCCTGACAGTGTTGGGAGAGCAACCATTTTCTCCTTACAGTTTCTTGTGCTTTCTTCCCCATTTGTCTTCTCAAGGCTGGCTTCTCAATTAGCTCAACCAGGGAAGTCTCCCATTCCCCCAGGGTCGCGGCGACAAAACCGTTCACTCCTGGTTCGACAATCGCCTCATATGCTGGAATACAGCTATAGATCCCCGGACTGCCATGAACGCCGTACTCGAGATATTTAATCACGCTTTTACACCGGTTGAAAAGGTTATCCCGCAGCGGCGCGATAAAGATGTCACACACCTGTTGCATGAAAAACTGGCTGAATTCTGCATAGTGGTCGCGGTTGAAAGCGATCCATTCTACAAATGGAGAGTCTAAAAGCAATTCCGGCGGCTTCCCCCCAAATAATCTGAGCTTTACCTTCCCCTCAAATCTCTGTAATATATTTTGTAAGGCTGGACAGACATACCCCAGGTCGGCCTGGTGAGTCTCACCACCCATATAGCCAATCACAACCGGAAAGTCACCTATCTGGTATTCATCCTGTTTCCGGAAATCCCAAGTTTGGTCGTCAAGATAATTCGCAAGCACCCTGGTATTGGGGTTAAACATTCGCAGGTAGTCAGCCAGAGCCGGACAGCTGGCGGTGACAACATCGGCTTCCACTATCGCCCGAATCATTGCGAGAAGATAGCCGTGATAATCCCTCCGGGTGCTATGATCTTCAGGCATTTCCAATAAAAGGTCATCTATTTCATAAATGACAGGCTTACCTTCAGTACGTGCTCGAGCGATAACTTCTTTGTATGCGTATCGGAAGCGAGGAAAATCGCGTTGGATCACAACAACGTCGGCATCCGACACAAGCTCTGGTGAGACGCGATCGCCCTGGTTGCCCTTTATTACTTTCAAGCCCGCTCGCTCTGCTGGTGCTGTCACTCGTAATACAACGACTGCGCTCTCCCAAGGCGAAGCCGTATAGAGCACAATTACCTCAGGGCTCTGAACATCCTTTTTGGAAAGCTCCTGCCCAGATCTCATCCTGCCTCCATAGCCAGATTGAGCGCTTCTCGCCAGTCAGGAAGGGTTAAACCAAAGGTGTCGGTAAAGTGGTCACAATTTAACGCAGAGTGTAATGGGCGCACCGCTGTAGTGGGGAATTCACTGGTCAAGGCAGGTTGGATTTCGTGTACGGTTTGCTCTTCACGTCTCGGGTCCATCTCCAAGATCGCTTGCGCCCACTCAAACCGGCTGGCGCGGCCTCTCCCGGCCAGGTGATAGATGCCGCGCCGTTCGTCCATCCACCCAGCTACATCCTTACTCGCCATGGCCAGGAGCTGCGCAGTGACCTCAGCCAGCATCCGGCACCAGGTCGGGTTGCTCACCTGGTCGTGGACGATATGCAAGGATGTCTGCGTGCGTGACCACTCCAGCACCTTGGTCACAAAGGAGTCACGCCGCATGCTGTACACCCAACTCGTCCTCAGGATCAGATAAGACCCATCCACTTCTTGAATGGCGCGCTCACCTGCTAATTTGCTCTGTCCATATACATTCAATGGATTAGGTATATCCTGCTCAAGGTAATCGCTGCCCTTAGTCCCATCAAATACATAATCTGTCGAATAATGGATTAACGCTGCTCCGATCTTTTTGGCTTGTTCAGCCATCGTCCACGGGGCATGGGTATTAATTACCTGAGCAATTTCCGGTTCGCTTTCTGCCTGGTCCACTGCGGTGTAAGCCGTGGCGTTTAAAATCACCTGCGGCCGGCTATCGTGGATCGGCTCGCGGAGACTCCCTTCTTGCTTAAGATCAATTTGTGGGAAGTCAAGAGCGAGGATGTCCCCCAATGGAGTGAGTGTGCGCTGAAGCTCCCAGCCGAGCTGTCCATATTTGCCCAAGAGCAAGATACGCATTATGACCTACTTATCTCTACCTAGCGTGAAAAGGGAGATCTTCCTCCAGTAAACGCATCAGATATGCGCCATACTGGTTGTTTATCTTCTCAGCTTGCCGGCGCAGTTTTTCCCGTCCGATATACCCCATGCGGAAAGCGATCTCCTCCGGGCAAGAGATCATCATACCCTGGCGATCTTCAACCGCTTGGACAAAACCGGCTGCTTGGAGCAGCGATTCATGGGTGCCCGCATCCAACCAGGCGATCCCCCGGCCGAGCGGTTGCACCTGCAACTCGCTGCGCTGCAAGTATATGCAGTTTAGATCCGTGATCTCCAGCTCGCCCCGCGCCGAGGGTCGCAGGCTCTCAGCAAATTTCACCACCTGATCATCGTAAAAATAAATCCCCGGCACTGCATAATGAGAGCGCGGCCTGTCAGGTTTCTCCTCGATACTCAGGGCGCGCCCATTCTCGTCGAACTCGACAACACCATACCGTTCGGGATCGCGCACCAGGTAAGCGAAGATCAGTGCTCCCCTGGTCAGCTCAGCCGCCTTACGCAGATTCTGCGCCAGACCTTGCCCAAAGAAGATGTTATCGCCCAGGATGAGGCACACCGGTTCCTGTCTGATAAACTCCTTGCCCACCAAGAAGGCATCCGCAAGACCGCGCGGATCAGGTTGTTCTGCATAAAAGAAACGCAAGCCCCATTGCTCTCCAGACCCAAGCAGCGTTCGAAAAGCGGGTATGGCTTCCGGTGTGCTGATCACAAGGATCTCCCGGATTCCGGCCAACATCAGCATCGAAAGGGGATAATAAACCATCGGCTTATCGTATACTGGCAAAAGTTGCTTGCTGACACCAATCGTCAGAGGGAAAAGGCGTGTGCCGCGCCCACCAGCCAAAATGATCCCTTTCATACCGGGCCTCCACGCTGCTCATAATTCTGTTTCATCCATCTTTGAATATCGCTCTGCTTGCGAATCGCCTCCACCCAATCTGGATGGCTCAAATACCATTCGACCGTTTTCAAGAGTCCGCTTTCCAAGGATTGGCGCGGTTGCCAACCCAGCTCCCGCTGAACCTTGGTCATATCCATCGCATAGCGTCGGTCGTGGCCAGGACGATCGGCGACAAATTGGATCAGCGATTTATGAGGGATGTGGGGCGAATTCGGTAAGAATTCGTCCAGGACATCGCAAATCATCTCGACGACCGATAAATTGGTCAGCTGGTTATTTCCGCCGATATTGTAAGTCTCCCCCGGGCTGCCATGCCGGATTACATGCCAGATCGCCTCGCAATGGTCTTCGACAAACAACCAATCGCGCACCTGCCTACCATCCCCATAAACAGGCAGAGGTTTGCCACCGACCGCATTAAGGATCATCAATGGGATCAACTTCTCTGGAAACTGGTAAGGGCCATAATTATTCGAGCAATTTGTGATCGTCACCGGCAAGCCATAGGTATGGCTGTAGACGCGAACCAGGTGATCGCTGGCGGCTTTGGTTGCAGCGTAAGGAGAATTGGGCGCATAAGGCGTGTTCTCGGAAAAAGCGGGGCCCTCGGGCGCCAGAGAACCAAAAACCTCGTCGGTGGAAATATGGTGGAAATGAATCTTGTTCAAGGGCATCGATTTCTCGTTTATCCACACCTGGCGGGCGACCTCCAGCAGAGTCCATGTGCCAAGAACATTGGTCCTCACGAAAGGCTCAGGATACACGATCGAGCGATCGACGTGCGTCTCTGCGGCGAAATGAACAATCGTGTCGATCTGGTTTTGGTGGATCAAATCTTCTACCAGGGAGCGGTCGCAAATATCCCCCGTCATAAAAGTGTGCCGTTGTGGATTGGGCAGCTCCCTCAAGTTTTCCAGGCTGCCGGCGTAAGTCAGCGCGTCGAGGTTGAATACCTGAATATCTGGTTCAATCCCAAGCAGATAGCGCACAAAATTAGAGCCGATGAAACCAGCTCCACCAGTGATAAGGACATGCTGCATATCTACAACCTCAGGTTTGGATCGTTCAACTATTGGAAAAATTCAACCAATCATAGGTCTCAGCGTCTACCAGGCGCTTACCCTCGATGTCCTTAGCCGAAAGGACTGGGAGTATCCCGCTAAGTAAAGGCCAGGCAATCCCTAGATCCGGATCGTTCCACAGTAAAGTCCGCTCCCACTGCCGCGCATAGAAATCGGTAACCTTATAGACCACATCTGCCCATTCGCTTAAGACGTAGAATCCATGTGCAAATCCTGGTGGGATCCACAACTGCAACTTGTTATCTGCTGAGAGATAATGCCCCACCCATTTCCCAAACGTTGGAGAGACTTGGCGTAGATCGACTGCCACATCGAAGACTTCACCCGACACGACCCGCACCAGCTTTCCTTGCGGCTGGTGGATTTGGTAGTGCAGGCCACGCAGGATGCCCTCCCTCGATCTGGAATGGTTATCTTGCACAAAAGTCGTCCGAATGCCAGCTGTGGCGAAGCGCTTGGCGTGATAAGTCTCAATAAAGAAGCCACGTTCGTCGCCAAATACATCCGGCTCAATTAAGATTACATCGGTGATAGCAGTCGGTGTAAATTTCATAAATCTCTTAAGAGAAAAATCGTTGCCAATTGTAACTTATTTAGAGCAGTGATATACAACTAAGTCATATCCGTACCCATATTCGCTCCCTGGAAATGTCTTAACTTGGACGCAACTTTGTTTTACGTATCCTTCTTCCAGATCCGCGAAGAGCCCTTCGTGTAGAACGAGATAGTCAGGCCGGTAAGATTCAACCGCCCAGATAGCTGCATCCTCGTAATCTGTTTGGGAGGTGAGCTGTTGTGCAATCTTAGGTTGGATCAGACCAGCAAAGTCGACCATAGGTCGTTGAGCAAAATATCCGATGATCCCTACTTCTAGTGCTCCTACCCTTTCTTCAGGTATGGTGTTGGTGTTCAGCCATTCGCCGACTGCCCGGTAGATAGCATAGCGGTTGTCCTTATCGAGTTTTGTAGTCAGAACATCCCACCCCTGGGCAATCAAGAGAAACCCTAATAAGACTACACCCAAAACAGAAGGCAGGCGACTATTGCCAGACCATTGGCCATTGATCCCAGAACTTTTTTTGCGGACTGTTGAAGGCTGAGAGCTGAGGTCTGAGGTTTGTTTGCTTATTTCTGCGAACAGACGGCTGAAGGCTGGCGGCAGATGGCTGACTGCTTCGATCCCCAATCCCACCGCTACTACAAAACCAGGCACGAGCGGCGTGTAATACCAAAAATAGCTACTCACCCCCAGGATTGAATAAGAAGCAAAATACAGCACCGACCACAGCCAGAAAAGGATCCATGCGCGTCCCTTCCAGAGAGCGAAAACGATCCCTGCAACCGCTAATGCAGATTCAACCACGTAAGGCCAGGATGCATACCAGCCCAAGATGGTAAAAAAGCCCGCGAAGAACTGCTGGCTGATCGCCATGATCCCCTGATGTTGCTTGGCTGCCAGGGTAACCGGTACTGGCGAACCAAAGTAGGCCCAGGCAAAAATCCCCCAACCTAAAAGGATCGCCAAGTAAATCGCTACCGTTTTCCATAGGATCGGCTTTCTCTGCCGGATTAAATAATCCAACCCCAACACCACTGCCACCAATGCCCCATCTGGTCGGGCCCAAGTAGCCAGACCCGCAGAAACCGCAGTCAAGGTATAACGACCTCGAGCATAGAATGCAACTGTCGCCAGGCACAATGCCAGGTAAATCGGTGTTTCCGAACCAACCGTGATCAGCAAGAGTGGGAAAGTCGGGTAAAATATCAACCCTGCCCATCCCACGCTGGGCGATTTCCAGGAATAAGACAGATCCCAGAGAGATAAACCGCCCAGTGCCAGGCAAAAAATACCAAACAGATTCGCATATGCAGGCAGGTGCGCTCCCAGAAAGGCCAAGGGGACTAGCACCAACGTAAACAGAGGCGTTGTCGTGCTTAAGATACGCTCCCCTGGGTTATAAACGAACCCCCTTCCGTTAGCCAGATTCTCAGCATATCGGTAAGTGATGAATGGATCGTCATAAGCCCAACCAGACAAAAAGATGGACAGGACGGATGTCATCAGCAATACATAGACGATCATGCCCACCACTTGCCATCTTGAGTATCTGGAAAAATAAATGGCTTGCATATTTAACGATCGCGGGGTATCTATTCCCGCATAAGAACCAACGGGATTAAGGTATGATGAATTTCATCGCCGATGAAAGGACGCGCAGGCGAGAAAAAGCTGTCCCAGATCAAAGGCGAGATTGTTATTGCATAATTGGTGAGGTAGGAGGTATACCATTCACCCTCTGGGATTTGCCAGACTTCATGCGCCCAGCCTGGACGAAACGGTTCAGGATTCTTCCAGGGTCCAGACGGGCTTGCCCCAATCCGAAAAACCTCTCCCTGCTTTGAATCATTATAGAAAAGGTAATAGACACCATCGTGTACAGTTACCGTGGAACTCTCTGGTAGCGCCTGATCAGAAAGTGGAAGGATGGTCCGACCCCAATCTCTCCACGGACCATAGGGTGTAGCGGATGTCGCCAATCCAACGATGCCACCGTCAATATCCACACCTGTGTAATACAAGTAATAAGTCATCCCTGCCATGAGAACATTTGGATCCCGGCAATCAGCCCATTGTCCATCAACCCAGACCATTCCCTCGTGATCGGGTTGAAAGATCATCCCCTTATTTTCCCAGGATAGAGGGTCGGCTGGGTTGGTTGAGGTTGCTAGCATGATGCTTTGGGTAAATTCACGCGTCACTCCAGTGTAAACCATGAAAAAAACACCCCCTTCCTCCCAGACATATGGCGCCCAAATCGCGGCTTCATCCCAGCTCCCCAGAGAACGCTCAGTGAGAATTGGCGTCATTTCCTCCCAAACACACAAGTCTGTTGACCGCGCATAAGCAAATTGCTTCGATCGCGGGACATGGGTAGCTACCAGATAATAATACCCATCGAACCAAAACACACTGTGATCCTTCAGACCAAAGTCTTCTGGAAACCAGCCCAAGGGATCACACTCAGCCACCTCGGAATCTGGATGAGCTTGAGCTGGAGCGAGCCTCAGGATTGCCAGGGAGACGAATCCCAGTATCAGAGTTAGCAATATTGTTGAACGTACCAAGGGCTTGTCTTTAACTGGTTTGACTACGCCGATATTCCTGGATCACTTCATCCGCATTACCAATCGCTTCTAGACTTCCATGGTTGATCCAGGCTGCACGGTGACACATGGCCTCGATCATATCCATGCTATGCGAGACAAATAGGATCGTGGCGCCTCGATCGCGGAATTCCTGCATGCGCGCGAAACTCTTGCGTTGAAAGGACTCATCGCCCACCGAAAGAACTTCGTCAACAAGCAGAATATCCGGTTCCACATCCGTAGCAACTGCAAAGCCAAGGCGAGCCCACATCCCCGAGGAATAATTACGCATGGGGACGTCGATAAAATCCCAGAGTTCGGCAAAATCAACTATGCGGGTAAATTTTTCTTCCATCTCCTCACGGGTAAAACCGAGCAAGGCTCCATTCAAGAAAACGTTCTCCCTGCCAGTTAAATCGGGGTGGAATCCAGCCCCGAATTCAAGCAAAGGGGCCACTTTGCCTCTGACTACAACCCGGCCTTCCGTGGGTCGTAACACCCGTGCCACTAACTTTAACATCGTGCTTTTTCCAGCCCCATTCTGGCCGATGATCCCAATCATTTCTCCCGTGGAGATAGTCAGGCTTACGCTGCGCAGAGCCCAAAAATCGCGATGCATAATTTTCCCCTGCAACAGGCGGATCGCGTACTCTTTAAATGTCGCTATCCGTTCTGATGCGACGCGATAACACACCCCCACCCCCTCCAGGCGGATGGCTATCTGCTGGGGCTGGTCCTTGATCTCTTCTTCGCTAACGCTAAACGCGGTATGCAAATTCATCTGCCTTTCCGGTGAACACCAACCACCCGACCAGCAGCGTAACAAAAGAGATTCCTCCTGCTATTAGCACTTCAGACCAATCTGGTACCTGGCCACTGTATACAGGAGCACGGAACGAGGTGAGCAGATAATACATTGGGTTGAGGCGCATAATCCATGATCGGTACGGTTCCGGGAGGATTTCATAAGAGTAAATGACCGGACTCAGGTACATCCAGGCGGTTAACACAATCTGATACATCTCGGCGATATCAGCGAAATAGATAGCCACCGTCGATATCAACAACCCCAACCCCAGGGCGAACATCGCCAGGAAGAGCATTGGAACCGGAATTAAGAAAACCGTGGGTCTGATCGGGACGCCGGTTACCAGCATAACAAGCAGAAGAGGTACCAGCGAAAGGACTAAATTCACCAATCCTGTGCCTGTCGCAGACACAGCAAAGGCCGTGCGCGGCATGTAAATGCGCCTCAGCAGGCTGCCTCCCCAGACCAGATGGACAATAGCAGCGTTAGTCGTTTGAGCGAAAAAGTTCCAGGCCACCAACCCGCTCAGCACATAAGCCGCGTACCCCTCCTTGTTGGCCCCGAAAACGCGGGAAAAGACGATCGTCAGGATGATCATCGTCCCCAATGGATTTAACATTGTCCAGGCGACACCCAGGACGGACCGTTTGTAGCGCGTCAGGAGGTCTCTGCGGACAAACTGGACAACCAGATAACGGTATTGGAATATCGCCCGAATCTCTTCCAGGGCAGTCGATCGCTGCTGGGCAGAATCATACATTGAAAACTGATCGGCTTTATTCATCGTGTATCTCCAGCATATCTGACGCGCTTGCAGATTTTACTTGGCATTCGAACGAATGCACAATGAACCTGCTAGTAATGGTCAATTGAATACCTGTCTCAACCATACCTTCATCCGCAAAGGCAGCCAACCAAAAATCAGAGGCCGGATGGCCGCCTTCAACCTCAACCAGGAAAGCCAGCTGCCTCCTTGTCGGCGATGGACGATCACCATCTCCGGCCAGCAGAGATTGCCCGGAGAGGCGGTTTTTGAGCTCCCATGCAATCTGAAATTTGCCCACAGGCGTGGAGTATATCGTATTGCCGAGATACGGGATAACCGCACCCACAAGTCGTAATCCATTGCATCCCGAAACGTAGGATCCAATGGCCCCACCTGCCGCCAGAGGCGGGCGCGGAAGAAGGCTGATTGCTGAGGTACATGGACAAAACCCCGCATCAATCGGCGATAATCCGTCTGCCGAGCCGGGAACTTCCCGATCACTTTTCCGGAATCATCGATCAGGTTGGCATCCCCGTAAACCATCCCAACCTCTGGATGCGAGCTGAGAAATGAAACCGCCTCGGAAACTGCGCCAGGCAGATAGGTATCGTCGGAATTCAGCCAGGCAAAGATCTCGCCCTTCGCCCGCGAAAATCCCTTGTTAATTGCATCGGTCTGCCCCTGGTCTGGCTCAGAAATCCACCAGGCTAACCGGTCGGAATAGCGCTGGATGATCTCTCTACTGCCATCCGTTGACCCGCCATCTACGATGATATATTCCAGGTGCGGGTAATCTTGTCCCAGTACCGAGCGGATGGTTTCTTCCAAGAAACTCCCCTGGTTATAAGAAGGGGTGACAATTGAAACCAGAGGTTTATCTAACACTGTATTCATTACTTAAAGGATCATTACCAGTCTTGGTCCGTGTAATAATGCGCTGCCACATCCGCAGTCAAGTAGCGGATGCGTTCGATCTCCTCAACAGTCAGGCGACGTTTCCAGTTCGCTAAGTTAGCCCGGCTGTCAAGGTGAACCGAATGGACGGCACGACGCGAGACTTCTCCAGGATTCTCAGGTTTACTGGAATTCAAGATCGCCTGTTGCACTTGGGGAGAAAAATTTAATCCCAGGCTGGCATACAATTCTCGATACCCTGCCAGGGGGTCGACAGATAAATCCTCGTGACGGATGACAATGAATTGTGGATAACGCTCTTTAAGACCTCCAACTACCTGGTAAATTATCCGCCATAGTAAGCTCCCTTGCATGACGATATCATCTGGGACTTTGTACACTGCTTCCATCTCCGCCCGATAAGGTTCCAGCCAATCGCGCATTAACAGTGGCTGTGCAAGTAGGTGACCAAAGTCGAAAACCCAACCCAGACGGATTAAACTGCTGGTAAAGCCCGCTGGGTGGCGCACGACAATTACCACCGCGCATCCGAGCTTCTCAACAAACCAGGCAGCAGAGAAGATCGCAAATGGGTCTTTGAGCAGCGGGCGCTGGTGAAAAACCTTGCCTTTCAGGAATATACTCCAGTCGCGCCGCATCCTTAATCCATCTTTGACAGAACGCAGCGATTTGATTTCATCCCAGGGGTGATAACGAAAATTAAGCGTTTCCTGTAATGCGGGCAAGAACTCCACTTCGTTATCTTCGCAGATGTAAGGGTACCAATTACCCACCGGAACGCGCATCACCCCCGGACGGTGCCAGAGGTTCAGCGGTTCGCTGATAAAAGCCACCTGGTGGTTTGCAGCGAGCATTTTCCCTACCCAAGTCGTCCCGGAACGGTGTACGCCGGTCACAAGGATGGCTTGCCTGGGCTGATAATCTTGATTCACGCCTTTAACCGTTTTCCTCCAGGTATAATCCAGGCCAGTTCTTTAACCCCTTTTCTCCAGATAAAACTGGGCGGCGTTTCTTATTCGCCCGGAAATTCCAGCGCTCCAACCCTTTGATCCCCATCAGACTGAGAAGAGCATAAACCATGCGGTGCCAGTGATGCAAAGTATATACCGGATCAAATTTCAGTGCCTGTCCATAGGCTTTCAGCGCCGGACCGGATTGGCCTCCATCGAGCAGGTAGCGGGCGTTCAAGCGATGCGCCCCCGCTAGAACCTGGTGTCTGTTTTTCTCAATCAAAGAAACGAGCTCTGCTTGGGTTTGCATCCATGCCAGCAGGCGGATCGTTTCGCGTCCAAACCCCTCCGCCTGCGCTACGTTTTTCGCCGCTGCATGGTGTCGTGCTGCAGCCCAGATTGCTGCAATGTGTTTCACCGGCGCCAGGCATGCTAGGCGGATCCACAGGTGATGATCTAGCATGTAATGGTATTCCAGGTCAAGCCCTCTCACCTGCTCGTAAAGCGCCCGGCGCATAAACACCGCTGGCTGGCAGATGATGCGAAATCCGATAAAGTCCTTTAATCCCCAGTCCGGAAAAGTAAGAAGATTAAGCAACCTTCCTTCAACATCGATCGTGATCGCGTTTCCAAACACCATGCCGGCTTGGGGATTCTCCTGCAAGGCAATTACAGCCTTGCTGACAGCTCCTGGAAGATAAAGATCGTCTGAATTGAGCCAGGCGACGATTTCCCCATTTGCCCGCGCCATTCCCTTGTTGATAGCCTCTGCCTGCCCTTTATCCTTCTCCGAGACCCACCACGCTACCCTGCCAGCATATTCCTGGATGATCTCGACGCTGCTATCTGTAGAACCTCCATCCACTATTAAATACTCAATATTTGGATAGTCCTGCTCGATAACCGAGCGAATCGTGTCCCTCAAAAACCTGGCTTGATTGAAAGAAGGGGTCACAACCGAAACCAGGGGAGGTCGTTTTTGAATTGTCATTTCAATTGACGCAAGTCAAAAATGATATACCCATCACCTTCAGAAAAGATGGCATAGTTTTTGTATAACAAATCTTTCAATTCTGCTTGTTGATCGAGTTGTCCGAGCATCGTCACCAGAAAAAAGTCTTTATTGCCTGTTTTCTCGGCAAACCATTGTTGGACCTCAAGCGGAGGTTTACCCTGTAATTTCCGGTAGTTTTGGTGGCCAAGTGGCAACCATACCTTGGGAGTGATCCAGCCATAATATGCCAGGCGATTGCCATAATCTTGAGTCAGAGCGATCACCGATGTATCGCGCCCGAGGACTTCAGCGATTTGCTGCCAATAGGCGGGCTCATCACGGAAATTATCCTCCGCCAGGTCGACCCTCACATTCCAAACCTGGATCAAAATGGCAAAAAATAATATTCCACTAACTATAACCCTGGTGAGTAAAACTGGTTTTAACAAAGTGAGCGGTCTGAAAAGCACAGCGCCGAGGGGGGCTAGTGTGATCGCTATGATCGGTATCAAGGGCAGATGGTAATAAGAGTGGGTTGTGATAAAGTAAGCGAAGGCCATGCCATATACCCAATAACCGACCCACAAACCGATCCCAAAAGCTCGCGTTGGCGCAGTAGGGAATAAAAGCACGCCCAATGCCGCCGCCATGATAGCCCCGTATCCTACCAGGCTACTGACCCAATCCTCCCAGCGAAGATAGAAACCCAGATCGCGCCACATTTCCGGGAAGAACCTGCCCGCAAATTGGCTTTCCATGGAACCCAATACATACACACCATAGAAGTAATAGGCAAGCACCGGTAAGGCAGCTAACAAGGCGATAACCCAGATTTGGGGATCGCGAACGGCTTTGCGTAAGCCCCTGTTGACCAGGATAAACGCAGCCAATGCGAACAACACCGGGAAGAGAGCCACCGCCTTAACAAACAAGGCTATCCCAGCCAGGGCACCGGCCAGGATGGCAGACCTCCAGGAGGGATGCCGGTACCACCAATAAAATCCCCACAAAGCTAGCAGGATGAACATCACCATCAGTGGGTCAGGCTGGAAACTACGGCTGGCTACCACCCCAAACGGCACGAACAAATAGTATGCCGTCGCTAGCACTCCTCCATCGGGAGAAGTCATCGCGCTCGCCAGGAAGAAGAGTGCCACGCCGCCGATAATCCAGAACAGGGAAGCATATAGCCTCGCCACCCACACTGCATCTGAACCGATCAGGCGGTAGGTCAGCGCAACCACCGATTCAAATATCGGTGGCTCGATCAAGCTTTCTCCGGCCAATTGTTCGATCGCCTGCTGCCGCTCCCATTCCGGTGCGGATGGGGAAAGGTAATAATACATGCCTCGCGCCATGATAGCTGAACGCAATTGACGCGTGGGATGGAAATCAAGCGGTTCGTCCGTCAAATCATACAGGCGGATCCCAAGCCCTAAAGAAAACATAACGAACATGACCAGTCCAAGCAAAAGGCGGGACTGACCGAAAAACGACCCTTGATATTTATCTGAATAAAGGTTCATACTCCACCTTAGGAAACACGGTCAGTCTCCCACCCACGGTTGCATCCACGACCTCCCGGCCAGCGTCAGCATAAGCCAGCCGGGCCATCCGGTAAGCGCGTTCCGAGGTCTCTAAATCGGGCAGCTGCCACCGGAAGCCTTTGCCAAAATAGTTACTGTCGAAATGATCTGGATCATCACCTTGAGAGACAAGAGTCGTGTTAGGCCTACCAGTTGTCTTAAAGTCATGATCTACCCCGATCAATATGACCTGCTTAAAACCCATGTGGAAAGCCAGCTGCAGGGCGATGTAGGTCACCGTAGCACCTTCCCACAGCCGCTGCCGGGCATCAAATGCAAATCTTGGCCCGGTATAGGTGGTGTGTAAGAAAATTAATCGGCGATCGGCGGAAAAACCGCCGCTGGTCATAAGAGCAGGTTGGATCAAGTTTCGCGCCCGCCAGGAAAGGAACTTTGGAACCGGAAGGGCAAGGATATCCTCTGCACATTGTTCGATCACCAAATCATTTACCGATAGATAATAGGTTGTTGTAAAGCCTAATTGGGGGAATAGTAAATAAATCCGATTCATCCCAAAAGTGCATTCGTGCCGCAAGCGAGATAGGTCGGTATGCTTCAGGCTCGGCCCGTTGCCAATGATAAAGCAACGCTCTCTGCGGTGAGCATCTTTAAGGGTTGCTAATTGGCCCAGGCTGGCGCGACGCCAGGGGTGAAATGTCGCAGCTGGCCACTGACCAGCCCGATACAGCGTGTACCAGACGCTCCGGGTAACATCCTGGACGGGTGCGGGCAAGTAGCGTTTCAAGGTCTGTTGGATTTGGCTCATTCGGTGCTTAACCTGGCGGTCGCGCCGCCATCGACGATCAACGCCTGACCGGTCATGAAGGATGACTGCACCTCGTCCGCCAGGAAATAGATGGCGTGCGCGATCTCTTCAGGCGTACCAACCCTGCCAATCACCGTCTTATTAGCCAGGTTTTCTAGACGCTCAGGAAGCGAACCGCGCCCTACGTGTCCCCGGCTCAAACCGGCGCGCAGCATCGGAGTATCAACCGCGCCTGGCAATATTGCATTCACCCGGATGTGGTCGGGCGCGAATTCAATCGCCATCGCCCGTGTCAAGGCCAACAACCCACCTTTGCTGGCCGCGTAACAGGCGATATTGGCCGAGGTAGCCACAGCGTGTACCGATGAAACATTGACAATCGCTCCACTCCCTGCCGCTGCTAAAAGAGGATGAGCCAGCTTCACCGCCAGGAACACCGCCCGCAGGTTAGACACCATCACCGCGTCCCATTCTTCCACACTGGTTTCCAACAGGGGCTTGGCGATTTGAACAGCTGCATTATTGACCAAAGCATTCAGAGATTGGGTGAATGAACGAGCCTGGCTGAAAATCGCTTCCAGCTCTTGTGGGTTGGAGATATCAGCCTGAATGAAAAATCCATCTTTCGGGAAATCTTCTCCATAAGTTGCGCGGTCAACGCCAACCACTCGCCAGCCATAATCGGCGAAAATGCGCACCGTTGCCCGGCCAATGCCGCCCGCCGCGCCGGTGATCAAGACAGTCTTAGAATTGATCGATTTCATGAGGGATTCCTAGTCCATCGAGCAAGTTGTGGATCGTGTTTTTGTGGACGCGCTCCCAGGCAGCTGGACTGGAATTGGCATTATGTGGGGCTAACAACACATTATCCATGCGCAGCAGAGGACTATCAGCGGGCAAGGGTTCAACCTCGAAAACATCCAGGGCTGCACCGCCGATCCGACCCGCCTGGAGGGCTCGCACCAAAGCAGGTTCATCCACGACCAATCCGCGTGCTGTGTTGATCAAGATCGCTACAGATTTCATCTTCGCCAGCGTTTCCTGGTTGATTAGGTGGTAGCTGGTTGGGTTGAGGTCACAATTCAGGCTCACAAAATCCGCCTGGGCAAGCAGGTCATCCAACGTTGTCATTTCAACATCGTTTTCCAACACGAATTCGGGCGCGATCTCCACGATATCATTGCCCAAGAAACGCATGCCAAACGCCCGTGCTCGCTGCAAGACCGCTTTGCCAATATTGCCAACACCGACTACACCTAGGGTGCATTCGCTTAAAGATCTTCCGGGGAGCTTGGCCCACTGGCCGTTCTTGACAGCCCGATCCATCCAGGGCTGTCGCCGGGCAAACGCTAGGATATATCCCATTACAGTATCCGCGACAGGCAAGGTAAACGCGTTCGGCGTGCGAAACACTTTAATCCCCAGGCTCTTGGCCGCCTCTTGGTCTATAGAGTCGATGCCTGTCCCCCATTTTGAGATCGCTTTCAAACGGGGGGCGCAAGCTCGTAAGGCGCGCAGTGTGTATTTATCGTCCCCGCAGATGGTGCCATCGAATAGACCGGCATAGGATAAAATCTCCTCTTCTTCGAGGCGTTCGTGCACTTGAGGGACGATTAATTCCAATCCATAGGCCTCCAGGCTCGGACGAAACCGATCGAGTAAGGGGATCATATAAGGCGCTGTAAATAGAACAGTCGACATAGAACGAATATTACCAAAGCAATCTCGAAACCAGGGGATACCGGGATTTCCCTAACCTATTTCCCTTATCTCCTTTTTTATTAGAAAATCTGCGATCTGGAAATCCAGCTCTTCGTCGATATCCCACGCCTCCGATGCGTCCATCTCAAACATCATAGGCCGCTCCCCCAAACGGTTACGCCGGCTTACCAAGGTCTGCCTGGTGAAGATATACAGGCAAGAGTTTTCCTCAAAAACGGGGGGTAGGTCCTGTGTTCGCAACAGGATTGCCGGGTTGTGGTTGATAGCGCGGCCAAGGGCATCCCACAAACGCGTCTGCAAACGAGTCACCGAAAACAGCGAGTCGTAGCTCGGAATGTTCGTCAACAGCG
>Ga0209751_10000324_pt1 | contig 50488 bp, 91 predicted proteins | sample RifCSP13_1_FD_184019 | JGI IMG/M metagenome (GOLD analysis project Ga0209751, IMG submission 184019) | Soil microbial communities from Rifle, Colorado - Rifle CSP2_sed 13_1 (SPAdes) (version 2) | ecosystem: Environmental > Terrestrial > Deep subsurface > Rock core/Sediment | place: Rifle...
TAGTCTCCCAGCGCGGGCTATCGGCCTCGGCCTTGGTCGCGGCAGCCTTGGCCCGCAGCTCTTCCTGGTAGAACATCTGGACTTCGAGAAGGTCAGGGAAGGGACGGCCCGCTGCGTGCTCCTCGGCGGAGATACGTTCGGCGTCGGCCTTGGGGACGACGGGGAGGTCAAGGAAGAGGGATTGTGGAGTCTGGACGAGACCGGCCAGGATCTCAGTGGCTTGCTCACCTACCAGCTCGGCAGTCTCGATGGGATGTAGCAATGACTGGCCGAGCATCTGCGGGGCGTTGAGGATGGAGCGAGCCATCTCGGAGCCGGGCATGCGAGTCAGAGCTGCGGGTGGGATAGCGCCTGGCGCTGTCCTCTCGGGGATGATGAAGCCGGGGCTGCGGGTGGGGCCAGCCATGCCGCCACCTGCGACAGGGTACCCTGCCTGTAGCCTGGCTAGCTTGGGATTCGCCTGGGTGCGGATAGCGTCCCGGATAGCCTCAAGGTCTTCCGTAGCACCGGCCCTGGACAGCGCCTCGATAAGCTCGTCGGGGACATCTAGCGCGACAGCCTCAAGAACGTCCGCGTCCGAGAGTACCCGGCCCACTTACTCCTCCGGCTTGATAACAGCCCGCTTTATACCCGCGTTTACTTTCTCTATGAGTGCCTGTTCGCGGGTCTGCCTGGGCGTCGGCCCCGCGGCCTGTTGTAGGAGCTGCGGATACCACTTCGCGAGGAACTGTTCCGTCCCGGCCGGCATCTTGGTGAGGGCGTACTTGATCGCGGAGGCTTGCTGCGCGGGGGTGTAGTTGGTGGGGACTGTCTCTAGGACGCGGTTACCATTCTCGTCGAACCGTTCAATCGAGGTCTTATCGACTCCAGGCTGATTGAGCAGGTAGGCATTGAAATGGCTAGTAAGAAGCCGGTCGAATGCGGGTGCGTTGGCGATACCGAGCTGCCCGAGGTCAACCTCGATAGGCGTGGGCTGGCCCTTCTCGTGGATAGCGGCGAACTCCTTGGCCTTGGTCTTGCCCGCAGCGGCGGCGATAGCTCGCATGTCGAGGCCGACTGAGGCCCCCAACGCCTGCTGCGAGTCGGAGATGTCGGTGCCGCGAGTGCCCGCCTCCACAGCCATGCCTTGTAAGGTGTTGATCGTCTGGATGAGATCACGGCCACTAGCTGCCTCGGGGAGCTTCCCCTCGATGGCGATGCGCTTCTTCTCGTCATCACTATACTTGATACCTGTCTTCTGTTCGATAGCGGAGACAGCATCCAACATGGCCGTGGCCTCGGCTGCGGCAGTCTTCGGCTTGACCTTGGCAGCGGCGAGTTGCTCCTTGGTCAGCTCGGTCTGGGCGAGGCTAGACGCCGTCGCTGCCTGCTCGCGGAGCACGCTGGGGGGCTCCTCGCGGGTGATGGTCTTGCGAGTCCTGCCAGGTGCGACAGCAATCCCCATTTCGCGGGTCACGTCGGGGGTGACGGTGGGGGGCAGGGTCTCCTGGGGGAGACCGCCCAGGACAGGGCCTAGGATGGAACGTAGCTCAGGGTCAGCCTGCACGCCGTTGATGAGTGCCTCCTGTTGATCCTTGGATAGCTCGGCACCCTTGAGGATGAGCTGGAGACGACTCGCAGCATCCTCGCGGCGCTTCTGCTGTTCCTTTTCCTTCTGCTGGCGGCGCAGCTCTAGCCCGCGGGTGATGGAGTCAGCTAGCTGCGGCCCGATCTGACCGTAGAAGTCAGGGCCGTAGGATTCGCCGGGGCCGAGAGGGGGGTAGTAGATGGGCATTTACTTTTTGCCGCCCATAGCCGGCGCCGCTGCCATCAACCCCTGCCCCATCATGCTACTCTTGCCAGGGCGGTAGCTAGGCTGGTAGAAGGGCAGGCCGGAGATCCCACCTGCCGCGCCCTGGATGGCCTGGAGGGGGAACGCCTGTTGGAACTGTGAGCCTTGGAGGGTCTGGCCAATGGGACCTTCGAGTGCGCCAAGCATCTGACCAGGTAACCCCAACGACTGTCCCACGGCCGCACTCCGCGCTGAGATCGCCGCTGGCAACGCGCCGCCGTAGATGTTCGCCATGTTCTCGCCTAGCCCGGCCTCTAACCCACCTCTCAGGTTACTGAGCTGTTCGAGCATGTTCGAGCCACTCAAGGTGCCTGTGAACGCACCCTGCTCGCGTAGCCCCGCCGCGCCACGCTCGAAGCTACGCTCCAGCCCGGGTCGAAGGTAGGATTCGATCTGGCCTGTGAAGTTAGGGAGATATCCGGTCGCCGCGCCTTCGGTCAGGCCCGTCAACCCCTGTCCAAACGCGCTCCCTACGCCGCCCAACTGTGGCATGAGTGAGCTGAGGAGCGCCTGCTGTCCCACGTCAGCCTGGTACCCCGCGCCCGGCGTGAAGCCACTGAAATCCAGGTTCTCCAACCCCCGTCCTGCTGTCTGGCTGAAGATGTTGAGGAGGGATTCGAGCCCGGCAGGGAGCTGAGGCGAAGGGTTACGCCGTCCACCCTTGCCGCCCATCATCCCACCCACGAGGGAGGTGGCGATAGGGATGACATACGGTGCGGCAGCAGCCCAACCCATCTAGCTACCCTCTTGGGGGATGCCTAGATCATCCCGGTGGATCTCGTACCAGTAGGTATCCTCGGCGATACCATTATAGTGTACCTGACCCCGGATGAGACCTCTACGCACCATCCCCATGCGCTCCGCCAGACTCTGAGCTGCCTCGTTGGTCGTGCGAACGAACCCGTCGATCACGAGGAGGTCATTGGTAAGAATGGCGACTCGGGCTGCGGCCTCCCAGAGGGCTCGCACACGAGACTCAGGTGCAAACTCCTGCGTGGTATCCCACTTCGCAGTGAATACCTGCGCTCTCCAGCCGGGGACAGTGTACAGGAACGCGAGCATCCCCTTCCCGTCCTCCAGGTCGAAGACTAGATTCATGGGATTACAGAACTGGCTGATATACCACTGGCCGGGGTTCTGATAGACCTTGTTCTCGTCGGGCCAGAAGTCTTCTACATGACTCACCTTCGCGGCAAGTATCTTGTGCTCCTCGACATCATTCGGCGCGACTATGCGTAGACCTGGAATCTTAGCCACGGTACACCCTCAACCAGCGGTCATGGCCTAGCTCGTCACACGCGAAACATCTCGGGCGGATACATACCCGCCGTACACGAGCAAAGTAGACCACAGTCTCCTCCCAGAGGTGGAATCCCAACTTACATAGTATCCTACTCAACCTTCGCCTCACACGCCCGAACTGCACGTACTAGCTTCCTGCCATCGCCACTACGCAGATACCGTCCAAACGCACAGTCCACACACGAGCTGAATGTACTGTGACACTGATCGCATTCCAGCGAGACGCTACAGATGGAGGCGGAGGATGGCGTCTGGACTGGTGTCTGTGTCATGGCTAACCACCGATATCCTGTGACCGACACGGCACTGGTCAGAATCGCCAGCCATACGCCAGGTAGATTAGGTAGATTGGGTCTCATCTTAGACATTCGCTTGCCCACTCCCTGCGATAGAGAACTCCAGCCGGAGTCCCCATATCTGCATGTTGTTGCTATTACCGTTCGACACTCGTACCTGGAACCAGGTGCCCGGGAGTACAGTCGTGTAGGTCTTGGTTACAATGCGACCGATACTCGTCCCTCCGCCTACACTACCACCCGTGCTGATGTTCAGCCATGTCATCCCACCATCGGTAGACACCCCTACTGTCGGCACCCACGAGCCGACGTTCTTGAAGATGACATGTACATCTTGTAACACCAATGTCGTATGTGAGTCGAGCGGCTTACCGGTGGCGGAGGTGAGGTCACCGGGAGCGATAGCAGCAGTGTAGTACGTAGCCCCGATAGGCGCACCCGCGTCGGTCGTCGCAGAGCCGTCGATGTGCCGGGTCGCGCCACCGCTGGTACCGATGACAATCGTCCGGCCAGATGCCGACCCTAGCATGGAGGACCAGGTGGAGAATGGCAGGTTGGTCCACGTGCCATACACACCCAAGCTAGTCCACGTGAGTGTCCCGGTCGTGGCGAACGGCGTGGCCGCGGTGATCGGCGTGCCGTACAGATATGGTCCATACAGCCTTCGCTCCCGCACGTTGAACACCCACTCCTCGGTGGGGTAGACCGCGCCATCGAGCGGCAAGAAGAGATGGATCTCGTGCTGGCCGGCATCGTAGTAAGAGTGCGCGAGCGTTAGTGATGTAGGCGTGATTCGCGGGACCAGGGTCAAGGTAGACTCGTTCGCAACTGGCAACAGCCCCCTCCCGCCATCGTAGAGGTAGAAGCCGTCATGTCCCACGAAGAAGTATAGGTCAGGGGTGACCTGGGTGAGCGTGCGAGGGCAGAGCAGCCCGATACCATCCGTGTCGATAGTGTCCCAGCGATAGGGAGACTGGACTACTCCTGTCGGCGTCCCCACCGCGATCGAGCCGCCGACTGCATCGCCTTTGAACACGCAGATGTTCCCGCCTATCTTGACCGCGTTGACGATAGGGAACGCATCGTCGTCGAGGTCGAGAACCCCACTGCCCGTTCCTGTGAGCGTCTCGGGGTTGCCGACGATCGAGTAGTAGACACGTTGGAACTTTCGGGGCGTGCCTGCGAGAGTCAGGTCGATCACGTTGAAGTATAGTCCCCGCCCTCGATGACCTATGAGAGCCTTGGCACCCCTCAACTTGGCGGCTACAGACGCCATCGTGGTGGCCGCTGTTCCCCCACCGGTATACTTGTAGACATCATTCACACCGTTGCAGAAGATAAGTTGGTTAGCCTTGGTGACTCCCCCGGCTAGCCTCACCATAGCGAATGCCCAGGTGTCGTTGGCGGTGCCGGTCTGGCCACCGACAAGACTCGTCCAAGTCACGCCGTCGTCATACCGTACCGTCGTGCTGTCCCCTCGGATAGCCTCGGTCACGCCGTCATCGAAATGCGCCAGGAACAGGCCATTCACCGGGCTCGCACCTACGAATGTCCTGAATGCGATGGAGCCTAACCGGGGCTGGGCCAGGTTGTTCACGAGCCGGCAGTTCTCGGTTCGGGGTGTGGCAGGACCAGACACACGCAGCTCACGGGGCAGCAACGCCTCCGAGGGCGGATCGAGCATGACAGTCCCCTGCCCGAGGTTCGTGAGCGAGAGAGTGAGACCGCCGGTACGCACTAGAACTGTATCCCCCAGACTGCGGCTACGGCGAACGTCGTATCGACTGTGCTGCGGATAGGATCGACCCCCACGGTCCAGCCTAGCCGTGAGTGTCGAAGTGGCCGGGGCATGACAGCGAACCGGACTGGCCTATCCACCCACGCGCGAAATGCCAACTGCGCGTCGTTGCTGAATTGAACCTCGTCCTTGACGTGCTCTGGCTCCAGCTCGATCCGCTGATCCCACTCCTCGCCAGATAGACTCACGAACACCGAGGTCTTGTACTTCGGCTGGCCGTTGGGGAGGATGGCCAGCGAGAAGTAGGTCTCCGCTGACATCCCCATCACCTGCACAGGCCCGGTGGGGCGCGTACCTACAGGCACGTCCACACGGACGGCGGGTGAGTCACACGGGATGATCGTGGTGATGGGTACCTCTACCTGGACGGTCTTGGTGATGGTACGGGTCAGGACGACAGGCTTGACGCCGGCCTCGATGGCAGCGGGGGGTAGCTCCATCCGCTTCGCTAGCTCCTTCTCCTTCACCACAAGGGCGTCTCGGTAACCGGCTGCCGCCATCTCCACCTTGGCCTGGGCGGACTTGAGCGCATCGACCTCTCGCTTGTTACAGCCCTGTTGTAGCCCCGCGCCTGTGGCTAGCAGTACCAGCCCAGCCACGCCCAAGGCCAGCAACTTCACGCTACGTCGTAACATGCGATCTCCTACGTCGGTGCTTATGATTAGTCCACGCTGGACAGTCCTCGCCCAGCTCGGAACATTCCCGGTCCTCCTCCCAGGAAGCCCTACCTACCATCTCCGCCTCTTACGACGCAGGTCAGAGAGAGTTACCATGGCCAGGGCAGCCGCACCTAGTAGCACTAGCATCACGACCGACATCGCCTACCTCGTAATGTGGACCAGGAGTTGCTTGGTCCTGTCTAGTACCTCTTCTAATACTAGCACGTCTTGTTGGCAGTGCAGCACGATCTCACGGAACGCCTTCTTATCCCCGTCAGCCGCGGCCTGCCACATCTCACGGGGGACATCGTACTTGCGGTTCTTGGTCCGCAGGTCTTCGCTCACAGCGGCCAACGAGTGCCCTGCCGTCGCGCATCTGTGAGCGTGCGTGAACTTCATGTCAATGTGCATCTTCCCGAAGAATGGCGCGATTCCATACCTGGTGGCCTTGGCATCCAGGAACCGCACGTCGAATCGCTTGCCGTACCAGGTGGCGAGGATGTCTACGCTATCCCACATCTTACGGATATCGCGTAGACACTTCTCCTCGTCCCGCAGCTTGAAGGCTTCGTAGATACGGACCTCCTCCTCGCCCTGGAACTTGAAGCACGCACACAAGAGCCGACCGAAGCTGGCGTTGAGACTGGTCGATTCTATGTCGAAGCATGCGATGTTGAGCGGCATTACTCCACCTTCCCCATTCTGGCCATTTCTAGCCTCATGTCACGGATCTCTCTCAGGATCTCCGTGTCCTTAGCAGACGAATCCGCCATCTTGACGATCGCCTCTACCGCGCGGAGATCGTGCTTCTCCAAGGCTTCGCACATCTTCTTGGTGGCATGGGAGACGATGGTTAAATGCTCCCGGTCGGTGGAAGAGAACCCATTCCCCCGTTTCTGCCGCCACATGGTATAGGCAATGAATCCGCCTAGGGCTAGTCCAGCCCCTGAGGCGTTGCTGATGAACTGTAGGAACTCATTCATGGACACCTCACACGGGTAGTCGCTTGGATCGAAGCCAGTCGTAGAGGCTGGGTGGAATCTCCGCCTCGCACATGATAAGAGGGGTGTTACCGGTGTCCTGGATGTTGCACTTCCTCCCCTCCGAGTCGAACACGTCGAAACTCACGGAGATGAGCAGGTGGCTGATCCTGCGCCCGCGGTTAGCTGTGGCGGCAGGTGTCACAGGCTCTCTTGCATTAGCACCAGCTTCTACATCGGCACTCATACAGGTCTCCTTTTACGGAACATCCACGTCGGTGAATCCGACCGTGCCAGAGAGCGCCCCGATCTCCCCGTCCCGCACGGCACGGCGGATCTGGTCTCTGATCCATCGCTTGGCGAACTGGGCCTTGGTGACGCCCAGCGCGGCATTCCAGCCACCGAGGGCAGCGATGCCGTCGAGCACGCGAGTGAGCTGGGCATCCGGGATCGTGATGGTGAAGCTGGCCATAGTTGCTCTCCTATACCTGAATGCCCTGGGTCCGGTCGAACTTGTAGACGGTGCCGTTGGCGGCGGCCCCACCGTTGGCCCCAGGTAGGCCGGTACCAACACCTGCGCCGCCATTGCCAAACGTGCCTCCGAGTGCTTGGTACGTGACTCCGTTGCCGAAGGAATCCGAAACGATGTAGAGCAAGCCACCCGCTCCTCCACCGCCACCCGCTCCTCCGCCTGCGTTGCCGCCGGTTCCGGCTGCACCGTTGCCACCCTTCGCCCCGTCAGCGCCGATCACCCCACCGGTTCCAGTGATAAACCTGGCCCAGATACCGAGGACTCCAGCCGAGCCGCCACCACCTCCACCACCGCCCCCTGCCGCGGCCCCAGGAGTATCGCCGCCACCGGCCCCACCTCCACCGCCGCCAGCACCACCTTGAATAAAGGCGATGGATGTCCGGTTCATGGTCGTGGCGCCGAACTGGCGAAACTTGAACCGATTGAAGACTCCAGCATTTCCACCGGCCCCACCGCCTCCACTGGCTCCGGTTCCGCCTATTCCGCCCGCGGCGCCTTGACCACCATCGCCGGTGGACTGGCCACCATTGCTTCCTCCCGCGCCTGCGTCAAGATCCCCATCGGCGCCGTTGCCGCCACCAGCTCCCGTCCCTAGCGTCGAACCGACCCCGGCTCCTCCACCGTTTCCACGGGCCGCGCCAACAGCATCCAACCCAACACCGGGGGTTGTCGCATTACCCTGCTTGATGTTCCCGTTGACGATAAGGTTCTGCTTGACGAAGATTTTGTAGCCGCCGTTCCACAACGTCACGCCACTGTTGATCTGTAGATCGTTGTAGTAAGCGTCGGAGCCTAGCGTCGTGTTCACAGTCACGACGAAGTTCCCATCACTCCCGTCCCCGTAGATTCCCACGCTCGCGTCGTCCGCCCACTGGCCCGTCACCCCATCGGTCTTGATCTTGAGCACCTTCCCAGCCGAGGGCGTGTTGTCGTTGATCGGGATGACAGTGCCGGTGGAGCTGCGAAGCTTGTTCGCCGCGATGTCGTTGTCGTTGGCGACGGCGGTCATGCCGTGTACGGTCTGGATGCCAAGCACGCCATCGTTGCTGACGACCCGGAACGCCTCCTCCCAAAATCCACCACCTGCATCGTGTTGCAGCGCCCAAGCCGAGTAGCCATCCGGGGAGCCGTCCACGTCGCCCTTCACAACGGCTCGCCAGTTCTCGATGGTAGCATCCACATCGAGCGACCATTCGAGCCAGTTGCTCAGCACGTCGCTGCCGGCAGCGCCCATGCGGATGAGGACACCCGCCGCCGGGGTGTTGCCGGGATCGAATGTGTGGAGACCAGTCCACAGGGCCGGCGTCGCGCTCGATATCTGCGAGCCTGTATCCGTGATGCTACTGTCTCCGATCGCAGCCGCCCCCGTGAACTTGGCAAGCCGATTCGTGGTGCCCGGCCCGATGCCGCTCACCGCCCCCAGCGTGGTCAGCCGGACCTCGACCCCTGTCGCCGCTCCGTCGCTGTCGAAGTAACACAGCTCGGTCCTACCACCGAAGTCCTTGGTGTAGAGCTTCCCCTCATTGGCAACATGGACAGGCGTAGTCGTCTCTCGGAAACCCATTCTCCCGGACGTATCAAGCCGATTCAGAAGCACCGCTCCTGACGATAGGTGGCGTATAGGATCGCCTGTTTGTGAACCAATCTGTTGGAACGTAAGATTCACCGCGCCTACGGTGTTGGTGCGAAGCGTGGCCGCTCCCGTCGCAGCGATCCCCAACATGGGGTTTGGGTTCGCAAATTGATATACGTCTAGTATGTTGGCCGTCTGTGCGCTGTGCCCGACGACACCAAGCGCGACCTGACCAGGATTCGCAACGTTATCAAGTTCCAGCGAGAAATTGCCAAAGACCTGTGCAGGTTCGCCACCGGCGCCCGTGATCCCCGAACCAGCGTTGAGGTCGATGTATGTGTTCGCCGCCTGTACACCAAGGTAACTATCGGCGTCAAACCCGAAACGGGCTTGTTCGACGTTGGCGTCTCGGACCTCAAGTCGCGCGGTGGCCGGCCCGGTCCATCCCAACGACAGCTTGTTAGCCGAGTCGAGGTTAGTGAGGACTGTGCCACCAGCATCCTTGCCATGGACCAGGTCGAACCCACCTCCACCAGCCGGAGCATCCAAGTAGTTCGTACCGTCGTAGAAGCTGTTGTCGAGATACCCCCACACTGTACCAATAGTGGCCGTGGAGTGAGAGGAGTGGAAGATGAGGACTTCGCCGTAGTGGACTTGGTGATGAATTACTGTGTCCTCGTTGTTAGCTGTGTGACCTAAAAAGGCGTATTGATAAGCTACTGAAGTGTCACCTACTACTGATGTTGGAGTCAACACCGCATTCCGATACCACATCTCTACAGTACCGCCCGTCTTTCGGACAGTAACACGGGCGTACTTTTCTGTTCCAATAGTGGGGTTCGTGAACGTCACACTAGGGATGGGCGTTGGGACACCTTGCCGCTGACGATATCGAACTAGTGTGGTGGCACTTCCAATAGTTATCTCTGGAGGTACATTAAGAGGGTTAGCAGGCAGGAAAAACTCGCAGTCACCGCCCAACAGGATTCTGCCAGTATCTACAGGGTCTGTCATATTGACTACAAAATACATTGTGAAGTTGGCGGCCGAGTGGAAAGCCGGCCAAACAAGCGGGTCTATGCGGCCGAACAGACGAAGGGGAAACGATCCATTAGTCTTAGTGCTGACAACCGGTCTCCCATTTGGTAATGCAGTCGGTTGTCCTGCACCAGCACCAGCAACATTCCACCAGGTTGGGTCACTGAATGTGGGGTCTTGATCCGTCCGCTCGTGCCGTGTGTTGCCGCTGTGATCGTACCAGTACGCGCCCAGGCCGGCCCCGTTACCTAGCGTAGAGTTGTCAAACCCATCAGCGTTCGAGCCCTTATACCAGATGAACGGACCCAATGCTGCGATGCTTGCCTCGCTAGCACCGGCCTTGACGTTCACCCGTGCGGTCGGCGAAGCATCGTTGAAGCCCCAACGGAAGTCCTTGTCTGTCACGGTGCGGAGTGTCGTCCCATCCGTATCGAACATCTGGGCGTAGGCGAGGGTCTGACCTGTTCGTGCGAAGAGTCGTAGTGGCACTAGGTTCGACGATGGTCGGAAGTCGTGCTGGTTGGTCCAATCAGGCGCGATAGCCTCGTCCAGCTTGTGCCGATGGTCGGATCGAGCCGCGTTGGCCGAGACGCCTTCTAGATTCCCCTGGAGGTCTACCAGGACAGGCACGCCGCCGAGACCACCCGGCCCCCCCGCTGGAAACACACTTGCCGTGGACCACCATTGGGCAGCGTCGCCTACCACTGTCAACGTGAGAAACTGTACCGTCAGGACCTTGGTGTTCGTGTTGTCGATCAGCTCGGCCCCGTGGGCTTGAACGGTGACGGTGTTGGCGGTAGAGTCTGACTTCTTGACTGTGACACGCCGGTTGATGGCCTGGAGGGCAGGCGGCAGGGTCACCACGATAGCCCCGCTGGTTGCGTCGGCTATGATGACAGTCTCGTCATTGACGGTGTAGGAAGCAGTGACCGTGACGGTCCTGTCCTCGATCCAATCGGCGAGGAGAGCTGTCTTGCTATGGATGGTCTTGAATTGCCGATCCAGCGCATCTACCAGCCTGGTCTCCCAGCGAGCAGGGTCTCCCACCGTCGCGCGTGGGAGCGCTGGTACGTAAGGTGAGAGAGCTGCTTCCTCGCGGATGGCCATTGGTGACCTCTAGCTGGCCAGCTCTAGTATCGTAAGAACCCGCTCTCTTACAGAGAGGCCATTCTGTGTGAGAGTCAGATCATAGGTATAGGTCGTGTCCGGTGCGAGCCCGGTGTCAACAAAGGAGAATCCGTAGGGACCCGTCTGGTCGAGCGTCCACGTGAAGTTTTGGAGATCCCCCCCATCTCGCTTGAACTTGAGCGTTATCGGGGTCGCTGCGCCGCCTATGATGAGAAACGAGTAATGACAGTGTACATTCCCAGGGCTCTTGCCAGTAGTAAACGTGGTACTGAGAATGGAGGTCTCGCCGCTTATAGGTCCGAGAACGCCTGCCGCCTGTGCAAAGGTGTTCGCTGTCGCGGCCTTGGACACCAGCTTGGACCGTAGGACTGCGGCAGACCCTATCTTGTCGGACGTGACAGCGGCATCGGCCAGGTCAGCTGTTTCCAGTGACCCGGCCGGGAGGGTGATAGCCCCGGCGTCTACCTGTAGCCCGTCTGTCGTGACCTGTAGCTTCCGAACCTTGGTCACCGATCCAGTAACGCCCGTCTGGAAGTCTACCCCGGGAGAGGCGTGGCTGCGGTCCTTGAAGATGAAGTCCTTGAGAGTCCCACTCGGTGCAGTGTCAGCGTAAACGTAGAACTCGTTAGCCGCCGCACCCGTCCCACCTGACTGTTGCTCGGCCCCGCACACGTGCCGGCCAGTGTTGGTGAGAGAGGCATCCCCGTCAGGCTCCCAGAAATGCCCGCCGTTACGTGTCCGCTCATCCACCATCTTCTTGAGATCAGCGATCTCCTGCGCCCCGTTAGCGGGGTTGTCACTTCCTGCGGGCGATAGACGATTCCAAGTTGTACCTACAGGCATGTCGGCCTCCTACCAAGTGCTACCAACCGGGATGTTACGCCTCGGCCCGGCGAGCCCACTATACGCCGCCTCCTCTTGAGGCGACTTACGCTCCGCGATGAACTGCATGAACTTAGATTCGTACTCCTGGGCCTTCTCGGGCCACTCTAACAGCGCGGCGCCCTCGGCTGCCGCTGCATACCATATCGCCGTGTGCCAGGCATCGGGGATGATGGGGGTGCCAGTCGAGCCGCTGTCGGTGGACAGCTCGACCGGATACTTGTAAGTGTACTCATACACGCTGATGTTGTCGGCAGCCACACCCGGTCGCTTGTCGATGTAGTAGCCAGCCACGCCGCCACCCCCGGCTGGGCACCAGCGGGTCGGCCGGCCGACCGCGTCGGGATCTAGCCCGAGGATCTCCCGCCTCGATGTGCGCCGCAGCCCCACGTTGTTCGTCCGGTCATAGACATCCATGACATAGACGACACCGGCCGTGAAGGGGATCACGAAGTTATTGGCCATCGCGAGCCCGTAGGTGCGGCTGTCACGAGATTCCAGCTCGAAGAAGCGGAGTAGTCTATACTGCGGCTGGGCCAGCCCGGGCCTCGATACGACCCCCTGGAACGTACACAGCCGTCTATACCCGCTGTTGACTCGATCGTTGTACCAGGAATCGTCGATGACAATGCCTGTACTGGACGACCTGTTGCCAAGTGCCTGCTTGGTGAGTGATCTAAGTTGTGCTCGTGTAAGTGCCATCTGCAACCCCCAAACTGGTTAGGCCAGCAGGCGATGGGTGTGGTGACCTATGGCATAGTATCAGTGATTGCCCCGGTTATGGCTCGGGAGGGTTGTACTCGGGGCGAAGCCGCCATCGCTGGAGGAACTGGTCGTGATCGGGCTCGTCTACGTCGTCGGCCGCGCGGAGGATGTTATAGAAAGGATCGCGGGTGATGTTGGATTCTTTGATTAGCTCACCGGTCGCCTCGTCTACATACGACCGCTTGAACTCGATGGGACCTTTGCCGTTCTCGGGGGGGTAGACCTGTGCCATGGCATCCTCTAGGTGAAATCAACCGGCGCCAGCACGACCGTGCAGTCAGTGTTCATAATGAGAATCCGCAGGTTTCGGAATGGCGCGGGGTAGCCGTAGGCGAGGATCGTGGGTGTGGCCGCTGACAGGTTGGCCTGTGTCTTACGAAAGAACACCCCCACGTTGGCCCAGACAGTGTAGCCGGCGAGAGCAGCCGTGGTCGTGGGGGCCTCTGCGACTTCCAGCACCGCGCCGCCGCTCACGATCGCGTTGATCGTGAACCGCTTGAGACCGTTAGCGCCAGTAGTGTTCGCTTGTAGGCAAGTCACCACGTCACCGACCTGGAAGCCATCCGCTGTCCATGTACCCACCGACCGTAGGATCGTGTTGGGGCTGGCTGCTGTGAAGGTCAAGTTCCCCACCGAACTCGACTTCACATAATGCCGCCCCGTGTCGGTGCTGAGGACAAGGCTGTTCGTGACATCCGCCGCGCCTACCCGGTTCACTACCAACGCGGTGAGAGCCAGCTTCCCCGGCACCACGTCATCTGCGGCGGTCATTCGGATCAAGCTACCTGCTACTGTTACAGCCATGTGATTACACCGTACGTACGATAAGGGTAGAGTTAGTACCCAACGCGGCGAGCTGTACACTGTCTGCCGCGAAGGGCGTGGCGAAGTTGAACGAGGTCGTCGTGTTAGCCCCGCTGTCGGTGGCCGTGTAGAAGGTCAACCCGTTGATCTGGATGGTCAATGTGCCGCCTGTATCACCCGTGATGATGATGAGTTGGAGAATCTTGACAGGCTCATTTATCGCGTCATTCAGCGCCCACAACCAGAACATCCCGCTACCGCTAGTGGTAACTGACATGATCTATACCGTAGTTACCATTAGTATCACATTCGTCCCGACAGCACTGAGAGATAGGCTGTCTACAGCCAGCGGCGTGGGGAAATTGAACTCGCCAGTCTGACCGGCACTTATAACCGCACTCCAGAACGTCACGCCGTTGAGAGTCACGGTGGAAGTCCCGCCAGTGTCCCCGGAGATGAACGATAGCTTCTGTATGCGAGCAGGGACCGGTAAGGTGTCACCCACCTCCCATAGGTAGAACAGCCCACTGCCCGCGCTACTAGTTGACACTTCGCCTCGCTTGGTTACGACTTCCCGGGAGGATGATAACGGTCACGTTGGTGCCGAGTGTGGTGACCGTCAGGCTATCCACCGACGTGCCGCTGGCAAACAGCGGGAAGCCGCTGGTTATGCCATTCGCCGTGGGTGTGCCACTCCACACCGTTATGCCGTTTGCTGTGATGGTGGTCGCGCCGCTCGTGGCGCCAGTGCTAAAGAACAGACGGTCGATGGCCAGACGGCTGGTGATACTGTCCCCCGCAGCCGTGAGCGTGATGATCTCGCCTTGTATGGCAACGGCCATCCATCTACTCCCCTCCGTCCCCCGTCAGCGAATGGGACAGCAACGCCGCGACAGATGCGATCGACGCGGCTGTGAGGGCGAGCCAGGTGGGGATGACGCCGATGGCCGCAGCGATGGGTGCGGCGGCAGCTCCAACGATCGCCGCCATGAGTCCTGCCCACTTAGGTAATGGCTTCATCATGTCACTTCCCCTTCGACATCTTCTTGAAGGTCTTCGCTAGGACAGCCTGCTTCTTGGTCTTCGCGCTGGCCTGCGAGCCGGGCTTGGTCACCTTAGCTGCGTACTCTTGAACTCCCATCCCAGCCGCCTTGGCCTTCGCGGTGAATGCGCCCTTCTTGAGGTTGGCTGCTTTGATCCACTCGCGAACGACGGCCATGGTTAACGACGCTCACCGTAGGGGGCGGATAGCTTGCGCCGGGTCTTCGAGACGGGCTTCTTGGGAGGAGGCGGAGGCGGTTTAACCCCCCTCTCCACCTTGGCCTCCGGGATGGGCTCGTAGTCTTTGAGCCGAATGCGGACCTGCTCAGCGTCACTCTTCGAGATTGCCGACCTGTCCTTCGGCGCCTTCATCATCCCCCCGCCAGCGAGTGGATACCCCATCTCCAGCCGGGCCTTGCGTTCCCTCGCACGCTGGCCGAACTCCTTGGTGCCGACCCTAATGACCGCCATGTGACCTACCTCTTAGTCGTTGGCCTTATCGGCGTTGACGTGGCCCTTGACATGGAACACGGCCCACACGGACAGGTTAGTTACCGCCTCTGTTGCCACAGTCGTCATGTTGACCGTCAGGATGTTATTCTTCGCCTGCTCTCGGCGAGCGGCCGTGAAGTTTACAGCCCCAACAGCAGAGGCCGTCACGGACTGTAGATCGGCGGCGAGCACGTTGGCCGTTCCGTCGTTTACGTTGACAGTCGGACGAGACGCGCCACCGGAGCTGGTTACGACGCCGACAATGATCTGCTCCAAACGACAGTCTTGTGGCAGCAGGTACTTGCCAATGACCGTGGTGGCTGCGCCTGGCGTAACGGCTGTGGCCCCGGTGGTGCCGAGTAGGACCGTGCTGTAGCCTCCGGCATTCGGGCCACCAAAGTCCCCGCGTCCGTAGAGATGAGCTGGAAGAGAGGGCATGCTATCTACCTCCAGTGCTGGGGCGGGGGTGACCCGCCCCTCACTAGATCACGCGAGCACGTTGGTGAACACGCTCCGCTCTACCATGAAGTAGACGCGGGGGTTGATGGTTCCCGTGGTCGTGCTGGAACTGTACGACTTACCGCGGAGCTGTTCCCTGGCCGGGGCGAGCACTAGAATGTCACCCGCGGTGTCAGCAGCGTCGATGGCGCAGATCGCCTCGACAGTCAGCTCGACAAGATCGAAGTCGGCCCCGAAGGTCGAGGCGTAGTCGGTGAGCACCCCGACCTGATCGGTGGTCGCCCCGCCAACGAAACTACCGATGAAGATTGCGCCAGGAGTCGCCAGGTTAACTAGGACGATATCAGCATCGCCAGCGGATGCAGGCGCCGTGATCTTGTCCGCGGCAAACCCGATGATCGTATCCTGGGTAGGGTCGGTGTTTCCGTCTACGATCTTGCCAGACGAGTAGACAATGCAGTCCCCGGGTACGATCACCTCGGAGTTAGCCAGCGGCATGGCGATGGCCGAGCTGAGCGTGGCGCCCCCCTGCGAAACATAAGGGACGATAGGAGCGGTTGTACCTACTGTGATAGCCATTTAGTCAATCCTCCTTATGCTCCGGGGCACCCGTCCCAGCCGAGCCAGTGGACAGGCTGACCGACGAACCGCTCCAGCCCGACAAAGATCGCGATTCGCTTGCGCCGATCATCGAACGAATCGAAGAACGGCCGCTTGCGCCACAGGAACTCGGCGAAGTGTCGCTGAGCCTGGACGAGCCACATGTCGGAGCCGGACTCGTCGGAGAGGTAGGCGTCGGCGATGACATTCACCGCGCCCGCGGTCACGTTGGTCACACGGTTGGCGGTGTCAGGACGATCAGTGGACCGTAGCAACTCCAGCGCGTCGTACTCGAAGTCCGCCGTGACGTAGAGGGTCTTAGGCTTGGCAAACGCCGGGATTCGCAGCCCCTGGTCGTTCTTCCACTTCCGCATGCGGATGAAGCTGGCGCGGAGGGAAGTGAGGTTGAGGTCTACATCGACTGAGGGCCGGTTGGCCTGAGCAGGCCCCTGGGCACCAACGATCGAGGCGTGAGAAGTCGCGATGAAGGCCGAGCCATCGGGTAGCACAGTGAACGTACTCGTGTCGAACCCGTTGATAAAGGGACTGTGGGCTTCAATCTCCAGCCGCTCGGCGAGAGAGTCAGCGATCCCATTCCCTACCTCTCGGATGGCCGACCCGTTATTCAGGTAGAGGTCATCCTCCCAGGCTTCCATCGAGACCTCAGCCCCGATGGCGTAGACCTTGGGCGTGAGCCGCTTCGTGCCGGCCGGGCCACCGCCGATGCCGGCCGCGGCCGACTCTAGCGGGTCGAAGGACTGGATATCGGCGCCTTCCGGCTTCTCCACCGCGATGGGCAGACCCGTCGCAGCCGCGTAATCCTCGAACTTGCGGTTGGTGGTGCCCATGTTGTAGTAGGACGTATAAGTCGTCTCACGACCCATGAGGTTGGCACCGATGATCGCCCTGAGCCCCGGCGCGAGATGGTTGGCAAAAGAACCTGTTAGAACTGGCGGCATGTTAGCCTCCTATCGACGCGGCGCTAACGCCGAGCCCCCGTGTACCCCACGCGATTCGTGGATTCACGGGTCGCGTGTCGCTTGCGATCGGTGTAGTCATCCTCAGTCTCGTATACGACCGGCCTGATACCCTTGCGGTCGATGGCAGACATGTAGGCGTCCTCGACGCCGGCCGATCTCTCCGCTTGCTCGCGCTTACGATCCGCCAGCCGCTGCTCGCGCTCTTCTAGTGAGATGTAGGCGAGCACGCATCCCTGCGGCCCGTCGCCGACCATAATTCGATCATGCGTCGAGTTGTAGTAGCTGGAGTTAAGCCCCAGCTCCTCGATGAGGGCCATGGTCTTCTCCTTGCCCTCGCCGCCGAATAGGGTGTAGCCGGGGAACATCGTCCCCTTCATGGTCTTGAGAGCCAGGTTACGGGCGCTGAACGTCAGCCAGCGTAGGTAACGTCCCTTCTCCTTCCAGATCCCACCGGGCGCGGAGGGGATGTAGAAGATGTCAGGGACAACCTGAGCCGTAGGTGCCGTGGCGACCGGGACGACTTCCATCAGAACCTCCCTGGCTTGATATTGATGCGGCCGCGTTCGGGTAGCTGCTCGTCCATGAACGGGCAATCGAAGATGCCTTGATCGGTAGTGTACGCCTCGACAGTCTTCTTGGCTTTCTTGTACTGCTCGATGTTGAGGTCGTGAGCCTTGACTACAGCGAGGTCGATCTCGGAGAGGCCGGTAGTTAGCTCTGTACCGGCACTGCCACGAGAGCCGGCCGCGAGCGGCGCTAGCCGTCCCTTATACTCCTCCTCGATCTTCTTGCGAATCTCAGCTTCCTTCTCGACCAGGATCTCGTCTTGGTGAGCGGCACGCACTCGGCGAGCTGCGTCCTCCCACTCGGCATGGAGAAGTCGCTTGTCAGAGGGAAGGCCCTGAACGATAGCCTCTACCTCCTTGCCCCAGCGGTCGAACACATCCTTGTTATCGGACCGGACATCTCGCTTGGTGGACTCTACCATGTGCCTGTAAGTAGGGGTCGTGGTGGGGTCGATCTGGCTGCTGGCGTTCTGCTTGGACAGCCACATGGCAAACTTGGACATGGCCTCGGTGGCCTTGCCCTCTTGGTAGAGCGCGTCACACTCGGCAGATAGCTTAGCGAACTCCTCGGCAGGGTCCTTCGCAGCGGGGATGGCAATAGGCGCAGGTGCGGGCACCTGAGCCGCCCGTGCGTCGGACAACGCCTTGAGGAAGTCCTCTCTCGACTTCTTCGCGTCCTCGGCCAGAGCCTTGACGGCGTCGAGGGTAGGATCGGGCTTAGGGTCGGTTACCTTGGTGGGATCGTCGTCAGCGGCCTTGGTGGGGTCAATCGGCTCCGGCATCTTCACTCCCGGCACGGCTGGATTTGCGAATCTCCCGTCGTGCATATTCAATGAAGTCAGATAACAGTAGAGTAGCACGCTCCGCCCCGTATACGACACCCTGGGCTTTGCATATCTCGGACAGGTCCCTGGAGTTGTGGAGGACGCCTTCGTGGGGGGTCATGCTGTTCTCGACCGCGGGGAGGATCACCCCCTGCCAGAGACGGGACTTTTCCAGAGCTTCTGCCTGGTGGAGAAGCTCGATCAAGTCGCCCGTGGGTATATCCCGCCACTTCATCTAGACAGGGTCCATCCCGTCGGAGCTAAGCGTGAGGGGCGCGATCGGATCGGAGCCGTCCATGATGATAGCCGCGGTCGGGAACGTGTCTGGACCTTCTGAGATGAAGCCCATCAGGAGCCACATGAACAGGATGCTACTCGTCAACATATGCCATCACCTCGCCTTCTCCGATTATGAAGTAGGGGGTCTCACGCTCGCCGTCCCAGATCGGGGTCCCGGCGAACTCGTTTACTATGATCCTGCCGCCTGGCTTGATAGCACGGTCCACACCTGGCCCCACGCTTATCACCTCCGCGATGAGCCCGTAGATCCGTCGATTCGAGTCGGACTGTGCGGGGATGACTAGCCCGTGCGCGACTTGGATCTCATTCCCGCCCGTGAGAGGCTGCGGCTTGTGGACTACTATCCGCGGGCCGAAGGGCTTTACGGTGTTGATGAAGGGTAGATTACCGTCCACCACCGCCTCCCATCATCGCCCCGCCCATGCCCGCACCTGGCATGGCACCACCTGGCATGGCACCGGCCTGCATTGTCTGTTGAGCCTGTTGAAGCAGCTCCGCCAGGTCCGCCACCGCCGGCAGGACCTCACTCGGGTTCTGGACGCTGTCCACCGTGTTAAGCAACGCCTTCACGCCATTCTCCATCTTCTGCGCGATGAGAAGTACAGCGGCCTGTAAGGGCGGCGGCAACTGCATCGCCATCTGCGCGTACTGGATGAGCGCCTGGTAATACCCCATGAGCATCTGGTTCACTGACATGAGTTCCATCTTACGCTGCTCCATGGTAGTGGCAGCGTCTTGGGCACTGATAGTCAACACGAACTGTTGCCGCGTGGATGTGTCAGTGGGGACGAACACAGCCTCGTTGAACAGCGCGGCCTCTGCTGGGTCGAGCACGGCTGCGAGGGTCTCGATGGGCGGGCGGCGCTTCCAGAGGTCGCCTGTCAGGTAGGCCATGTCACGCAGTACGTTAGCGAAAGATCGGATGGCGTTCGCTGCGATCACCCTCCCCTCGCGTTGGATGGACAGCCCCAACGACGCGGGTACGCGCTTGCCGGTCTCCACGGTCCCGATCGCGCTCTCGTCCAACCCTAACATCCTCGACACGTACTGCCGCGTGTTGGTCTCCTGTACGAGCGCGATCTCGACGCCCTTGGCGTCGCCGAGTGCTGTGAGAATGACATCCTCGGCGGGATTCTCGGTGGTGTAGGTGTCGCCCGGGTTGACGGGCTCCTCGCCGCCTAGCTCGGCCTCGGCGCCAGTACCAGCCTTCAGCCCTATCAAGTGCGCGGTGGCTCTCTTCGCGGCTTCGATGCCAAGGTTGTGGATCATGTCAGTCTCGTCCTGCGCTCCCTCCAGCTTCTCACACACGCCTTGACCGCGAGCCTTGGTGGAGTCGGGGTCATTGTCGAACTTGGCGATGAAGATGGGACGGATGCCGAGGGGTGTAGGGTTATAAGCACAGCGCAGTATCGTCGCCGAGTCGATGTGCCAGGTCAGGACTACCGCGGTGGGGAAGCCTGTATAGCCCTTCGCGCCTGCTGGCTCTACGCAGTAATCTAGATATAGTTCAGCTAGATCATGCTCGCGCAACTTGACGGGCTGGTTGACCTGGTCGGTGCTGTAGTAGTGCGCGACGTTGGCGAGCGCGTCGGGGTAGAAGTGCTTGGCAGCCTCCCATGCCTTCATGTCGAACCAGGTCATCTTGTACTGGTGCCCGACAATAGGCATGGACTGTGTGTCATCACCGTAGCCATCGACGTAGATCAGGTCGTTCAACCGGATGAAGTCCCAGCGAACGCGCGTCTGGGCGGGCTGGAGTGCAGGGAGGCCATCCAGCCCTGTTGCGTAGCGAGGTAACTTGACCTCTTCGTAGACCTTGAAGCCGGCGGTGCCAACATTCGTCGCCTCATCGCCACCCTTCTCGACTGCTTGCGCGCCGCCTAGTCCGCGAGGCGAGTCAAACTCCGCCTGGAACACCTTAGCATAGGCCGCGGCAATGCGATTCAGGTCGATCCCCTCGAAGGTCTTGGACTTGAGCGGGATGGCCGCGATGACAGGCTTCTGCTCGACGACGGCCTGGCGGATGCGCGCGCGAATGGCGGCGGCTGCCCAGATGGTCAACGGGGTGGAGAGGTTGGACGCGCCTGTGCGGAATGGCGGCTTGGAACTCTCGCCGCGGAGGGTCTTCCTCCACTTGTTCGTCCGCTTCTCGACGTCGTCGTTGCGAGCACGGATCAACTCGGGTATGTAGGCCCGCAACCAGCTTGTCAACTCGGTCTTCCGCTCGTCCGACAACTCGATCAGCGAGGGGAGCTGCGAGAAAGTCTCGCTTGACTCCGCGTCTATCTTGACCTTCACGTCATCAACCATATCCACCTCGACTAGATCGACACACCGGTGCGGTCAGCTCGGAGAACCTTCATCGCTCGGCGATGCATCCTACCGGCCCGCAACTTGTCACTGTCTGCACCACCGTATGACCTCAAGAAGATTTCCTCAGCCTGTGCTGCCGAGTCTATCCAATCCATTGTACCAGTTGGGAAGTGGCGAATCTCATAGCCAGGGAGCTGGAGGCCGGCACGGACGTAGAGGAGACCTTGACCGAGGATGTGCCCTACCCGTCGCTTACCACGGTCGATCTTGGCGAACCCCTGCGCGGGGGGTAGCATCTCGATCTCGGGGATGCGTAGCTTCGGGTGCCGGGGTGTGCCATCACGGGTTACCACAGCTGCCAGTCGTATCGCCGATGCCATGTATGTCTGCGCCGCGACCTTCTCGATGACGGGCTTGATGGATTTCCCGTGGATCTTGCTCACCATGTCCTCGTACAGCTCGATGAACTGCCAGACAGACTCGTCGGGGCCGTACCTGTCTGCGCGAATGTCGATGTTGAACCGGCGTCCGGTGGCACGATCCTTGGCGAACCAGGAGATGCAGGTACGCGCGGCGGTTTTCTCCTGGGAAGAGGCCGGGTCCACCGAGAGCACGTGTGGATCGAGCGTGCCGAGAGGGATGATCTCCTCGTGGGAGCCCTCGGTGGGGATGATAATGGACCAGAGACGCTCCAGCACGCCGTTTACCCGTACTGGCGCGATGTCGAGCGTGAAGTATCGCAGCTTGCTAACGTCGAGGTCGCTGGATTTGGTAGGGTCGTTGAGCCGCTGAGCCGCGAATATGACAGGCCCTTCCTCACGTTCTAGCCTCGCCAGCGATTCCTTGTCAGGATACGGCCCTTCCTTCCACAGTGACTCATCGGTGGGGGCACAGCCCTGCCGCTCGTCGTCAGACCCCCAGCGGCCACAGGACCCCAGGCCATGCACGTAGCAGCGGAATACACCCCGCCGCCAGACGGCCCAATCGGTGTAGTCGCTGTGGATCATCGAGTTGACATCGTCGAGAGTCCAGCGATTCCCCTCGTCGATGACGAAGCCGGCGTCCGGGTGCGCTGGATCGCGGTGCGAAAGCAGGCCGGGCGCTGTCTTGACCCAATCACGTAGTCTCGCCATCTCGCCGGAGGAATGCCAGTTGTGGTCCCCCACGAGATCGTTGACGATAAGCCCATCGAGCCGGCCTCCGACGATGGCAGTCTCCGTGCCGACGGCGAGCAGGAATCCACCGACTAGGTCCAGCTGCCTCCTACCTGGTATGAACATCTCCTCGTCATTGAAGCAGCCGTAGTCGGTGCGGAGCGGGTTGTCCCAGATGGTTTCGAGGTAGAGCCAGCGGTAGAGGGGGTTGGCCAGGTAGAAACGCCGAATCGACCCGGTGAACCTCGTCGCGGCCTTCTTGGTGTCACCTGCGATGGCGATCCGATTGTCGGCCCCCTTGATGTGTGGATGTGCGAGAAGGAAGGTCTCGGCACGCTCGATCTCGTTGGGATGGTCGTAACGTTCATCGGGGCGCTGGACACCGAGCCAGGGTGGGACGGATCGGGTGTTGCCGGTGGACTTGATATAGCCGCGAGGGTCCTCTAGCAGTCCTCTCTTGTGCTCGCATACGACCCACTGAATCCAGTCTTGCCGCTCTTTGAAGACCTCCGGGGTCATGGTGTTCTTGGGTTCGTTATAGCAGACCAACAGCTTCGTGAAGGTGTAGAGGCTGCGACGGGTCGCTGCTCGCAGGGCCGCGCGAGTTTTCCAGTCGTCCGACGCTATGATCGCGTCGATGTCGGTCCGGGTAAGGTCCTCGGGGCCGGACATCTAGGTGACCTTGTGGAGGGATTCGAGGTGGGCGTCGAGGTCGGTGAAGACCCCGCGCGCTACTTCTGGTCGTGGCAGCTTGCTGGGGTGTACGACAGGAGGCTCTACGTCCTGTAGATGCCGGTAGAATTGATAGGCCGAGTCGTCTACCCCGGCCTCGGCGAGCCGTTCCTTGAGCTGTTTCATGGCCCGCACGCCAATTCGCTGGACAGACTGAGCGTCATATCGACGGATCTCGGAGAGCGGGACATCGAGCAGGTTGGCCCATTTCTCACAGAGGGCGTTCAACTCGTCAGCGACGGCTGCCCAGGAGAGCAGCTTATTGGGTAGCTTCGGCGTTGCCATCCACAGGTGCTCCTTGCTCTGTTACGTACCCATCGAGCACGTCGCTCAGATCGACCCCCGACTCACGCAGGACACCCTGGATGAACGCGGCCTTGTCGGCGGTGATGTTGATGGTGTTGGTGGTAGCTCCTGGCCCACCCCCCTTGGGCTCAAGGTGGTTGAACGCTGCCACGGACGCGTCCACCCCAGCCTTGAGCATGGTCGCTTTGAGTCGGCCACCGTTGCTGTCCGCGTCCTGGATATGGCCATGGACGGCTTCCATGACCTCGCCCAGGAGCGTCTGCGCGCGGGTTACCAATGCTCCCTTACGCACGATCGAGGGTGCTTTCTCGTCCTTGATGAGCCCGGAGATGTCGGTCTTGATCTTGTCTCGTTCACGGATGTATATTTCCTGGAGCCGCGGGTCCATCATCATGTGGCGGATGCGCTTGGTAGCTAGGCCCTGGGAGGCCGCGATCTCCCGGACCGACTGGCCGGCGATCACACGCAACGCGATGTCGTGGTATCGGGCGTCTACTATGACCCTGGGAGAGCCGCCGCCGAGACCATCATTTCGTGCCGAGAGGGTGCGAGCCAGCCAGTGCTCCTTGTTGGCAAAGTCGTACCCTGGGACCAGTTCTGTGGAAGATAGGGCCGCGGCAACCGCGCGCGCGGGAGTCGGATTGTCGTGGCCGGGTAAATGCCCGCCCTCGCTTGCGTCGCTAGCAACGCCCGACTCTTGCTCAGGAGGGCGATTCTCGGTATTCGGCATGGCTGAGCGGGGAGGATACCATATCGTCATCGAGTTGTCAAGGACTGTGACAGAGCGTTGGCAGATATGGACAAGTGCAACCAGGTCTACATGGGGCGACTAGTCACCGGCCGGCGACAAAAAGTGTCACTGAAAATCTGCCGCTGATGAACTTGGTGGGGGGTCATCGGGGGGGCTTATACTATGCGTGAGGGGGGGCACCCCCTGCCTCTTCATCGTGGCGAGTTGACCCCTCCCCCTGGCATGGACAAGGCGATGGTATGGCATGGCATGGTATTTGCTTCCGATGCAAGGGTCATGCCGGCCCTTGTCCGTTATACTGGCCTGTCCGTTAGTAAGGGACATGGAAGGAAAGCGGACGGGACCAATGCCTCATGTCCCTTATCGTCGCACGATATGACAGACAATGGCATGTTCGCGCCATGGCCGTGAGAGAAAGGGCAGTATCTCCATCTTTCCCGCCTGGCATGGGACATGCTAGATGAACGGATGGAGGTAAACATGACCATGAACACGAACAGGCGAGGTCGAGGTCGAGGTACTAGGCCATGACGAGAAACTGTGGAGAGTTGGAGCGGGAGGTTTTGGCTTCCCGTGCGACGCGGACGCGAGTTAGGGATGCGTTACGTCTTTTCGACCTCGCCGATCCGGTGGACGCGGTGGATGATTGCCGGCTCGTTCTGGCAGTGTTGGAGGAGCGACTCCAGCACTTGCAGGATGAAGGAGAGAAAACATGAGAACGAACATGAGAGGTAACAGAGCCTATGCCCGCGCCTACGTGACCTACCATCCGATAGAGGGGGTCTGGCGGGTCCGGTTCGTCCGACCGATCTTCGAGACGGCGATCGGCGAGTACACCGAGGACCGCATGGACCGGGAGACTGCTATCGCGCGAGCTAGGGCCGATGCGGTGGGCGTCGTGGTGTTGTCATCCTGAGCGCGAGGGGGACCTCCCTCGACCTCTTCTCAGACCTCTCCCCGGCTCTCCCCCGGCTCTCTCCCCGCTTCTATATCCCAGCAATCGTCACAGAAAGCGGATGAAAGCAGGCCGTGGTTATGGCGAGCTAAGGGCACGTGGCAGACACGGCAGGTCGTTCGAGGGTATGTCTCGCGGCGAAGCGCAAGGCTAGTCAACCTGATACACTCCTGACACTCATCCGCGCCCGTGGGCGTCCCCATGGTACCGTGCACGTCCCACCTGTGGAAGTCGAGGTCGCGGACGGCTCGCATTCTATCGTCGGCTTGCATGTTCATCGCTCCGGCTCGCATCCCGGCATGTAGTCGTAACCATCGAACCATGCGTTCGGTCCCGTGCTATGGGATGAGGTATCCTCCCGAGCACAATGCTCCTGTGCCTCTGCCAGGGTGACCCTATCGCGGATCGTTCGCGTGCTCCGTGGCGCGACCCGGTAGAAGCGGATGATACGGTAGATTCGCGGCGCATCGCACGGCGCGTTCATAGGTCACTGTCCTCCATGATACTGGCCATGGTAACTAGAAGTAGCAATATCCCCATGCCTAACAGTGCTAGCTGCATTTTGTTCATGTTCTATATCCTCCGCCGCGACCATCCCACACACTCCCCGGCAGGTCAAGGTCTGCAACCCATGCGCTATACAGAGTCAACCTACTCGTCCGGTCGCCACGCCCGCCCGGCGGAAATATCCTCCCTCCCTAGCCTAGCACCTTCACGACCTGCCCGTCCACGACACGGACGCGAGCATACCCTTCGATACTGGTATCCCCGTTCTCAGGCGCGGGGAAAGGACCTGGTGAAAACACGGTCACCGTTCGACTCCTATGCAACCATGGACAAGACACGGACACGCCCGTCCACCTTGCGCACGGTAGCGTACCAGTTGTCACGGTGACCGGCGTTAGGCGTGCAGGTGTAGAGACCGTCTGGTACTTGCCGAAGGACAGTCGGCTCCCGTCCTGCCTCACACTGCGCGATGAATCCGCGCGGGGTGACGTAAGGGACAGATAGCAGGCTAGCGGCTAGCCTGGGGACGTTGAATCCATGGCCGGGAACGAGGGTCCGCGTGTAGCGCGCCATGGTCGGGGTTACTCGGCCTTTCCGTCTGCCAGGGCAGCCTTGACCGCTTGCGCCGCGACTTCGGCAGCGCCCTTGGCTAGAATCGCGTCCGCCGTGACAAGGTCAAACAGGCCACGCCTCCCGATACTGACATAGACCCGCCCGTTTTTGTGAGACTTCCACGCGCCGATTTTGACGCCGTTGAAGGTACCGCCTTCATACGGCGTTCCTGCAGCAGGCTTCTTTTCTTTGCCAGCCTCGGACGTAGTGAAGGTAGCCAGGATTCCCATTAGGTCGCTCCCTTTCATGTTCGCCTTGGGGGTCATTCCCCAGGGGGTCCGGTCACGAGGACCGGTTCCAGCTTGCACCTAGCATGTCCCATGCCACGACCCCCAGCGTGGAAAGACAGCGACATTTACGTGTCAAACCTGACACAATCCAAAGCTCTGAATCCAATTACTCGGGTTCATCCAGATTCTTGGAGATCGTCCCCTTTTCAGGACACAGTGTAACCTTTTCGGCCACCTCCCACTCTGTAGGGAACGGGATCACAGCATGCGTGTCACGACATGTCACGACTCAAAATGACATGGTAACCCCTTTGTTTTCAACCAGTTGACCGGGAATGTCACGTGTCACCGAGTGTCACCGCGTCCCTGAGAAAGGGTCAAGGCAAAGTTAAGGCTGTATAAGATCGGTAGTAGATTATATAAGGTATAATACTTAAAATTATAGATGACTAACACGCGTAGAGCCTCCCCTATATAACTGCACTTTCGGGTCCTTCCACCTTAAGGCAGGGTGACATCGTGACAATGTCATTTTTGGGCCTAACCCGCTGATAAGGCTGGGGATAGCATGTCACAACCGAAAATGACATTCGTGACATAGATCCCGATCCCCAGCGTACGGGATCGGGGAATCTCAAGCTTTTTTCAGTGTGTCGGGTTTGACACATAGGGCGATAAGGCAGCGAAAGGTTGACTTAGGTCAAGCGTCGCCGGGAGGTCTGGCTTGACCTGGGCCGGGCGAGAGTGTAAATTGGCCGGGCTCGGTGGAGCCGGGGAAGCCAAGGACCGCATGGAGGGACGTGCAGTGGCGGAACGCGAACCGGGGATCAAGGTGAAGGTGAAACGAGGGGTTATCACCGCGGAGGAGGGGATACGGGAGTTGGAGGAGAAGGCGGGTACTCCCCTAGCGGTAGATAGGGTCAGACGTACTAACACGTACAGATGGTTAGCGAAGCGTGTAGTGTCGAAGCGTGCAGTGTCTACGCGTGGAGGAGGCAAGCCATGATGAGCGGGAACGCGATACGTAACTTGCAGCTAGAGGCAGCGGCAAGAGCGGCACGAGTAGGTGTGACTCCACTGGTGATCTGGCCGGAGGATAATGTTGCAGATGTAATCAGACACATCCCCAATATAGGCGACTATATCCCGAAGGGCTGGCGGTTGGATAGTACCATGTTCGTGGATAAGACAGGGCTGGGCGCTACTTATGAACCCGCCATGACCTTCGAGAGGCTGTGCGAAGAGATCAAGGCGGGGAAGGGTTATGCGATAGTCGAGGAGGGGCAGTTTCAGGTCTACATCGGCGAATTTACGCCCCCGCGTGCCGTTCCTGCCTCCCACATCGCCTACAATGTCCACGTTCCCACCAAGAAACGGGTATCCAAGCCGTCTGGGAAGCCCGCCGTTAAGCGACCGAAGCGTAAGGCTACCCTCGATAGTCCTGCCGACGAATATGGGCTGGAGAGGGCAGCGGCAACGCGGAGGAGGTAGAACATGAGCGCACCATTCGACTCGGCAGACAGGATCATCGCCTACGAACAGGGCGAGCTAGAAGAAGAGCAAGTAATCGAACTATTTCAACACTTGGTGGACACTGGCCTAGCCTGGCAACTACAGGGTAGCTATGGTCGCGCAGCAAAGGAGCTAATAGAAGCGGGGTTAGTGTCACTACCGAAGGGAGGGTGGGATGTATAAGATCCAGGCAGCGCACATGAAACAGATGCTAGAGCATCTACTCTATCCAAGTGAGGGAGGCTTCACCTACGACCTAGACAACGAGAAGTTCCTTACGCCGACTAGTGGCTTCGCGGTGGGAGGTTCTCCTTATCCCACTGGTATCCTGGGAGGATGGCTGGAGGGGGAATACGTCTACCTTGACGACGTGGATATCCTGGGCAGTAGGGAAGGCGCGATTCGACTAGCGAATGCGCGAGACGAGAAGGCCATCTATGACTTCGCCTCGAAAGAGTCGGTGTACGTGAAGGTGGCGGCATGATGATGCTGCGCGAGGCACTAGAAGAGGCGGTGGATACGATGGAGTACACTGCCAGACGCTTGGAACATGCGGGTTTCTCGCATGCGGCGCTAGATGGTACTGTAAGAAGATGCAAGAAGGTGTTGCGCAAGAAGGTGTTGCGGGAGACCGCGGAGCCTAGAAAGCGGCGTGTTGACACGCGAGAGCCATGACTACCATGACTACCATGACTACATTCTTCCCCTGCAGCCCACGACCATTACCGCCCGATAACTGTCTCGTCCCGCACCGTAGACTGCGTATCCGTCCCGCACGGATAGACCACAACCAGGTCAGGCGGATCATGCGAGCCTACAAACGCGCCTCGAATGACGGTCATGGATGGTATCATCGTGCCTACACCGCATGCGAAAGGATATCAAGGCAAACGGGGAGACCGGTAGAGGTAGTCGCGGCAGTTGTGGCGGCGCTCTCCCCCGCGTGCAAGTGGGAACGTAACCTACAAGATGCTAAGGCCCTATGTAGCGGTGACAAGACACGGTGTCAGACTTACAGGGCCAACGTCTCCAAGGCAAAGCGCATACTCGCCGGGGAACCGCCCGAGCGTGTACTAGGTGGGCGCAAGGTGAGGACGTTCCTAGGGCTTATCTTGCACCCCTGGCGGGGAGATGTCGTGTGTGTGGATAGACACGCGAAGGCTGTCGCAGGGGAGACCCGACTGCTGACCGACTACCGCTACCGATGCGTCGAAGCGGCATACCTGTGGGCGGCACGGAAGCTGGGGATGCTACCGTGTCAAGTGCAGGCTGTGACTTGGGTTGACTGGCGAGTTGCGCCGTTTTGAGGGAGGTAGACATGGACATTGGTAAGAACCTAGCGCGCGCGAGGAGAGCACGTGCGGCACTCAGGTGCTACGTGGAACGTGCTGGGACCACACAGGGGAGTGTAGCTCTAGACGAGGCTCTAGACGAGACCGATGTAATCGATCTTGTGACTGACTTGTACCACCTGTGTCACCAGAATGGCTGGCCTTTCGATCCTAGAATAGCGCAAGGACACTTCATGGAGGAGGCTGGGCTAGCATGACAGAGATGACCAACAACAAAGTCGAACTTCTCTGTCTGGGTTGTAGTAAGATGATATATCTAGAGAAGGCTAAGCTAGATGGACATACTAACTTTCTGCACTACTACTGCGTAGACTGTCAGACGGCAAGGTGGAAAGAGCGGCTGTTTAACGATAACATGGGATAGGGAGATAAGGACATGACCAAGAAAGATTACGTGAAGTTTGCGGAGATGTTGCGGACGATACCGCTAGAGGGACCGGCCTTGTGTTACTGGAACCATGTTGTGGAGGGTGTCGCCGACATCTTCGCAGCGGATAACCCTAACTTTGACCGGGTGCGGTTCGTGCGTGCGTGTCGGGACATGTAGCATCAATGCGCCTGAAGACGGTTAGAGAGTTGCGGGAGGCGTTGGAGGGGTTATGATGGCGAACTTGGGTGGATAAGTGTACCAACCACAGTCTTATCTAGTAGTTAGGATCAAGTAGGAGTGCGGAGAGGTGATGCCACGTAGCAGGCGAGTCAAGATAGACATAGTGGGGCTGCTGGATGGCGCTACCACTGAAAAGATCCATGTCCTGCTAGAACAGGACGCGGCCGGTCGCTGGTACTTCGATGTCCGGCCATTCCGGCGGCGGGTTGGGTGGAGGTTGCCGCTGGCAGACGTGGTTCGGCTTGTGGTACTATCGATCATCAAGGCTGAGGCGAGAATGGAAAGGACGAGGAATGCGTCGTACTAGGAAGGAGTGAACATGACTATCAATCCCGCCAGCCCCCTCTACGCAACTATCGAGGTGGGGTGTAGAGATGCGCCATCGGACTGCCGAAAGTCGAGTCGTAGTGGCACGGACTATGCTATCCTGGATGTTGCTGGTCCGTGGGGCGTCGCGCGGCTGTGGGTGGAAGAGGACGGGTCGATCGAGGTTACCTTCACTCGGACGTTGCCGAGATCGGCGGCGGACAGTCAACCAGAAGAGAAGTGGGAGGTGCTAGGGACATGGCAGAAATAAGGACCGTAGTGGGAGCTATGCTGGACGGGTTAGCGCAACTGAGCGACACGCTGCTCGCAGCGGACGCGGAACTGCGTGCACGGGAGACGAGCGAGGACAGGAAGATCAGGCTGGTTTTGGCGGGCTATGCGACAGCATATCTAACGAATAGCCTGCTGGCACTACGCAAGGCATACGTGAACCTCTGTCTCCTGGAAAACGTTGTGACTCGCCCGGCCGGGGCACTGACTGATGCCGGGACACGGGCTAACGTCGTCGAGGCAATAACCGATGAAGCCACAGCCCTGTTTGAGCCCGCGAAGGCACGCTTACTAAAGACAGTTCTGACCATGTTTCCGTTCTCCGACATGAGGAATGTCAGGGAGACGGAGAACTAGATGAGGAGACTACGTGTTCAAGAATGAGCTGAGCTATGCTGCCGGGGTGATGGACGCGGTGGGGAGGTTCTACATCGGACCTAACGGGGCGGTGGTGAAGACTCTCAAGATCCATCCCGTCGTGATGGGACAGTTGGTGGCGATCTTGGGGGGTGTCGGTAGCACGTTGCGGTCAACCTGGCACTGTCCCGCTGGGCAGCAGAGAGAGGTCTGTGCTAAGCTGCTGCCGTATCTGATCGCACGCCGGAGTGAAGCGAGTGTCGTGTTGCAGTATCGGCTGACACAGCCTACTAGGAAACCCGGCTGGAAGATAACGGCCGCGGTTCGGCGGTTTAGGGAGAAGCTGGTAGCGCTACGGGGTGCCAAGTGACTCTCTGACGCGGCTGGGCGATCATACAGCATGACGGGAAGGCACTCTCTTGGTCCCCAGGTGACCCAAGGCTATTTACGCAATGTCCGCGTCGCCGTCGAGGTGAGGATCGTCGAGGGAGGTAGGCATGAGTGAACCGCATGGGGCAAAGCCATGCTAGACGCAGAAGCCCGGGCTATGGAGCTGCCGGATGACTCCGCCGTGTGTTCGACTTGTGCCGCGGTGACTTGCGAGCTGGCCGTAGGGCAGGCCCTTATGGAGGAGGGCTGGAGCACGGCCGAGCAGTTGCGCGTGGGTAGGGAGGTGAAGGATCTGGTCGAGGCGCTTCTACCCCAGGAAGGCGAGCCGTGTGGGAGACACAGGTTGAAGAAGGAGGATTACGAATGAAGCATCGGTACATCGTAGTGTCAGCAGAGCCCGGTCCCCGTGTACAGGTAGAAGACGGCGTCGCGTCCCTACAGGGCCGGTGTCGTAACGGCTCTTGGTACCGCCTGGTAAACCTGTACAAGGATGGCGAGGTTGCATAAATGATCTCGCCAACCACCATCACCCGCGGTACGCCTACACGAACCATGATCCCCGGGCTCACACAATCCGCCCCTGAGATAGTTGAGACGGAGCCGGAGGATGTCCGGCTGTCATTGCTAGCACAAGGAGATAGCGGGACGGGCAAGACAGAGGGCATCCGACGCCTCCTGCTCGCCGGCTACAACGTCGTTGTCCTGGCCATCGAAGCGAAGATGCAGAGGTTGTTGGCTCTCCGGCCACAGACTGTCTACATCGACGGGCCGGTGATCGAGCGCGTGACGGGTACGAAGCGCCCGCCAACCATCGACGAGAAGTATCAGCGTCTCATCGCGTTCAAGGAGGCGCTGGCGGAGGGTAAGTATAGAGAACACAAGGGTAAACCCATCGACATCATCGCGGGGGATGGTGTCATGGAGGTCATGGATATCATCAAGGCGTACCGGCTAAAGAACATCCCCATCTCCAAGTCTACAGGGGAGAAGAACACTTACGCGGCCTACGACCAGATCGGGACGGACGGGGTGGATTTCATCAAGGCGTGCAAGGTTGCGGCTAGTGAGGTGTCGCGGCAGTATGGTATGCCACCTGTGGGGATGTACTGGACATGCGGGGAGGAGTATGAGCCGGCCGCGGGGAAGTACGTACCCATTCTGCCGGGGCGGATCGCGCCTCGGGCGTTGCCTTACCAGTTCGAGGCGATCTTGAGACTCGCGGTCGAGCGCGGGGCGGACGGGCAGCCGGTCTTTGTGGCTCACACGGTCGCCAGCGAGCAGTGGGTCGCCAAGAGCCCGCCCGGTGTGCTAGACTCTCGCATCGCCGGGCCTGTGGGAGCCGGCGCGCCGGACATGGGCGTCATCTGGAAGCAGCTGTTAGACTATTACATGATCGGAGAGGCGGACAAGTGAGCACGAGCCGGGTGGGCAAGGTGATCGGCATGGCGTCCGACATTCTCTATTGGGGGTGCGTGGTCACGATCATCGTAGCGGTCCTGTACTTTCTGATGACCGTCGATCCTGTCGGAGGTAAGTGAAGATGACAAAGACAAGGGTAATCCGCGAGCTAGAACAGTTAGAGAAGAGGCTGGGGGACCTAGCCAACACGATCCTCCGGGAAGGTATCACGGATGGACCGGAGCCGTTTCCTGGAGGAAAGAATGTCGAGTGATGTGGACGCGGCGGTGCGTGCAGCGTTCATCGCCGCACGTGACAAGCGCGGGAGTATGATGACTCACGAGCTAGCGTTCCTCGACGGGGCGGTGTGGGCGTATGAGCGCATGGAGTGCATGGCGAGAGCTGTCGAAGCCTATAAGATGGAAACAGGGGAGAATGAGGGATGAATGTAGACGAGTGGGCAGCCACGGTGCGAGGCTTCGCACAGCTACGGCAGATATCGGGCTCCGCTGAGCCGCCTGGCTTTACACTTCCACCGGCAACGGGGCTGGCACAGCTTCGGGAGTTATCCGACCACCTGCACATCGCTGAGGTGCCTGGCAGTAACAGGATGTCTGGTGCGGGGTTCGAGGGAGCCGCACGCTTCACCCGCGCCCGCACCGTGAATCAAGTAGCTAAGCGGCTAGGTGTCACCGCGCCTACTGTCTACTGCCATATCAACAAGCTAGCAGGATCTATTACCTCCCTCCCTGGACATAAGTACCAGGCTACGTCGAATGGAGCGACAAAGTAATGTCCGTCTTCAAGAGTGATTACAATGGGTGGGAGGTTGATCTGGGCGATCCGGCTATCAAAGCCCAGCTGGGTGAGCAGTTGAGGGTAACCCGCGAGGAGCTGACCGCGGCCATCAACATGGAGAACGTGAGTGACCGACTGTTCGCGCGCATTCTCAAGAACCGCAGCAAAGCACACCAACTACTCCTGGAAAGGGTTCCAGGATCTAAAGGAGAATAGAGTCCATGCCTAACAGTTACGAAGATGCCTTGGGGGAGTATCAGGCTTTCGGTGATGCGAGGATCGTCCTGCCCGCGTCCATGTATCCCGTCAAGCTGGCGATCCGCGATGTCAAGACCACGGATGTTCAGAATGAGGGAGCGGAGAACGAGTTCGGTGGCGTCCCCTTCGTCGATCTTGTCGGCGACATCTATGCCGGGCCGTTCAGCGGAGAGTCTATCCAGGCCCGCCTCAAAATGCAGCCTGGGAAGTCAGGTGGCCTGCTCGGCTTCCTCAAGGGTGCGACGAAGACTATCACCCGGCAGCCCGCAGCGAGTGAGATCCTGGCGAAGTTCTTTGACTTCTCGCATCTGGGCCAAGGTGACCCCAAGGACAAGGCGTATCGCACCGCCGTCCGCGAAGCCCTGCGGGATCAGTTCTGGCAGATGGAGCCTGCTCAGCGACTAGAGTTCATGCTCAAGTATCTGCGGGTCCAGCAGTGGGATCAGAAGTCAGTCATCGCGCAGGTGGGGGTACGGGAGTACGACAGTAACAACATCAACCCGGTGACTGGCCAGCCGTATGTCAACACGGTCAATACGTGGCAGGGGTTCTTCGACGTGACCGACCCGGCTAAGGGACTGGCCTTTGTCAACTCCGTGGAGTTCCCCAAGCAGGCCGCGTGGGCAGCGGAGATGGGAGTGGGGCAGTGATCGGTCTCTGGGAGGGCGACCAGGAGGAGGATGAGAGGGTGGATGATCTCTCCTGCGGATCGCTCATTCCTGCCGTCGAGCCGCCCGAGAGTCTGGTTCTGTATGATGCCCGCGGAACTGAGCTGCGACGACAGAGAGTGGTTGGGTTCAGACAGCGGGGTGGGCGATGACCGGGGCAATCACACTGTTCGTCGCGCTGGCCATAACTAGCCCGCCGAGGCTGGAGGTGGCAGGGTTAGCAAAGCCTCCCGTGATACGGCTAGAGGACGGGAGCCGCGGGGTGCAGGTAGGAGTGAAGTTTCCCGTGTCGCAGCATGTTGGGGTGTACGGGATGATGACGCACTTGCCGAGTATAACAGGGCACGTGGAGCTGGGACACGGGTATACGATGCCGTTCACGTTGACCGCGAGACCAGTGTACAACGTGGGAGTGAGCATCGACGTGCCGGTGGGGCGGAAGCGAGATCGGTAGTATGACTACGCACCGTGCGCCCGCTCGCCCACGGTGTTTTGTCGAGGGGCGGTCCTGGGAACACGACGGCCTGGGATCGCCCCGAGGCGTAGGAGCTGAGGGATGAAGAAGCCGAAACGCAGCAAGCGGCCGAAGAGGCGCCGCAACTACATCTGGGTTGTGGAGGGTGAGTTCGGTTGGGGTTGGCAATCTACCCCGGCCGTCGGGGTCACCCGGATTGAGGCCACGGAGGAGCGGCGCTCCTGGGCCGCACAGAATCCAAGCGATCGTTTCCGCATCGTGAAGTACGAGGCGGTCCGATGAGGCGAGAAACGAGAGGGTTGGTGACGCTGGTCGGCGTTGGTGCCGCGATGGCTGTCGCCGTGATAATGAGTCTGCACTTAAGACCACACAAGCCAGCAGTCCCTACGTTGACAGGAGTCAGCTCTCTTCGCCCGCCCGAGCTGCTAGCGCCGATGACGCGGATCAAGTGTACCGGGTTCGGCTTCGATCTACGGCCGGCTGCGGAAGGCGCGGGCGTTCTGCACGTGGACGAGGCGACGATTTCCGAGCTGTTCCTGGACGTGCAATGCAAGGACAGCGCGGCGGTGCGGGTGACACTCAGAGGCGAGGAGCATGTCATCGTCCGGTGGGATGGGCGTGTGGAGATTTACGGGCCGGGGGTGATGAGATGAAGCGATACACGCCGGTCGTAGGCGATTGCAGCTTGACTCACGCCACATGTCCGCAAGGCGTGACCCACCGCATCGACTACGAGGAGCGGGCGGATGGGGAGTGGTGCCGAGCCTCTGAGGTCGATGCCGAGATCCAGCGGCTGCATAAGCGGATCATCGACCTCCACACCGCCGCGGCCTACAGATGCGAGGCTCACGAGGACGAGGAGGCGGCTGGGATCTGCCCGTGCTGCGAGCGGGCGGAGGTGGCGCGGCTCCGGGCTGCGTTGGATCTCTCGGTGCGTGGTGAGATGGAGGAGACGGCGCGGCGGATGGATCTGGAGCAGGAGATCGAGCGGCGCAAAGACCGTTCACTTTGGCCACCAGCGAGGAAGGTGACATGACCGGCAAGCTACCGGTCGTATTCTGGGCGACGAGGGAAGAGTGTGAAGCGGTGCAGCGCACGTTTGGTCTGAGTGGCCCCGTCTCCGTTGGCGAGAAGGTTCGTGAGGCGTGCGCCACCGCCATCACCGCCGCCGTCGAAGGGAAGGGAGGAGCGATCGGAGGGTGGCTTAATGAAGGAGCGAGCGTGTTCCGTCGAGAGCGGTTTTATCCTGCGCGCCGCGTCCTCGTCGTGCCGATGGAGGATGAAGCTGCGCCATGAGAACCCGCCCGCTGGAGATCCGATTGTGGGAGAAGATTGACAAGCGCGGCCCTGACGACTGCTGGCCGTGGCGTGCATATAAGAGTCGGGACGGCTACGGGCGCGTACAGGTCGGCCGACGGTGCTTGAATGCCCACCGAATCGCATACTCGTTAATTCATGGTACTCTTCCGGTTAGCCTAACAATAGATCACCTCTGCCGTAACCGAGCGTGCTGCAACCCAAGGCACATGGAGCCCGTTCCACTTCGGTTGAACATTCTGCGCGGATTCAGCCCCGCGGCCGACCATGCGAAGCAAACCCACTGCATCCGTGGGCACGAGTTCACGGCTGAGAACACGAAGCGGCAATCCAACGGCGGGAGGTCGTGCAGAATCTGCGGCCGGCTCATGGACAGACTCTCATATCATCGTCGAAAGGAGAGCAGGGGTGTCTAAAGAGGAAATCCTGGCGCACGTCGCTCGACTCGACCTGGCGCGGAAGCAGCTTGAACGCGAGCTGGCTCCGCGCATTCCGTCGGTCGATGCTGACTTCTACTACGGCGCGCTGGACCGCCTCACGGCCGCGTGGGCGCTGCGGCTGCTAACCCGCGTGGGCCACGCAGAAGGGCACCAGGCGTGCATGAGATGCCAAAAGTACCGCAAGCTCGCCGACGCGCTGGTCGCGGACCTCGGGGAAGCAGGGAGGATGGTGTGACGCGGTACAGGAAAAAGCCCATTGTCGTCGAAGCGTTCCAGATGACCGAAGCGCGGCGCTCGGATAGCAGTGAGTGGCCGTCGTGGCTCAATGATGCGTGGAATCGCACCGGCGAAGGTGCTCTCTGGATTGACACGGATGACCCCGACGGCCTGCGCTTGGTCCTCGGCACGAAGGAGGGAGTCCACCGCGTCTCGTGGAACGATTGGATCATCCGCGGTATCGAGGGTGAGTTGTACGCCTGCTCGCCGACCATCTTCGCAATGACATACGAACCTGCACCATGACACGACGGCGCGTGTCGCAAGTGCAGGGCGGTTGGCTGATTTCTCGTTGTGGGACCCATCATATGGACATTACTAGGAATAGGAGGTTACTGTGCCCATCGTAGGCTGGATCTGTCCCATTCACAGAGATGAGGTAAGTTTCGATCACTTCGACACGTGTAATGCGTTACAGGGGAGAGCGGCTTACTCTCCCTGGCTCGCACGGTTCGCCGCGGAGAAGATTCTCAAGGACACGAGGCATCTCTCCCTCGATCTCACAGCTACACGTGTGCTCGGCTGCCCTCGTGCTACCTACCTACAGACACAGTTCAGTTATCATGTAGACCCATCCAAGCGCGCGCTGATGGATAGGGGCACGGCGTTGCACGGTGTCGCGGCGACCATGATGGGAGACCGCTGGGGCACCGAACATACCGATCTCGTCAGGATGACCCTGGTGGGCAAGCTGTTCGGCCACGACATCAGCGCAGCCGCGGACGCGATCCGTAAGGATCTAGGCGAGATCGTGGATCATAAGTTTCCATCTGACTTCTCCGTGCAGTATCGCAAGAAGAAGCAGGGTCGGCTGCGGCTGTCCGACAAGGTAGGCGGCAACTACGTCGCGCAGTTGAACATCGAGAGGCTGTTACTGGCACAGCAACCTTGGGCCGTCGAGGCGGGGTATGATCCTGGCAATGTCCTGCTGACTGTGTGGGATCACGCGACCGGGTCAAATGATCCCCCCGAGCCCCTCGCGGTGGATCATGTGGAGGAGGATGAGTTGGCCAGCTTCCATCCTAGCGGAGGGGATGCGACGGTAGTTGACATTGTGGAGGAGCTGACGTTCGCCAAGCAACAGGAGGTCGTGCCGGCACAGACCATCGTGGAGAAAGAGCAGCGTGCGGCTAGCCTCTTACTAGTGGGCGAGACACAGATGGATGGGAAGAAGTGCGCTAGTTACTGTGATGTCGAGCCTGCATGTACTAAGCTATTAAGGAAGTACGGGAGGCCGGCCATAACATGACACGCCTAGTGTGTGCTGGGAGATGGAAGTGAGACTGGAGACCGTGACTGAGTATCTTGCTCGCGGGGGCCACATTACCCGTGTGCCGTCGGGCATGAGCAGCAGGAATCTCAAGGAGGAGTACAGTGACCGGCTAGTTTGGCTCTGGGGGCCAGGGTATCGGGAGAGGCGGGAGCAGGCACGGTTACAGGGGCGATGGAACACGGAGCGAACTCCCAAGCCATGAGCAAACTAGTTCCAGGTTACGGCCCCTTCACCGCCCCGCTCCTCGTCATAGGTGAGGCGCCTGGGAAGGAGGAGGTACTGGAGGGCCGGCCGTTCGTTGGCGCCTCGGGCTGGCATCTGCGAAGGTTCATCAAGGCAGCGGGGCTGGATCCGGAGGCCGATTGCCGGTATGACAATGTCATTCCCTACAACCTAGGAGCCCTCCCCAAGTCGGCCGGGGGGCTGCGTAAGGTGGTGGAGGAGCATTGGGACCACCTGGGGGATACGCTAGCAAGAACGACTGCGCGGGCTGTGTTGCTGGTAGGCAGGGCAGCATTGCTGCGATTGACAGGTAAGACTGGCATCCTACGGGAACACGGATCGGTCTACATGATCGGCACCCCCATGATCGCCACTGTCCACCCCGCGGCCGTGTTGAGAACTAAGCTAGAGTCATACTGGCCGCTGGTCGAACGGGCTGTCAGTAGAGCCTGTGACTACGCGAGGGGGATGCCGTTCGATCTGGGCGCGCAACACCCACCGTGGGAGTACGTGGGGGCGCGGCAGTTGGATGCGGCCTTGTCTACTGCTAAAATCGTCGCGATCGACACGGAGTTCGACGAGCGGACGAACCGCCCGTTCCTGGTCGGTCTCACGGTGAACGGGTACAGTGTAATGTCATGTAAGCCGACGACCGATGTCGTGCTGGTGCTCAAGAAGCATATGCTACGTCGTGATCTACACAAGATCATGCACCACGCGCCCGCGGACATCACAGCTCTGCTGACACTAGACATCGACACCGCCCCGCCTGTGTTCGATACGATGCTAGCTCACTCGACCTGCTACTCGGATCTGCCAGTAGGGTTGTCGTCCGTCACGCTCTTCCATCTGCATCACTGGTGTAACTGGAAGGACATGCCGCATGATGATCCTCGCTACAATGCTATAGATGTGATGGCAACGTGGAGGGTACATGGATTGCAGATCGGTGAGCTACATCGGCTAGGTCTGACGGAGGTCTATCACAAGGAGGTCCTCCCGGCCATGGCCTACACGATGGCGATGGAGGCGAGGGGGTTGCAGGTAGATCACGACCGCAGCCTGGCGCTGGTGAGCAGTGCGCGAATCGAGCAGCGCCGGTTGATGAGTACCGTGCGAGACGGCGCTGGGGCTATCTTTGAACGTCGCAGGAGGCCGCTGGAGACAGACCGAGATGTCCAACTTACAGAGATCGCGACCATCGAGGGGCAGCATAACCGTGAAGTGGTCTCCTATTGCCTGACCCATGACACCTACGTTGGCCTGGCCAAGAAGAAGTTCGGTGAGTGTGCCTGCCCTGACATCTACAACCATCCCTGGAACGTAGAGCGCCGTGCAGTTCTAGCCGCGAAGAGAAAGCTGGTCGCCTCCATCTCGACCAAGATCAAACGCTGGACGCCTGGGTCTACCATGAAACGTGCGCGGGGCGGCAAGATGGTAGAGGCCCCCACAGGATTCGACCCGGGCAACAATGATCACCTACGGTGGTTGCTCTACGATAAGAACGCGCTCGCCCTGCCCCCGCAGCGAAAGCGAGACGAACATGGTAGTCTCACGCTCACGGCCAACGCTGACGCGATCGCCAGGCTGCTCGCCCACAAGGCAGTACAATCCAGGCCAGACATGGTAGAGTTACTTGGTGCCATCAAGCAATACCAGCACCTTGACAAGATGGTATCCACCTTCTACCAGCCACGTGTGGACGAGCACGGTGTGGCACACCCGGAGTTACGGATCTTCGGGACGGGGACGGGTAGACCCGCTGGTGGCCCGGACTCAGACCTCTTCGACAAGAGGAAGTCCAGCTATTCATACAACGTGCTCAACATACCCGAAGAGGCACGGTCCATATATGTGCCACACGATAGGCTAGATATAGCTAGCCTGCACGTCGCGTATAAGGAGCACCTGGATGACCTGAAAGACGACATCGAAGACTCTGCGGGGCAGGCCAGAGAGGGAGGAGAACTTCTGTAAGCTGTGCTGTGATTACAAGGCGAGTGTGTGTACGAGGTGTGGGCGGTGTGAGGAGTGTAGGTGCAAGCCGTGGTGCGAGAGGGGGGAGAGGGCGAGGAGATGAGCGACCGTTGCTTCGTGAGCGCTGATTGGATCAACGTCGAGGGACGCCTGACAGCACACTTCTCGGGCGACCCTGTCCTCACGGCTGAGCTGGACGCCGAGCTGTCCGGTGGTCACAAAGTCCACGCGCTGAATGCCGCGCTCATCTACGACATCGACCCGGCTGATGCTAAGACACACCTGGTCATGCTAAAGGGGCAGATGCGACCTGCCTACGATGCCGGTAAACGACAGACACACAGGTGGAACTATGGGGGTGGGCCACGGAACATGGCGGAGACCTTCTGGCTGCCCCTCGACTTCTGTAAGGCCGTGGACGCCAAGCTATCGGCAAAGTATAGCGGCGTGGCAGAGTGGAGGAAGAGGCTGGTGGATCATGTGTTCGGACTGTTCCTGTACGCGTGTGGGAACTGCAGCTACCAACAGGAGGAGAGAGGAACGTGCCCGAACTGCTCGCGGCGGGGCGTGGCTGTCCCGTTGCGGTATGCAGGCGTGGTGGAACAACCTGCTCGCATGCTCTACACGCCCTTCGGCAGGCTGCGTCGGTACCCTGGCAAGCGCAAGCACGGGATGAATGCAGTCGCGGCACAACTGCCACAGGGGTCCGGCGCTAGCATGTGGTATCGTACCTTCGATCTGTTGCACAGCCCGGGGATAGCGGGACCTCCTGGCAGGCTGGTCTGGGACACGGACGGCTATACTTACAGTGACCTGCTCACCGCTGCCCAGGACACGTTCGTGGTCGCTGGCACCTACGACTCCTTCCTGATGGAGTGTCCTACCAGGGACGCCGGGAAAGTGCTAGAATGGTTGGTCTGGTGCATGGAGCAACCATGGTCAGAGCTAGGCGGCAAGAGGTTCCCCGCGGAGGGCTCGGTCGGGGGGAATTGGGAGAAGTGGCATGAGCGGAACAACCCGGGGGGGCTCAGGGAAGTTGCCGTCAGACCTCTTAGTGTTAGTAACCCCTACATGTGAGTGCTGCGACGGCCGTCCAGCAACGATCTGCGATGACTGTTTCCAAGAGGGCTTGCAACGACATTACGAGGAGGGATTCCGCGATGGGAAAGAGAGCAGGGAAGACTAGCTTGAAGGTCGCGCCGATCGAGATAGACCTGCATGGTATCATGGCAGATAAGGTGGAAGTCGGCGTGACCTATGGCGTGCAGCGAGCGTATAAGTACACGAGTAAACCAGATGAGGCGACTATCATCGAGGCGATCCACAACGCGGTGATGAACGAGCTAGCAAACTTGTTCGTGTGGGGGGATGAGTAGTCATGGCATCACCTATCGTACCCCGTTCGTGGGATGCCCATCTTACTCGACACGAAGCTTGCAGTGGTGTGTTGACCTCCATGGGCGATGTCATCTGGTGTGCTAGGTGTGGGGAGGAGTGGCGCGGCAGCATGGCGCCTTACGCGAAGTGGCCGCCCCCGGGGGGTCGTGCTAGAGACGAATACGAGGCCCGCTTTGTAAGCTGCCCCAGCTGGCGCTGCTCCTGCTGTGGAGCCTACATTGAGTGAACTCTCCCTCCGCCCCATCCCCATCTGCCGCCACTGCAACCGTGAGCTGGTGATGGAGGCTGTGGCGAAGTACGGGGGGAGATTGTCTGTCGTGCTACGTTGCCCCAAGCACGGCACGTTCGATCCGATGAACAAGAGAGCGTATAGGCAGGCACTAGTAGGCAATAAACTACAGCCCACGGTGGGTCACAGGAGCCCGCGATAGATGTCGCGAGGTTATTGGGACACAAGTCGAGCGCGCCAGCTCTGGGGCTGGCAGTTCGGCTTTTATGTGTGTCGAGGTATAACTCGTGGCCGTTTCGAGAGGCGCTAACGTGTGGACAGCCTTGAAGTCTACCGGGAACAGTTGGACCAGCTCCTCGATGTTGCCATCAACGTCGAGGGGGACGAGGAACTTCTAGGGAAGGTCGTAGCACTCGCGAACATCACGCACGCGAATGCCACCCCGGCCGAGTGGGAGTCCCTTTGTCAGCGCATCCGCACGGTCTTCAATATCGATGAGCACGACCTCGCGCGGGCGTTGGGGGTAACGACACCACCCGACAAGAGTGTCCCGCTCGCAGCGCCCGTTTCTTTCGAGTCGTTGGTAACAGATGGGTGGTTCGGCCGGTACCTGGAATACACAGCCGAGTCAGAGGCCCCCGCGCAATTCCACTTCGGTGCGATGGCGGCGTGTATATCAGGGGCGCTGGCGAGACGCCCGCTGATCCAGTGGTCGGTGGCACCCACCTACCCTAACCTGTATGTACTACTGATAGGGCCTACAGGATCACGGAAGTCGTCGGCGATGAAGATGGCGGGGAGTCTAGTCACACGAGCGTTCCCGACGACCAACATCCTACCCTCCGAGGGCTCACAGCAAGGCTATGCACGAGCCCTACGACGCCGCTATGCCGAGACGGCCCGGGCCGCGGACGGCCTCATACTGGCATCCGAGTACGGCGTGCTGGTAGGTAAGGACAAGTATAAGACCGAGCTGGCAAAGTGGCTGACCGACTGGTACGACTGCCCGGACAAGTGGTCGAGGGCACTTTCCATGGAGGAGTTCTACGAGCTGGACAATGTATACCTGTGCCTGTGCGGATGTTCCACGATGAGTTGGCTGTTGGACCTGCCCCCCGACGCTGTGAAGGGCGGGCATCTACCACGCCACATCCCCTTCGAGGCGGCAGGGAGACGGCATCGAATGGCACTGCCCAAGTTCGATGAGCGGCTGGCCGCTGAGCTGATCGAGTCTCTGGGGGTGCGCCTCAAGACGGTCATGGAGCACATGGCGTTTGATCCCAGCGCCGAGAAGTATCTCGTGTCCTGGTATGAGGGCGAGCTATGTCGCCAGGAAGGGGCTACCCAGGATGAGCAGGTGCTGGCCTGGTACGCTCGCAAGCAGGCGCACGTTATCAAGTTGGCGGTCGTCTGGCAAGTCGCCGATGGTGGCCCGCCCGACGCGCTCCAGGCTGAGTGGTTGCATCGGGCACGACTTGTCCTTGACTGGTGCGATTCGACGGTGTACAATGTCTACCGGCAACTCGGTGTCACCGAGGAGGGCGCGCCCGTGGAGGCTGTGTTGAGGTTCATCCAGAGCAGAGGCGGAAAGGCTCAGCAGTCTGACATAGTCCGCGCGTTCAGGAACAGGTACAACGCCGGCCGGGTGAAGGGGGCGTTGCAGACGCTCGCGGCCGCGAGGATGCTGCTGGAACGTAAAGGCCCTGCCTGGTTGGGCTCGGTGTGGGAGGTGAGATGACGGAGTACCAGAAACTACACGAGCTAGCTGCCGGGCTGGGGGCCGCGATTCCTAACCGTGAGCTGACTACTGACAGCTACGGCTCCTACCTGCTACAGCTCATCGAGGCGTTGTATGATTATACCGAGCGACTAGAGAACAGGATCGCCGAGCTAGAGTTCCCCGGGATGGAGTATCCTGGTCCTGGTAAGGCGCGCGACGATGCCCAACCGAAGTAAACAGGGGGGTAAGGGGAAGAAGTCTCGTCGTGTATCTGGCCTCGGCGTGAAGCGAGTCCGCGGCAAGGCTAGTAAACCCCGCGGTATGATCGGCAGTTCGAGGATGTTTCCAGGTAGCTGGTGGCAGGGGCATGACTTTCTGGGGGGACGGTGAACACGGATAACATGGTAGTCAAGGACTACGGGTAAACCGGTAATTATCTATCAGGAGGGAACACATGAAACTCATCCACATCCGTCTGAACGGACCCGGGGGGTATGCCATCCCCATCACCTTCTCCGACCTGTTCATCTTCGGGGGGCTGCATAAGCAGCGAGCAGGTGACACAGTCGAGGTGCTCACCGCATTTATCGACCGCTGGAAGCACTGTAAGGTCCACTACAACGACCTCACCGCGCCCACCCCGGGCAACGTCGTGGCCGCGCTGCGGCAACTCAGGACCTGGGCGGGGGAATGTCCTGATGAGAGCTGGGAGGTCGAGGTGAAGGAATGCGTGGCACCGTAGCTAAGAGACTTCGTGACGAGGCATCCGTCAGGGCGACCAGCCGTGACATGCACATCCTGCATGTCGGCCGCAAGGGGGACAGAGATACGATCATGTACGCGCCAGGACATCCCCGACGACTCTACCAGGACATCAAGACATGGTACAAGCGGTCGTTCACTTCTACCAGGACGTAGTCATGGACTGCCCGCTGTGCAGTGGGAAGCTAGTTGTGATACACTGCAAGTTGGTGTGTCCCTGGTGTCACCTTATCGTGGAGAACTGCAATGGAGACTGACCATGCCTAAACTCACGAATGCTACATGTACCCAGACCTTCTACCTTGCGTTAGCGATCTGGCGGGAAGCACGGGGAGAGCCACAGCTTGGTAGGACTGCGGTGGGGTACTCCATACTCAATCGCGTGGCCCGACCATCGTGGTGGGGCCGCACAGTTGACGAGGTCATCACGAAGAAATGGCAGTATTCGTCCCTGACTGATCCCCGCGACAAGCAGCTCACTCGCTGGCCCTTGCTCAGTGATACCTCCTGGCAGGAGTGTCTAGGCGTGGCGATGCAGCTCTTGTTCCCGGGGGTCGCCGCCGCGCCAGTAGACAATCCCGTCCCCGGCGCTGACTCGTACTACGATGTAAGTATCACCGCCCCGAAGTGGACCGTTACAGCTCGCAAGTGCGGGCAGGTGGGACGGATCATCTTCTACGATGTTGACCATGACTACGAGAAGGAGGAGAAATGAAGCGCGCGATCGTGATAACCGTGATCGAACTGGTAGCACTGGTAGGCTGGCTAGCGATGGGGGGATTCGGAGTCGGCCCGGCACTCTTCCTACTGGCCGGACTCATTGGCGAGCACGTCGTGTCGAGTAGGTTGAGGGGCGGGCTAGGCAAGGTCGTGGCACTCAGCGGGTCCGAGGCGATCATCTGGGTCCTGTGGCTGGCTATCGCCGGGGTGAATCCTGTAGCAGCCGCCATCTTCCTCTTCGCCACCATGTTCGTGCAGCACAACGTCGAGCTGAGTTCGTTCTCGGAGACGCCCATCAAGGGCTTCCTGTTCAACCGCCGGTCACTCGACATCACCGCGCTGGAGACGGTCGGGGGAGCAGTGTGGTTGGCGCTTGTCCAGGCCGGCCGGCCGGTGATCGGGGCGATCGTGCTGGCTGGTACGCTCCTGTTTGAGCACATTTCACAGGGTAAGAAGCTGGGGGTGCTGAGTAATCATGGTTGACCTCTGGCATGGCAAGCCCGTGACTGAAATGGACCGCGAGGAACTTATCAAGGCCCTACGTGACTCTTGGGCGCTGTTTCATGCGGAGCGGGCCGTGCATAGCCACCAGCTAGACTTCATGCTAGCTACTGGCCCGCCCGATAGCCAGCTCGTGCCGCCCCCGACACCTGCCGACCCTTGATCCTGAAGACCTCTTCGTTGGCCCAGGCGTGGACTCGGCCGCGCCACTTGGCCTTGAGGTCATCGGGGATGTCATCCTCCAGGCGGCGCTCGACGTAAGCTCTCCGCTCCTCGGCGGTTCGGTTCGACATGTCTACCAACCCCGCCGCGATGTTCCGTGCCAGCTCGCGGGCTTCTACCTCGTCGTCACGGCCGGGTCGCATCTTCGCGGCGCGCGCGAGCGGTGACGGTCCCACCAATGGCTCCTGACCAATCCCCATGAGAGCCGTGTATGTGGCATTCGCCCAGGGCTCGCGGAAGGGGCGGGGGCCTGGCACACCGCTAGCCAGCTCCTTCGCGAGCGCGATAGGCTCGGTCAGAGGGAGGATCTTGGGGATGGCTGCTGCCACACGGCGCTTGACCTTCTCACCGCCCATGGCTGTCTCAGCTACCTGGATCTGCTCACCCGTGCGAGAGACGCGAGGGGAGCGGCCCGTCGCGAGAATCCATGCGCCTTGCGCGCCCGCATGGACCCGACCCGTGATTGCATTCGCCATGCCAATGGTCCAGTCACCTACCAACTCTAGCCCTCTATCACCCCGCGCGATGCCGTCTATGAGTGCCTTCGCGCCTGTGTAGACGAGCGCGCGGCCATGCAACGGCGAGATGTTGCGAACCTTGAAGCTGACTGTCCGGTCAGTCGGCTTGCCCGCGAAGCGGTTAGGGTAGACCACGATGTCGTCCGCCGAGTGGCCCTCTGCCATTAGCTCCCACGTCCACTTGCCGGTCATAAACTTGTTGATGAGCGCAGGGTAGAGGATCAACATCTCGAAGTTGTTCCAAACGAGGTTCCAATGGATGTCCCGCCACATGTGCTCGCCGATGAATTGGGCAGCGGCTTTGGAGCTACCCTGCTTGACACCTTCCATGATCGCACGGGAGGGGACCGTCGCGAGGTCGGTGAGTGGCCGGGTCCCCTCGTATAGGAACTGAGCAGACGACCTCAACGACGAGACTAGCGCAGCCGCGAACGGGTCGCCTACAACAGGGATGTTACGGAGCATCTTCACGGCGGTGGGCGCGAGGGCTTCGACGTAGGTGCCGGAGCGAGCGTTGACCTCGTAAGCAGCCTCCGCCACGGTGACCGGCTTGCCATCCATCTCGGACTGTATACGGATCGCCTCGGCCAGGATAGTACGCAACCGCGTCTCGAAGCCGGCAGGGAGTGGGAATGGGATAACCCCGCCGCTCTTCCCCTCACCGGGCGGACCGAACACCCGCCACTTCGGCCAGACGATCTCGGTGAGACCCTCGATAGCGTGAAGTGTCGCACGCCCTATCGGCGACTCCCGCATCTGATCGCGGATAGCTTGAGTCTTGATGGACTTGTCGGCGAGCGTGTACTCTTCTAGCTGGCTAGTTCGGAGCGCCCCGTACTTTGCGTTCTCCTGGTAGGCGGCGGTCCACTTCGGCCCCGACATGCTGCGGGCTTCCTGGTAGAGCGCCCACGTCTTGCCGATCGCGGTACGCGCAAGTAGCCGGCGCGTTCGCGTGGACAGCACCTTGGCAATAGCCGGGTGGGCAAGGGCGTTACCGAACACGATAACCGAGTGGCCGTAACCTTCGGCGGGTGATGCCAACTGCCAACCTGTCATCGTCCGTGTGAACGGCCCTATCCACGGGACCTCGGAAATGTTGTAGCCGGGGATTCCCTTGGTTGCACCGGGGACCCCCTCGCCGAAGTAGCCGGAGACAAGGTTGTAGGTGTCAGCGACGGGTTTGGGCACGCGAATCTCGCCGGATATGAACGCGCCCTTTTCGGTGCGAGAGAGCAGCTTACCCTTCAATTCAGCGGCGAGAGTAGCACCTTCCGCCCCCACAATGTCCGCAGCGATCTTCTTACCGAGAGTCGTCGTGCGAGTGACAGTTTCATGGAGCTGTGGCAGGCGAACGGTGATGGATACTACCGGCACTGCCTTGCCGCCGAACATGACCTCCTTGGGGATCTCACCTGCAACAGGATCAACCTGTACCTTATGCCGCATGACCTCTTCACGGAACTCGTTATACTTGGCCTTGCCGTAACGGTCGGTCATATCCTCGGTGAGGATCTTCTCGAAGTCACCAAGGTATAGTTCCTCTGCTGCTGTGAGACGGCGGGCTGCACGCGCGCGCTGAGCACCAGGCTGCATGCGGCGTCCACCGGCACCGTAGCCTATAGTACGTACCTCTCCCAGGTTGATGAACTCGCCTTCCAGCGCCACGTATCGTCGTAGGCTAGCATGTCGCGTAGGATCAAACCTGATGAGCGGGACATATATGCCAGGCCGCTTGGTTGTGATCCCTGCTGGCTCAAGCCACTTCTCTAACTCAGGTTGGATAGTGGACTTGTAGGCTTCGACCGCTTCGGACATGCCCTTGCGAGTCATAATGCGAGTTCGTTCGAGGTCGGTCAGTCTTGTCAGCTTGACATTGGGAAAGAGATCCGGCTGGGCGAGAGCATGTGCCGCGGCATCGTCGAACGCGAGGCGGAGGAAGTCGTCTGCCATGTCACCAGTCTTGATGTAGGTCTTGTACCAGGGCTTGACCCGGTTCTCGATGAAGTTGAACCGGACCGCGCCCTTGGCAGCGCCGACTTCCATCGCGTGTGCGAATAGGGGACGGGCGTTGGGTTCGTCCAGGAGCCACCAGTGCTGGGGCTTAGCGCCGAACTGTGCTTCCCAGGCGGTGCCGAGGCCGGTGAGGAATGATTCGACTCGATGCGCGAGCGCGGGGATAGCCGTCGCACCTGTAGACGACTTCAACACGTTCGAGACGATATTGCTTACATCGAGACCCGTCGCAGCGGCGAGTGTCTCGCCACCGCCACCTGACATGATAGAACCCATGAGGTCGGTGGGGGGCAGCTCCAAGGTCATCTGGTCGCGGAGGACAGCGTATACCTGCTCCGGCGATAGTCCCTCCACCTCGACAGCCTTAGCTAGTTTCTCGGACATGGTCTTGAGAGCCTCATCGATGAGAGTGAGGCGAGCGGGGAGGGGACCTTCGCGTGTGGCTACATCAGCGTCGAACGCCGCCCGTGCCTCCTTGATAGCCGCGAGTCGATCGGGGATGGACTTGGTCGCATCGAGGGCGGTCTCAAGAGGCACGTCCCAGGTACCGGGCGGACTATATGGCGGGATCTCACGGGGCTCGAAGACGGACGAGGGCACGAGTGGGTGGGCCTCGGCCTGGGCGGCAGCTCGGCTCTTGATGACTTCATTAGCGGCCTTGACTGCGGCAACGGGATCTAACGGCGCGATGTTGTATGGGTAGACATCAGCGAGGGCAGCGGTCGCCTCGGCAGGGGTCTCTCCCTTACGCAGCTTGATGGTGGGTACATCCTTGTTCATGTTCAAGTCGACGAACGCGCGGACGGCCTCGGGGGAGGGGCGGGGGATGGCAGGTGGACCAGCCGGTGACACGGCCGTCTCAGGCGTGGACGGTACGACCTCCTTGAGCGCAGCCTCACCCCCCGTGCGCTTGAACTTCGCCAGGAGTCCCACGTTGATCCCGAACTCTAACGGTCTGTCACGGATGACCCCGGACGGATCAGTGATCGTGTCGTACATCGACTGGACAGGACCCATTACCAGCCCCTTCGTAGTCTCCCAGCGCGGGCTATCGGCCTCGGCCTTGGTCGCGGCAGCCTTGGCCCGCAGCTCTTCCTGGTAGAGCATCTGGACTTCGAGAAGGTCAGGGAAGGGACGGCCCGCTGCGCGCTCCTCGGCAGAGATACGTTCTGCATCTGCCTTGGGGACGACAGGCAGGTCGAGGAATAACGACTGTGGAGCCTGGACGAGCCCGGCTATGATCTCGGTGGCTTGCTCACCCATCAACTTGGCAGTCTCGACGGGATGTAGCAGTGCCTGTCCTATCATCTGCGGCGCGTTGAGAATGGAACGACCCATCTCAGCGCCGGGCATGCGAGTCAGAGCTGCGGGTGGGATAGCGCCAGGCGCTGTCCTCTCTGGGATAATGAGCCCTGGGCTACGAGTAGGCCCGGCTTCGCCGCCACCCGCAACAGGATACCCCGCCTGTAGCCTTGCCATCTTGGGACTCGCCGCGGCGAGGACACCGTTCTCTAGTGCTTCCAGGTCCTCCATCGCACCGGCCGATGCCAGCTCGGTGAGTATCTCATCCGGCACGCCGTCCGCGATGACCTGCCGGATCTCCTCATCCGATAGGATGCGGCCCATTACTTCTCCGCAGCAGCAGCAGCCTTGCCACCTTCAGTCTTGGCGGCGCGGATCTTGTCGAGTATGCCCTGCGCGCCGGGGCGGAGCACGGGCGCAGCGGCCATCTGCTGAAGAAGTTGCGGATGCCACTTCGCGAGGAATTGCTCGGTGCCAGCCGGCATCTTGGTGATGGCGTACTTGATTGCGGATGCCTGTTGCGCAGGGTTGTAGTTGGTAGGGACGGTCTCTAGGACGCGATTATCATTCTCATCGAACCGCTCGATCAAGGTCTTGTCTACGCCGGGCTGGTTGAGCAGGTAGGCGTTGAAATGGCCGGTGAAGAGCCTATCGAACGCGGGCGTGTTGGCGATACCGAGCTGCCCGAGGTCAACCTCGATAGGCGTGGGCTGGCCCTTCTCGTGGATAGCGGCGAACTCCTTGGCCTTGGTCTTGCCCGCAGCGGCGGCGAT